>SXGT01580092.1_pt1 | contig 10140 bp, 8 predicted proteins | sample 3176221 | NCBI WGS metagenome assembly SXGT01 (sample SAMN11356862, study PRJNA531348) | freshwater metagenome | isolation source: freshwater sample F1-120 | place: China: Fuxian Lake, Yuxi | collected 2017-12-25
GATAGCCGTTCGGCTCCGGTGGGAAGCGGGTCTGCACCCTGCCGCCGAACGTGCCCTGCTCGTTGTCGGCCTTCACGAGGTCGCGGATGAAGTTCGCGGCGGCCGGCGTGACGGGGGGAGTGGTGTCGGTCATCGTGGGGTGCTTCCTGCGTGCAGTCGACCGATGACGGTACCGCCTACCATCGCCCCCGTGCCATCTCGATTCGTCGTCCCGGTGCGCAAACGCGATGTGGAGCTGGGCACCAGCTTCATGGTGATGCCGTTCCGCCTCACCATCCGCGTCATCGTGCTGGCGATCATCACCATCACGCTCGACAACCTGCTGCAGGACCGGTACGACCACCTGCCGAAGTACATCCGCATGTCGGCCGACGACGCGAAGACCGTGCTCGCCACGCTGGCCGGCGGCTCCATCACCGTGGTGGCCCTCGTCGTCTCGCTGATGATGGTGGTGCTGTCGTTGGTGGCGGCCAACTTCGGCCCGCGCATCATCCTCAACTTCGTGCGCCGGCGCACCACCCAGACCGCGATCGGTTCGTTCGTGGCGGTGTTCGTGTACTCGCTGGTCACGCTGGCCACCGTGTTCAGCGGGGCCGGGGAGGACTTCGCGCCGGTCATCTCCACGTGGACCGCGGTGGTGATCGTGCTCCTCGCCACTGCGCTGTTGGTGCTGTTCATCGAGGACATCAGCCGTTCCATCCAGGTGGGCAACATGCTCACCGAGATCGCCACCGATCTCACCGCCGCCATCGCTCGGCAGCGCGAGCTGGCCCGCCGCGCCGTGTCGTCGACCGCGCTCGACGTCGACACCACGACGTGGGTGCCCGTGAACTCCCGGTTCACCGGGTACGTGCAGCGCATCGACTTCGACGCGCTCATCGAGGTGGCGCGCCGCAACGACTGCGTGATCCGCCTCGAGCACCGCTCCGGGGCGTTCCTCAACACCGGACGGCCGATGGCCGTGGTGAGCCGCCCGCTCTCGCCCGGCGACGAGGACCTCGTGCGCGCCGCCATCATCCGTGGCAGCCATCGCACCATGGAACAGGACCTCGAGTACGCGATCGCGCAGTACGTGGAGATCGCGCTGCGTGCCATGTCACCGGCGGTGAACGATCCGGCCACCACCATTTCGTGCATCGACTGGATCGGCGATGCGTTGCTGGCGCTGGCGGAGGAGCCGATCGGCACCGCAGCCTTCGCCGACGCCTCGGGCGCCACGCGCGTGCTGGTGCCCGCCAACTCGCTGTGCCGCGTGATCGCTGCCGGGTTCAACGAGATCCGCCAGCACGCGTGCGGTGCGCCGGCCGTGGCGATCCGGATGCTGCTCACCATCGCAAAGGTGGTGCCGGCAGTGAGTGAGCGCGACGCGCTCGACGAACTCGAGTCGCAGGCCGAAGCCATCACGTTCGCCGCGACGGCGGCCGCCGTGGTGCAGCGCGATCGAGACGACATCCTCGCGGCGCGCGCCAAGGTGACCGCGGCGCTCGCCGCCGCACCCGATGACCAGCCACCGAACGACGCTCCCTAAGCTGATGCGATGGTGAGCAACCGCGAACGGTGGGAGGCCGAGTTCGGATCGTCGCGGCTGCGGGGCACCGACGCCACCACGATGTCGGGCATCCCGGTCGAGCCGGTGTACGGGCCCGACGACGGCGAGTTCCCCGGTCAGTACCCGTACACGCGTGGCCCCTACGCGTCGATGTACCGGTCGAAGCTCTGGACGATGCGCATGTTCGCCGGCTTCGGTACCGCCGACGACACGAACTGGCGGTTCAAGGAGATCATCAAGGCCGGTGGCGACGGGCTGTCGACGGCGTTCGACATGCCCACGTTGCTCGGCCTCGACAGCGACCATCCGATGTCGCTCGGCGAGGTCGGCCGCTGCGGCGTGGCCATCGACTCATTGGCCGACATGGAGGACCTCTACGCCGGCATCGACCTCGGCGAGATCACCACGAGCATGACCATCAACTCGCCGGCGGCGGTGGTGTTCGCGATGTTCGTGGCCCAGGCCGAGAAGGCCGGTATCCACCGCTCGCGCCTCGGTGGCACCCTGCAGAACGACATTCTCAAGGAGTACCAGGCGCAGAAGGAGTTCGTGTTCCCGCCACGGCCGAGCATGCGCTTGGTGCGCGACACCATCTCGTTCACCGCCGCCGAGATGCCGCGCTGGCACAGCATCAGCATCAGCGGCTACCACATCCGCGAGGCCGGCAGTACCGCGGTGGAAGAGCTCGCGTTCACGCTGGCCAACGGATTCGCGTACGTGGAGCTGGCCATGCAGGCCGGGCTGCCGGTCGACAGCTTCGCCCCGCGTCTCAGCTTCTTCTTCAATGCCCACATCGACTTCTTCGAGGAAGTGGCGAAGTACCGCGCGGCTCGTCGCGTGTGGGCGCGCTGGATGCGCGACCGTTACGGCGCCCAACTCGAGCGCTCGTTGCAGCTGCGGTTCCACACCCAGACCGCCGGTGTGTCGCTCACCGCGCAGCAGCCCGAGGTGAACATCGTGCGCACCGCCATCGAGGCGCTCGCCGGCGTGATGGGTGGTACGCAGAGCCTGCACACCAACTCGATGGACGAGGCACTCGCGCTGCCCACCGAGAAGGCGGCGCGCATTGCACTGCGCACGCAGCAGGTCATCGCGCACGAGACCAACGTGGCCAATGTGGCCGACCCGTTGGGTGGCTCGTGGTACGTGGAGTCGCTCACCGACGAGGTGGAGCGCCAGGCCGAGGAGCTGTTCGCGCAGATCCTCGAGTTCGGCGACGGCTCCATGCTCGACGGCGTCATCAAGGGCATCGACGACAACTGGTTCCAGGGCCGCATCGCCGACAGCGCGTTCGAACTCGAGCGGCGCTTCAACCAGGGCGAGCGCATCGTGGTGGGCGTGAACGCGTTCACCGACGGCAACGAGGACGACCAGCTGCCGCTGTTGCGCATCACCGGTGAGGACGAAGCGCGTCAGCGCAAGCGGCTCGCCGAGGTGCGCGCCGACCGCGACGGTGCTGCCGTGGCGGCGGCGCTGCAGCGGGTGCGCACCGAGGCCGCCGATCCCGAGATCAACCTGATGCCCGCGCTCATCGACGCCGTCAGCGTGTACACCACGCTCGGCGAGCTGATGGGAGCGATGGGCGACGTGTTCGGCCGTCACGTGGAGGTGCCCACCATATGAGTGCTCGCATCCTCGTCGCGAAGGTGGGCCTCGACGGCCACGACCGCGGCATCAAGGTGGTGGCGCGCATCCTGCGCGACGCCGGCCACGAGGTCATCTACACCGGTCTGTTCCAGACGCCCGAGATGGTCGCGGCGTCGGCGGTCGACGAGGACGTCGACCTCGTGGGTCTGTCGATGCTGTCGGGCGCGCACATGACGCTCGCACCGTTGGTGGTGGAACAGATCCGTGCCCGCGGCGCCGACATCCCCGTGGTGGTGGGCGGCATCGTGCCCGACCACGACCTGGCCGAACTGAAGGCGGCCGGCATCGCCGCGGTGCTCACGCCCGGTGCCACCGCCGAGCAGATCGTGGCGCAGATCGCCGCGGTGCTCGACGCCGGCTGATCAGCTCCGCGGTACCTTGCTCCAGGGCAGGTCCTTGTCGACGCGCGGCTCGCCGGGCAGGCCCAGCATCTGCTCGCCGAGGATGTTCTTCATGATCTCGGTGGTGCCGCCCTCGATGCTGTTCGCGCGGGCGCGCAGGAAGCTGTGCCGCACACCGTGGTCCATGCCGTCGACCGACAGTGCCTCCGGGCGGCGGAACGTGAAGTCGTAGTCGATGAGGCCGTTGGCGCCGAGCAGGTCGATGCAGAACTCGGTGCACACCTTGTTGAAGTTGCTGAGCGCGAGCTTCGCGATGGAGCCCTCGGGACCGGGGTTGCCGGCCTTCGCGTTCTGGCCGGCGCGCACGTTGGTGAGACGGAACGCCTCCGACTGCGTGTACAGCTGCATCAGACGTTCGCGGCGGGCGCCCGACTTCTCGTCGGCGGGCAGCGTCTCCCAGATGCGCAGCGCCTCGGCGATCGGGCCGCTCCGGCGCCCGCCGCCGCTGCCGCCACCGATGGCGGTGCGCTCGTTCATCAGCGTGGTGAGTGCTGCGCGCCATCCCTCGCCGACCGCACCGATGCGGCAGTCGTCGGGCACGCGGGCATCGGTCATGTAGACCTCGTTGAACTCGGCCTCACCCGTGATCTGGCGCAACGGGCGCACTTCCACGCCCGGCGCGTGCATGTCGAGCGCGAAGTAGGTCATGCCCTTGTGCTTCGGTGCCTCGGGATCGGTGCGGGCCACGAGCATGCCCCAGTCGCCGAGGTGGGCGAGCGTGTTCCACACCTTCTGACCGTTCACGATCCACTCCTCGCCGTCGCGCACGGCACGGGTGCCGAGGCCGGCGAAGTCGCTCCCCGCGCCGGGCTCGCTGAACAGCTGGCACCACTTCTCCTCGCCCGTGAACATCGGGCGCAGGAAGCGGCGCTTCTGGTCGTCGCTGCCGTGGGTGACGATGGTGGGGCCGGCGAGCGCCATGAAGAACGTGCTCGGGTCGCCGGCTGCGGCGCCCGCCTTGCGGCACTTCTCCTCGACGAGGCGGTTCAGTTCGGGGCGCGCGTCGAGGCCGCCGAACCCGGTGGGGAAGTGCACCCACGCAAGGCCGGCGTCGTAGCGGTGGCCGCGGAACTCCTTGTCGGAGCAGCTGGTGGGCGGGTGCTCGGCCAGGAGCTGGTCGAGCGCGGCGGAGACGCGGGCGAGATCGTTGTCACTCATGTGGGCAGTCTCGCCGCCGGGCATCACCTCGGGCAATGTGGAGTGCGCGTAGCGTTCGGTCCATGTCCGACCGAGCGGCACTCACGTCCGACGAACGTGCGGCGATGCGGGCCTTCCTGCAGCGGTGCGACGTGCGCCTGTCCACCATGCACCGTGTGGCCACGGCACTGTTGTCCGGCGCCGGCATCCTGGTGCTCCTCCCCGCGGTCGAACGCGACGCGGTCCTGCAGGTGCTGCGGTCGCTGCTGGTCGGGTCGCTCACCTGGTCGCGTTCGCTGCTGGTGGTGGCGGTGGTGCTGTCGATCGGTCTCGCGCTCGGGGTGCTGTGGTTGGTGATCATCGAGCTCACCCGCTTCTACTTCCACGCCAACCACGTGGTGCACGACGGCGGCGAGGTGTTCACCCCGCGGTTCACGCTCACCGGTCTGCGCCTGCCCACCGACGAGCTGACGCCCGAGGTGAACGCGGCGTACGACGAGATGCACGTCGCCGAGCGCACCGTGCGGCTGCTGGTGCCCAGCAACGCACGATCGCGAGCGCGCATCGACCGTCAACTCGCGGCGTACCCGGGCCTCACCGAGGACACCGGCAACCCCGATCGTGACCGCGCCGAGGGGCTGTTCGAGCTGGCCGCCTCCGAGCGCCGCACGCTGGTGGAGGAGTGCGCGAAGGTCGAGTACGGCATGGTGCGGCACATGCTGCGGCTGCAGGTCATCGTGCTGCGCTACGTGAAGGCCTTGTTGGTCATCGTGCTCACCGCCATCGCGGCGTTCGCGAGGGCTGCGGCGGTGAACGGCGAGACCACGGTGACTGCGGCCGACCAACGATGGATCGCCGCGACGTTCCTCATCTGGGCACCTGCCGTGCTGATCGTGGTGTCGTCGCCGGTGCGGTGGCTGGAGAGCCTGCTGCGGTCGGAGGGTGCGGCGCAGTCGGGCATCCGCGACCCGGAGCTCACGCAGCTCGAGGACGTCACCGCCAAGGTGTCGTTCGTGGCCTGGGTGGCCAGCGTGGCCTCGATGGTGACGCTGTTGGTGCACCACCCGATCTCGTCGCAAGGGCGTGTTGCGGCGATGGCGGTCATCGCGGTGTCGGCCGGTCTGGCGGCGACGGCCTTCTGGCAGCGCTGGCAGCGGCGCAGAGGAGTGCGGGCATGAGGCGTTCGATCGACGACTACCCCTTCGAGGAGTCCGACCTGCCGGAAGGGGCCGACGACGCGATGCGGCTGAGCTGGGCCGTCGCCATCAGCGACGACTACGACGATGCCGAACCGCGCGTCGTGCTCACGGTCGAGGAGGTGGGTGCGCCCGGCGCCGGCCTGGTGGGCCACCTCAGCCCCGACATGGCGCGCCGTGTGCGCCTGGCGTTGCGTGACGCGTTGCGCGAGATCGGCGAAGATCCCGGCGCGTGAGCGTTGCCGCGGCACCCGAATTGCCCTATTGTCGATAGGACTAGTCAGATTTCTGAGGAGTCCGCCGTGGGTGTCACCCCGATCATTCCCGCACCGCGCGATCTCGATGCCGAGCAGCAGCGCGACATCGAGCGGTTCGAGCGTGCCATCGCCCAGTACCTCGCCGGCGAGATCAGCGAGGACGTCTTCCGCGTCATGCGCCTCAACAACGGCATCTACGGTCAGCGCCAGGGCGGCACCAACCAGATGGTGCGCATCAAGCTGCCGGCCGGCACCATCACCCCCGAGCAGCTCGACGTGATGGCCCAGATCAGCGAGGAGTTCTCGCGCGGCTGGGGGCACATCACCACCCGCCAGAACGTGCAGGTGCACTACGTGGAGCTCACCCGCGTGCCCGAGGTGATGCGTCGCATCGCCGCCGTCGGCCTCACCAGCCGTGAGGCGTGCGGCGACACGGTCCGCAATGTGATGGCGTGCCACCTCGCCGGCGCGTGCCCGCACGAGGTGCTCGACGTCACCCCGTGGGCGGAGGCCGCCTACGAGCACTTCGTGCGCAACCCGCTCGGTCAGCGGCTGCCGCGCAAGTTCAAGATCAACTTCAGCGGCTGCAGCAGCGACTGCGGCCAGGCGATGTTCAACGACGCCGGCGTGGTGGCCGCCACCCGCACGCTGCCCGACGGCACCGTCGAGCAGGGGTTCCGGGTGTACATGGCCGGCGGCCTCGGTGCCACCCCGCATCCGGCCATGGCGCTGGAGGACTTCACCAGCCGCGAGGACCTGCTGCCCACCATCGAGGCCATCCTCCGCGTGTTCGACCAGACCGGCAACCGCGACAACAAGCTGCGCGCCCGCCTGAAGTGGGTGGTCGACCAGCTCGGCATCGAGGAAGTGCGGCGCCGCGTGCTGAAGGTGCGCCACACGCTGCCGGCCTCCAGCAGCTGGCCCGGCGGCATTCCCGAGATCGTGGCGAAGGTGGGCGACGCGCCTGCCGGCAAGAGCTCCACCGTCGAGGCCACAGCGGTCGGTCAGGGCGTGGCCGTGGCCATCACGCCGCGCGACCCGTACGGTCGCTGGGAGGCCACGTCGGTCATCCGTGGGGCGGCGAACGGTTCGGTGTCGGCGGTGGCCTACGCCGCGCTCGGCGACGTCACCGCGGCGCAGTTCCGCGCACTCGCCAGCATCCAGCGCGAGCTCGGTGCCGACGTGCGCCTGTCGAACCGCCAGAACGTGGTGTTCCGTGGCCTCACCGAGGCACAGTTGCCGGTGTTGTTCGAGCGACTCGAGGCCATCGGCATGGCCCGGCCCGGTGCCGAACTGGCCCGCGACGTCGTCGCCTGCCCCGGCGCCGACACCTGCAACATCGCCGTCACGCAGTCGCGTGGTCTCGCCAGCGCCATCGGCGAGGAACTGGAGGCCGAGGGCCTGGCCGAGGTGGGCGGTGTGCGCATCAACATCTCCGGCTGCACCAACTCGTGCGGTCAGCACCACGCCAGCGACATCGGCTTCTTCGGCGCCGAGCGTCGCGCACACGGCAAGTCGGCACCCGGGTACCAGATGCTGCTCGGCGGCTACGTGGGTCAGGAGATGATCCACTTCGGTGAGAAGGCGCTGCGCCTGCCCGCCAAGGCGGCCCCGAAGGCCGCCGCTCGGGTGATCCGCCGGTTCCACGACGAGCGCACCGCCGGTGAGGCGTTCCGCTCGTGGATGGATCGGGTGGGCGGCGCCACTGCGGTGGCCGAAGGACTGAAGGACCTCGGCGAGTTCCCCACCCCCGAGGAAGCCCCCGACTTCTACGTCGACTACGGCGAGACCGGCCCGTTCGTGGCCGATGTCGGCGACTCGGAGTGTGCGGTCTGAACGAGCGCATCCTCCTGGCCGCCCAGGCCATCGATGCCGCCAACGCGCTCGACCCGAACCTCGTGACCGTGCGCGGTGTTCGTGAGCCGTTGGCGCTCGTGCACGGCCGGCTGGCGGTCGAGTGGGTGCAGGTGCTGCGGCCCGACGCCGATCCGCTGCTGTCGATCGCTGCCCGTGCGCATCACCTCCGTCGGTGGGAACTGCCTCGTTCCGGGTACCCGGAGGGCAAGGCCGGGTACCACCGGTGGAAACGCGATCAGCGTCAGCGGCACGCCGACGACGTCGCCGCGTTGCTGGCCCCACTGGGCTTCTCCGACGACGACATCGCGGCGGTACAGCGTTGGATCCGGCGCGAAGCGCTGAACACCGACACCGGCTCGCAGGCGGTGGAGGATGCTGCCTGCCTGGTGTTCATCGAGACCCAACTGGCCGATGTGGCCACCAAGCTCGACCACGATCACCTCGTCGACGTCATCCGCAAGACCGCGAAGAAGATGTCACCCGCCGCGCTCGACGCCGTCGGTCGCATTCCGCTCGGCGACGTCGAACAGCGCCTCCTCGCCGAGGCCCTCGCCGGCTGAGCGAGGTCAGCGCTCGCCGCTGGCGAGGATGGGTTCGAGCGTCAGTTCCGGCTCGTCGCTCATCAGACGCTGCAGGCGGTACTTGTTCTCGAACAGCGCCACCAGTGCGCCGTCGCCGCGGGTGAGGATGCGGATGCCGCCGATCTGGCGCAGCCGGTCGGCCGATTGCTTGTCGGTGAGGCGGATGGCCTGATAGGGGGCCGACACGATCTCGGTGGGCGCACCGAACTCGCTGCCCAACCGGTACGCGAACACCTCGAACTGCAGCTGCCCCACGGCAGCGAGCACGTTCTCCGTGTCGCCCATGTCGGGGTCGCGCAACACCTGCACCACGCCCTCCTCGTCGAGTTGCTCGAGGCCCTTGCGGAACTGCTTCGCCTTGCCGTTGTCCATCGGACGGGCACGGGCGAACACCTCGGGTGCGAATCGGGGGAGCTGCGGGAACTCGACGGCGCCACCGTCGAACCCCGCGCCGTAGAGCGTGTCGCCGATGAGCACACCGCTGGCGTTGACCAGACCCACCACGTCGCCGGGGTAGGCCAGGTCGACCGTCTCCCGGTCGGCGCCGAACGCCGTGGTGGCGTACTTCGTGGTCATGTCGCGGCCCGTGCGCTGGTTGGTCACGCTCATGCCGCGCTCGAACGTGCCGCTGCAGATGCGGGCGAACGCGATGCGGTCGCGGTGCGACGGGTCCATGTTGGCCTGCACCTTGAACACGAATGCGCTGAACGGCGCGTCGAGCGCGTGGGGGCGATCGGCCACGTCGAGACGCGGTGCAGGAGCGGGAGCCAGCTCGACCACGGCGTCGAGCAGCTTGCGCACGCCGAAGTTGGTGAGCGCCGAGCCGACGAACACGGGCGTACTCTCGCCGGCCAGGAACGACGGCATGTCGACATCGGCACCGATGGCCTCCAGCAGGCCGAGTTCGTCGATGGCGTGCTGCCAGGCGCGCCCGCCTTCCTTCGCCGCCTCGTCGAACGGGATGTCCTCCTCGAGCGCCGCCGAGGCGCCGCGGGCGGTACGCGTGAACTTCGTGTACTGGCCGGTGCGTCGGTCGACCACACCGCGGAACTCGTCACCGCTGCCCACCGGCCACGTGACCGGCGTGGGGCGCAGGTCGATCTGCGACTCGATCTCGTCGAGCAGTTCCAACGGCTCGCGGCCGGGGCGGTCGTACTTGTTGAGGAACGTGAGCACCGGCAGGTTGCGCGAGCGGCACACCTGGAACAGCTTCAGCGTCTGGCTCTCGATGCCCTTCGCCGCGTCGAGCACCATCACCACTGCATCGACGGCGGCCAGCACTCGATACGTGTCCTCGCTGAAGTCGCGGTGGCCCGGCGTGTCGAGCAGGTTGATGGTGTGCCCGTGGTAGGGGAACTGCAGCACCGTGGAGCTGATGGAGATGCCGCGCTGTTGCTCGATCTCCATCCAGTCGCTGCGCGAGCTGCGTCGGCCCTCGCGAGCGTGCACGGCGCCGGCCTCCTGCACCGCACCGGAGTACAGCAGGAACTTCTCGGTGAGCGTGGTCTTGCCGGC
>SXGT01788449.1_pt1 | contig 10140 bp, 6 predicted proteins | sample 3176221 | NCBI WGS metagenome assembly SXGT01 (sample SAMN11356862, study PRJNA531348) | freshwater metagenome | isolation source: freshwater sample F1-120 | place: China: Fuxian Lake, Yuxi | collected 2017-12-25
GCCTACTGTAGTAATCTTCATGTCGGACGCTCCTGTCTGTTTAAGTGGTTGATTTGCATCTCCACTTTGGCACATTACGATGCCGTCAGGTGGGAGCGTCCATCCCATTGCTTACAGATAATCGGGCGTTGTTATTTTTTTTAGAGCCCGCATGAACCCCCGCCTGTCCTCCGCCACTCCAGACCAGCCCACTGCCGCGCAAGCTGACCCGCTGGAGCCGCGCCTCACCAGCCTGTCGCATGGTGGCGGCTGCGGCTGCAAGATCGCGCCGGGTGTTCTGTCAGACATTCTGAAGGGCATGGGCGCCATGCCCATCCCGCCCGAGCTTCTGGTGGGCATTGAGACCTCGGATGACGCGGCGGTGTACCAGCTCAATGACGAGCAGGCCCTGATCGCTACCACCGATTTCTTCATGCCTATCGTCGACGACCCGTTTGACTTTGGCCGTATTGCAGCCACCAACGCTATTTCTGACGTCTACGCCATGGGCGGCCGACCCATTCTGGCGCTGGCGCTGGTGGGCATGCCGATCAATGTGCTGTCTACCGCCACCATTGGCCGCATCCTCGAAGGCGGCGCCTCGGTCTGCCGCGCCGCCGGCATCCCGGTTGCCGGCGGCCACACCATTGATTCGGTTGAGCCGATCTATGGCCTGGTGGCGCTGGGCCTGGTGCACCCGAAACGAGTCAAGCGTAATGCTGATGCTCGGGTGGGCGACCGGCTGGTACTGGGCAAGCCGCTGGGCGTGGGCATTCTGTCGGCCGCCCTCAAGAAAGAAAAACTCGACGCCGCCGGCTATGCGCAGATGCTGGCCGTGACCACCCGGCTCAACACGCCGGGGCCCGATCTGGCCGCGCTCGACGGCGTGCACGCCATGACCGATGTGACCGGCTTTGGCCTGGCCGGTCACGCCCTGGAGATGGCGCGAGGTGCGGGCTGCACAGTGGCCATTGACTGGGCCCGCGTGCCCTTGCTGGCCAGGGTGCGAGAGCTGGCCAGCCAGGGTATGGTGACCGGCGCATCGGGCCGCAACTGGGCTAGTTATGGCGAGCAGCTTGAACTGCCAGCTGGCTTCGATGCGGTGGACCAGGCTCTGCTGAGCGACCCGCAAACCAGCGGTGGCCTGCTGGTGGCCTGCGCGCCCGAGGTGGTGAACAAGGTGCTGGCGTTGTTTGCGCAGCACGGTTTTGATTCGGCCGCCGAAATTGGTGAAATCACCCCGGGCGGGCCTGGAGCCGCCTTGCGGCTGCACCAGGCCTGAGCCGGCTTTGAAACGGCTTAAACGCCGATCACACCGCCGGCGTCGCGGGTAATTACCAGCGTGGCCGAGCGTGGCCGGCCCACTGGGCCATAGCCCTAGTTGCCGGGCCACTGGCTCTGCAATTTCAGGGCTGCGTCGCTGCCGAAAGCCGGCGTGTCTTCACCCGGGTGCGGGATGTTGACGAACAGGGTCTTGCCGTCTTCGGTTTCGGTGAGGCCGGTGACCTCGGCGCCCTTGGGCGCCACCAGGAACCGCCGCAGCTTGGCGTCACCCAGCGCCGCGCCAATGAAGGTGTCCTGCGTACCCGTGACGGTGGCGCCGTTCACGGTGAGGCTGTTCTTCACCGTGACGCGACCGCCGTCACCCACCTGCCCCGGCACGGCGGCCAGCAGCATGCAGTTGGTTTCGTCGGTGATTGCGCCGTCGTCGGTCTGAATCCAGCAGATGCCGCTGGCCCGGCTGAACCACAGACCGTCCGGCGAGGAGAACGCGTTCTTGGCGGTCAAGCCAGACAGGTTGGCGTCGCCGGCATCTTCTTCGGCACCAAACACAAAAATGTCCCAAGCAAAGCCGGCCGCGGTGGCCAGGCCGCCCTGCTCGCGAAAACGGATGATGTGGCCGTTGGGGTTGCCCGAGCCCTTTTTGCCGTCAATGTCTGTGTAGGCGCGCGGGTTGGCGGCATTCACCTTGACCGGGGTGCGGTTGGCCGCGCCGTTGTTGGTCAGGGCAAAGTAAATCTCACCGTTGTTGTGGTTCACCGCACCCCATTCCGGACGGTCCATCGGGGTGGCGCCCACAGCGTCTGCCGCCAGCCGGACATTGACCAGCACATCTGCCTGGTTGGCAAAGCGGTAGGCGGCATAGCCGGAGATTTTTGGGTCGTTCAAGGTCAGTTCAATCCATTGGCCGCTGCCATTGGCATCGAAACGGGCCGCGTACAGACATCCCTCGTTGAGATATTTGTCGCCGGCAGCCATACCGCCGCCAATGTCCGAATTGCTCCTGAGGGCTTCCGAGACGAACTTGTAGATGTACTCGTTGCGCGAGTCGCAGCCCATGTAGAAGGCCAGCGGTGCGCCTTCTTTGGGCAAGCTGTTAACCGCTGCTTCATGCGCAAAGCGGCCCATGCTGACGCGCTTGGCGGGTACTGAGCTTGGGTTCAGCGGGTCAAATTCGACGTTGTAGCCGAAGGTGTTGGGCTCGTTGCGGAAGTCTTGACCCGCTGTGGCGCCGGTCGCGGCGATGTTCCAGCGAGTGAATCGGTTGTCGGTGTCTGACACCGTGTGCCAGCCCTGGCTACGGTCGGACTTCCGGCCCGCGGCCGTGGGCGCGTCCGTGACGCCGTAGCGCTTGAGCGACGTGATCGTTTTGCTGTCAGCGGCTTTGGCGCCGGCGGTCATGGCGAAGTAAGCCGCCCAGTTTTCTTCGCAGGCCAGGTAGGTGCCCCACGGGGTCTTGCCATGGCCGCAGGGATTCAGGATGCCGCGGCTGGTGGCGCCGCTGGGGTCGAAGCGGGTCACCATCATGGCTTTGACGTCGGCTAGGTGAGCTGCTGGGCCTGTGATGCGGGCTGGGGTTTGCGGTGTGATGCGGCGGTTTAGCGCCGAGTCGGCCTTGTAGGTCCACTGTTTGCCGGACTTGACCAGCTCCACGGACGATACGCCGTGCAGGTTGATCTCTTTGAGCACCTCCAGCTCTGGGCGGCGGCCCAGGTCCCAGTCGCCAAACTGGCTGAATTTGCGCCCGCTCACGCCGTTGGACGTTTGGCCCCGCGGATGCAGCAGGTGTGCCTCGGCCGAGCTTTCGTGGTTGACGCTGAGCACGGCGCGGCCGGTGTCACGCGGCGAGTACTTGCCGGCGCTGTCCACGTAGTAGAGGTCCATGCCATCGTGCTGGTCTCCGATGCGTTCGGACCAGTCATCGCTCTCCGTGCCCCGGTTGCTATAGGCCGGTATCTTGGAGTTCAGCGGGTCGCCACTGGCGTGCAGCACCTTGAAGCTGTAGCCCGGCGGCAGAGTGACCTGGTCGAGCACGCTCTTGTCGAGCGATGGGAAGCCCAGCGTATTGACTTTGCCGGGGGCACTGGGCATGGCCAGGCCGAAGCCGCCGCGGATCAGGCGGCGGCGCGACGGGTAGGCCAGCGATTGCGCCAGCACCTGCTGGAAATGCGTGTTGTTGGTGGGGTTGCAGTTGTCGTCATCAAAGGAATGTGCCATGGAAAAAACCTCAGGATCAGGGTCAGGGCGGTGGCCGGACAGGCGCTGGGCGAGCCCATGCGCCAACGAGGGAAACAGCCTGCATTGAAGCCCGGTTCCATGACGGTTTGATGTCATACAGCCCGCGCCCTGGCAACCGCGTTGGCAGGGCGGCTGCAGCGGCAGGCATGGACAGCGGCGGGCTCCAGGTGGTACGCTGAGCCCGACGGCCAGAGCGCGGCCGACCACCAGGAGACCGGCCATGACCAAGGCGTTGATCGAAGAGCGCAATTTGCTCGCCACCATGCGCGATGGGGTGTCGTTGGCGCTGGATGTGGTGCGGCCCGCCGGTGCGGTCCGCGTGCCCGCCCTGCTGAATTTCGGGCCCTACCACAAGGATGGACGCGGCGGCCGCCTGGCCGTGGACAGCGTGCACCGCCACTTTGCCGCCCTGGGCTACGCCGGCGTCAGTGCCGACCTGCGCGGCCTGGGCAATTCGGGCGGGGTCAGCCCTGGCGCTTTCCATCCCGGTGAGGCGCTGGACGGACATGACCTGGTCGAATGGGTCGCGGCCCAGCCCTGGTGTGACGGTAACGTGGGCATGTGGGGCGTGTCCTACCCCGGCATCACGGCGCTGGCCACGGCGGCCACCCGCCCGCCACACCTGAAAGCCATCGTGCCGATCCATGCCAGCGCCGACCTGTACCGGGGCGTGGTGGGCCTGGGTGGCACCGCCAGCGGTTTCTGGATGCGGGCCGATTGGGGCCCGCGCATGGCCGCCTACAACCTGATGCCGCCGCAGTGGCAAGACCCGCAGGGGCGCTGGGCGCAGATCTGGGCCGAGCACCTGGCCGGCAACGACCCCTGGTTGGATGCTTTCACTGCCCATCCGGATGACGACGACTTCTGGCATTCGCGCCGGGTCGATGTGACGCGCATCACCTGCCCAACCTTCAACATCTGCGGTTGGCGTGACCTGTACGCCGACTGCACGCCGCTGGACCATGCACTGATCCGTGCGCCCAAAAAATTGCTGATGGGCCCGTGGAAGCACGAGTTTCCCGATACCGCCAAGGAGGCGCCGGCCGCGGGCCTGTGGGATATGCAGCGCTGGTTTGACCGCTGGCTGAAAGACCAGGCCAATGGCGTGGCGCAGGAGCCGCCGGTCAGCCTGTTTGTGCAGGGTCGGCAGGGCCACTGGCGCACGGAACAGGGCTGGCCACCGACCAACATAGCGAGTCAGACCTATCACCCGGACGCGGCCGGCGGCTTGTCGATCCAGCAGTCCGGGCCGGCGCAGACAGACTACCGCTACGACCCCACAGTGGGCATGCAGTCACTGGCCTGGGACCCCTGGACCACGGCCCTGGGCCCGAGCCTGCTGCGCGACCAGTCGGCCGACGACGCCCGCTCGCTGTGTTTCACCTCGGCGCCGCTGGCGGTACCGCTGCAGATCGTGGGCGCGCCCGCTGCCAGCCTGGCCTTGATGGCCAGTGCACTGCCGCTGAACGTGGTGCTCAAGCTCGCGGCGGTGGACGCGAACGGCGCCTCGACCCTGATCACCAGTGGCTGGCTCAAGCTCGACGGCCTGGTTGTGGCCGGCGAGCGGACCACGGTGCAAGTGGCCCTGCGCACCACCGCCTTCCGGCTCGAGGCCGGGCAGCGGCTGCGCCTGTCGGTGGCCTGTGCCGACTTTCCTCGGGTCTGGCCCACGCCCTTGCCGGCCGTCTTGAGCGTGTTCCACGGGGCGCAGACCGCCTTGACCCTGCCGGTGCAGGCGGCGGCGGTGCCCGCCGGTGATGCCGTGCCCGCATGGGGCCCGCTGCAGGCCGGCGCACTGGCATCGTCCAACGACCTGGGTGGCACCCAAGGCTGGACCACCACCCGCGACCTGATGACCGACACGGTGCGCCTGGAGGCCACGCGGTGTGAGCGGATCCGGATTGATCAGGCCACCGAGTTGGAGATCGACCACGCGTATGGCGCTGCTGTCAGCGCGGCGCGCCCGGACCTGGCGGCCATGCAGTCCACCACCACGGTGCGTTTGGTGCAGGCTGCTGCGTGCACCGAGTTGGTCACGCGAACGGTCTCCACGGCTGGCCAGACCAGGCTGCAGGTGACGATCAGCCGGGACGGTCAGCCCTGGTGGGAGCGCGGCTGGTAGCGCCGGATAAAGCCGCGGTCGATGTGGTCTTTCAGCCGCCAGACCCAGCGGCCCTGCGCTGATAGCGGGCCCCAGCTGGCAATGGCTTCCCGGTTGCCGCAGGACAGCAGGTTGAGCGTGTGCTGCGGCGGCTGGTGCGGCTGTAGCGTCTGGCCCGCCAGGGCCGCGCCCAGATTGACCGTCAGTGCCGCGCCAGCGCGCACTGCGTAGACGCCGCTGCGTGCGACCGGGCGGTCCACCCGGCTGCTGACGTCGCCGGCGGCAAACACTTGGGGGTGGCTGGTGGAGCGCAGGCAGGCATCGACTGTGATGAAGCCCTGCGCATCCAGCGCCAGGCCGCTGCTCTGCAGCCAGGCCGGTGCCTGGGCTCCGGTGGCGATCAGCGGCACATCGCAGGCCAGCCGGGCGCCGCTGGTCAGCTGCACCTCGCCCGCGGCAAAGCCGCTGGCGGCATCGGTCAGCACGGTGATCTGGCGGTGTTTGAGTGCCCGCAGCACCCGGGCCTGCAGCGCTGGCGGGTAGTTGGCGGCCAGTGCGCTGCCGCCGGTCAGCAGGGTCACGGCGGCACCCGGCAGGCGTTGACGCACGGCCGTGGCCAGTTCGATGCCGGCGGCACCACCGCCCACCAGTGCCAGCCGCAGCGCCCGGGTTTGCCCCAGTTCCACCACACGCGGCCACAGCGCGCCAAAGGCTTCGATCGGGCGTACAAACAGGCCGTGCTCGCGCACACCGTGCATCTGCGCCTCCAGCCGCTGGCGGTCTTGCACCGCGCCGGTGTTGACCGAGAGCCAGTCAAAGTCGAGCACCGTGCCGTCGTCCAGCGTCACCTGGTTGTGGCTGGTGTCCAGGGCGCTCACGCTGCGTTGCAGCCAGCGCACCGGTGTGCCGGCCAGCAGCGGCTCCAGCGCGATCACACACTGCTCCAGCGCGTAGTGGCCGGCCACAAAGCCCGGCACCATACCCGAGTAGAGCTGGCGCGGGTGCGGCGTCACCAGCGTGATTTTGGGCGGCAGGGCGCCGTGGCGCAACAGCTCGGCATAGCGCTTGAGCACCTGCACATGGGCATGGCCGGCGCCGAGCAGGAGCAGGTGTTTCATGGGTCAGGGGTTCCAGCGCAATTGGGTCAGGTAGGCCAGGCTCTGGCCCCCGGTATTGTCGCTGTCGGCGCCCACCGCCACCGCCAGCAGCGGTGGCGTGCTGGCGCTTTCCTGGCCGAACAGGCGGGCAAAGTCTTCGGCCACGTTGCGGCGCTGCGTCACCCACTGGCCGCTCGGGCTGGCCGGACCGTCCAGCACCAGGTAGCGCACCCGGGCCGAGTAGGGGTTGGCGCCACTGCTGCCGGCCGGGTAGCGGCTGTCCCACAGGTAGCACAGAGTGGCAGCAGGCAGGGCCTGGCCGGTCACGGCGCGCGCCAGGCTCAAGGCCGCCCGCTGGCCGAAAGGGATGTCGGCCAGCGGCTGGTCAAACATTACGCAGACCTTGAGCGCCGCGTCGTCGCCCGGCTTGGTGGCAATATCGGCCTGTGGCAGGCCGCGCTCGAGCCGCCAGCGCCAGCTCAGGTGACGCGGTGCCGGCCCGGCCCAGGCGTGGCTGATCACGCCATAGGACCCGTTGGTGGTCAGTTCCAGCACGGTCTCACCTTCCAGAGGCACCAGGCTAAAGCGGCTGCGTGGCACGCCCTTGTCAGCCGGCAGGCCGCTGGCCACCCAGGCCGGGTGCAGCGCGACGCCGGCAGCGGCATCAAACGGCGCCAGATTTTGAGACAAAGCGGCGCCAGGCCACGTGCAGACGAGGGCCGTAGCTATCCAGTAAACAGCATTCCTGTGTTGGAGCAAGGTGACGCCCATGCTCAACCTCGGCGCCAGTCGTGGTAACGGCGCACCCAGGCCAGCAGCCGGTCTGGGGCGTGGGCACGCTTCCAGGCGCCGGCGGCGTATTTGTTGGCCTCGGCCAATGTGGGGTAGGGGTGGATGGTGCCCAGGATTTTGTTCAGGCCCAGCCCCTGCTGCATGGCCAGCACGTACTCGGCCAGCAGTTCCCCCGCGTGGCTGCCGACGATGGTCACGCCCAGGATGCAGTCCCGCCCCGGCACGGTCAGCACCTTGACAAAGCCCTCGGTCTCCCCCTCGGCGATAGCACGGTCCAGGTCGTCGAGGGAGAAGCGGGTGAGCTCATGGGCAATGCCTTGGGCGCGGGCCTCCTGCTCGTTCAGGCCGACCCGGGCCACCTCGGGCTCGGAGAAGGTGACGCTGGGCAGGGCCCGGTAGTCGGCCTTGAAGCGCCGGAACTGGCCAAACCAGGCATGGACGGTGGCGTACCAGCCCTGGTGCGCCGCCGCATGGGTGAACTGGTAGGGCCCTGCCACATCGCCCACGGCATAGATATTGGGGTACAGGGTTTGCATGTAGGCGTTGGTCTCGATGGTGCGGCCGGTGGGTATGCCAAGGGCCTCCAGGCCATAGCCGTCGAGCCTGGCGGCCCGGCCCACGGCACACAGCAGCTCGTCAAAGGGCAAGGCGGTCTCTTGCCCATCCTGACTCACCACCAGGGTTCTTAGCAGCGCGTCTGCCCCAGTGGCGGTCTCGCAGCGCAAGGCCGTGTGGCCGGTCAGCACCCGCACGCCGTCTGCCCGCAACGCTGCCGTGACCAGGGCCGATACCTCCTCGTCTTCGCGCAGCAGCAGACGCGGCGCCTGCTCCACCAGCGTCACCTGGGAGCCGAGCCGGGCAAAGCTTTGCGCCAGCTCGCATCCGATTGGCCCGCCGCCCAGCACCAGCAGCCGCGCCGGCGCTGCTGGCAGCGTGGCAAAGCGCGCCCACAGCGTGTCGCTGGTGACATAGCCGGCCTCGGCCAGCCCCGGCAGGGGCGGCACCAGCGGCCGGGCGCCGGCGGCGATCACGATGCTGCGGGCGCTCAGCCGCTGCAAGTTGCCATCGGGGTGCCTGATCTCGACCGTCCAGGGGTTGCACCGCGTGGCGTGGCCCTGCAGCACCTCCACGCCCAGCGCGGTGTAGCGGGCCACGCTGTCATGCGGCGCGATGGCGGCAATCACGGCCTGGATACGCTGCATCACGGCCGGGAAGTCGACCACCGGCGCCACGCTTTGCAGGCCAAAGCGGCCAGCATCGCGCAACTGCTGGGCCACCCGGGCGCTTTTGATCAAGGCCTTGCTGGGTACACAGCCGTAGTTCAGGCAATCGCCGCCCATGACCTTGGCCTCCACCAGTGTCACCCGGGCCTTGACGGCGGCGGCGATGTAGGCCGACACCAGCCCGCCGGCACCGGCACCGATGACGATCAGGTTGCGGTCAAAGCGCCGGGGCCGCTGGCCGCGCCAGCGCGCATACACGCGGCGCCGCTGCAGCGCCTGCATCACCGCCTTGGCCATAAGCGGAAACAGGCCCAGCAGCGCCAGCGCGCCGAGCAGCCCCGGGCTGGCCACGTCGCGCAGCGTGGCGATGCTGGCCAGCTGGGTGCCGGCGTTCACATACACCGCCGTACCAGCCAGCATGCCAAGCTGGCTGACCCAGTAGAAGGTCCAGGTGCGCAGCGGCGTCAGGCCCATGGCCAGGTTGATGACAAAAAACGGCACCACCGGGATCAGGCGCAGGCTGAACAGATACAGCGCGCCGTCGCGCGCTACCCCCTGGTTGATGCCGGCCAGCCGCTCGCCAAAGCGTGCCTGCACCGTGTCACGCAGCACAAAGCGCGCCGCCAGAAACGACACCGTGGCGCCCAGTGTGGAGGCGAACGACACCAGCAGCAGGCCCCAGCCCAGCCCGAACACACCGCCGCCGGCCAGCGTCAGGATGGCGGCGCCGGGCAGCGACAGCGAGGCTACCGCCACATACAGGGCAAAGTAGGCGCCGCGCACGGCCCACGGCGCCTGGGCATACAGATCGGTCAGGCCGGCCTGGCTGGCCTGCAGGTAGGCCAGGCTGACAAAGCGGCCGAGGTCCAGCGCGACAAAGCCGGCCAGCGCCAGAATTAGTGCGCCCAGCACCAGCCAGCGGCTGCGCTTCATGAAAACGCCTTCCAGCCCCACCAGAGGCGGGTGACGATGGTGATGGCGCACAGGCTGGCAAAGCCGTAAGCCAGCACGGCGAAGTGTTGCGGCCACAGGCACATGGCGGCAAAACAGGCCAGGGTCTCGGTGGCCTCGGTCAGGCCGCCCAGAAAATAAATGGATTTGTCGGGATAAGCGGTGCTGTTCAGGCCGCGCTTGGCGGCCAGCGCCGCAAAGGCCAGGAAGCTGGTGCTGGTGCCCATGAAGGCGGCCAGCAGCACAGCCGCCGCCAGCGCGTTCTGCGCCGGGTCGGCCAGGGCAAAAGCCAGGGGGATGCTGGCGTAGAACAAGAAATCGAGCGCAATGTCCAGAAAACCGCCGGCATCGGTAGGCTGGCCCTGGCGCGCTACGGCACCATCGAGTGCATCCAAAAGCCTTGAGCCAAATAGGGTGGCTGCGCCCGTCAAATACAGTTCGTTCGCGATCAAAAAAGCAGCAAAAATGCCCAGTGCAA
>SXGT01188388.1_pt1 | contig 10139 bp, 6 predicted proteins | sample 3176221 | NCBI WGS metagenome assembly SXGT01 (sample SAMN11356862, study PRJNA531348) | freshwater metagenome | isolation source: freshwater sample F1-120 | place: China: Fuxian Lake, Yuxi | collected 2017-12-25
CACGGGGGTGAGGACGCCATTTTCGCGGACCATCGGCTGCGTGATCCGGGCGTACTCCCTGTTGGTTCGCTTGCGCTTACGGGCGGTGCCTGACTCCAATCCGAGCCCCCTCTCTATAGATGTGGAATACAACAATAGAGAGATTCGCTAACGGGACGGCTTTCTTCAAGGGAACGACGGGACGGGGGGGGGGGACGTGGGGGGACGTCCGGGGACGTGGGGGGACGGGCCCCCCAGATGCTAGTTCGTCTCGCCCTTCAGCATCAGCTGCAGGTGGTCGTCCGCCTGCTGGAGCCCGCCCTCGCCGGCTTCCCAGCTGATGCGGCCATCGCCGTTGGCATCAGCACCGGCCATCAGCTGCCCGGCGAGCGTTGCCATTTGCGCGACGAGTGGCGCCGCTTCAGCGGCCGAAGTCGCGCGCTGGACCCTCTGCGCCAGGGCCACGACTTGATCGGCGCGGGAGATGGTGTTTCGCGCCGCCGTTGCAATGTGTTTGGTGTGGGTCACGACGTTGGTCGAGGCGCCAGTCGCAGCGCCAGCGAGTTCGATATGCGTGACCATCAGCGTGGCGGCCTTCTTGACGCCGTAGCCGAGCCCGGGACCGGCAGCCACGACGGTCGGGTCAACGGCGTTGATCACATGCCCGGCGTGAGTCTTCATGTACTCGAGATTGGTCGGCTGGCGGGCAGCGAGCGAGGCATGCGTTGCCGCGATGCGGGCTTCGCTCATGGCCGTTGGCAGCAGCCCCGCGCCCATGGGTGCGTCGGCCCAGGCGTTGGCCACATGTCCGATATGCACGCCGCCCGGCCCAGGCATCGCAGGCGCCATCGTCGGCGCATTTGCCGGTGCGCCACCGCGCCCGGCGTTTGCGGCCACGATCGCGACGCCCGGAAGTGCGGCGCCGGTCATCGCCACTGTGACACTGTCAAAGATTCTGCGCGCAGAATCATCGGTGTTGACGATGAAGCTCCTCCGCCGATACTCCTCCGCGGTCAGACCATTCTGCTTGAGCACCTCGGCGCGCTGGGCAAGCAGGTGTTTCTGCAGTTCCGGCTGGGCCTCCCGCGTCTTGTTGCGCGGCAGCGCGAGCAGGGCGTTCACCGAGTCGCGGACCTTGGCGATCGCCAACTCGGCGCGCACCAGCACGGCGATTTCATCGCGTCCAAGCGTTGGGGATGTTGCCTGTTGGGCCGCCGCGGTTGCCGCGAACGCAGAAAAAAACACACACACGCCTGCACGTGCGAGCGTTGCGCTGAATGAGTTGCGAGTCACGAGCGAATCGTCCTTTGGGCCAGCGTCAGCACGACATGCACTTGCGGTTGTTCTTCGAGCCGAGGCTCTCGAGGAGCGCCACGGTGTCGAGATAGGGCGAGATGCGTTGCACGGGGCCATTCGCCATATCGGCTGTGGTCTGGCCCGAGCGGGCGACCGCCTTCACATCCGCACCCTTCGACACGAGATAGCGGATCATATCGTTATCGCCGCGTGCGGCGGCGAAGTGCAGCGCGGTGAACCCGTTGGAATCTCTGGCATTCACATCGGCGCCGAGTTCTTCCACGAGAAACTTCACGGTGGGGAGCCAGCTGTCCGGGGCATGACGATGATCGTTCGCCGCGAATCCCTGACCGTATCCCACGCCGGCGGCGGCGACGATTGGCGGGATGCCGGGGCCCCCCTCGGGAACCGGGGGCAGGCCGGAAGGATCGAGCCGCACCGGCACATCGGCGCCGCCCGGCGCGCCGCCGCGCCCGGCGCGCACAGGGCCACGGAGCGTGGGCAGCGCCGCGTTGGCCCCATGCGCGAGCAGCAGCTTCATGGCGGGAATGTCCGTGGCATACGCTGCGCGCCAAAACGCCGTCGCACCCTTGAAGTCCACGCGAAGATTGTCGCGATTGTATGTCGTGTACCAGAGGCTACGCGCAAGGCGGGCGTTGGGATCTGCCTTGGCCTTGAGCAGCGTGTCCATGAGCTGGAGATACGACGTCTGCTGCTGCTGGTGGTACGTGGGCTGCGGCGTGCGCGATGTTGGCGCCCACTCCTTGTTGATCACGGCGTACAGCGGCGTGGCACCTGCGTCGCTGGCGAGGTTCGGGTTCGCACCGCGCGAGAGGAGCAGTTTGGCGAGATCGTAATGCCCGTTGATTGTTGCGAGGAGCAGCGGGGTGGTCTTGTCTGCGGGTGTCACCTGATTGATATCCGCTCCGCCGTCGAGCAATGCGCGCACCGTCTCTGTGTGCCCTTCGCGCACCGCCAGCAGGAGCGCGGTGAGGCCGCCCTGAAAGCCGACCATCTCCGTGTATCCCGGCGGGTCATCGTCGCCGCCATTGCCGGCCACCACAGCGCGCGCGGCCTCGTCGGCCGAGTCCTTCGCCGCGGCCGCATCCGCCACCGCAACAGCTGCCGTGCCGCGCCGCTCCAGCGCCAGCGCGGCGCGAACCGCTTCCTGCACCTGCTTCGGGTCGGGATGCCAACCGGCGACGGTGTCTGCCCCTTGCTGCTTGCGGAGTGTGGCGAGCACCTGGTTGCGTCGGTTCTTGGTGTTGCGGTCTTCGGTCCACAGCGCCATGAGGTCCTGCACCCGCGCCGTCACCGACACATCCGCGCCCCGCTTGATCAGCAGGCGCGCCGCATCGGTGCGGCCGCGTGCTGCGGCAAACATCAGCGGCGTGTGACCCCAGTCGGGTTCACGCGCATTCACGTTCGCCCCGTGGTCCAGCAACGCAGCCACGGCACTGGCGCTTCCCGCGAGTGCGGCGAGATGCAGCGCGGTCACGCCGGTGGTTGTCGTCGCCGCGGGAGCAGCGCCGGCCTTGAGCAGGGACGCGACCACGGCTGCGTGCCCGCCCTCTGCGGCCAGATGGAGTGGCGTATACGCGCCAATCCTGGTGGTGCCCTTGAGGCCGGCCTTGGCTTGAAGCAGCAGCGACGTGAGTTCAGCGTCACCATTGCGGGCGGCCCAATGGAGCGCCGTCATGCCATCGCCCTGGGCGGCGTTGACGTTGGCGCCCTGCCGAACAAGCGAGCGAACAGCCGCCACATCGCGTCGGGCGGCGGCGTCGGCTACCGCTGATGCCGACGGGGCGGCGAGCGCAACCATGCGCGACGGCGTCGGCGTCTGCGCACCCGCGAGCACGGCGACCGTCGAGATCACACAGGCCACGCGCAGGCCGGCCAGGGCAGCGGCGCGCGCGCTCACAGTGCCATCTCCCCGGCGCTGTCGCCAAAGGTCTGCATGTCGTCGTGGCCCAGCTTGTGCAGCAGCGTGAGCATGGCATTGGCCATCGGCGTACCGTCGGCAGCCTTCACGTGCAGGTTGCCCTTGAGCTGGCCGTTGGCGCCGCCGAGTACGACCAGCGGTGCGCGACGGTGATTGTGCACGTTGCTGTCGGCCATGGGCGAGCCGTAGATGATCATCGTCTTGTCGAGCAGCGGCGTGCCGCCGTCCATCGTGTTCTTGAGGCGCTCCATCAGGTACGGGAGCATGGCCACGTGGTACTTGTTGATCTGGTAGTACTCGGTGACGCGCTTGGCGTTGTTGCCGTGGTGCGATGCGTTGTGGAAACCGGTGGAGATGCCGCTCTCGGGGAAGACGCGTCCCGATGCGTCGCGCCCGGTCTTGAGCGAGAAGACGCGCGTCATGTCGGCCTCGAACGCCAACACCTGCAGGTCGAACATCAGCTTGATGTGTTCTTCGTACGAATCGGGTACGCCGGCCGGTGCACCGGCCAGCTCGCGCACTTCACCGGTTGAATTGCGCGCTTCGACTGCCTGGATACGTCGCTCGATTTCGCGGACGTTCTCGAGGTACTGCTCCATCCGTTCACGGTCCACGGCTCCGAGTTCGCGCTGGAGTGCTGCCACGCGATCGGTGATGAAGTCGAGGATGCTGCCCGTGGTCTTGCGCCGCGCCGCGCGCTCGGCACTCGTTCCGCCGGCGCCGAACATCTGGTCAAAGGCCACGCGCGGATCCCGGATCATCGGGAGCGGTTCCGTGGGTGACGCCCAGCTGATCGTGTCCGTGTAGACGCAGGAGTAGCCGTAGGCGCAGCCACCGGCGCGATCGACCGGTTCGATGCAGAGTTGCATCGACGGGATCGGCGTGGCCTGTCCAAAGCGCTGCGCGTGGAGCTGGTCCAGCGAGGTGCCGACAAAGATGTCGGAGCTTTCGGTCTGGGTCGGGTGCGCCTGCGTGAGGAACACGGCGCTGGACCGGAAATGGTCGCCGCCGATCTCCTCGGACTTGTACGCCTCGGCCATCCGGACGTCGGTGTTGCTCACGATCGTCATGTACTTGCGCCACGGCTCCATGGGGAGCAATGCGGACGGCGTGAGGTCGAATGCGCTGCCGGTGGCGGCCGGTGACCAGAAGTGCTGGGTCGAGCCGTACGGGCTGCAGCCCGCGGCGCCGTGCACCGCCTCGATGCAGATGAGCCGCGTCGGATCGACGGCGTTGCCCAGCCGCACAAGGCCGCGCGCCGGCAACATGGCGTCGAGCATCGGCAGTGCGACCGTGGCACCCATGCCACGCAGGAAGGTGCGGCGCGGCATCTGCTTTCCAATAAACGTCATGCGAGGGGTCTCCGCGGGGGAAGCGACATCAATCCAAAGGCTCGGTGGTATTCGGTGTGGCTGAACTCAATGCTGTTCGGAGGCAGCCTCAACACGCTGCATCCGGAAGGCGGGGCTGTTGACCACGCCCAGGACATAGGCCGACATGCGGTGGTCGCGCGCGCCGGCATCGCGCACGATGGTGCGAATGGTCGGCATGTCGAAGTACTCGACGCGACGCCCCAGGCCGTACGCCAGCAGGTTGCGCGTGAAGGTGCGCAGGAGCGATTCGCGGTAGTTGAGCAGTGCTTTCCGGAGGTCCGAGGCGTTGGCGACCTTCGTCCCGTCCCAGAGATCACCGCGCGAATCAATCGGCATGCCGTTGTCGCGCACGCGCCGCCGGCCTGTGACATCGAAGTGCTCAAGGGCCAGGCCGATGGGGTCCATCATCTTGTGGCACGACTGACAGGCCGGATTGCGGCGGTGCTCCTCCATGCGCTCGCGCACGGTGAGCAGCTGTCCATCCTTGGAGTCAGCCGTGGCTTCGAGATCGGGCACACCCGGCGGGGGCGGCGGCGGCGGGCTGTGGAGGAGCACTTCCATCACCCACTTGCCGCGCTCCACAGCGGAGGTGCGCGTGGCCTGCGACGTCAGCGTCAACACACTCGCGTGTGCGAGGATGCCTCGCCGGTCGGGATCGGCCTGCGCCACGCGGCGGAACTGCGTCCCGGCCACGTTGGGGAGGCCATAGTGCGCGGCCAGCCGCTCATTGACGAAGGTGTAGTCGGCAGTGAAGAGCTCGAGGACGCTCCGGTCCTCGCGCACCAGGTACTCGACAGCGAGTTCGGTTTCCCGCCGCATCGCCGCGCGGAGTTGCTCGTCGAAATCCGGGTACTGCCGCACATCGGGCTGGACCTTCTCGATGTCGCTCAAGTGGAGCCACTGGCCGGCGAACCGCGTGGCCAGCGTGGCCGCGCGAGGGTCGGCAAGCATGCGCCGCACCTGCGCCGTGAGCACGCCCGGGGCGGAGAGTTTCCCCTGGCTGCCCAGCGAGATGAGCTCATGGTCGGGCGGCGCGGCCCAGATGAAGAACGCCAGGCGTGACGCGAGGTCCACATCGCTGATCTTGTAGTTCGTGCCCGGCTTCACCGAGGACGGAGCCCGCTCGAACCGGAAGACGAAGTCCGGGCTCGCGAGGATCGCTTCAAGCGCGGTCCGCACTCCGGATTCAAACCCTTCCGTCGCCGCGGCGCCGTCGTAGAGCGCCATCACGGCGTCCACTTCCTGTTTCGCGACGGGACGGCGATACGCGCTCGTCGTGAGGCGTTCCACAATCGAGCGCGCGCAGCGCTGGGCGGCGGCGGCCGCGGCACCGGGGGCCGGGCGGCAGCTGAAGATGCGACGGCGCACCGGTGAATCCGATACACCGGTCGGATTCGTCGGCCCGGCAATCACGAGGTCGCGCAGGTGGGGCAGGAGTGAGAACCCGTATGCCGTGGCGTTGGAGGTGCTCGACAGCGACCACTTGAGCGGCGAGACGAGATCCTGCACCACGCCCTGGAATGAGGGCGGAATGAAGGCCGCCGACACGCGATGCGGGCCGGCGGTGAGCTTCACCGGTTCCGTGGCCATCGACACCCCGTTGGGGTCGGAGGCGTTCATCCAACGGTCCATGTCGAGCAGGGCGACGCGCTGGCCGTCCACAGAAACCTCGATCTGCTCGCCGCGTGCGCCTCCGCCGGCAAATGCGCCGGTGGTTTCGTGATAGAAGAAGAGCCGGAACGCGTACATCCCGTCGGCGGGGAAGCTGTGCACCACGGAGATGCCGCCCCGCGTGCCGATGGGCGCACCTTCGACATGATCCAGCTGCGACGCGGTGCGGGGCACGTTGTAGGTCGCGGATGCCGGCGTCACGCGCGGGTTCCCGACAGCCGTCCAGCTCACCTCGCTCGCGGCGCGCAGGTACGAGTCCAGGAGCGAGGGCGAGAGGTGCTGTGCGTCGGCGATGTTATCGAAGTTCTCGCTCTTGGTGTCGAGCGGGAGGTACGCGCCCGCGTCAATCTCCAGTCCCAGCAGGTCGCGGATGGCGGCGCTGTACTCGGCGCGGTTCAGGCGCTGAAAGCTTCGCGCTCCCGGGTTCGGGTTCGCCACCGCAAAAGAATCCATCTGCGACTCAAGAGCGTTCATAAGCGCTGCGAGCGTGTCCGCGCCGGGGCGGATGCTTCCCGGGGGCGGCATCATGCCGGAGCGCAGCTTTGCGATCACCTGCTCGGTGACTTCAGCCGACTTGGATGCGGCGGCTACATCAAACGAGTCGAGCGAGAGGTTGCCGCGCGGAACATTGTTGTTGTGGCAACGCAGGCAGCTGCGCCGAACCACGGCGTTGAGATCAGCTGCCGAAAGTGACGGCAGTGCGCGGCGCCCGTGTCGCGGGAGCGGTGCGTGCGCTGCGCTGGTCCCGAGTGCCGCATGCCGCGCGGGCACCTCCGGCACAGCCGGGGCGGAAGGAGCCCCGGCTCGGTGCGACCCGCCAAACGCGGCGAGCAGCAAAATCGTGGTCGACAGTGTAGCGACAACGTTCACGGGTGCCCCTCCGGCCTATCTATTAATACTGGCGGTGTCCCACGACCGGAGTAACCTACTGTATTCGCGAAAACACCGCGACTCCCCGGGGGGGCCGGGTCGGCGGGGGGGGGCGGCCCCCGTAAGCCCGGGCATAGTACCGGCCGGTCCATCAGACCGTAGTTTGACCCGCGTGATGACTCCTGCGCCCGGCTATTCGGGCAAACCCCTGGCCGACAAACTCGGCTTCAAGCCGGGCATGACCGTGGCGACGATCGGCGCGCCCGGGGACTATCCGAAGATCGTGGCGCCGCTGCCGGATGGCGTGAAGCTCGCCGCGACAGTCCCCGCTGGGTCCGTTGCAGTGCATCTCTTCGTTACGAAGCGCACCGACCTGGCAAAGCGCCTCAAGGCGCTGCGCCCCAAGCTCGCCCAGGACGGCATGATCTGGGTCTCGTGGCCCAAGAAATCCTCGGGTGTGGAGACCAACATCACTGAGGACACCATTCGCGAAGTCGCCCTGCCGATGGGCTACGTGGACATCAAGGTCTGCGCGGTGACCGATGTGTGGAGCGGGCTCAAGCTCGTCATCCGAAAGTCCGAACGCCGAGCCTGAGTCCAGCCGGCTAGGAGCGGCTCGCCACCAGGGCCGCCACCTCTCGCACCTTCGCATCCACAACCGGTGCCTCGGGCAGCACGTCGCGAACCACGTCCGTGGTCTTGAGTCCGTTGCCCGTAATGCAGATGACCACTTCGTCGTCTGCCGTGAGCTTGCCGTCGCGAGCCAGCTTCAGGGCCGCACCAACAGTCGCGCCTCCTGCGGTTTCCGTGAACACACCGGTTGTCTCGGCAAGCAGCCGAATAGCAGACACGATTTCCTCGTCCGACACGTGTGCGCCCCAACCGCCGCTCTCCACCATCGCGCGCGCGGCGAACGGGCCGTCCGCCGGGTTTCCAATCGCAATGGACCGCGCAATGGTGTTCGGGATCTCAGGCGTGAGCGTCGCCGCGCCGGATTCCACCAGTCGCACAATCGGAGCGCAGCCGCTGGCCTGCGCGCCGTACAACCGTGGCGAGGCGCCACTGACCAGCTCAGCCGCCTGGAACTCGCCGAATCCCTTCCGCAGCTTGGTGATCAACGAGCCACCAGCCATCGGCGCCACCACAGCCGTCGGCAGACGCCAGCCAAGCTGCTCGGCAATCTCGAAGGCCATCGTTTTCGACCCTTCGCCATAGTAGCCGCGCAGGTTCACATTCACGATGCCCCAGCCAAACCGATCGGCCAGTTGCGCGCAGAGTCGGTTCACATCGTCGTAGTGCCCGCGGACGCGCACGAGATTTGCGCCGAACACCGCTGTGTTGATCACTTTCGCCGGTTCGAGATCTTCCGGAATGAAGATCCAGGCGGGCAGCCCAGCTCGTGCGGCGTGCGCCGCAACGGCATTTGCGAGATTGCCCGTGCTCGCGCAGCCCACAACGCCTAGCCCGAGCGCATGTGCGGCGTTGATCGCGGTGGTCACCACGCGGTCCTTGAACGAAAGCGTGGGCTGTGCAACGGCGTCGTTCTTCACCCAGGCGCGTCCGACGCCGAGGGCTGCGGCGAGGCGTGGCGCCTCGATCAGCGGCGTGAATCCCGTCTCGCGCGAGAATACCGGCTCTCCCACGAATGGGAGCCACTCGCGATAGCGCCAGAGATTCGGCGCGCGCAGTGCGATGTCTTCACGGTCAGGGAGCACGCGATCCTTCGCGTATGTTGGCTCGAGCGGTCCGAGGCATTCGGCACAGATGGCATTGGCCTCGGCCGGGTACTCGGTGCCGCAGAGTTTGCAGTGCTGCGGAAGGACACGCAGCGTGGATAATGAGAGGTCGATACTTGTCATTGGAAACTACGAGTGCGCGGTTTGCGGTTGGCGGTTCGCGGAGGGCAGTAGTCCACCCTCCGCCAACCGCTTACCGCCGACCGCCAACTCGCTCTTAGTATTTGGGTTGAGTGGAATCGACTTCGTCGATCCAGCGGTGGATGCCGCCCGCCAGGTTCCAGACACGCGTGAACCCCGCCGCCTGCAACTGCTGCACGGCCTTCGCGCTGCGCATGCCGGTGCGGCAGGCGAGCACCAAGTCACGGTCGCGCGGCAACTCCGCGATGTGATCGGCGAGTTGGCCGAGCGGAATCGCGGTCACCTTGGGGTACTTCGCGATCTGCAGCTCGTGCGGTTCGCGCACGTCCACGATATCGATATCACCCTTGTCGAACTTCGCTTTCGCCTCGAGCGGCGTGATCTCAGGAACCTGGAATGACACTTTCGGGTCTCCTCCAACGTGCGGTGATCCGCAGAATTGTTCGTAGTCAATCAACTGTGTGATTTCGCGCGTACCGCAGGCGGGGCAGGCCGGGTCCTTCCGGAGTTTTACGCTGCGGAAATTCGCGCCAAGGGTGTCGATCAACAGCAGGCGGCCGCTGAGCGACTCGCCGGCACCGAGAATGAGCTTGATCGTTTCTGTTGCCTGGATGGTGCCCACCAGGCCTGGGAGTACGCCGAGTACTCCACCCTCCGCGCAGCTCGGCACCATTCCCGGCGGCGGCGGAGCGGGGTAGAGGCAGCGGTAGCAGGGGCCGTCCTTCGTGGCGAACACAGACGCCTGGCCCTCGAACCGATAAATGCTGCCGTACACGTTCGGCTTGCCGAGCAGCACGCACGCATCGTTCACGAGGTAGCGTGTCGGGAAGTTGTCGGTGCCATCCACGACGATGTCGAAGTCCTTGAAGATGTCGAGGGCGTTCGCCGAGGTGAGCGGTTCCTCGAAGGTCTTCACGATCACGAACGGATTCACTTCGGCGATGCGTTTGCGCGCGGAGACGAGCTTGCTCGTGCCCACGTCACTGGTGCCGTGGAGCACCTGGCGCTGCAGGTTGGTGACATCGACGACATCAAAGTCCACGATACCGATCGTGCCTACGCCTGCAGCACTCAGGTAGAGTGCGAGCGGTGAACCCAGTCCACCGGCTCCAATGAGCCGTACGCGCGCGG
>SXGT01267913.1_pt1 | contig 10138 bp, 11 predicted proteins | sample 3176221 | NCBI WGS metagenome assembly SXGT01 (sample SAMN11356862, study PRJNA531348) | freshwater metagenome | isolation source: freshwater sample F1-120 | place: China: Fuxian Lake, Yuxi | collected 2017-12-25
CGGCGCAGCGATGCGCGGGCCGATCAGGTCGAACGGCGCGGGGATTTCCGCGCCGACCGGATCGAGGACCGCGGTGACCGCCGCGGCGACCGCATCGAAGACCGCGGCATCGTGCGGCGCGTCAAAGAAGCGTTCAAGGCACCGACCTACGTCTACCAGGTGTCGGGCGAGTACTCGATGCTGCGCGGCGCGGTCGATCGCGGTTGGCTGGGCGAAGGCGTCATCATGGAGGCGCTGCTCGGCATGAAGCGCGCGGGGGCGGACGGGATACTCACCTATTTCGCCCTCGACGCGGCGAAGGCGATCCGCAAAGGGCTCTAGCAGGAACGCGCGCGCGTTAGCCGAACACCAGGGTGATGCCGTGCGCCTGGTCGGCGCCGACGGCGCAGGAACCGTCCTTCATCGCCACCGGCGCGAAGCCGCCCTTGCGCAGCGCGTCCGCTGCCCGCGAGCGGTCCGCAACGCGGATGAACAACGCGGCGACCAGGGGGCGCGGCCTCGGGGGAAGTTCGACGCCTTCCAGCCGCTTGCCGAGCTTGCCGCGCGTGGTGAGCACGATCGGTGCGCTACCCGTGTTCACCAGCAGACCTTCGTCGATGGCGTGCGGCGTCTCGTCGAAGATGCCCGCATAGCTGCGAACTGCAGTCGCGGGATCATCGGCAACCACGGCGATCGCGGCAATGCCGGTGGCGCCGATGGTGTGCGACAGGCAATCCGGCCGCCAGACCACGTCACGCGTGAAATGCTGGCAGAAGAACATGCGTGCGCCGGCCGTCAGGCCTACCGGCATCTGCACCACGCGGAACGCGGCATCGCGGGTGCCGCCCGGCAGCTCCACCGGACGCGAAAACTCCATCGGCGCGTCGGACGGGATGCCAGCCCGCGCCAGCTCCTCGTGTGCGCCAGCCGCGTCGTCGGTGGCGAGGGCGATGCCGGCAAGCCCCTCGCCCCTGGCGAGGAAATCCGCGTAAAACTGCATCGCCGGATGCGTCTTCGTCATGGCCAGCAGCTCGATGTAGTCACTGCCGAACATGATGCAGTGGTTCTGCGAGCCGAGCGTGTGGTAGCCGCGCGGCGTCAGCGTGAATCCCATGCGCGCGTACGCATCGCGCGCGTGATCGAGGTCGTGTACCAGGATGACGACGTGGTCGATGCCGAGAACGTGCGGCCGCATTAGGGCGCGCTCGCCAGATCCAGGGTCTTCAGGAATCGGTCCGCGTTCTGGTAGCCGATCACGCGCAGTCCCTGGATCTCGCGACCCTGCGCGTCGAAGAAGATGATGCCCGGGGGACCGAAGAGCGAATAGCGCTTGAGCAGCGCCTTGTGCGCCTCGTTGTTGTCCGTGACGTCGGCCTGCAGCAGCAGCATGTTATCGAGCCTTGCGCGCACGCGCGGATCGGAGAAGGTGAACGCTTCCATCTCCTTGCAGGACACGCACCAGTCGGCGTAGAAATCGAGCATCACCAGGCGGCCCGGGGATTTCAGCCGCGTGTCCAGCTCAGCGATCGAATTTACCTGTACGTACTTGCCAGGATCGGGCGCGGGGATGAACAGCGGCGAGACGATCCACGCGGCCACCGCGAGCAGGAGCACGCCAAAGAATTTCTTAACGCCGTTCATCCACGGGCCCGCTTTCGGCAGCAAAGCCCCTTCCGAAACGCCGATCGCCATCAGCGGAACGCCCATGCCCAGGGCCATGGCGAACAGCGCAGAGCCGCCAAGCAACACGTCCTTCGACTGGCTGATGTACAGCAGCGCCCCGGCGAGCGGCGCGGCGACGCAGGGACTGACGATGATCGCGGAGAACACGCCCATGGTCGCCACAGAAGCCACCTTGCCGCCTTCCAGCCTCTGGTGCCGCGCGTGCAGCGGATGGCGCAGGAAACCCGGCAGCTGCAGCTCGTAGAAACCGAACATCGAGCCGGCCAGCACGACGAACACCAGTGCAAACGCCGTCAGCACCCAGGCATTCTGCATCGCCGCGGCGATCATCGAGCCGGAGTACGCCGCCGCCACGCCCGCAAGCGCGTACGCCACCGACATGCCGAGCACGTACGAAAGCGAGAGCAGGAACGCGCGCTTCTTGCCCACCGAGCGGCCCTCGCCGACGATGATGCCGGAGAGGATCGGCACCATCGGCAGCACGCAGGGTGTGAATGCGAGCAGGATGCCGAAGCCCAGAAAGCTCGCCAGCACGAGCCAGTAGTTGCGTCCCTGGAACAGCGCGGCGATGTCGAAGTCGCTGGCCGAGAGCGAGAAGCGCGGCGATGGATCGACGATCTGCGGTCCCTGGGTGAACGAAGTCCCGCCGTCCGCGGAGGCAAGCTGCACGCTTGCTTTCGATTCCATGGGCGCATAGCAAACGCCGATGTCGGCGCATCCCTGGGAGGTCACGGCGAGGCGCAGGATGCCGCTGCCCTCGACCGGCATGCGGATGGTGATCTCCTTGCGATAGGTTTCCACCTCGCCGAAGAACTCGTCCTTCTTGCGCTCGCCGGGCGGGAACAGCGCAGCGCCCAGCTTCGCCTGCGTCGGCCCTTCGAGCTCGAACTTGAAGCGCTCGCGGTACATGTAGTAGCCGTTGGCGATGGCGAAGCGGACTTCGAGCGTAGCGGCGTCTACCGCGCGCGCCGAGAACACGAACGCCTTTTCGGGTTCCAGCAGATCGTCGCTGCCGCCCAGGATCGACTTCAGCGACTGTGCCTGCGCCGCCTGGCACAGCGCGAGGATGACGATGGCCAGCAGTCGCGGCAGCATTCTCATTCCGGCGAGGTTTCCGATGCGACCCAGGCCAGGTACTCGGGCAGGCCGCGTTCGACTGGGACAGCGATGATCTCGGGAAGTTCGTAGGGGTGTGCGGCCCGGATCGCGGCTTCGAGCGCAGGATAACGCGCGGCTGTGGTCTTGATCAGCAACGGGTGCTCCTCGTCGTGTTGCACGGCGTCCTTCCAGCGATACACCGAGCGGCAGGGCGCCAGGATGTTGACACAGGCCGCCGTGCGGCCGGCAATCAAAGCATCCGCAAGCTCTTCGGCCGCGGCGCGGTCCGGCAGGTTGGTAAGCACGAGCAGGCTTGTCATACGCAAGCCGTGGCGCAAGGCACGCCATCGTAGACGGTCGGATAGGCGAGCCGGATGCCCAGCTCGCACTTCAGCTTGGCGTTCGACAGGCGCCGCGATTCGGACATGAATGAAAGCATCTGCGCAGATATGCGTCCCGGCGCCTCGCTGCGGGCGATGCGCGGCGGGCGCGGCAACCCCTGGCGGTCGGCGACCAGGTCGAACCATTCGCCCATCTTCATTTCGCTGTCGTCCGAGGCGTTGTAGGTCCCTGCCGCTGCGTCCGCGTCGCAGGCGCGCAGCGCGATTGCCGCGAGGTCCTCGGCATGGATGTGGTTGGTGTAGCCGTCGTCCGCGGCGCACAGGGCAGGTGTTCCGGCGCGCAGTCGCTCGAGCGGCAGGCGGTCGGCGGCGTAGATGCCCGGCACCCTCAGAACGACGAGCGCGATATCGTGCATGCGGCACCACGCGTCCAGGCGCCGCTCGGCGTCGACCCGGCGCTTCGCGCGCGGGGTCGTCGGGCTGACCGACCGGGTCTCGTCGATGCGCGCACCAGCGCAATCGCCGTAAACCCCGCTGGTGCTGAGGTATACGAGCCGAGCGGGTCGCTCGCCGGCGTCCAGCATCGCGAGTAGATTCGCCGTGCGCGTGTCTGTATCATCCGCCGCGGGTGGCGGAGCGGCGTGCAGCACCGTGTCGGCCCACCCGGAGAACGGCCGCAGCGACTCGGCGCGGTCCAGGTCCGCACCGCGGGAGCGCGAAAGCGCACGCACTTCCACCCCCTCGGGCAACCGGGCGGCGAAGCGACGCGCGATGTCGCCGTACCCCGAGATCAGAATCCGCTGCATGGAGCCATTTTACGAGCATGTCGAACATCACATTGCAGCCCAGCGGCCACGTGTTCCAGACCGAGGAAGGCGAAACGGTGCTGACGGCCGCCCTGCGGCAGGGTTTCGTCCTGCCCTACGGCTGCAAGAACGGTGCCTGCGGCACCTGCAAGGCCCGTGTGGTCGACGGCACAGTCGACTACGGCACCTACCAGGCGAAGGCCCTGACCGACGAGGAGAAGGTGCAGGGTAAGGCGTTGCTCTGCCAGGCCAAACCCTTGACCGACCTCACCATCGAGGCGCGCACCGTGGGCGGCGCCAAGGACATCCCCATCAAGACCCTGCCCTGCCGCGTGCAGAAGATCGATAAAGTCACCGAGGACGTGATCCTGCTGTCGCTCAAGCTGCCGGCCAACGAGCGCCTGCAGTTCCTTGCCGGCCAGTACATCGAGTTCCTGCTGAAGGACCGCTCGCGGCGCAGTTTCTCGATGGGTAATGCGCCGCACGACGACGAGTTCGTTCAGCTGCACGTGCGCCACGTGCCCGGCGGGCAGTTCACCGACCACGTGTTCGGAAAGTTGAAAGAGCGCGACATCCTGCGCTTCGAGGGTCCGCACGGCACTTTCTTCCTGCGCGAGGATTCGGCCAAGCCCATCGTCTTCGTCGCTTCGGGCACCGGCTTTGCACCGATCAAGGCAATCCTCGAGCACGCCTTCAACAAGGGCATCGAGCGGCCGATGGTGCTGTACTGGGGCGGCCGGCGGCCGAAGGACCTGTACCTGAACGCACTGGCCGAAGGCTGGGCGCGCGAGCACGCGAACTTCCGCTACGTGCCGGTGATTTCCGACGCGCTGCCCGAAGACGCGTGGACGGGACGCGCGGGGTTCGTGCACCGCGCCGTGATGCAGGACTTCCCCGACCTGTCCGGCCACCAGGTCTATGCCTGCGGTGTGCCGATCATGGTGGACTCGGCGAAGAGGGATTTCGTCGGGACGTGCGGACTGCCGGAGGAAGAGTTCTACGCCGACAGCTTCACGACTCAGGCGGACCTCGCTACCTGAGATCGAAGTTGGTGACCTCGAAACTTTCTCGATTTGAAGTTCTCGCAGCGACAGAATTCATTGCTCATGTGGAAGCGCAGGTCGAAGCCTCTTGGCATCGATTTGCAGATCTACGCCCTCCGGAGCCTACTTACTCGATTCCATTCTTCGGTCGAATCGACCGCGCCACACTCGTAACTGTCGGCGCGAATCCATCCTCCAAAGAGTTCGCCAAAGGAAGGGGGTGGCGGCCCAATATGTCGCCTCAGGAGATTGCCGATCGACTCCTGAATTACTTCGCTGGTAACTGCACCCCCTATCACCCCTGGTTCTCCGGCTGGTTCCGGCCCCTCGGGCTTGCGCCCGAGCAACTTGAAGAGTATGTGCATCTCGATCTTTCTCCGAGAGCGACAAGGTCCATGAGTAGTTGCAATCCGGATACCTTCCTCGATATGGTAAGGGTAGATATCGAGTATTTCTTCGAAGCATTGTCGCGATGCCGTAGCGTGAAGTTACTTGTGCCCGCTGGAAGTGCCTCCAATAGGAAGTACGTCCTTGAGGCAATAGCCGAGTCGGGACCATCGTTTGGCTGGAGGGTATTGCCACGTGTCCGCAGGAACGAACTTGCAGGGTGTGCACGCCATTATTGTCTTCAGAGTCCAGATGGCACGGCGATCAATGTTATTGCGTTCGGCAGTTCTCCAAGTGCAAGGAATGCCGCCAGGGTAGAGTTCGAGTCACTGGTCCGATCGAAGGTTCAGGAAATAAAGCGACTGGCATTCGCGACTGAAGACGACACCCAGTAGTCCCCTATCGCGTGGCTTCAAGGGGAATGGTCACCGGCGAACCTGTAGTGTTAAGACCTGCGCCTGCGGTCCTGCTTCGCCTCCGCAATAACTGTTGCCATAACCAGATTCCTAAGTGGCAGTCGCGCACGGCGTTTGGGCGCGATTGAGTCGAATTCAATCTCCCAGCCGGCTCTTGTAAGCACCAGACGAGTGACCGTACATTTTGTGTGGTGTAGCGTCGTGGGCCGTCGAATCCAGTAGCAGATCTGGACGGTAGTGCCGTCAATCAACGATCGCGAAATCGCCGCGAATTGTTGCCCGCGCCGATCCCGCGGCATCGGCAGTTCGATCGAAATCTTCTTGTCGAATCCACGCATCTTTACGCGACGTCCGATCTGCCGCCACAGAATTCCGCGAAGCGGTTCAATGTACTCGCGCAGTACACCGGGGTCCAATGCCGACATCACGTTATACAAGGTGAGCAGCCCATAGGCCTCCGCAGGTTGCAGCCAGAGCCCGGGAATTTCGATACGACCCAGAGCGTCGTCTTCGGCCGGAAGGTAATACGTGCGGGACTCACGGTCATAGGTGATGGCCGCGCCAAAGCGATCCCGCAGCTTCTCAATATCGCGCTTGATCGTTGCAGTTGAGCGCTCGAGTCGCCTCTCTAGTTCAGCGCAGGAGAAGTTCCTCCCGCTCTTGAACAAGTTGTGCATTTGTACGAGGCGCTCCATAGCTCCGTCCCGATTTGATCAGTTTAGTAGCTCACGTTCTGAGCCACTGCCTGCCGTATAACGCGACTTAGGACGCGGCATACGTGTCCGAACTGTGCACTCCGGCGGTGACCGGTCACCGGTGGGGAAGGCGGCGTTGGTGACGAATGCATGCGGCAGCATTTCACTGCTGAGTTCACTAAGGAGATCGAAATTGGGAATTTTGTACTATACGACGGACTCGCTGCGCTTTCGAATTCGGGTTCAGAAGGCGATAGCACAACAAGATCTGCGGATCGGCGCAACCATCACTGCGCTGATTCCCGCGGCCGAGCCCGGTGGTCTGGAGCTCCGGCAGCAGGTACGGAACGCACTCAAGGCGTTCGTCGATGCCGACTGGTCGTTTTCTCGGGTCGCGCGAGCGACCGACGGCTCGGGCTACGAGCGAATCGAGTTGCGTGCATTCGCCCGCATTTCGGTCGCCGAGAACTTCAATCTGCACGAAAGAGCGCGCGCGGCCAGTAGGGAGGGCATGGTGCTGTCCTCGCCGACGGTGGACTACTCGCTGAGTCGTACCCAGGTGGACGAAGCGATGGAGGAACTTCGCCTTGAGGCTATCCTGCGCGCAGAGCGGCAGGCGGCGACAATTTCCGAGCGCACCGGTAGGACCTGGCGCGTTGGCGATATCGTGTTCGGCGTCGCCGACTGGAGCGACTCGGCCGGCAGAATGACAGCCAAGGGCGGCTACCGCAGCTCGGAGGACGAAACATTTGCCGACGGCGTGGAAGACGACGAAGCCTCGGCACTTTCACCCGCGGAGCGCGTTGCTCTGATCGCGTCGATCACGCTCAAGTCGAACGCGCCGGCCTCGCAGGAGAGGCGCTAGGTTGACGGGCGTGACTCTGCATTCGCTGCCGGTGTTTTTCCGCCCGGAAATGCTCGCGCACGTCGCCTCGATGTCGCCGAGTGCGAGCAAGCCTGCGGACGTGATGCGTTCGTGGTCGAAACTGGGTGTTCCACTTGAAATGCGCGAACCCTCGCCCGTCACGCAAGAAATGCTTTTTCGTGCCCACGAGGCCAGCTACGTGAACGACGTGCTCTCGTGCCGCGCGGACAACGGCTTCGGAACCCGGGCCAGCGACGTAGCGCAGTCCCTGCCCTACACGAGCGGGGCGATGCTCGCGGCTGCGCTGGAGGCTATCCGGAACCGGGCGGTCGCTGGCGCGCCGTGCTCGGGATTCCACCACGCAGGCTATGCCCACGGAAGTGGATTCTGCACGTTCAACGGGCTGATGATCGCGGCTCTCGAGCTGAAGTTCTCAAGGCTCGTCGAGCGTGTCGGCATCCTCGACTTCGACCAGCACTGGGGCGACGGTACGCACGACATCATCGAGCAAACGGCGTCGGAAGGTTGGATCGAGCATTACAGCCCGCAGGAGTACGGGTCGGCCCGCGTCGCGGACGACTTCCTCCGCGAGATCCCCGCGATCGTTTCCAGATTCCAGGATTGCGGCGTGATCCTCTATCAGGCGGGTGCAGATCCGCACATAGACGATCCATTGGGCGGTTGGCTGACCACGGAGCAGCTCGAGAACAGGGACGCGCGCGTTTTCGAGGTGGCCAGGCAGATCGGGGTGCCGATCGCGTGGAACCTGGCGGGTGGGTACCAAACTCCGCTACGAAAAGTTCTCGACATCCACGACAACACGCTTCGCGCGTGCTGGAGAGCTTACGGGACGGTAACGGGATGAACGTGTTGGGCGAGAATCGCGTCGATGGTTTCTTGGTCGGCTCGGTGGGATACGACCTGCAGACCAGTTGCACCGATGCTTTTGCCGGCAATCAGGTGGATTGCGTCATTCAGGCAGCAGAGGACGGTTTTAGCCCGCTGGGGCAGTCCCGCTCATGGCTCGCCAAGTCGCTGGAAATCGACGAACGCGAACTTACCCGTTGGGCCGACTGGGTGCGTTTTGAAAGCGATAGCCCGGTGTTCGTTGTGCTCCGCGCACGTGGTCCGTCTTCACGCTTCCGGGGCGTCATACTTTCAGCCTCGGAGAGCAGCAAGGCGTATGCCCAGTTCCGCGACCAATGTGGCACTTCGGAACAGTTTCACCGGATCATGGCGTGCGCAACGATTCACCATGCCCTCTCTGCGCTCGGTGCACGCAACATCGGAATCACTCACCTGACGGAGAGTGGCGCGTTTCGCGAGCATGTCGCCAAAATCACGGTGGAGGCTTATCTCGATTTGCTGCACGCCTTCCCCCCCGAGCAACCAAGTCGGCTGATGTTCTGCGGCTGTTGCATCCACGAACGGCATATGGAGGGCGCAAAGCAAGCCTTGGCGTGTGCGCGGTACCTCCATTCGCGGCGATTTCCGTCGACCCGTATCGAGACAGTCGAGGACCAGGTGTGGATCGGCCATCCGGAATCGGGGCCGATCCTCTCGCAGTTTGTACCCCGGGCCGAGTCAAGAGATAGAAAGTTCCTGAACACTCAGACGAAGCTGGATGAGGTATGTACGGCTTTGTCTGAAGTAACCCGCACGTTCTTGGAAGAACACCACGACGCATTGGATGCCGGCCCCAACACACAGGTCGAGCAGGCTATTCGTGCATTGACTGTGGCATTGGAGGCTTTCGATGCTGCGGAGCAGGCCCTTCACTCGCTTGCACGCAAGGAGAACCGTGGATCCGAGCGCGGAAGGCCCTAAGTGCTAAGACTTGGCTTGGACATAGACGGAACGATAACGGCTGATACTCTGCTCTTCAGTCACTTCACCAGACGATGCAGACAGCGTGGCGGAGAAGTGCATGTTGTGTCGGCGCGGTCGCCCAGATCCGAGTTGCTGACGCTTCAAGAGCTGCACTCGTGGGGAATCGCGTTCGACTCACTTCATTTGTTGCCGCGGCTTCAAGGGCTTTCGATTCCGGATCCCACGTTCAACGAACTCGAGCGCTTCCTGTGGCAAAAGGTCGAGTACGCGGTTGCTGCGAAGCTTGATTGCTTCGTCGACGATTCCGAAGTCGTCCTGGAGCTGTTCTGGCGCTTTGCGCCACAAATCTGCGCGATTCCAGTCGACGAGCGGCACGCCTTGGAGGAATTTCGGCTTGATTGACTGGACCGACATTAGAGAAGGGTGCCAGGACAATGTGCTGGCGCATGCCATCGCGGTACCCGGAACCGGTGACTTGGTTTAATCTAGCAGCACTCATCCGGAGCACCGACATGCCCCAGACCCGCCAATTCACCGCCATCATCGAACGCGAGAATGAAGGCTATGTGGCGCTTTGCCCGGAGCTGGACGTCGTCAGCCAGGGCGATTCCATCGAGGAAGCCCGCAGGAACCTGACGGAAGCCGTCGAGCTGTTTCTGGAGGCCGCCGAGCCGGGGGAAGTTGAGAGGCGTCTGCATAACGAGGTATTCGTCACGCGCCTTAAGGTCGCGGTTGGGCAACTGCTTCAGCCCGCGGTTTCACCCAGATAGGCGTCCCGCACCTTCGGGTCCGCCAGCAGCTTCTTCGATTCGTCCGCCAGCGTGATGGCGCCGGATTCCATCACGTAGCCGCGACTCGAGACTTCCAGCGCCAGCCGCGCGTTCTGCTCCACCAGCAGGGACAGAACAATCGCTCGAGCGTCTGACACGGGTCCCGGCGGACGGGCCTCAAGCACAGTCAGCCCACGACCGGAATCGCGCAGCGCAAGAGCCAGC
>SXGT01387077.1_pt1 | contig 10138 bp, 12 predicted proteins | sample 3176221 | NCBI WGS metagenome assembly SXGT01 (sample SAMN11356862, study PRJNA531348) | freshwater metagenome | isolation source: freshwater sample F1-120 | place: China: Fuxian Lake, Yuxi | collected 2017-12-25
GAGGCGCCGGCGGCAGTGTCCCTGTTCCCCTTCCCTCTCGCCGGCGTGCAGGACAAGAGCGCGTCGATCACTGCCTCGGCAGCACTCTCTGCGTCGCGCCTGGACGTGCTGGCGGCGCCGACTGATCCGCGCGGCATTATCGCTGACGCTGTCGCCACAGCGCGCCCACTGGCGAGCAAGAACAACAACACGCTGGAATGCGACATCGAGCCGATCGAAGCGTCGTACGTCGATGCGCAGAAGTTGCGCCAGTGCTTGCTGAACCTGCTCTCCAATGCCTGCAAGTTCACCAAACAAGGCACGGTGCGCCTTACTATGCACCGCGAAGAGCAAGACGGCGTAGGTCGCCTCGTGTTCCAGGTCATCGACACAGGCATTGGCCTCAGCGCCGAGCAATCCGGCCGCCTTTTCCAGGCGTTCGAACAAGCCAGCGCCAACACGGCGCGCGAGTTCGGCGGCACTGGCCTTGGCCTCATGATCACGCGCCGCATGGCGCAGATGATGGGTGGCGATGTCACGGTGACGAGCGAACTCGGTAAAGGCGCGACCTTCACGCTCTGGGTGACGCAATTTTATGCAGGCTTCGGCGCCAGTGAAGGCGACGATGTGTTCGACCGCGAAGGCGATGAAGATTCACCGCTCGCGATCGTCATCGACGATGAAGCCAGCGCGCGCGATCTTGCCGTGCGGGCGCTGACACAAGTGGGCTTCGCGGTGCAATGCGCGCGGACGGCGGATGCTGGGCTCACTCTGGCGCGGACGCTGAAGCCGGCCTTGGTGGTGCTGGACATCAACCTCCCCGACCGCGACGGCTGGGGCGTCATCTCCGATCTTTCGCTCGATCCGGACACACGCAATGTGCCGATCGTCGTGCTCTCGATCGAGGAAGATCGCCGCCGCTCAATCGAACTCGGCGCCGCCGATCATCTGGTGAAACCAGCCACACGCGATGTGCTCTGCGCGGCGGCTCTGCGCTTCGCCCGCCTGCGCCCCGATCCGGCGCTCAGCGACGAAGCGCCAGTGATTACGCGGCTCAGCGCGTAATCACGGCAGCAAGCCAGACCAATCAAAGTCCTCCATATCGAAGGGAAGTCTTATTCGAGCGCGCGCATCGGACGTAACATTTATTGATGCTGCGCCATCTGCGCCGCTGACAAACAGAAGCGACCCGCTGGGACTCCAACTGGGGCGATCAAAGTGCTCGGACGTCGCCAACACGCGGAAGGGATCAACGCCGGTCACGGGGATGACGCCAACTTGATGAGCGCCGTTTACCCGGCTGACGACGGCGAGCCACGCGCCGTCTGGCGATAAGGACAGGTGGCGATAATCTCCCGGCAAGCCCAAGGTGACGGGTAGTGTGGCGCCATCCGCTGACGCGATAAGAATCTGTCGCGCACCCTCCTCGCCAGAGAGAAACGCAATTTGGGTCCCGTGCTGGTCCAGCGCCGGCTCGCCCTGCCAGCCATCAAGTTGCCACCGATGCAAGATCGCGCCATCACTCGTGCGCAAGACTTCGATATCAGCCTCCGCACCATCCTGACGCACGTAGGCGATCACGGGCGCGCCACGCGCAGCGGCGAGTCCGGACTCGGCGGCGACAAATACGCCGGTAATTGCTTCGCGGCGATTGGTTTCCAAGTTCATCGCCATTACGCGGGAGCCGTTGGTCTCCCGCGCAATGTAGAAAAAGTTCGCGCCAGGCCCAAAGCGAGGATGAGAAAACTCGCCCACGCTCGTTACGAAAAAGAAGTTCGCCCCGTCACTGTCCATGATAACGATCCGGGCTCCCGCATCGTGCTGGCGAACGCCAAGCAGGCGCGAGTCGAGATCGGCGCCGCCGCCATCGAGGCTATTGAGGCGATCGGCGATACGATGACCGATCCGGCGTAGATTGTCGGGGGTGGAGACGTACTGCATGCCATCACTTGAGCCGGTTGCAACATCGAACGCCCGCGCAGCAATGGTGACCCGACCGTCCAGACGGTTCGAGATATCAATCGCTAACGCGCGCCGCGCACCGGATTCCACGAGTAGCGCCACGTTGGGTGTCGCGAACGCGCCGTTGAGCGCGCCTTCCGGAGCCGGAGTGGCGCGTATGCGCCCCGCTCGCTCAAGGTCAGCTACTATTACGCGCTCCAGCGTTTCTGCGGCGGTCGACAAGCTCGCCTGCTCAGCGTTGACGTCCACCACCGCAAGCGGAAGTAACGCGCGCTCCTGGGCGTATCCCACAGCCGGGAGTGCGAGGGCCGCAACGACGATGCAAGCACGCAGCAACATCGTTTAACCCGGAAAGCTCTGCAAGCCGATAGAGGCGAAGCCGCCTTCTTCGAGGACCATGCAGTTCAGGCTCTCCATGCCCTGCACGTAGCAGAGCATCGGCGCGTTGCTGGCGCGCACGGCTTCGTATTGCGCGCGGTCGATGCCCTCGTGCGGATAGAACGGAAACTCGCCGCTGACCGGGCTATCGGCATTGGCGGCCCATTCCGGCAATTGCGCACTGGTTTGAGATTGAACATCGGTCCATTCACCGAGCGCTGCCTCCATGGCGGCGGTGTCGTCGGCGTGTGAAAGCATCATCACATGTTGGGCGAGATGCGCTTCAGCGAAGATCGGCACGCCGGAGCTGTCGCGCACAATAAGTGTTGCAACGGCGCGTTCGCAATCGGGGCCGGCGCTTGTGGCCTCAAGCGAATACGTCGCTTCCCCCGCGTTCCATGAACCTACGGCGCGCGCATCGCAGCCGGCGGACATCACGTCCACTTCTTCCGCTGGCGTGCACGCAGCGGCGAGAGTGGCAGCGGCCGCGATCAGAACCAAGCGCATCGATACTCCCCCCATGTCGAAGGCGCAGCTTAGCCCGCCCATTCCGCGCGCACCAGTTCTCCGACTTCGCGCAAAGCCGAGGTGGCGGTTTTGCTGTAGGCGGTAAAGTTCAGCCCGCCATGCATCAGCGGCGGGTACTTTTTCTCGATGACGCGCACGCCAGCTGCGCGCAAAGCCGTCACGAAGGCTTTCACATCGCTGCGCACCGGATCGAGCGGCCCGCCACCCGCGACGATGGTCGGCGGCGCGGCGGAGAGATCGACTTCAAGCAGCGACGGCAACGCTTCGGCGCCAAGACTCTTGGCGATGTAAAGCGCGGCGACGCGGCCGATGAAGCGGAAGTTGCGCATCTCTTCCGCGGCCCACAGCGTGTCCTGCACGTGAACGAGCGGATAGAGCAAAATCTGCAGCGCAACGGCGCCCGACGTGGCGCGATTGATTTCGAGCGCCATGGTGCAGGCGAGATAAGCGCCGGCGCTATCGCCTGCGACGGCGATGCGGTTAGGCTCGGCGCCGAATGTGTGCGCGTTTTGGAACGCCCAGGCGCAGGCGGCGCGGACATCGTGCAGTTGGCCGGGGAACGGCGTTTCCGGCGCCAAGCGATAGCCAACCGAGAGCACGCGGCCCTGCGACGATTTCGCTAGCCACGAACAGATTGAATCGTGCGTGTCGATATCGCCGCAAACGAAGCCGCCGCCGTGAAAGAACACGATGAGCGGCGCGCGAATGGCGTCCGCCGCTTCGTAATAGCGGGCGCGCAATGGCCCGGCGGCGCCGGCGATTTCCAGATCTTCAACCCGCGCCAGCCCAGCCGCACGCGCTGCAGGCACCGCCAGAAGCGTACGCAGCCCCCTGCGCGTTTGCGCCAGAATCGCGCTTTCGACGGTTTGCGCCACACCCATTGAGGCATCGCCCCTACCAGAGAAGCGGCCCATGCGCTAACGCTCGCCGCCAATGACCGACTATATTTCCTTTCAAGGCGAACCTGGGGCGAACTCACACATCGCCGCCCGCGCCGCTTTTCCTGACCTCGAGCCGCTGCCTTGCGCGAGCTTTGACGATGCTTTCGCGGCAGTAAGCGAGGGCCAGGCGCGCTACGCAATGATCCCGATCGAGAACTCGGTCGCGGGGCGCGTCGCGGATGTGCACACACTGATCCCGGAAAGCGGGCTCTACATTATCGGCGAACGCTTCGTGCCGATTAAGCATCAGCTCTTGGGGCTGAAAGGCGCAACGCTTGAAGGCCTGACGCACGTGCGCTCGCATCCGCAAGCGCTCGGCCAATGCCGCAAACAATTGCGCGAACTCGGCGTCGCGGCGGTGAAGACGGCCGATACGGCAGGCGCCGCGCGCGAGATCGCAGAACTGGGCGATCCACGCATCGGCGCGCTGGCGTCTGGCCTTGCGGGCGAAATCTACGGCCTGAAAGTGCTGAAGGCCGACATCGCCGATGCGCCGCACAACACGACGCGGTTTTTGGTGTTCGCGCGCGAGGCGCAGAACGCGGCGCTGGGCTCGGGGCCGTGCATGACGAGCTTCGTCTTCCGCGTCCGCAACGTGCCGGCGGCGCTTTACAACGCGCTCGGGGGCTTTGCGACCCCTGGCGTGCACATGACCAAGCTCGAGCGCTACATCGCCGGCGGCGCGTTCGCGGCGGCCATGTTCTTCGTCGAAGTCGAAGGCCATCCCGAGGAACAGGCTTTGCGGCTGGCGCTGGAGGAACTCGCGTTCTTTTCTACGTCGTTGAAAGTGTTGGGGGTTTACCCGGCCGACCCGTTCCGGCGGATGTAAATTGCGGGTGTTACCAATTTTTGGTACAACGCCCGCATGAGCAAAAACACCTCGATTTCCTTCAGCACCCATTTCTCGGACTTTATCGAGTCGCTGGTGGCCTCCGGCCGCTATGGCTCCGCCAGCGAAGTCGTTCGCGATGGGTTGCGGCTGCTGGAAGAGCGCGAAGCGAAGCTGCAAAAGCTGCGCGATGCCCTGCAAGAAGGCCTCGACAGCGGGCCGCCTGAGCCGTTCGACTTTGATGAGTTCATGACGGAAGTGCGCGCCGAACCCAAACGCAATGCGTAAGCTGCTGCTTCGCCGTCGCGCGCGACGGGACCTTGCCGAAATCTTTGAATATACGCGCCGACGCTGGTCGCTTGAGCAAGCTGAGCGGTACTTGGCAGCAATCAACGCGGAGTTACAGCGCCTCCGCGAAAACCCAGAACTTGGCCGAGGCGTTAAAGACGCCCAAGCGCCCTTCTTTCGGCGCACCGCCGGCAGCCACGTTATTTTCTATCTCGTTGCTAGCGACACGCTGGACGTCATCCGCGTGCTCCACGCCAGCATGGATTTCCTCAGCCACCTCGCCAACGACGACACGTAACCGCCCCGCGCGCTGGCGCGTAAGCATTCACGGGAGGGCCATTGGCGGACGAAGCCGCACTTAGAGCCTTGTTGCTCCAGGGTCTCGCGGGTGACGAGGCCGCGCATCGCGCGTTCCTGACGGAAGCGGCGGCGCTACTCCGCGCCTATTTCCGCAACCGCCTGCGCGGGCGCCCGGAGGACGCGGAGGATCTGGTGCAAGAGACACTGGTGGCGCTGCACACACGGCGCGAGAGCTATGATCCGAACTATCCCCTCACCGCCTGGCTCTACGCCATCGCGCGCTACCGGCTGATCGATTTTCTACGCCGCGCCAAACATCGCGCACACGCGCCGCTCGATGGGCTCGATGTCGGCGACATTGATCCGGACTATGAAGCGACGGACGCGAAACACGATATCGGGGTGCTGCTCGGCAAGCTGCCGGAGAAGCAACGCACCGCCATTCGCATGGTGAAGCTCGAAGAAAAGAGCGTGCGCGAAACCGCGGAGGCGACCGGCCTTAGCGAAAGCGACATCAAGATTTCCATCCATCGCGGCTTGCGGACGCTGATGCGCCTGATGGCCGGGGAGCAAACATCGTGAAGACCGACGAACTCATCGAAGCGCTGGCGCGCGGCGCTGGGCCTGCGGAAAAGCAGCACTGGCGGCGCGATTTGGCGCTGACCTTGCTGGTTGGGCTTGTCGTGTCAGCGGTGCTGGTTGCGATTTTTTTGGAGGTTCGTCCGGACATCGGCGCCGCGCGCATGCCGGTGATGATGAAGGCGATGTTCTCAGCCTTAGCCGCGGCGGTGATTTTGCCGTTCGCGCTACAATTGATGAAGCCGGGGCGACCGCTTGGCTGGCGCATTGGCGCGGTGCTGGTGTTTGCCGGCGTGTGCGTGCTGGCGACAATCGTTGCTTTGATGGGCGAGATGCCGGAGCGGCGCTGGGAAGCGTGGATGGGCGGGCGCGGCGGCGTGCCCTGGTGCGTGGTGCTGATCCCGATTTTGGCCGCGCCGACAGCGGCGTTGCTGACCTGGTTCATGCGCGCCTTCGCGCCGACGCGGATCACGCTGACGGGGGCGGCGATCGGTGCGGTCTCCGGCGGCGTCGCAGCGATGGCGTACGCGATGTATTGCCCGACCGATTCAGTGGCGTTCGTGACCACCTGGTACACGCTGGCGATCGCCGTGTGCGCGGCGCTTGGGGCGCTGATTGGATCGAAGTTTTTGCGCTGGTGAGCGGACCGCCGGCTTCCAGCCGGCATTTGTAACCGTGCCTCCCAGTCAAACGTCTTGGTCTGCATGAACGATGCTGCCGGCTGGAAGCCGGCGGTCCAAGGGGGCCACCATGCTCGCGCACATTCGCCGCTACGCGCCGATCGCGATTTCGCTGTTCGCCGCCGCGGTCTTTCTGGACTCACTGCGCTACAAATTCACGGACCACCCGAACACGCAGGAAATCTTCGGCCGGCTCGATGGCTGGGCCGCTTCGTTCGGCGCGGCGGGATTGTTCGCGCACACGGGCGTGTTCAGCCAGTACGTCATTGGCTCCGCCGAACTCATCGCGTCGGCGCTTTTGCTCATCGGCCTCCTCCCCAGCCTTACGCGTTTGAACGCGCTCGGCGCTGCCATTGGCCTCGCGGTGATGACAGGCGCCGTGAGTTTTCACCTGTTCACGCCGCTTGGCATTGATCCAAACAATGACGGCGGCGGCTTATTTGCGGCGGCGGTGACGATCTGGGTGTCGGCGATCGTGCTGCTGTTCTTGCGCCGCGCCGAAATCGCCGCGCTGCTTGGCGACATCGCCCGCGCTTTCGTGCCGAACAGAGCCGCCACGCAACACCGCTCATCCCTCACCGGCGCACAGGCCTGATCGGCTGGAGATCATCATGCTTCGTAGTTTCGCAATCGCACTTGCACTCCTCGCTGCACCGATCGCGCTCGCGCCCTCGGCGCACGCTGACACAGCGCCGGTGCATACCGGGCTGCTCTCACGCGTTGCTGTCGGCGGCTACGATCCAGTGGCGTACTTCACCGATGGCCGCCCCGTGCGCGGCAGCGCGCAACATCGCATCACGCATCAAGGTTACGAGTATCGCTTTGCGAATGCCGAGAATCTGGCCGCGTTTCGCGCCAGCCCGGCGCGCTATCTGCCGCAATATGGCGGCTATTGCGCCTGGGCAGTGAGCCAGGGCTACACAGCGGCCGGCAATCCGAACAATTGGCGCATCGTCGATGGCCGGCTCTATCTCAACTACAACGATGAGATTCAAAGCCGCTGGGAAAACGACATCCCCAACCACATCCGCCGCGCCAATACGAACTGGCCCGGCGTACTGAGCCGCTAGCCGTTAGGAGAATTTTTACGATTCGGATTGCTTTTGGTTAGCCCACTTCGATCGTGAGTTAATCTATATGGCAAAAACTTGGCGCGCTGCCGCTATCTCCCATAATGCCGGACTTTCACGCAAAGCAGACGAAAACCTCCGCGACCAGATTCATCGGCAAGCCTTGGCGCAATTCTTCGACAACTTTGGATTTGAGACCGGGCGCTTCTTGCCGTTCGAAGTTGTAGACCTTGCGCGTCGCTTTTCGGATTGGAGCCCACTCGATTGGATCGATGAGGCCGGCGCGCGCGGCGGGGAACGCGAAGACGCTGTCGATGAAATCCAGGGCTTCCTGAACACCCTCGTCGCCCGTCGACTCGGCTTCGTTTGTGGGGCACCACCGCTCGTGCCGGATGACTGGTTCCGGTACCACCCTGACAGTTTCGAAAACCGGCACGGCGTCTAACCTACAAAACAGCCTGCGCGGCGCCGACGAGCGCCGCGCCAAGCGGTTGGCCGACGTCGCCGACGCGACCGTCGTTCGTTGCAGCAGCAGCAACGATTCCGCGCGCGCGATCGAACGCGACTTCGGCGTACCAAAGCGTGTTCGAGCCATTGTGCCAGAGCATGCCTTCGCGCTCGGCAAAACCCATCGCGTACGGGCCGCCATAAGGCGGCGTGTGCAATATCTGCCAGCTCTCCGCGCGCAAGAACGGCGAGGCGCGATCGCAATGCGCGCGCAAATACTTGAACACGTCCTCGAACGTTGCATGGACGCGGCCAGCCGGGCCGAGCACGGCGGGATTATCCGTGATCGGGCCGCCCGGCGGAAACGGATTAATTTGCGCGCTGACTTGGCCGTTGCTGACGGTCGTTGGGCCAAGCGCATGCCCAACCGGCTGATCGTATGCGCCCGGCGTGCCCGGCGCGCCTTGGCCGGCGCTGCTCATGCCGAGCGGATTGAACACATGCTCGCGGATCAGCGCTTCCCACGGCGCGCCGAGCTTCGCTTCGAGCATGGCGCCGGCGATGACGTAGCCGGTGTTGGAATACTCGAAGTGCGCTTCCCTGGCGCCGGCCGGCGTTTGCGCGAGGCCGAGCCGCGCATAAGCAATGCGGTCGGCGCGTGCGTCTGCGCTTTCGCGCGGGAACGCCAAGAGCTGGCCCATTTCGATATTGCCCGGCAGGCCGCTGCGATGGCTGAGCAGATGCCGGAATGTCACGTCGCGATATTCGGCGCGCATCTCCGGGATCGCGCCGCCAAGAACGCTGTGAATGGTATCGTCCCAGCTGACGCGGCCCGCTTCAGCGGCGCGCGCGACGAGCGTTGCGGTCATCGATTTGGTGATCGAGCCCAGGTGCCATTTGTCGGACGTCGTCGCGCGTTCGCTGCGGCCGATGGCGCGGACGCCGTCAACGAACGAAACGGCGCGGCCGTCGCGGTTGGCGGCGGCGGCGGCGAAGGCCGGCGCGCCGCAGCCGGCGCGAAGCGCAGCGAGGCCGGCTTGCGTCAGCGGCGCGCGTGGCGGCGCCTGATCGGCGGCCTGGTCGCGGGAGAATACGAGCGGCAGCGTTCCGCGCTGGGTGAACTGACCTTCGATGCGTCCGCCGCTCAGCCGCCCATCGAAGCTGCCGCCGATAACGGGGATGGCGAGGCGAAGTCGATCGCCTTCGATCGTGGTGGTCCCGACAGGGATGGCGCTATTGCCTTGGTCGATACTGTAGAGCGTCGAGGTCGGCCCCTCCGCCACAACGAGGCGCAAACGCAGGCGCTGCGAGCCGAGATCGAGCGCGCCGAACCACTCGCCCATGAAGTCGCTAGCCGATTGCGCGAACGCGTTGGAGGCCATCAGGCTTGCCGCAGCGGCGCCCAGCAAGATCGGACGGCGAGTGATGATCATGTGGTCTTCCCCTAGGCTTCAGGCATCGGGATGCCGGCGCCCGACGGAACGGATGCGCGCCCCCTCACTGTCCCGATAGTCGCATTGACGAGGCATTTCTTACGGGGTTTATGTGCGGTTGCGAATTGGGCGTGCGCCGCACGCCGCCAATCCTCAAGGATTTCAACGATGAAAGTCCTCGTCCCGGTTAAGCGGGTGCTCGATTATAATCTCAAAGTCCGGGTCAAGCCGGATGGTTCGGGGGTCGATCTCTCGAACCTCAAAATGTCGATCAATCCGTTTTGCGAGATCGCGATCGAGGAAGCCGTCCGCATGAAGGAAGGCGGCGGCGGCCACGCCAAGGACGCGGCGACTGAAGTTATCGCCGTTTCGATCGGCCCGGAACAAGCGCAAGAGACGCTCCGCAACGCCCTCGCCATCGGCGCCGACCGCGGGATTTTGGTGAAGGCCGAAGGCGAAGTTGAGCCGCTGGCGGTCGCGAAGCTGCTGAAGGCGGTGATCGAGGCTGAGAAGCCGGACCTCGTCATTCTCGGCAAGCAAGCCATCGACGATGACAACAACGCCACAGCGCAAATGCTCGCCGCCCTGCTCGATTGGCCGCAGGCGACCTTCGCGTCGAAGATCGTGCTCGGCTCGGGCAAGGCCTCGGTGACACGCGAAGTCGACGGTGGTTTGCAAACGCTCGACGTCGAACTGCCGGCAATCATCTCGACCGATTTGCGCC
>SXGT01558889.1_pt1 | contig 10138 bp, 8 predicted proteins | sample 3176221 | NCBI WGS metagenome assembly SXGT01 (sample SAMN11356862, study PRJNA531348) | freshwater metagenome | isolation source: freshwater sample F1-120 | place: China: Fuxian Lake, Yuxi | collected 2017-12-25
ACATGGTGAAGGGCACCGACGTGCGGCACTCGCGCAAGGGCGCGGAACAACCCTCCGCCTAAACACGCGCCTGGCGGCGCGCTGCTCTTCCATGCACGCGCCTATCGGCGCGTGAGGGGGGTGGCGGCCAGATGGGCGCCGCCGTCGAGGATGAGCGACTCGCCAGTGATGATGTCGGCACCGGTCACGAAGTAGAGGATCGCGTCTGCAACGGTGTCCGGCGTCGCCGTGAGTCGCAGCGGGGTGCTGGCCTCGAGCGCCGCCTTCGTGCGTTCGTAGCGCTCCTTGCCCATGCCGGCCTCGAGCCAGTCGCCCTGGATGAAGCCGGGGCACACGACGTTGACGCGAATCTCCGGCCCAAGCGCACGGGCGAGCGATAGCGTCATGGTGACCATCGCGCCCTTCGACGCGGCGTAGGCGATGGAGCTCCCCACGCCCTGGATGCCTGCGATCGACGCTACGTTCACGATCGCGCCGCGGCCACCTCGCTTCATGTGCGGCGCCACCGCGCGCGTCATCTGGAAGGCGCCGATCGTGTTCACCCCGTAGATACGCTGGAAGTCCGCGGCATCCAGGCCTTCGAGGTCTTCATGGGCACAGAACTTCGTGGTGCCTGCATTGTTGATGAGTGCGTCCACCCTGCCCCACTTCGCCACCGCCGCAGCAACCATGCTGCGGCAGGCAGCGTCGTCCGCGACATCGGCACGGATCACCAGCGTCTCCACGCCCAGCGCCTCGCACGCCGCTGCCGAGGCGCGCGCGCCGTCCTCGTTGCTTGCGTAGTTGATCACCACGTGGCTGCCCAGGCCTGCGAGCTTGCGTGCGCAGGCCGCGCCGACCCCCGACGATGAGCCCGTGACGATCGCCACACCGTTCTGCATGTCCATCCGATGTCTCCCCTGCTGACATGGGCTCGATGGTACGCGGGCGGACAGCGGGCAGGCGAGCCGATAACATCCGCGCCCCATGTGCACGGCGGGTTGCCGCGCGCACTAGCAGCAACGGGAGTCGACGGCGATGGTGAAGGCGATCTTCTGGGACTTCGGCGGCGTGTTCACCACCAGCCCCTTCGATGCGTTCAACCGCTACGAGACGGCGAGTGGCCTGCCCAAGGACTTCATTCGTACCGTGAACGCAACGAATCCGCTGGACAACGCCTGGGCTCGCTTCGAGTCGAGCCGCATCGACGCGGCCGAGTTCGATCGTCAGTTCGAGGTCGAGGCCCGTGCGCTCGGCCACCTGGTGCCCGGACGCGACGTGCTGCCGCTGCTCTCCGGTGACCTGCGCCCGCGCATGGTCGCAGCCCTGAAGGTCTGCAAGCTGCACTTCCGCAATGCGTGCCTGACGAACAACGTGCGTTCTGGCGAAGGTCCCGGCATGGCACGCACCGCCGACAAGGCGTCGCAGATGGCCGGCGTGATGGCGTTGTTCGACCACGTGCTGGAATCGAGCAAGGAAGGTGTGCGGAAGCCGGAGCTCGCCTTCTACGAGCGCGCCTGCGAGCGCGTGGGCGTGACGCCCGATGAGGTGATCTTCCTCGACGACCTCGGCGTGAACCTCAAGCCTGCCGCCGCGATGGGCATGCGGACGATCAAGGTGCTCGGCGAGGCCCAGGCGCTTGCCGATCTTGCGGCACTCGTGAAGCTCGAGTTCCCGGACTGAGCACAGGGGCATCCGAGGGCGCGAATCGCACGGCCACCGAGCGCCAACGCTATCGCGCGGGTGGCTGCCGTCCTGTGCAGGCTGCCGCACCGGGAACATCGTCTACATTTAGGTGAATGACGCCAACCCGGCCCGCCGCCCAGATGAACGCTGCACCGAAGACCAAAGCATGCGTCGGGGCAGCGCCAGCCGGCCCGGCATGGCTGCCTTCCCAGGCAACAGTGCATCTCGCCGCACCCGGATCGCGGGTGCTTCGCCAGTGCTCGCGACTGCTGGGTCTTCTCGTAATGCTCATGTCGACGGCGCTGGCATCGGCAACTGGCTGCCATGGGGTGGTGATGCCCGCGCGCATCGGCGCGGGCGACACCGAACTGCAGCTGCGGGGAATGGGCCTGCGCGAAGCCACCTGGCTTGACGTGGATGTCTACGTGGCCGGTCTCTACCTTCCTGCCGGCGCTCGGGTCGCCGCCGCAGCGCTCGCCCCCGAGACAGCGAAACAGATGCGACTCCAGCTGTTGCGCGATGTCAGCCGCGAGGAGATGGCAGGCAACATCGAGGCCGGGTTTCGCAAGGCAGCAGGATCGCGATTCGCGCAGCATCGTGCCGCGCTCGACGTGCTGCTGGCGATGATCCCGCCGCTGTCCGAAGGCGAGAGCTTCATCCTCGACTACCGCCCTCGGGCCGATGACCCTGGCGGGGTACTGCAGCTGTGGCATGGATCACGCGTGCTCGGGGGCCTTTCAGGCGGCGATTTCGGGCGCACCCTGTTCGCGATCTGGCTCGGTGATGCGCCGCTGAGCGCTGCACTGAAGTCCGCACTGCTGGGCGGACCATGCAACGGTTGACGGCCACGCATGCAGCTACGGCTCCGACCACCATGGAGCTCGGCCCGTGGCACTGCTGAGCACACGAGACTGGGCAACGTGGATCGCCCGGTACGAGCAGGACCATCAGCATCCGGTCAACCGGGCATGCCACACCCTGGGCATCCCGCTGGTCGTACTCTCCGTTGCCGGTGGCGGCCTGGCATTCCTTCTCCCTGCACTGATCTGGCCGTCGGCGACACTGTTCGTCGTCGGCTGGGCGTTCCAGCTGTACGGCCACTGGCGCGAAGGCAAGCGTCCGAGCTTCGCGGGCGATCCCCGGTTTCTGCTGGTCGGCCTCGGGTGGTGGTGCACCCGGCTGGTGATGCCCCTGCTGCGTGCATCACGCACGAACGACAGCCCCGGCGAGGCCGTTTCCGTGCGCGTCCTCGCGGAACAGGTCGCGCTCCTGTACCGACTCACACCAACCTCGCTGCTGTTCTCGGTGATCGCGGCAACGCTGGTGTGCTGGCTGTTGCATGGCGCGACGCCCACGCCGCTGCTGGCGGCATGGTGGACGCTCGGCGTCGCGCTCAACGTCGTCCGGTTCGTGATGCTGCGCGGCTACCAACGGGCACAGAAGGGTCATACGTCGCCTCGGCTCTGGGCACGCAGGTTCGTGATCGGCGCGTTCCTCAACGGTGCCCTGTGGGGGCTGTGCGGCGTCGTGCTGCTGCCGCGCGATCAGCCCGCTCTTGCGTTTGCGCTGATCACGATTCTCGGCGTGATTCCCGGCGTCGCGTTTTCCTCGATGTCCGCGCTGCGCCGCGCATACATGGCCTTCGTCGTGCCGTTCCTGACGCCGATCAGCACGTCGATGCTGACCTCGGGACAGGACATCGATTTCATCATCGGTGTCGCGGCGGCGATCTTCCTCGCTGTCACCTTCATCATCTCCAGCAGGGGTGAGCGTGATGCTGTGCGGGCCTTCCGGCAGCGCTTCGAGAACGAGGACCTCGTCGAGGCACTCCATGCCGCACGCATCCGCGCGGAGCGCGCTTCCGAGGACCTCGCGAGCGAGATGCGCGAACGGGAGCTGATCGAGGTACAGCTCCAGGAAGCAAAGGAGCTTGCCGAGCGCGCAAGCCAGGCGAAGTCCCTGTTCCTTGCGAACATGAGTCACGAGATCCGCACTCCGATGAATGGCGTCATCGGCATGACGGAGCTGCTGCGCAAGACCGCGCTCGACGCGACGCAGCAGCGCTATGTCGAGATCGCCCAGCAATCCGGCCACACGCTGTTGCAGATCATCAACGACGTCCTGGACTTCTCGAAGATCGAGGCCGGAAAGGTCGCACTCGAGCACCAGCCATTCGACATGCGCCAGCTGGTGGCCGACGTGCGCGACCTCTTCATGCATGTGGCGGTCGCCAAGAATCTGGGCTTCGCCTGCAGCGTCGATCCGGCAGTGCCGAAGCGGCTGCTCGGTGACCCGACGCGGCTCAAGCAGGTGCTCACCAACCTCGCCAGCAACGCGCTCAAGTTCACGGAGCGCGGCGAGGTTCGACTGCGCGTGCAGGGGCGGGCCGGAAGGTCCCTCGACTCCTGTTCGCTGCTGATCAGCGTGCAGGACACGGGCATCGGGATAGACGATGCCGGCAGATCGGCGTTATTCAGCTCATTCAACCAGGCCGACAGCAGCACGACACGGCGTTTCGGTGGCACCGGGCTGGGTCTTGCCATCAGCAGGCAGCTGGTGGAACTCATGGGTGGCAGCATCGCACTGGAGACCGCGCCCGGCACAGGTTCGCGTTTCACCGTCTACCTCGAACTCGCGGTGCGCGACGACCCGGCGGCAACGATCGTCGGATCGCCAGAACCGACCCCACAGGAAGTACCGAGCGACAGCGCCGTGCTGGTGGTCGAGGACAACGCCGTGAACCTGCTGCTCGCCGAGGCGATGCTGAACGAGCTCGGCTGCCGCGTGCTCACCGCCGGAAACGGCGAGGAGGCGCTGGCCATGCTGCGGTTGCACCCGGTGCAACTGGTGCTGATGGACTGCCAGATGCCCGTGATGGATGGCTTCGAGGCGACCCGACGGCTGCGTGCGCGTGAAGGGCGAGAGGGCGCCGCGCGTGCACGGCTGCCGATCGTGGCGCTGACGGCCAACGCCGTGCAGGGAGATCGCGAACGCTGCCTTGCGGCGGGCATGGACGACTACCTTGCGAAGCCATTCTCCAGCGCTGCCCTGCGCGAAGTGCTCGCGCGCTGGTTGCCGCAAGAGACGGCATCGCCAGCGACGTCGGAGGCAGCGTCGCCCCACGACGACAGCGGATTGATGCTGCTGGTGCCCGGCCAGCGTGGCAACGCCCGCCGCCCCGGGCAGGTATCGACATAACGCGGATAGGAAGCGCATGCACGCCGCGCCGGCGCAACGGAAATGCCCATCAGGGCCGACCGCAGGAGCGGGCTGTTGTGATGCGGTCGATGGCAAGGGAGACGAGGTCAGGATGACGATCGACAACTGCGACACCGGCATGCCCCGTTTCCCGGCTATCGGCGCACGCGCGCGACCTGCCTGCCGGATCACCCTTGCCTGCCTGTTCGCAGTCGGTCTCGAGGTCAGCGCAAGCGCTGCCGAAGACCTGACGGCGCTGAGCATGGAGGAGCTGCTGAACATCAGCATCGTGGGCGCCTCCAAGTACGAACAGCGGCCAGAGGAAGTAGGCGCTGCGGTCGCGGTCGTCACCCGCGACGAGATCCGCGCATTCGGATGGCGAACGCTTGCAGAGGCGCTCGACAGCCTGCCCGGTGTGCACACGACCTACGACCGCACCTACACCTACCTGGGTGCACGCGGCTTCGGGCTGCCGGGCGACGTGACGGCGCGGCTGCTGATCACCATCAACGGCAATCGAATCAACGATCCGGTTTATGACGCCGGCGTCGCCGGTCCCGAGTTCCCGCTGGACATGGCGATGGTCGAGCGCATCGAGTTCCTCCCGGGTCCGGGCGGCGCTGTCTACGGGCAGAACGCGATGTTCGGCGTGATCAACGTGATCACGCGCACCGGTGCGGACCTGGGCGGCGTCGAAGCCACGATGGGCTTCCAGAATCCGCAGGGCGCGCTCGAAGGACGCGTCGCATGGGGTGGCGAGCTCGAGAATGGAACAGACCTCCTGATAGCGATCTCCCGCTTGCGGGCCGATGGCGACGACCTGTTCTTCGACTACGGAGCGGCCGGCACGTCCGGCGTTGCCCGCGGCCAGGACGGCGAGCAGGACAGGGAGTTCTTCGCCAGCGTCGCCGGTGGCCGCTGGCGCTTCGAGTTCGTCTACGGCGATCGCGAGAAGGAAGATCCGACCGGGGCCTTCTTCAGTGATCCACTGGTGGCCGGTCAGTCACTCACTGACAGCTACGCGATCGCCCAGCTGAACTATGACCGCACTCTTGCCGACAACAGCGTGGACTTTGCGGGGCGCCTGTTTTCCGGGCGCTATCGCTATGGGGACAGCCTCGCATACGACACGCAGTTCTCGTTTCCCGCACAGGGTGACTGGTACGGCGCGGAACTGCGCCTCGTGACCACGACGCTCGAGTCGCACAAGCTGATGCTCGGCCTCGAGGTACAGCGGAACGAGCGCACCGACCAGTCCATCGTCGACGAGGCGCATCCCGAGAACAGCTACGAATTGAAGAACGCCGGCTACCGCGCCGGTGTGTACGCACAGGACGAATGGCGCCTGGATGAGGGCCTGATTGCGACCCTCGGACTGCGAGTGGACCGCAACGACACGACGGGAACCAATGCGAGCCCGCGCGCCTCCCTGATCTGGCAGGCGCGCGACGACACGACGCTCAAGGCATTGTATGGACGGGCACACCGTGCGCCGAACGTCTACGAGAGCGACTACGAAGATCCGTTCTCGCAGCTTCGGAACCCCTCGCTGCAGGGCGAGCGCATCGACACCCTCGAACTCGTGGCCGATCACCGGTTCAGCCAGGCGCTGGCGCTCCGGGCTTCCCTTTACGCCTGGACGATGCAGGGCCTCATCACCCTCGAACCCGACGAGGAGAGCGGGCTCACGCGATTCGAAGCCGGAGACGACGTCGATGCGCGGGGCCTGGAGCTGTCGTTCGACAGGATATGGGACGAGGGCGTGCGGATGCGCGGCAGCGTCTCCTTCCAGAACGTGGAATCGTCGACGGGCGCGGGCCTGCCCAACTCGCCCGCGATGCTGGGCAAGGTCAATCTCTCCGGTCCGCTGCCCTGGTACGGCATGCGGCTGGGGTACGAGATGCGTCATGTCGGCAGCCGCCTGAGCCTCGACGGCTCACGCCTCCGCAGCTACCGCCTCGCCAACCTCGAGCTCAGCAGCGACGGCATTGCCGAGGGGCTCGCCGTCTCGCTGTCGCTCAGGAACCTGTTCGACGAGCGATACAAGCACACCGCGTCCGACTCGAACTGGCAGAACGCGTTCGAGCAGGATGGTCGAAGCGTGCGCCTGCAGATCGATCTGCGATTCTGATCCAGCACGCCCATGACCTTCCGCAGCGGCCACCCGATCGAGCTCGACGCGCGTGCGCGAAGCCGGCGGTCGCGCGCCTCGCCGCACGGCGTGGTTCGCCTGATCTGGCTGGCGACGTTGCTGCTGCTTGCGCCCACGGCAGGCGCAGACGCGGCGACCGAGTACCGGCTCAAGGCTGCGTTCATCTACAACTTCGCCAACTTCTCGCACTGGCCAGCTGCCAGCGCGGGCAAGCTGCGTGTGTGCGTGTACGGCCGCAGCCCGATCCTGCGTGCGCTCGAGCCGATTGCCGGAAGGATCTCGAATGGCAGGCAGATCGAAATCCTGCAGCGCGCGCAGGACGCGACCGTCGAAGGCTGCGAGGTGGTGTTCGTCACGGAGTCCGCGATCGCACGTCTTCCGGCACTGCTCGCGGAGATCGGCGACGAACCCGTGCTGACAGTCGCCAACAGTCCGGGCGCCGGACGAACCGGTGCTGCCTTCAACATGGTCGTCGTCGAAGACAAGGTGCGGTTCGAGGTAAACCTGCCGGCGACGCGCAGGGGCGGACTGCGAGTCGACCCCCGGGTTCTCCGCCTCGCCACGGCGGTCCATCAGTAGCCACTCCGGAAGTCGCAGGGCAGTTCATGACGATCAATGCCGGCCCACGCATCATCCCCTGACCCGGCAGGCCGTTGCTCGCAACCCGCCAGGGTCAGCCGGTTCCAGCGCGGCCACGCGCAACCAGCGCAAGCACGTCGGCACGCGTCGGGATCGAGGTCGCCGCGCCGGCGCGGCTGGCGGCCAGCGCGCCGGCGGCGCTGCCGAGGTCGAGCGCGCGAGCGAGCGGTTCTCCTTGCTGCAGCGACGCCAGCAGGTAGCCGATGAACGCATCGCCAGCGCCCGTGCCGTCCACCGCGTGCACGGCAAAGGGAGGCACTGCCCGAAGCCCATCGCCGGCATCGTGCAGCAACCCGTGCTCGCCAAGCGTGACCACGACCGTGGTGTCGGGACAGCGCGTGCGCAGCCGCGCGAGCGCCGTGCCTGAATCAGTCTCGCGGGTGAGGCCGTGCGCCTCGTTCTCGTTGACGACGAGCAGCGCCACGAATTCCAGCGGGTAGGCATCGGCGGCCTGCGACCAGGGCGCGAGGTTCATGCACACCTTCGCACCCTGGGCATGGGCACGTCGGAGCACCACGTCGAGGTCGTTGATCTCGTTCTGCAGCAGGAGCCAGTCGCCGTCGCCAAGGCTCGCCAGCGCCACATCGATGTCGTCAGCACGGATCTCGAGGTTGCTGCCACCCACGATGACGATGGCGTTGTTGCCATCCGACGTGAGCTGGATGATTGCGTGCGCGGTCGGGATGTCCGCCTGCAATCGCAGGTGCGTCACGTCGATTCCAGCGGCACGCAACAGCGCGCGCAAGGGCTCGCCGTCGCTGCCCACGCAGCCCACGTGCAGTACCTCCGCACCCGCGCGGCGCGCGGCGAGAGACTGGTTGAGTCCCTTGCCTCCCGGGAACAGCGATACGCCGGAGGCACGCAAGGTCTCGCCGACGCGCGCGATTGCGGGCACGTGGTACACGCGATCGAAGCAGAGCGAACCCAGGTTGACGATCTTCGGCACGTGCTGCTCCGTTGTCTGTCGCCGCTTACCCGGACGGCGGGCGAAGGGGAGGCAGACCGGGGCTCGCATTTCACGCGGCCGGGTTGCTTCCGCCCGCCCTCATCCGCCGGCCCTCATCCGCCCGCCCTCATCCGCCGGCAATGCGGTGGAGGAAATGCACTTCGCTGCGTGGGGTCAGCGACTCGAGGAAGGGCTCGAACACGATCTCGCCGTCGATCGCCACCGACATGTCTTCCTGGATGGCCTGCCGCAGCGCTGGAAATCGCTCGGCGACGCGCTGCACGAGTTCGCGATAGTCCTTCGCGGGCACGTCGATGCGCTGCACGCCGCCCGTGGCGCGCAGCATCTGCTCGGGAAAGTACACCGTGGCCATCGACGAGCGCGATCCGTTCGCGCACGGCGGCAATGGCGGCGCCATCGCAGCCGTGCACACGAACGCTACTTGCCTGCGGCCTCGAGCGCCGCCAGCACGTTCGGCGGCGACAGTGGCAGGTGCGCGATGCGCACGCCTGTCGCGGCCTTCACCGCGTTGGCCGCCGCGGGGAGTGGGCCGACGAGGGGCGTTTCGCCCACGCCACGCACGCCGTAGGGATGCGACGGGTTCGGCACCTCGATGATCACTGTGTCGATCATCGGCATGTCCGAGGCCACGGGCACGCGGTAGTCGAGGAAGCCCGCGTTCTCCATCACGCCGCTGGCGTTGATCACGTACTCCTCGTTCAGCGCCCAGCCGAGCCCCTGCACGGTGCCGCCCTGCATCTGCCCTTCGACATAGCTCGGGTGGATGGCCTTGCCGGCGTCCTGGATCGCCGTGTAGCGCAGCACGTCGATCTTGCCGGTCTCCGGATCCACCCGCAGGTCGCAGATGTTGACCGAGAAGCTCGGGCCCGGACCGCGCGCGTTGAGCGACGCACGACCCGAGATCGGGCCACCGGTACGTCCGGACTGCGCCGCGATCTGGCCGAAGGAGAGCGGCTTCACGTCGATGTTCTGGCCCGGCTTGGGCACGGCCTGACCGTCGTCCCACTCCACCTGATCTGCGTCCACGTTCCAGATCGCCGCTGCGCGCTGCTTCATCTGGCCGATCACGTCCCGTGCGGCCTGGATCACCGCCATGCCGGTGGCGAAGGTCACGCGCGAGCCGCCGGTGGTGTTGCAGAAGCCTGCGTTCTCGGTGTCGCCCACCTGCACGCGAATGCTCTCGTAGGGGATGCCGAGTTCCTCGGCGGCCATCAGCGCCATCGATGCACGCGAGCCGCCGATGTCCGGGCTGCCTTCCACGATCGTGATGGTGCCGTTGTCGTTGACGTTGATGTGCGCGCTGGACTGCATGCCGGCGTTGAACCAGAACGCCGCCGCGATGCCGCGGCCTTCATTGGGGCCGAGCGGCGCCGTGTAGTGCGGATGCGCCTTTGCCGCCTGCAGGCACTCGATGAAGCCGACGCGCGGGAACTTCGGCCCGTAGGTCGCCTGCACGCCTTCCGACGCCGCGTTCTTCAGACGCAGGTCGATCGGGTCCATGCCGAGCTTCTCGGCCA
>SXGT01819603.1_pt1 | contig 10138 bp, 9 predicted proteins | sample 3176221 | NCBI WGS metagenome assembly SXGT01 (sample SAMN11356862, study PRJNA531348) | freshwater metagenome | isolation source: freshwater sample F1-120 | place: China: Fuxian Lake, Yuxi | collected 2017-12-25
CTGGCCGCTGCCGCGCAACGCGTCGGCATGCTGCGCCAGCGCCGCCAGCAGGGCGCGCGCCTTCGGGGCGTTCGCGGCGAGCAGCGTGTCGGCGAACATCGGCTTGCCGGCGAAGCGGCGGGCGCGGCACACGCCGAAGGCGGCTGCGGCGTCGTTCGCCTTGCTGCGCAGCAGCGCCTGTTGCACCACGGCGCTGACCTCCGGCCGCCAACCGTCGACCGTCGTCGACCACACGCCGGCCGCGGCCGCGGCTTCGTGGTCGCCGACCTCGAACAGCAGCAGCGCGGCGGCCGCGGCGTGGTCCTGGCCGAAGAACGGCTCGGCGCGGTTGCGCGCCCACGACCAGGTCGGTGCATCCATGACGAGGCCACCGGGATCGCCCTTGCCGAGTTCGCCGTAGCGCGCGATCCACTCGTGGCCCTTCTTGTTGTCGTCGGCCCAGTCGTAGCAGCCGCGCAGGAACTCGTGCCAGTCGACGTGGAACTCGTCGAGCGTCGCCGGGCGGCCGTGCTTGCCGTCGCAGAAGCTCGCGACGAAGTAGGCGAGCGGGTCCTTCTGGCCGGCGCGGGCGTTCTTCTCGTAGCCGGCGAGCGCCTCGCGGTAGCGCGGGGCGCCGGGCGGGTAGCTGCGCAAGAACGCGTAGAGCGAGTAGCCGGCGAAGTAGTTGTGCCGGTAGTCGTCGAGCTTGCCGGTGAGCAGTCGTTCGAACGCCGCGCGATCGGCGTAGCCCTTGTAGTAGGTGTGCGCGACCGTCCACACCTGCAGGTGGTTCTCGACGCACGCGGCGTCGGCCATCTTCGCGTAGTGGCCCGCGGTCCATTGCGCGTGGCCTTCGCCGTACCAGGCGCCGAGGAACGGCTTCAGCACGCCGTCGAAGCGGTGCGTGAGTTCGTGCGTCAGCGTGCGCCCGAGGCCCGGCACCTCGCCCCACGCGAACCGCACCGTCGTGCGGTCGCCGCCCTGGAAACCGACGGCCCACCAGAACGGCAGCCCTTCCGCTTCGAGGTCGCTGCTCTCCGGCACGATGCGCACGACGCCCTGGCGCTGCAGGAACGGGTCGCTGCCGAAGTGGGCGACGAGGCGGGCGTGGTGCAGCTCGACGGTCTTCGCGGCGGCCAGCAGCGTGCCGTGGCCACACGTCGTCTCGATCCGGTAGCGCGCGTTCGGCGTCAGCGCCAGGCCCGGCGTGCTCCAGTCGGCGTGCGCTTGCGTGAACTGTTCGCGCTCGCTCGCCCCCATCGCCTCGAGCTCGTCGATCGACCAGACCTTGGCGCTGGCGAGCAACGCCGTGTGGCGTTCGTCGAGCACCTTCTGCGCGTCGTCGGCGGCGCGGCCGACATCGCGCGGCGGCGGCCCCTTCAGGTCCTTCAGGCCGGCCTGACGGCGCATGCCGACCAGCAGGCGCGCGGCGCGGATGCGCTGCTCCTCGACGGCGGCGGCGCTCGCGGCGGCGGCCGCGGCGTCGGCTCCGGTGCCCGGGCCGCCATTCGCCGGCGGCGGCGCCTTCTTCGTCAGCAGCTTGGCCAGTCCCTGGTAGACGAGCTCCTGGTCCGCCGCCAGGCCCTCCTGCACCTTGGCGACGGCGGGTGCTTGCGCCGCGAGGGCGCGTGGTGCGCCTTCGCCGAGTTCGAGCAGCAGCGCACTCGCCCAGTGCACCAGCACCGCACGCGCGGCGTTGCCCTTGGCCGCGGCCTTGTGCTTGTCGACGAAGCGCGCGAGCTCGGCCATCGCCGCGAGCCGCAGCGCGTGCCGTTCCTGCGCGGCCTTCAGCTGCGCGTCACCTCCCGGCAGCGCGGCCAGCGCCTTGCGCACGGGGGCGTCGAGCTGCAGCTTGCCCTGTGCGTCATGGGCTCCGCGCACCAGGCGATCGACGGCGATCGCGGCGAGGTCGGCATCGTCGGCGCACGCCAGCGCCAGGTCGGCGAGCAGCGGCACCGCACTCGGATGGAACTCGAGCGCCGCGTGCAGGTGCTGGCGCGCCGTCTTGAAGTCGCGCGCCGCCAGCGCATCCTTCGCCAGCGAGCGCCGCGTCGCCGCCGCCCCGACGTCGGGCAGCGTGATGTCGATGCCGAGATCGAGCGGCATCGGTGCGCCCGGCGGGCACTGCGCGGCGAGCGCCGCAGACAGGGCCGCGGTGGCGAACAGGAACGGCAGCGCGCGCGATGTGGGCGTCATGGGACGAAGGGCGCGCGCATGCTCGGCGGCGACGGCGCCGCTGGCAACCGATCCGTTCCCAGAGCTGGCCGCACACCAGTGCCGGGGTCGTCAGCGCCGATGCCCGTTCATGGTCTGGTTCGCTCCCCGTGTCGTCGCCCCCGCCGCTGTGCGCCTGTGCGTGCTCGGCAACGGCGTGGCACTGCCGGCGACCGCGCTGCCGTGGCAGTCGTGGAGCGGATAGATGGGTTGGCCGCAGCATGGGCCACCGCTGCTGGGCACGCCGTACGGCGTGCTGCTCGCGGTGTTGGCCCTGGGCGTCGCGCTGGTCTCTGCGCTGCCGCGCACCGATGCCCGCGGACGGCTGCGGCGTGCGCAGTGGCGGGCCCGGCTGGCGGTGTCGGCGGCAGCACTGTGGGTCGCGCCGTTGCCGTTCGGTCCCGAGCTGCCGCGCGTCCATGGCCAGCAGATCGACTGGTCCGCCGCCTACCAGGCGGGGTCCGTCGGCGCCGTGGTGGCAGCGATCGGCGCCGTGTGGTGGGCGAACGCGCTCGCGGGCGCGGTGCTCGATCGCGGCTTGCGGCGTGCCCTGCGTCGCAGTGGTCGCGATCGGCGAACGGCTCGCGCAGCCGACGGCGGTCGCCGAGACGATGGCGAACGACAAGCGTGGGGCGTGGGGCGCGAGCAAGCGGTCGTCGCCGACGAGGGATGAGGGCGGCGGGCGTTCGGGGCGACAGCAGGCACAGCGCCCCGCGTGTCCGGGCACCAGGGCCCGCGGACTAACGGCGGTCCAGGTCCTGTTCCATCCTCGCGAGGCAGTTGGGGCAGACGCCGTGGCTGAACATCGCGTCGGAATGCGCGCTGATGTAGGTCTCCAACTGCTGCCAGCTCTCGTTGTCGTCGCGGATCTTCTTGCAGTAGCCGCAAATGGGGATGACGCCCCGCAGCTGCTTGAGCTGGCTCTCGAGGTTGAGGCGAAGCTCGTCCTGCGCGCGCGCCAGTCGCTCCGCCGCCTCCCGCCGCTCCGTGATGTCGGTGACGAAGACGGTCAGGCCGGTGATCCGGCCGGTGTCGTCGAACAGCGGCGAATAGCGGTTCTCCCAGAAATTGCGCTGCAGCGCGACATCGCCGTACTCCTCCTCCAGGAGCAGGTTCTTGCCGGCCAACGCCGCGTCGAAGTTCGTCTTCGCCTTCGCACGATCCGTGTCGCTGCAGATGACGTCCAGGATGCACATGCCGACTTCGATCGCGACGCCCCAGATCTGCTGCATCGTCAGCGCGTGCGCGCGGGCGAACGACGTGTAGCGATACTGCGCATCCAGCGAGAAGAAGATCACGCCGTGCGGACTCTCGAGGATGTTCCGCATCAGCAGGATCTGCTGCTGGTTCTGCCGGATCGTCTCGAGGGCCTGATCGTAGGACAGGGTCATCGGGTGCCTCGCGCGAGAGTCTAGGCGTAGCACGCCGACGGCAAACAGCATCGCGCTTTGCGGACGCTCTGCTCCCCCACGCCACGGCGCGCCCGGGGTCACGGCACCGTTCCCAAAGCGACTCCGAGGGGATCCCGTCGACCGCCCTTCCCCACTCCCGCGGCGGCGAACGAAACCCAGCCTGCTGCTGCGGGCCTTCACTTCGTCGTCGCTGCGCTCGCCTCTGCCTTCACGCCCTGCGCGACGAAGCGGCGGAGGTACTCGCCGTTGACGGTGATGGTGCGCTTGCTGCGGCTCCAGGCGGCACCACCTTCGCCGCCGACGAACTCCACCGTGACCTGGGAGTGCCAGTCGATCTTCGCGATCGCGGCTTCGATGGCGGACTGCAGACTGGGTGAGCCTGCTTCGACGAACGCGATGGTCGCATCGTCGGCGTGGCATCGAGATTCCCGAGACCGGCGACCAGGGGGCATCAGGATCGGTGCCAGGGTGCGGCGCCAGCCTCGGTGGATGTCCGCGCCGTAGTCGCGAGCGTTGGCGATCTCGCGCTCGGACATGCCCAGGCTCTCGGCGAGTTCGGCGTACTTCTCCGCATCGGCGGCAACGGCCAGGGCGACGATCTGGAAGGCGCGGCGCGCGTCGTTGTCGTGCTCGCCGCGGACGGTCCACTGGTCCCTCGGGACTTCGTCCGCCTCGATCCGCAGCGAGGTCACGCGGTCCTTGATGGCGTCGAAGGCCCGTTCCGGCAGGTGCTCGATCAGGAAGTGCGTGGCGAAGGCGTCGGCCATCGTCTCTTCGTTGCCGAGCACGAGGAGGTCGAACTCGCGGATGACGGCGTGGCCGAGTTCGTGCAGCACCACGTGCAAGGTGACGTTGCCGGCGAACGCCGAGACGGGAACGGGGGTCAGGGCGGGGCCGGAAGCGGCGTCGATGGCGGCATCCGGGACCATGTATCCGGGCACCGCCGCGTGCTTGCAGTTGACGTGGCGCCAGGTTTCGACGAGTTGGGCGAGCTTGGCTTCGTCGATCGCGAAGTGTCTGGCGGCGGCGGGGATCACCTCCGGGCCGGTCGTGAACTTGGTCTTGGCCTCACGCAGGAAGGGCCTGACCTTGGCTGCCGGGATCCGCAGACTCCGGGTGAGCACATTGGAGACGATGTCGCACATGCTGCCGGTGAGCGCCAGGTCGACCGTGCACTGAATTGGTGCGGAGACTGGTGGTACATCGGGAGAACGTGGAGCAGGGAGTGCGGGTGTGGGTGCCGACGAAGGAGTCGGCCTGCTCGATTGCGCAATCGCGGCAGCAGGTGCAACCACGACGCCGCACAAGCAGGCGAACAGCAGGCCAGGAACCGAGCGCAGGACGGACGTGCAGGCCATGGCGGTCTCTCCGGTGTGGTGCGGCGAGGGATTGGACCTCGCCGCGGGATTCCAGAACGATACCGGACGAGCGGGCGGCCCTGGCCCGCGGGCCGGGGCAGAACTGGTCGCTGGCTGCTTCGTGGCGTCAGCTGTCGGTTCGACGGGTGACGCCGCGCCAACAGACGATCCATACCACCGGCAAACTCAGCAGGAGGCCGATCACGAGCCCGGTGGCGTGCAGGCGCAGACCCTCGGGCGCCGCCTCCAGGTACGGCCAGAGTCCGGCGACCGACCAGGTGGACACCTCGCGCAGCTGGTTCGCCGCGTTGGGATCCGCCGTGCCGATCACCTGCCAGTGGCCCCAGATCGACACCATGGCAAGCAGCCCGCCGAGCCACCAGGCGGCGCGGGCAGACGAGGAACCGACAGGCGCTTGGTTCATCGCCATGGACGATCGCCGACCCCTGAACGCGCCGCAAGTCGGCGGTGTCGGCGCAGGTTCGGCAAGCTCGAGTAGCAGTCTCAGACAACCCGGAACCCGCCCTCGCGATCCTCGAGCCCGCGCACGACCGCGACCAGCCGTTCGCCAGGGACCGCTGCGGGCTCGTCGCGGATCGTGTGGCGCCCTACGGACGCACCGCTCCCCCGCCAAGGTGCGACCGGGCACATGGTTGACACCCTGCACAGCCAAGTCGACGGCGCAGGACATGGAACGCGTGGCGTCGTCGCCTTCACCGGGTTCGCGGTGGCCTTCGCTGCGGCTGCCGAGCTCCCGGAGTGCGGACGACGAACTCGGGAGGCTGGATCCGAACCGAGAGCGGGCTGGGGTCACGACCATTCCGCCCGGCAACGCGCGCGCTCCAGTTCTCGGAGAGCACGAAGGCCACCCTCGCCCACCCAGATCACGCCCCCAGATCAGGAGCCGGCAGACAGTCCGGGGGCTGACCGTCACGAAACAGATGCTCCACGGCCTTGACCATGCATTGCTCGGTGACCTCAGGAACGATGACGAGATTCCGAACGAAGTAGCAGGGCCCAACCTCACATTGGGCAGCCTCGTACCGCACACGGTCCACGTCATAAAACGAGATCCGGTAGCGAACGCCGTCGACGGTCACGCGCACGTCGTCGACGAAACCCTTGATCCGCATGTCGTCCGGCCACTTCAGGAACTCGTCCGGGAACTCCAGGCTGATTCGCTTCATCCTGCCCTCAACATCGATAGGCTCAATGTCATCGGCCAACACATCCCAAGTCATGACGTCCGGTTTTGGCGAACGCATCTCGATGTGGCCGATCCGGGATCGGCAATGCCTGCGTTCGAGATCTCGGACAGCGCGGCGCAGGCCCGCTCTGGGCAATTCACTCACTGATACATGACAGCCAAGAATGCCAGCATCATGATCGCAAATGCCACCCACGGCACCCCAAACGCAATCATGCCAACACGGGCGGATCCGGACATCACCCCTACCGCCAAGGGGACCAACAGCAAGGCAAGGGCAGAAAGCACGAGATGCATGCCGCCCCAAGGCCCGTCCCACAGAGACCACAGCAGCAATCCACAGGGCACCGTCTGAAACATCAAGGCCACCCGGATGGCACTCCTCCACGGAATGGGAGTTTCAGCGGCATACAAACGAGCGCGAAATCCACTGGCCATCGAGGGTGTAGGAAGCCCAATCTGCGGTCCCAGACAACCCGGAACCCACCCTCTCGATTCTCTCGCCCTCGCACGACCCCGTCCAGCTCTTCGGAAGAGCCGTTCGGACTCGTTCTGGCCAGCCTGGCGCCCTCCGGACGCACACTCCCCGCCACGACCCGCCCGAGGTCACGGCGCCGTTCCCGCCGCGACTTCGCAGCACCCTCGTCGACATACACGACCCGTACCCCGCCGGCGGCGAACGGCACCCCGCCTGCTCCCGCCCGCCACCGACAGCCCCATCACCAGCAGCACCGCGCGATCGCCCCTTGCTCGTGGATCGCCGCCAGCACCCGCCGGACTCCAGAGCACTGCGGGCACAGCAGCACCTCGATCCCGAACGCCCGCTGCAGCAGCGTCAGCGTGGCTCGGGCACGACGACCTCGACCGTGTGCTCGCGGCGATCCTGCGGCATCACCACGCCTGGTGACCAGGCGCCGCCGATCCGGCGGAACTCGAGCGGCAGCTCGGGAGCGGGATCGAGCACGAGTTCCGCGCGTTTGCCGACCTGCCGGACCACTGGGCCGCAGCGCAGTTCCAGCGCCTCTGCGTTGGGCTCGCCGGTCGGCGTGCGCAGGGTCACGGTGAGTCGACGACGCGCGAGCGCGAACTCCTGCGTGTGGCTGCCGCCGGCTGCGACGAAGACCTCGGTGGCGAACAGCATCGGTGTCGCAGTGAAGGCCGTGTGCGGCTCCGCGACCAGTCCGACCACGTAGCGCCCGGGCGGCAGTTGGTCGGCGGTGAACGAGCCATCGGCGGCGACCGCGAACAGGCCGCGCGCGGCGTTCACGTGGCCGATCAGGAACAGCAACACCTGCGACTGCTTGCCCAGGGTCTCGGCGCCGCGGATCCGCCCCTGCAGCGAACCGAGGGCCTGCACAGGCGCGTCGAGTTCGACCTGTGTGGTGACCCCACTGACGACGTGTACCGGCACGACCGGCGCGCCGAACGGCACGAAGGGCGACGTCGCCGAGCCGGGCGAACTCGCGGTGATCTTGCGCAGCACGGTGACAGCAGCGCCGGGAAGCACAGCATGCCCAGGCGCGCGCGCCGCAGCGCCGCGTCGTCGGAGGCGTTGCCGCCGGGATCGGTGAGCTGCGTGCCGAGCAGCATCAGCGGCCCTTGGAAGCGCTGCTCCGGGGTCGTCAGCGGTTGCCGCGCCGCGACCACGCGCCCGGCGATCTGGTAGTTGCGTTCGTCCGGCGTGCGTTCCACCGCCTGGGACAACCACGCGAGCGCGCACAGCGCGGCGCGCCCGGCGTACCGGGCGGCGGCAGATGGCGCAAGCGCGGCGCCGCAGCGGGCTGGCGGCGTGGTTCGCCGTGGCTGGTTCGCCGCGTTGCGCCGCCGCCCGGGAATACCTGATCGGCGCGCGCTGGGCGCGCGCGGATCAGTACGCGCCGATCGTCAGCGACAGGCCGTTCGAGCCGGCGAAGCTGGCGAAGCCGCCGGTCGTCGACGAGACGTCCAGGCGCAGCACCTGCTGCAGGTACGACTGGCCGACGAGCGCCGGCAGCGCCGGGATGGCGAGCCGTTGCTGCGCGACACCGTTGCTGACCGGCAGCAGCGACACCACGTCCGGCGACGCCAGCAGTTCGCAGCCGGCGACGCCGGCCGGCAAGATCGCCGACAGCGGCACGTTGAGCGTTGCGAAGCCGAGCACGCCGAGCTGCAGCGCCTGGGCGCTGGCAGCCTGGCATTCGCTGATCGCCGGCACCCCGACGTACGGCGCCTGGGTGGCCGTGAGCTGCAGCGCGCCCTGCGGGCCGACGCACGCCGTGCCGTAGGAAGTCGCCGCCGCCGGGACCGACGGGAAGCGCACGAGGAACGCCTGCTCGCAACCCTGCGGGTTGCGGCCGAGGCCGACGATCGAGCGGCCGTCGGCCGAGACGTCGCACGCTGCGAGCAACGTCCAGCCCTGCAGCGCGGCGCCGAGGCCTTGGTTGTTGACCAACTCGTCCTGCAGGTCGACCACGCCGTCCGTGGCGTTCCAGTAGTACGCGCGCGTGCCGGCGGTGCCGAAGTTCAGGTAACTGCCGACGACCACGTCGCCGAGCACGCTGCACGCGTTCGCGCTGCTGGCGCTGCCGGGCACCGGCAGCACCTGCAGTCCGCCCGCCGCCGTCCAGCGGAACGAGGTGAGGCCGAAGCCGAAGAACGGACCCGGCAGGCTGGCTTGACCGACCGCGACGCTGCCGTCGATCGACAGGTCGTAAACCTGCGTGGCGTTGCCGACGCTCTCCGGGGTGATGAGCGTCACGCCCGCCGGCGTGATCAGCGCGCCGGCGTAGGTCTGGTAGTACTGCGCACTCGGGGCCCAGGTGTGGCCGCCGACGACGGCGCCGTCGCCGCTGATGCAGTTGAACAGGAAGAAGCCGTCCGGGTGCTGCGCGTCGATCGGCAGGATCTGCGGCGACGGCTGGCCGACCTGCCAGCGGAAGTAGCGGCCGGGGTACGGGATGGCGCTGTTGTTCGAGATGAAGCCGGAGACGACGGCGCCGTCGTCGCTGCAGCCGAAGATCGACGCCAAGCCCCACGCATACAGCGTGCTGCCCAGCGACTGGTAGCCGCCGACGCGGCGCCAGACCCAGTCCGCGCCGTACACGATGCTGCCGTCGGACGAGATGCCGGACACGCCCCAGCCGAAGTTCGCGCCGTACCCGTTGTCGGGCGCGATCACCTGCGTGCCGGTGGCCTCGCTCCAGATCGCGAACTCGCCCGGGATGCCGCCGTTGGTCGCACCGGGCTGGTAGACCTTGAGGGCGACCGTGCTGCCGTCGGCGCTGATGCGAGCGCCGTACTTGCCCTGGCCGCCAGACATGTAGCAGCCGTTCGGGTTGGAGCCCGGGACGCCGTTCGAGTTGGGGATCGGATAGAAGACGGCCTGGGCCAGTGCGGCCGAGGTGGTGGCGAGGGCCGCGGCGACGCCGCGGAGACGGAAGTTGGATCGCATGGTGGAAGCGATGGCGGCACGCGGTGCCGCGGTGGGATGCCTGGGTTGGACGGTGGAAGACCCGGCGGCGGCAAGCCGTCGGATCGCGAGCCACCGGGGGGCAGTGCCGGCGCTCACAGGCGCAAGCACGAAGCGCCGCCGAAGACCGCAACGATTTCGTCGATAAGTCGCGGGTCGATGCGGCGGCCGACCTTCCGACGCCCTTCAGGCGGCCTACCATCCCACGCGCCCGCGTGCAGCGAGAACCTATCCACAGCAGCACACAGCGGCCCCTTCACCACCGGCTCCCACCGACCGTCGCGACCGACGCGACCATCCCGCTGGCCGGCACGCTCGCCGAATGCCGCGCGCCCTTCCACCGCCGCGGCGGCGAGACCCGGCAACAGCTCGTCGCTTGCACCATCGTCACTGTCCGCCGCCGCATCCACGTCGACCCACGTCCCCGCCTTGCGCAGCGCGCGCAGCACCCGGTCGCGGATCCGCTGCACCAACTGCTGTACGTCGGCCGCGTCGCGGCGTCCTCGGCGCGCACGACGAC
>SXGT01692447.1_pt1 | contig 10136 bp, 9 predicted proteins | sample 3176221 | NCBI WGS metagenome assembly SXGT01 (sample SAMN11356862, study PRJNA531348) | freshwater metagenome | isolation source: freshwater sample F1-120 | place: China: Fuxian Lake, Yuxi | collected 2017-12-25
AGCGAACTGGCGACGGCACCCGGCGGCAGCTGCAGTTCGAACCACGCCGTGTCGAGGAAGGAGTTGCGCCCCTCGGCGACGAGCTCCCAGTCGAGTCGCGCCACCGCAGCGCGCGGCTCCGCCGTGATCGTCCATTCGCTCTGCTTCCACCACGGACCAAGCCCGCCCGACGACGCTCGCCCGCCCGCCTGCGTCGGCCCGAAGCCGTGCGCGCGATGGAAGGCCGCGTGCCGCTCATCCTGGCTGACCTTCTGCTCGCGCAGGAACCAGAACGTCGAGTGCGAGCAGAGCTGCCGAGAGCGCCGACCGAGCGGACCGAAGTCGTCGTCTTCGTAGACCACCGATCTCATCCAATCGCGCTGCTCCGCGAGGTTGCCCTGGCGCACTTCGGCAGCCAGCGCCTCGGCAGCGGCCTCGCCCGCAGTTCCCTGGCGCATCGCGAGCGCCAGTCGATCGATCGGCGCACGATCCTGGTTGCGCGGCAAGGCCGCGTAGCAGATGGCGGCGATCGTCAGCGCCGCCATCACCAGCACGTGACGGCCCGCATGCCCCGCCGGCCAGCCCACGCCCGCAGCCTTCGCCCGCACCTCGCGCCAGATCCGAGGCTGGCCGCAGAGCACGAGGTAGGGCGCCCAAGCCAGAAGGCCGACGAGGAACACGGCACCGAAGATCATCATCGGCACCAGCGGCCCGAGGACGACGCCGTAGAGCACCGCCATGCCGAGCACGAAGCCGAACACGGTCGCATGTGCACCCGGCGGCAGGAACCCGACGACGGGAGGCAAGCGGAGGGCGATGTTCAGGACCAGCGATGCGAGAACCGCGCCGAACACCACGGCGTTGGGAAAGAGACCGAGCGCTTCCGTCGCGAACCTCCATTCCAGCTCCGCGATCAAGCCGGCCAGCGGCAGCACGGCCATGAAGAGGAAGTCGAAGACCGCGTAGTAGGTCGACGCCGCCGACGGCTGCCTCGCGGCGCTCTCCGCCGTGCTTGGACTCGTCATGGCGCGCAGGGGAACGGGCTGCTCGCGCCATGGCAAGCCCTGCGGGCCATGGCGCGGCTGCCCGTCGGCCACAAATCCCGGCCCCACGGCACCTTTTCGCCGCGGCATTCGTCCCAACGCTGCACCACTCGTCCGGCGCGCCCCACGCCGACCTCCTTCGCTCCATGCACGATCGACGATCGCGTCTCCCGCGGCTCGCTGCCGCCGTCGCCACCGTTCTCTCGCTGTCGCTCGCACCGCCGCTGCTCGCCCAGAAGGGCACCGCCGCCGGCGACCAGCAGGCCGCCTTCCAGATGTCGCCGTCGTGGCGCACCTTCCTCGCCGAACGCGGCGGCGAATGGCGCATCGACTGGTGCGCCGCGACCGGCACGCCACGCGCCATCTACGGCACCGGCCTCGACCTCGCCGACTGGCGTGGCAACACGCTCGACGAAGCCCGCCGCCAGGCGCACCAGCTGCTGCGCGACCAGGCCGAACTGCTGCGCCTGGGCACGTCCGACTTCCGCGAGACCATCGGCAGCCGCATGGGCCGCACGTGGTCGTTCGTGTTCGACCAGTTCCACGCCGGCCTGCCGGTGATCGGCGGCCGCGCCGACGTGCGCGTCAGCATGCGCGGGCGCATCGCGATGTTCGGCAGCACCGCGTGGCAGATCCCGGCCAACTTCGGCACCACGCCGACGATCGACGGCGACACCGCGCTGGCGCTGGCCTGGCAGGCGCTCGGCGAAGTGGCCACCGACGCGCCGCAGCCGAAGGCGCCGGCGGCGCCGCGCCTCGTGATCTGGGGCGACGTGCACGCGGCGACGCCCGGCACGGTGCACCTCGCCTGGGAGTGCGCGATCCGCAACGTCGATCGCAACGGCAAGGGCTCGATCGGTCGTTCCTACGTCGACGCGACCAACGGCCAGGTGCTGCAGTTCGTCAGCGACAAGCACGAGTGCGGCTTCGCCGGCTGCAGCTTCGGTGAAGCGCCGTCGACGCCGACGGCTGCGGCCGCGACCTCGAACGCGCCGCTCGCCGCGCCGGTGCTGACGACGGTGACCGTGCGCGGTTGGACGCGCACCGGCAACGACGCGTTCGACCCGCTGGTCGACACGCCGCTGCCCGGCATCGAACTCAACGTTCCCGGCATCGGCGTCGTCACCACCAACGCCAGCGGCCAGGTGCAGATCAACATCGCCAGCCCGGTGACGATCACCATCAATGGCCTCGACGGCCGCCACCACGCCCTGGTCAGCGGCAGCAACCAGCCGAGCGGTTCGTGGAACGTCAATCCCGGCGTCGCCACGACGATCACGCTGCTGTCCTCGGGCGCCACGCCGGAGCAGGCCGCGCACACGACGGTCTCGTGGTGGACCGACCGCACCAACGAGTTCGTGCGTTCGATCCTCGGCAACACGCCGCAGATCACCACCGCCAGTGCGATGACGGTGACGGTCAACATCGCGGACACCTGCAACGCCTACTACACGGGCAACTCGATCAACTTCTTCTCGACCGGCGGCGGCTGCTCGAACACGGCGTTCTCGACCGTCGTCGCGCACGAATGGGGGCACGGCCTCGACGACCGCTACGGCGGCATCTCGCAGGTGAACGGCCTCAGCGAAGGCTGGGGCGACACCCTCGCGTTCTACCTCGTCGACAACCCGATCCTCGGCAGCGGCTTCTCGACCGCCGGCGTCGGCATCCGCAACGGCAACAACACGCGTCAGTATCCGGACGGCGGTGGCGTGCACGCGCAGGGCGAGTCGTGGATGGGTTTCGCGTGGAACCTGCGCGACCGCCTGGCGACGACGCTCGGCAGCCGCCCGGCGGCGATCGCGCTCAGCAACGACATCGTCATCGGTTCGATCGTCGCCGACGCGACCGACCAGCCGGCGGCGCTGCTCGAAGTGTTCCTCGCCGACGACAACGACGGCAACCTGACCAACGGCACGCCCAACTCGGTCGACCTGACGTGGGCCGCCAACCAGCACTCGATCCCGGTGCCCGGCGCGCCGAGCGTCGTGCCCAACGACGAGTGCGCCGGCGCGATCGCGCTGACGAACGGCGTCAACGGGCCGTTCTCGACGGTCGGCGCCTACACCTCGGCGCCGGCGTGGCCGTGCGCGTCGGGCGGCAGGGACGCGTGGTTCACGTTCTACGTCGCGCAGAGCGGCACGCTGACGGTGCAGACCTGCGGCCAGGCGACGTGGGACACGGCGCTGCAGATCTTCAGCGGCTCGTGTGGCGCGCTGACCAGCCTCGGCTGCGTCGACGATTCGTGCGCGAGCCTGCAGTCGTCGCTCGCGGTGCCGGTCAACCCGGGCCTGCACTACATCCGCGTCGGCGGCTTCAACAGCGCGACCGGTTCGTTCAGCCTCGACGTCAACGGCCCGGGCGGCGTGCCCGCGACGGCCACCAACTACGGCACCGGCTGCTATCGCGCGTCGAAGGCGTTCTACGAGCTCTACCCGAACACCGGCTTCGATCTCAGCGGCACGTCGATGCGCCTCACACGCCTCGGCGACCTCTACCTCGTGCAATCGGGCGGCGCCTATGTCGCCCCGACGCCGGCGGCGCAGCTGCTGAACCTGGGCGACGACGCGGTCACCACCGTGGCGCTCGGCGGCACGTTGCTCTATCCGGGCGGCTCGACCACGTCGCTCGAGGTCTGCTCGAACGGCTTCGTCTCGCCGGTCACCGGCAACGGCAACGCCTACACGCCGACGGCCGCCGCCTGGCTCGCGTCGACGCAGCCGCGCTGGGGCACGTGGCACGACTTCAATCCGGCCGCCGCGGGTTCGGGCAGGGTGAAGTTCGAGAAGATCGGCAACATCGCCTACGTCACCTGGGACGGCGTCTACAGCTACAACACCACGACGCCGAACACCTGGCAGCTGCAGTTCGACCTGCTGACGGGCTTCGTGACGTTCGTGTGGCCGAACGTGGTCTCGTCGGGCAATGGCTGGCTCGTCGGATTCGCCGCTGCGGCCCCGAACGACGACCTCGGCAGCTTCGACCTGTCGACGATGGTGCCGGCGACGTTCCGCACCAGCAGCTACAACGCGCTGCCGCTCGCCCTCGCCAGCACGCTGCCGCAGCTCGGCACGACGCTGACGATGACGACGTCGCAGTTCCCGCCGACGAGCCTGCTCGGCATCCAGCTGGTCAGCTTCACGGCGATCGATCCGGGTGTGGAACTCGGCTTCCTCGGCATGCCCGGCTGCTACGTGTATGCGGGCACCGACGCGATGTATGCGCTGCTGCCGACCAGCGGTCAGGCGCAGTGGCAGCTGCCGGTGCCGAACAACCCGTCGCTGATGGGTGCGCAGCTCGCCGGCCAGAGTGCGGCGTTCGCGCCGGGTGCGAACACGGCCGGGCTGATCACGTCGAACGGCGTGCGGCTGACGATCGGCGTCTGAGGCTGCGGGCCTTCCGCGGTCGCACGCCGTTGGCTAGCGTGCGCACCGCCCGGCTGGAGACACGCACCGTGGGGAACCACGCGACGGCCTGTGCCTTCGCCCGCGGACCGTGGCTCGGCGACCGTCGTCGCCCGGGCCACATGGCACCCGAATGGAAACCCTGCAGCAGTTCGTCGGCTTCCAGGCGTCTGGAGTCTTCTTCATCGTGGCGATCATGCTCTGGGCGGCGAGCATCCTCCTGCACATCGCCTTCGCGCTGGCCGTCTATGCGCGTGCAGAGGGCCGCGACACGGTGTTCGTCGGCCCGCTGATGTGGGCCCTGGCGACGTTGCTCGGCGGCCCGTTGGTGGCGTTGGCCTACTGGCTGATCCACATGTCGTCGCTGTCTGCGAACGCGAAGAAGTGAGTCGCTTGCTGCGGACGAGCTCCAAGGGCGAACTTCAGCCAACGCGCATGCGCCCCTCGAACAACGGGATCGTGGTCGCAATCGTCGTCGTGGTCGCCACCGCCCTGGCAGCGCAGGCACTCCTACCGGACGCCAACGTCCTCGTGCGCTTGGGGCTGCCGCTGGGCGCGGTGCTCGTGCTGCTCGTCATCCTCCACCGGAAGCCGACGAGCACGCAGAAGGTGCGAGCGCACGAACCGGAGCCGTCGATGTACTGCGCCGGAGCCCAAGGCGTCGAATGGGACTGGTTCGCGTGCGACGAAGTCGGACACGTGGCCTTGATCTCCTCCGCCGGCAGCGGGCAGGTGCCTCGCACCCTGATCGCCCAGCAGTCGTCGATCGACGATCTGCTGGCACACCTCGAGGTGACGTGCGATGCCGACTCGTGGCAGAAAGCCGCCGAACGTGGCCTCTTCGCATACGACGTGAACATCAACGGCGGGCCCTTCCGCCTCGTTCGCTCGCCGTTGCAGCCGCGAACGCTCGCGGTCTTTCCCGAACCGCATCGCAGCCTGATCGCCCGCGCGAAGGTGCGCGGCGTGTTCTCCAAACTGCGTCGGATCGATCCGTACATGGTCGAGTGCCCCCTCCAAGGATGCTGGACGGCGCGGGGGTCCGGTTCTGGGCCTGGTCGGAACGGACACCCTTCTTCGTGATGCCCGACGGCGCTGACGGCATCCCGATCCACGGGCTTGCGATCTGCCAGTACGAGTCCGGCAAGGTCTACCGGTTCTCTTGCGACAAGGACTGGGAGGTCGTGAGCGACCTGGACTTCGAGACCGCGGAGCAAGCCATGCGTCTCCAATCCACCCAATACGATACGTCTTCGATCCAATGGCAGTCCTCCTGCACCCCATGATGCTCCGCCACCTCCTTCCATTCGCCGCCCTGGCGCTCGCGAGTTGCAGCGTGATGCAAGGTGTGACTCGAAAGACCAAACTGCCGCCCGAGGTGGTGCCCACGGAGATCCCTGCGGCGGTGATGGCGCACCCGTCTGGTCCTGCCGTGGTTCCGTGGGACGGCATGCAGCTCCAGGTAGCTTTCGGTGACGGCGATGCCAACCTCCTCCTCAGCTGCTACGGGCGCACCCTGTATGCGGAGTCGCTTTGGCTCAACCAGGCTCCCGAACCCGCCGTTCTGCGTCGGTCGCTCCAGCTGCAGGAAGAAGTGATCCAGCTTCTGTGTGCACGCTTCCCGGGCATACCGCCGGTCGAGAACTGGGAGACCCGTTGGCGCGGCATCGACGCCCCGCCCGAGGCGGTCGCCGGGGAGCCATGACGCCTCGCGCACCTTCGCCGCCATCCGGTGGCAGCGAGCCAGCGTTCGTACTGCCCGAGGCCCGGGGCAAGTCGGCCGCCTTTCTTGCCATCTTCCTGCCGACGTTCGCGATCCTCGCCGTCCCCTTCTTCGAGTCCTTCGGCTTTGTCGCGACCGCCCTGACCGGCTTTCTCGACCTGCTCGTCCTGATCCTCGGCGTGAGCCTGATCGCATCGGGAGCCTTTCGCTCGAAGCAGCAACACCTCCGCATCGGCGCCGCACTGCTGGTCGGTGCGGTTGCAGCAATCGGCACATCCAACCCGATCAACCGCAGCAAGCAGGAGCGCAGCAAAGCGACCGGCGACGCCGTGTGTGCAGCGCTCGACGCGTGGCACAACCGACACGGTCGCTACCCGGAGACGCTGCAGGAGCTGGTCCCCGAGCTCCTGCCGAACGTGCCGACGAGCGCCATGGGGCTGTGGAGCACCATCCCGTTCCGCTATCGGCGCGACGCGTCTGGTGACGACTACTCGCTCGCGTTCGACTCGCCCGCCTGGATCGTCTGCGAGCGCGGCCGCCGCAGGCCTTGGCGCTGCGACGACTGAATGCCAACGCCATGAGCCACTCACCTTCGACCGAACTCGAAGAACGCTGCCGCGGCGCCGTGCTCGGCCTCGCACTCGGCGATGCCCTCGGCGCGCCGCACGAAGGCGGCCCGATCGAACGCCTGCTGTGGCGGTGGATCGGTTCGACCCGCGACGGACGACGTCGCTTCACCGACGACACCCAGATGGCGCTCGACCTCGCCGACTCGCTGCTGCGCTGCGGCAAGGTCGACCAGGACGACCTCGCGAAGACGTTCGCCGGCAGCTACCGCTGGAGCCGCGGCTACGGCCCGGCGGCGGCACACGTGCTGAAGCGCATCCGCAGCGGCCGCGACTGGCGCGAGGCCAACCGTTCGGTGCATCGCACGGGCTCGTTCGGCAACGGCGGCGCGATGCGTGCTCCGATCGTCGGCGTGTTCTTCCATGCGCAGCCCGAGAACCTCGCGGCCGCGGCGCGGCAGACCGCCGAGGTGACGCACGCGCATCCGCTGGCGATGGACGGTGCTGCCATGATCGCCGTCGCCACCAGTGCCGCCCTCGCTGGGGCCGACGCACGAACGCTGCTGGACCGCGCGCGGCAGGCGGCGACGCAGCCGGAGTATGCGGAGCGCTTCGCGATCGCGGCGGAGTGGCTGACGGCCAACGCGCCCGTGTCGCCGCGTGAGGCGCGCGCGCGGCTCGGCATGGGCATCACGGCGCTCGCGTCGTGCGTGACCGCGCTCTACCTCGCCGGTCGCTTCCGCGACCAGCCGTTCGAGGCAATGCTCGCGTTCACCGCTGCGGCCGGCGGCGACGTCGACACCGTCAGCGCGATGGCGGGTGCGCTCTGGGGTGCCGCGAACGGGGCTGCGAAGGTGCCCGCGGCGGCGATCGCGCGCCTCGAAGCGGCGGAGCAGATCGACGCCGTCGGGCGGCAGCTGGTGGTGGCAAGGCGCGCTGATCCCCGCGAACGGAGTGCTGCTGACAAGGAGCGCGCGGCAACTTCGCCTGTTCGGCCCTTGACCGAATCCGTGGAGGACACGATCCGGTCCGGCATCCTCAGGCTGCTCGAGCTGATCGCTGATCCTGCTGCTCAGGAGCGGTACGAGCGTGACGTTCCGATGGCCAACGTGCCTGCGGAGCTGGTCAGCATGTGGTTCGACGACCAGTACCAGCCAGCGTCCTCGTCGTTCCGCGCCGCGTTCACAGCAGCCGAGCTGCAGCTGCTCGCGGAGTTCCACCAGTTCTACGACTCGCGGACGAGCTCCCTGCCCTCGAGCCGAAGGGTTCGGGACCTGCATCGATGCAGAGCATGGACCGAGATCATGGCCATGGCCGCTTCGGTCCGGTCGCGCATCCGATGACCACGCGCTTCGTGCCTGCCATCACTGCCCATATCGTGGAAGCATGAACACGGGAGTTGACTGCATTCCATCCCTCTCCGCGGTGCGCGACCGGCGAGCATGTCCATGGGCCTCGTAAGCTGGATCATCCGCTCCCTACGCATCCCCGGCACCTGGATGGACAGCTCCGACTGTGTCGCTCACGCCTTGGCGGAGGCGGCGATCCGAACGGGCGATCGCCGATCCGCCAGTTCGCTGGATCTGCTCGCAGCCGTTCTCCAGATCCAGGACGCCGGCCTTCGTCGCTGTCTCGCCCACCTTGGCTGCGACCCTGACGTCGTTCTCGAACAGGCCCTCGCGTCCCTGAAGAGTTGATACTGCACAGACCGATCCTGCCTCGCGGTAGCTCGTGACGCCTATCGCGTCGTCCCCACCACTGCGATCCACTTGGTGACCTCGGACGGGTGCGTCATCAATCGCAAGCAGACCCTGCACTCCTGCCACCTCCTGGCTGGGTTCTCCCGCCAACGTCGGTCGGACGCGTCGTTGCTGTTGAGCCGACTCGGCTTCGAGCGCGCGCGATTGGGTGACATTGCTGCCGAGTGGTTGGCTTTCCAGGATGCGAGCTGAGCGGAGACCACAACCGAGCGGACGATCACAGGACGCGCTCGCGGACGCTACGCGCGATCTGGCGGCGCCGCTTTCCACGTCTCTGGCTTCCGCCGGCGATCGCGCTCGAACGGCTTGCCGGCGCAATGCGCAAGGCGTCGTAGCTGCAGAGTGATCAGATGGGCCTCCACCGCCTGCTCGTCGATCCCGGTCTGCTCCGCGATCTGGTCCACCGAGAGCATGTTGTGCGCGGCTCGCAGCGCGCTCAGCACGCGGAACATGGCATTCTGGTCGTCTTCCTGCACGTCTCTACCGGGTGTGGATCGGTCACGGAGAAGCAGGCGTGGACTCTGCGCCGCGATGCTGCGGTCAGCGTTTCGCCGGGGACCTCGGCCTTGCATGGCGGGTGCAGGGGAGGGTCGTGGATCGGCTCCCGCCGAGCCCGTCACCCGGTGGCCGGCACCTCGTGCACGCTGAGGCGCCCGTGCCGCAACCATCCTTCGGTGAGCAACCAGGTGCGGGCATCGGTCACCGGCCGCACGATCGCCTCGATGCCGCGCACGGTGATGCGTTCGCGAAAGCCCTGGAACCACGGCGCCGACGTGTAGGTGTCGATCGCCTGCGGCACCTGGACCTCGCGGCCTTCGGCGGCGTGCTTGCGCCCGTTGCCGAACACGTAGCGCAGCGCGTTGCGGACCTCGCGCGGGGACTTCAGGATGTGGTCGTGGTAGCGGTCGGCGAACACGCTGCCGCGGCGGGACCACAGCTTGTTGAGGGCTCTGGCGATGCGGATCAGCAGGCCCTGCAGGCCGCGGCTGAGTGCCGTGCGCCCTTCGGCCTCGCAGATCAGGTGCAGGTGGTCGTTCAAGACCGCGTAATGGCACAGGCGGAACGCGCCGCTCGTGTTGCGAGCGCAGCCGGCCGCGAAAGCGGCGCGCAGGGTCTCGTATTCGCGTTTGCTGCGCAGGCGGGGCAGGCCAGAACGCAGCTTCAGCGTGACGTGCACCGGAAAGCGCTTGGCGAGCGGGGCGCGCGGACGGTGATCGACGCCGGGTTGGCCAGGGATGTTCGGCTTGCGACCGGCACCGGGACGGGCGCCGCCGCGGCCGGGGCGGAACGGCAGCAAGGGGGCGGTGGGCCCGGCGGCCTGCTTCCCTGTTGACCGACTTGCCGGCGCACGCCTTGGCTTCGAATCCGCTTGGAGTGCCTTCGCCATCGATTGCGCAGAATACTGGACTCCCCGCCCGAAGCGCAAGCGTCCACAGAGCAATCGGGCGCCGTGCCAGCGAACTCGCCGGTTCTGGCTGCGGCTCGTGGGCTCGCGGACAGGGCGCAGAGGGGCCACGACCCGCCACAAGGCGTCTCGCGTCCGACGCTGCCACCGCCCGGGCTCGGCCAGGCCCCATGGCTTGCAGATGGCCACCAAGTGGCGCTCGAGACAGCCTGGGAACCGGCGAACGCGCGAGCCGCGCTCGCGGACCGAGCCAAAG
>SXGT01801802.1_pt1 | contig 10136 bp, 8 predicted proteins | sample 3176221 | NCBI WGS metagenome assembly SXGT01 (sample SAMN11356862, study PRJNA531348) | freshwater metagenome | isolation source: freshwater sample F1-120 | place: China: Fuxian Lake, Yuxi | collected 2017-12-25
ATGGCGCGGGGCACCTACATCTTCCCTCCGCGCCCTTCTCTCCGCCTCATCACCGACATCTTCGCGTTCTCTGGCAAGGAGGTGCCCCGCTGGAACACGATCTCGATCAGCGGCTACCACATCCGGGAGGCGGGCTGCGACGCCGTGCAGGAGGTGGCGTTCACCCTGGCCGACGGCCTCGCCTACGTGCAGGCCGCCGTGGACGCGGGGCTCGACGTCGACGCCTTCGGGGCGCAGCTCTCCTTCTTCTTCAACGTGCACAACAACCTCATCGAGGAGGTCGCGAAGTTCCGCGCCGCGCGCCGCATGTGGAGCCGCATGATGGCCGAGCGCTTCGGCGCCAGGACCGAGCGAGCGCGCGCCCTGCGCTTCCACTGCCAGACCGCGGGCATGACGCTGACCGCGCAGCAGCCTCTGAACAACGTGGTGCGCGTCACCGTCCAGGCCCTGGCCGCGGTGCTCGGGGGCTGCCAGTCGCTCCACACGAACAGCTACGACGAGGCCCTCGGCCTGCCCACGAGCGAGGCGGTCACCATCGCGCTCCGCACCCAGCAGATCATCGCCAACGAGTCGGGCGTGGCCGACTTCGTGGATGCGTTCGGGGGCAGCTGGGCGGTGGAGTCCTTGACCGACCGCATCGAGCTCGAGGCCAACAGGTACCTTGCCCGCATCTTCGAACTCGGCGGGATGGTCTCGGCCATCGAGCAGGGATACCCGCAGCGCGAGATCCAGAACACGGCCTACGCCTACCAGCTCGAGATCGAGGATCGTCGGCGCCTGATCGTGGGCCAGAATGCCTTCGTCCAGGACGCGGCGCCCGTCCCCGTGATGAAGGTGGATCCTCGCATCGAGGCCGAGCAGAACGAGCGGCTGCGCAAGGTGAGGGCAGAGCGCGACGCCACCAGGCACGCCGAGGCGCTCCGCCGGGTCCTGGCCGCCGCCAGGGACGACAAGACGAACCTGATGCCCCCCATCGTGGACGCCGTGAAGGCCGAGGCCACCGTGGGCGAGATCTCCGATGTTCTCCGGGAGGTCTTCGGAGAGCACGTGGAGACCCTGGTCCTCTAGCCCGGGTCGTACATGGCCATCGCGTGGCGCGGCTCCGAGGTTAGTTCTACCCTCGCGCTGCGCCCTGCCCTTATGCTGCTCGCGCCATGAAGCTCACGCCCCTCGCCAAATTCTTCATCGCCGCGGTCATCCTCTCCGTGACCGGCTACATCGTGTGGCACTACTACCCCAGGGGGGACAAGGGGCCTGTCGCCGCGGGGGGCGAGGAGGGCGGGGCGGCCGACGCGGGCGCGAAGCCTCCGGGCAAGCGCGATCCCAAGCGCATCGTCGTAGGGGTCAACGACTTCGGTGGCGCCTACCCCGGCGTGATCGCCAACGACGGCGCGGTCCCCGGCCCGCGCTCGAAGTTCACGGCGGCCGGCCTGGACGTCGAGTTCAGGCTGATCCGCGGCTCGAAGGAGCGCCTCTCCGCGTTCGACGAGGGCGAGCTGGACATCATGCTCCTGACCGTCGACTACATGGCCAACCTCGTCCCCGTCTACCACGAGAAGGGCGTCGACCTGAAGGCGTTCATGATGGCCGACTGGAGCCGCGGCAACCTCGGGATCGTGTCCAAGCCGACCATCAAGTCGATCGAGGGCCTCAAGGACGCGAAGATCGTCACCACCCGCAACACGCCGACGCACTACTTTCTCATCAACCTCCTCAAGAAGTCGAACCTGACGCCCGCCGACATCGACAAGGTCAAGTCGAACCTGGTGTTCGCGACCAAGACGCCGCTCGCGGGGGAGATGTTCCAGCGAGGCGAGGTCGACGCGGTGGCGATCTGGGAGCCTCACCTATCGCAGGCGGCAGCCAGCGGGAAGGGGCGAGTGCTCGTCGGGACCGCGACGGCGACCAACCTCATCGCCGACGTCCTCTTCGCGCGGAGCGACTACCTCGCCGCCCACGAGGCGGACATCGTGAAGTTCGTGCGCGTGTGGTTCGAAGGGGTCAAGGAGATCGAGCGCGACGCCGGGGGAGCGGTGAAGACCGTGGCCACCGCCTTCAAGCAGACGGAGGACGAGACGCGCGGAGTCCTCTCCAAGATCAAGCCGACGACCTTCGCGGACAACCGCGTATTTTTCGGCCTCGAGCGCGAGGAGGCGCCTTACCTGGCGCTCTTCGACGACGCGTCCCGCGTGTGGCTGACGGAGGGCGTCATCAAGAAGGCCGCGCCGGCGGCGCAGACGCGGTGGATGAAGGCGCTCGAGACCCTCTCCAGGGATTTTGCGCACGAGCAGGTGGTCGAGAATTTCTCCTTCGCCGGCGGGCCCAAGAAGGACGCGACGGCGCTGCTCACCAAGAGCGTCAGCGTGTATTTCCCGAGCGGGGGCGACAAGCTCGACCCCAACGCCAAGAAGGTGGTCGACGGGTTCGCCGACGTCGTCCGGGAGTTCGGAAACGCGTACGTGCGCGTCGAGGGGAACACGGACAACCAGGGCGCGCGAGACGCGAACGTCGCGCTCTCCAAGCGCCGCGCCGAGGCGCTCGTCGACTACCTCTCGACCAAGCACGGCTTCGACCGGGCGCGCTTCCAGCCCGTGGGCAACGGCCCTGACAAGCCCGTCGGCGACAACGCCACGAACGAGGGCCGAGAGCTCAATCGACGCACGGATTTCCAGATCATTCCCAACAACTAGCGGCCTGCGCCGCTCGAGGCAGGACGACATGAAGCGTGCGCTTTGCACGGTGTTTGCGCTGGCCTTCGCTCTGGCCTGCAGCAAGGGTTCGGAGACGGCCGCCCCGGCAGACGGTGGAGCGGGGGACAGCAGCGCCGGGTCTTCCTTCGCGGCGGGGGCGCCGAGGCCCAAGCTGGTCGTCGTGATCGTCATCGATCAGTTCAGGGCCGACTACCTGACGCGCTTCGAGGCGTACTTCGGCGACTCGGGGTTCAAGCGCATCGCCAGGCAGGGGGCGATCTGGACGGGCCACTACGGGCACTACGCCACGTACACCGGGCCGGGGCACGCGCTCATCCTCTCCGGCAGCTACCCGTACCTGAACGGCATCTCGGCCAACAAATTCTTCAACCCCGAGACCCGGCGCTCCGAGGCGATGGTCTTCGACGCCGAGGCGGAGATCGTCGGCGTCAAGAAGACCGATCCGGACATGGACGTGTCGCCCAGGAACTTCGTCGGCTCGACCGTCGGCGACGAGCTCGCCCTGGTGACCGCCAGGCAGTCGCGCACGATCGCGCTCGCCACCAAGGGTCGCGGCGCCATCCTCCTCGGCGGGCGCCTCGGCAAGGCCTACTTCATGAACGACGACACAGGGGAGATGACCACGTCGACCTACTACTCGTCGGTGCTCCCCAACTGGGTCGTCGGGTGGAACTCGAAGAAGCTCGCCGACGCGCAGTTCGGCAAGGCGTGGGAGCGCGCGCTCCCCGAGGCCGCGTACGCGATATCGGGGCCGGACGACGCCAAGGCCGAGGGGGACTCCAAGGGGCTGGGGAAGACGTTCCCGCACAAGGTGAACGGCAAGCTCGGCGCGCCCGGCCCGGATTACTACGAGGCGTTCGTGCAGACGCCCTTCGCCAACGACTACGAGCTCGACTTCGCCAGGGCCGCCATAGAGAACGAGCAGCTGGGGGGGCGGGGCGTCACCGATCTGCTGGCCATCTCGCTCTCGGCGATCGACCTCGCGGGCCACACGTTCGGCCCCTCCAGCCAGGAGGTGCAGGACATCGTCGTCCGCGTCGACAAGCAGCTCGGGGCGTTCTTCGACTGGGTCTACGCCCGCCTCGGCGCCGAGAACGTGGTCACGGTCGTCACCGCCGATCATGGCGCGACCCCGGTGCCCGAGCAGATGAAGGCGATAGGCTTCGAGGCGGGGCGCATCAAGAAGAAGACGATCGGCGACGCCGTCGAGGCCGCGCTCGTCGCCCGCTTCGGCGCGCCCCCCGCCTCGAAGGAGCCGCCCAGGGAGGGCGAGAAGGACAAGGCCGCGAAGGGCGAGAGGTGGGTCGTCGCGCTCGAGGATCCTCACGTCTTCCTCAACCGCGCCGCCATCGCCGCGAAGAAGCTCGATCCCCAGGAGGTCGAGCAGGCCGCAGGGCGAGCGGCCTCGGGCATCAAGGGCTTCGGCGGGTACTTTACGCGATCGCAGCTCGTGCAAGGCAGCGTCCCGCCGACGCCGCTCGCGCTCTCGATCCTCCGCTCGTACCACGCCCCCCACGGCGGCGACGTGGTCCTCTGGACGCTCCCCTTCTATTTCTGGGGAAAATACGGAGAGAAGGACGTCGGCTCCACGCACGGCACCTTCTACCGCTACGACTCGGAGGTGCCCGTGCTCCTCTCGGGTCCGGGGGTCAGGGCGGGCAGGTACGGCGTGCGTGAGATGGTCGATCTTGCCCCCACCCTGAGCCACCTCCTCGGCGTCGTCGCGCCAGCGGCGAGCGAGGGGAACATCGTCCCGATCTTCTGAGTCTGGCTTCTGAGTCTGGAGCTCAGAACCCCGAGCAGGCGGGGGGGACCGTCTTGCCTGCGAGCAGCCCACGGAGGACGCCCAGCTCCGGCGCGTTGCCGTTGGGGCCGACCTGGGCGGCCATGCCGTCGCACTGGGCCGCGATCCCGTTGAGGATGCCGGCCTCGGGCGACAGGCCGAGCGACTTGGCCTGGCCTCGGATCTGAGCGCAGCACTGCTTGAGGCGCAGGACGTTGGTGTTGCCGCCGGGACCCCACTTCTTGGCCGCGTCGGCCGCGTCGGCCGCGTCGACCCCGGCGTCCTCGCCCATGGGCAGGATCTCGGCGGGCGCGGCGTCGATCTCGGGGGGAGGGGGGGCGGCCTCGATGACCACGGGAACGGGATCTTTCTTGCAGCCCGAGCCTGCGAGGAGCGGAGCGGCTCCGAAGAGGGCAAAGAGCAGGAGCGAGCTACGAAGGGGAGAACGGCGCATCAAAGCCTCCGGGCGAGGGCGCAACGGTGAACATCGGGGGGCGTACGGCCTACACCCTACAAGGATCTCCCCCGGAGGGGGAAGCCCGGAAGGTCCGGGCGCTCCGTCGCTCCACCGCGCCCTCGTGATGTGTGGTAGCACAGGCCCTGCGGGGGCCTTCGCCTCGCTCGGAGGAACACGATGCGCCTTGCTTCTCTCGCCTTGGTCGCCGTCTTCTCGGCCGTCGCGCTCGCGCCGCTCGCCTGCGCGAAGCAGGTGGACTTCGGGGGGCCTCCTCCCTGCACCGCCGCCACCGGCGGCCCGGACGGCGGCAGTGGATCCATGCCCCCGTGGCCAGCGGCCAGCGACGCGGCTCCTCCGGTGGTGAGCGCCCCCGACGCCGCGCCCGACGCCGCGCCGGCCGTCCACGTGGTCGACGCCATCGATCAGGGCATCGAGATCCTGGTGCGCCAGGCCGCGGCCAAGGCGGGGCCCAAGGGCGCCGTCCTCGAGGGCGAGCCGCTCCGCGTCGATCTCAAGGAGGGCGACCACGGGGGCTTCGTGTTCACGATGAACCCCAACAGCTGCTACACCATCGTCGCCGGTGGCGTGCCCGGCATGATCAAGGAGCTCGAGCTCAAGCTCCTCGCCCCGCCCTTCTTCACCATGGAAGTGAACAAGGCCAAGGGCGCCCCGGCCATCGTCGGCCGCTCTCCGGGGGTCTGCCCTCTCATGCCCCTCCCGGTCCCCTACAAGGTCGACGTGGTGGCGACCAAGGGCTCCGGGAGAGTGAACGTGCTGGTCTTCTCCAAGCCCAAGTGAGCGCCGGCCAGGCTCCCGGCCCGCGAGCCCCCGTCTCGGCTCCGGGTCGGCCCTCAGCCCCCCAGGACGTCGCCTTCGGCGACCCCTCGCCCCGAGACCCAGTCCGAGGCCTTGACCGCTTTTTTCCCCTCGAGCTGCACTCGCACCAGCTCGACCGAGCCGCTCCCGCACGCGACGATCACCCCGCTCTTGTCGGCGACGATGACCTGGCCCGGGGCGGCCCCGGGCCGACCCAGATCCGAGATCCGGGTCTCGTGGATCTTCACGGCCTTGCCGGCGCGGCCCGCATGGCCCGCGTGAACGGTGAACGCGCCGGGCCACGGGCTCATGCCTCGAACGTGGTCGTGGACCGCCCTGGCGCTCCTGGCGAAGTCGATGCGCCCGTCCCCCTTGGAGAGGATGGGCGCCGCGGTGGCCCTGGCGTGGTCCTGGGGCTCGGGCGCATAGTCCCTGGCGACGTAGCGGGGCAGCCCTTTTCGCACGGCGAGGGCGCCCAGCGCGGACAGGCGATCGGCGAGCTCGCCCGCGGTCTCGTCGGGGTGGATCGGCGTGACGAAGCGCTCGAGCACGTCGCCCGTGTCCATGCCCTCGTCCATCTTCATGAGGGAGATCCCGGTCTCTGGCTCGCCTCGCACGATGGCCCAGGTGATGGGCGCCGCGCCCCGGTACCGGGGCAGGAGCGAGGCGTGCACGTTGACGCAGCCAAGGCGGGGCGCCTCGAGCACGTCGGCCGGGAGGATGCGCCCGTAGGCCACGACCAGCGCCACGTCGGCCCTTCGCTCGAGGACCCAGTCGCGCAGCTCGCCGGTCCTCACCTTGGCGGGCTGATAAACATCGAGGCCCAGGGCGAGGGCGCGCTCCTTGACGGGCGGCGCGGTGAGCAGGAGCCCTCGGCCCTGGGGCTTGTCGGGCTGGCAGACGACCCCGAGGACCTCGGAGATCTCCACGAGCGCCTCGAGGCAGGGGACCGCGAACTGAGGCGTACCGAAGAAGATGGATCGAAAGGACATGGGGGGGATTCCTAGTCGATGCAGGACTGCCAGACATCCGGGTTATCGGCGGCCATCGCGCAGCGATACTCCTTCTTCGTGATCTCCGCCTCGCACTGCTCGGCCACCTTGCGGTAGGAGGGCTCGCTCTTCCTGATGGCGCGCTTCATCTCCCTGGCGACCTTCTGCTGCTGAGGGGAGAGCTTGGCCATGTCGGGTTCTCCGGCCATCACCATATCGAGGTACCTGTCGAGCATCTCCTCGCAATCCTTCTTGTCGGCCTTGCCGTTGCAGCCCGCGACGGCGAGGCCCGAGAGCGCCAGGAGGAGCAAGGGTTTCTGCATCGGGTGGCGCGAGGGTAGCGCAGTTTCCCCGGGCCGTGGAGGCCGCGCTTTCTCGCATCGAGGAGTTCGAAGCGGAGCTCGCCAGGCGAGGGGGAGAGGTGGTAGCTCCCGAGTCCCACGCCACGACCATGGAGCGCTTCCTCGTCCCGGGGCGCTGAGGTACAGAGCCCCCGGTGCGCTTCTTCAACATCACGGGCTCCTGCGATCCTGCGCGCCACTACATGATCCCGGCGGAGCGGCGCCTGCCGGGCTGCGAGGCCCTGATCGCCAAGCAGGCCTACTTCGTCGTGCATGCCCCACGGCAGACCGGCAAGACGACGGCGATGAAGGCGCTCGCTCGGCGCCTCACGGTCGAGGGGCGGCACGCCGCGCTCCGCTTCTCCTGCGAGGTTGCCCGGGCCGCCGGGAGCAACGTGGGCGCCGCGGAGAAGGCCATCTGGCGCTCCGTGGAGGAGGCGGCCCGCTTCGAACTGCCCGAGGCGCTCCGCCCCCCGCCGCGGGTGGAGGCGGACGAGCTCACCTTCCTCCAGGTCCAGCTCACCCGGTGGGCGGAGAGCTGTCCTCGCCCGCTGGTCCTCGTCTTCGACGAGATCGACTCGCTCGAGGGAGGGAGCCTCGAGTCCGTGCTCAGCCAGCTCCGCGCAGGCTTCGACGCGCGGCCGGCTGCCTATCCCTGGTCGGTGATCCTCTGCGGCATGCGCGACGTGAGAGATTACAAAGTGGCCAGCGGCGGCGATGCGTCCCGGCTCGGGACGTCGAGCCCCTTCAATATCAAGGAAGCGTCGCTGCGTATCCTGAATTTCACCGAGGCGGAGATGCGAGAGCTCTACGCCCAGCACACCGCCGAGACAGGGCAGGTCCTCACGGAAAAGGCGCTCGCGCGGGCCTGGGAGCTTACCCAGGGGCAGCCCTGGTTGGTCAACGCGCTTGCCAGAGAGGTTATCGAGGGGATCTGCGTTCCCCCAGCGAGGCGAGTCACCTCGGCTCACTTCGAGCAGGCCAAGGAGCGGCTCATCCGCGCGCGGGCCACCCACCTCGACTCGCTCCTCGCCCGCCTCCGGGAGAGGCCCGTGCGTCGGATCCTCGGCCCCTTGCTATCCGGCAGGCTCGTCAAGAATCCATCCTTCGACGCCGATCTCGAGTACGTCGCCGATCTCGGCCTGGTCGCGCCGGATCTCCCGCTCCGCATCGCCAATCCCATCTACCAGGAGATCATCCTCCGCGTGCTGGCCTCGCCGGCCGAGGGCATGATCGCCGCCGGGCCGAGGAGTTGCGTGGCCGCCGACGGCCGCCTCGATCTCGAGCGGTTGCTCCACGATTTCGCCGACTTCTGGAGGGAGAACGGCGAGGTGCTCACCGGGACCGTCGAGTACCGGGAGGTGTCGTCCCAGCTCGTTCTTATGGCCTATCTGCACCGCGTCGTGAACGGGGGCGGGTTCATCGACAGGGAGATAGGCGTGGGGACGAAGCGGATCGATCTCCTGGTGAGGTGGCCTCGCCTCGGAGCGGATGGGAGGCGGATCGTGCAGCGAGAGGCCATCGAGCTCAAGGTGTGGCGGGACGGGGACAAGAAGGGCGATCCGCTGGCTTCGGGCCTGGTGCAGCTCGACGCGTGCCTGGCGAGGCTCGGGCTCCCCGCGGGGGTGCTGGTGATCTTCGACGCCCGGAGGGCCGCGGCGCCCTTGGAGGAGCGAACCCGCTTCGAGCAGGCCGTCACCCCGTCCGGGCGAAAGGTGACCGTGCTCCGAGCCTGAATCCGTACCGCCCACCGTGGCGGTACGGGTGGCCACGCTCGACGTGAAGTCGGGGCTCATGGAGCGTGGCCTGGTAGACTCGGCGACAACATTCCCGAGACAGCTTAGACCGGACGCCTGGGTGACAGTTTAGACCGGACGCCTGGGTGACAGGTGCCGGTCGCCATGGGGACATTGTCGAGGAGGTCGGCGATGCCCTGGAAAATGGTCGTGCCCATGCTTGAGCGAGCAAGATTCATCACCCTGGTCGAGGAGGACGACGACAGCTTCGTGCAGCTGTGTCGTCGCTTTGGCATCAGCCGAAAGACCGGTTACAAGTGGCTGGACCGCTACGAGGAGGAGGGCCTCCAAGGTCTGCAAGAACGCCCCAGCTTGGCTGGGCGCAACGGCAACGCGCTCAGCGACGAACAGGTCGACGCCATCGTCGCCCTGCGCAAAGAGCATCCGACCTGGGGTCCCAAGAAGCTCAGGGCCCGACTGGCCCACCTGGGCACGTGCGAGCCCCTGCCCGCCACCAGCAGCTTCGGCGCCGTGCTCAAGCGTCAAGGTCTGGTACGCCCCCGGAGGCGCCGCCCGTGGGCTCCACGCGAGCTCACGGGACTCACGGCCGGTGAGCGACCCAACGACGTGTGGTGTGTCAATTTCAAGGGAGACTTACTTATGAAAAACAGGAGTCGATGCTATCCACTTACCTACAACGATATACGACCGCATGAAGCTATCGAGCTGAAGATGCCCTCTTCGCGTTATTCTGTATCGCGCAGGACGATGCCCGAGCAACTCATGACTCCGAATTACCTATCCACGATGAAAACGAGACGACTCACCCCCCGAGGCTTCCTGCATTTTCTCGGCGCCCACACCTACGTCACCGGGATGCTGTCCAACGAGGTCGTGGGGCTCGAGCAAGTCGATGAGCACAAGCACGAGCTGTACTACGGTCCGATGCACCTGGGCTTGGTGGAGCTCGTCTCGGGCGAGCTCGTCCTGGACCAAGGTCGTCGCAAGCGTCGCGTCGCCATCACGTTGTGAAGCTCGGAGCGTGGTCGGCGACGCGAGGCTCGGACGCGCTGAGCGAGCCAGACCTCGCTCGGCGCATCCGAGCTTTATTAGAGAACCCGACCCGAGGAGGTCGGAGAAGGAGGTGAAGCGCTTGCGTTCGGTCAGGGATGAGCCAAGCTCGGTCTCTGGTAGCGAACGGTCGGTCAGTGAGAAGGAGGAAGAGGACCGTGTCCCTGAAGGTTCGGAGCGCGTGTCGGACCTCCCGGTTCGTGCTCCTGGGGACGCGGAAAGTGTTACC
>SXGT01907127.1_pt1 | contig 10136 bp, 8 predicted proteins | sample 3176221 | NCBI WGS metagenome assembly SXGT01 (sample SAMN11356862, study PRJNA531348) | freshwater metagenome | isolation source: freshwater sample F1-120 | place: China: Fuxian Lake, Yuxi | collected 2017-12-25
ACTCCACCTCCGAAGATCAACACATCGCCCAAATCGCGTGAACGCAGTTCGTCCATCACACGGGGAAACAACGTGAGATGTGCGCCGGACAGCAGGGACAACCCGACTGCGTCGACGTCCTCCTGGAGCGCAGTCTCGGCGATTTGTTCGGGCGTCTGATGCAAACCCGTATAGATGACCTCAAATCCGTGGTCGCGTAGTGCCCGGGAAATGGTCTTTGCGCCACGATCATGACCGTCGAGGCCCGGCTTGGCAACGACTACGCGATACGGCCGCTTCACAAGTATGGAAGCCTATGCCACGAGGCTTGGCACAATAAAGGTCGTGTTCAAGCGACTCGGTTCCCCGCTGGCGCGTGCCGTCGTGCCGATCGTGGCAGGTCTCGCATTCTTCGCCGTACTGTTCGGCGTCACCTGGCTCTTTGCCCAACGGGCGACCGACAATCGCCAACGCGAAGTGCGACCAGGTGACTACACGTTCAGGGTGGGCCCGGTGGACGACATGGCCGACATCGTCGAGCGGGACGGTCCGATCTTGTATCCGGATCTCCGCGACACCGCATACGAGCGCACCATCGTGGTGGACCACACGGGTGACGAGGCAGCACTCGGATGGCAGGTGTACTACGCCTACCCGGCGGATCGGAGCCCCTCATGTTTGGTGACGCACGTCGAGGACACGCGTCAGTTCGTCGACTGCGATGGCCGAACGCTTGAAGTTGAAGAGCTGTTCCGACCCGTTGATGCGCGTCCCGTGGTGGAGAATCGCACGAGCCTGTTGATCGACTTACGCGCACCGTAAAACTCGCCCCACCGACTCCGCTACCGCTTCGTCAGTGGTGACTACGACACCAGCCCCACCGACTCCGCTACCGCTTCGTCAGTGGGGCCCATGCCAACGCGAGGACTTTGGTGCCCCTATCGGCGAAACGCACCGTGGCTTCCGCTTTTTCACCCGCGCCGTCCAGATCGATGATCACACCCTCACCGAACACCGGGTGCACCACGTCGTCGCCGATCGAAAATTGGTGGGTCACCTTCGGTTCACGCACGGGTGGTCGCAAGGCCTCACTCGCCGCCGAGGTCACACTGCGTCCGCGACCTCGAAAATCAGGCACGGGAGTGCGTGACCAGTCGGACTGCTCACGCAAATGTCCGCGACCCTCGTCGGCGCCGGTGTCGACACTGCCCTTGCGGTCGAGCAATTCGAGCGGAATCTCGTCGAGGAATCGGGACGGCGGGTTGTACTGGCGGGAGCCGTGCAAACTTCGGCACCATGCGTGGGTGAGATACAGGCGTCGTTCCGCCCGCGTGATGCCCACATAGGCGAGCCGACGCTCTTCTTCCAACTGGGTGGGATCGAGCAGGGTGCGACTGTGCGGGAACACACCCTCCTCCCAACCCACGATGAACACGGTGGGAAATTCCAGCCCCTTCGCCGAGTGGAGGGTCATCATCATCACCTTGTCGTCACCGGCGATGTCGTCGGTGTCGGAAACGAGTGACACTTTCTCGAGAAAGTCGTTGGCGTCGGGGAATTCCTCGGCTGCGCCAATCAACTCCTCCAGGTTTTCGATGCGACCCTGTGCCTCATGGGTGTCCTCGTTGCGCAACTCGGTGAGATAACCGCTGCGCTCCAGCAATTCGCGTAGCAGGTGGGCCGGACCATGATCCACCTCGCTCTCGAGTGCATCGATGAGCGAGAGGAAGTCGTTGATGCCACGCAGCGCAGCGCCACCAACCCCAGCAGCACCCGCGCGCCTCAACGCCACCGACAACGCGAGGCTCTGTTCCTTTGCCAGCGCCGACACCTTGTCGAGACTCGTATCACCGACACCCCGTTTGGGCACGTTGATCGCGCGGCGGATGCTCATCTCGTCGGCTGGATTCATCACGCAACGCAGATAAGCAATCGCGTCCTTCACCTCCTTGCGGTCGTAGAACTTGGTGCCACCGATGACTCGGTAGGGCACGTCTCCGTCGATGAGGAATTCCTCGATGACGCGGCTCATTGCATTGGTGCGATAGAACACGGCGATTTCCCGCCAATTCACGGCTTCGTGGCGGTGCAGACGCTTCAGTTCCGAAATTACGAAACGCGCTTCTTCATCCTCGTCCTCGGCGTAGTAGCGGACGATCTTGTCGCCGGTGCCGACCTCGGTCCAGAGTTCCTTCGGTTTTCGTTCCACGTTGTTGGAGATGACGGCGTTGGCCGCGTCAAGAATCACCTGGGTGCTGCGGTAATTCTGCGCCAACACCACCGTGTACACATCCGGGAATGCCCGCTCGAACTGGAGGATGTTTCGGTAGTCGGCACCACGGAATGCATAGATGCTCTGGTCGGTGTCACCCACCACACAGACGTTGTGGTGTTCGCGACCGAGCAACAGGACGATTTCATTCTGCGCCAAATTGGTGTCCTGGTACTCGTCGACCAGTACGTGTTTGAAGCGTTCCTGATAGGCGCTGAGTACGTCGGCGTGGTTCCGAAAGAGATGTACGACATTCACCAGGAGATCGTCAAAGTCCATCGCGCCGGCTCGAAGCAGGCGATGTTGATACTCCTCGTAGATCTCCGCATACTTGGTTTCGAACGGACCGAATGCCGTTTCGGCTGCACCGGCGGGATTCACCAGTTCGTTCTTCCACAAACTGATTCGTGCCTGGGCGCCCTTGGACGGAAAACGTTTCGGATCGAGATTCAGATCACGAATGATCTGGCCGACCAACCGCAAGGAGTCCGCCGAGTCGTAGATGGTGAAACTCTTGGGGTACCCGAGACGGTCCGCAGTTGCGCGCAGGATTCGCACGCATGCCGCATGGAAGGTGCTCACCCACATCTTGTCCGCAACGTCACCGACGAGGGTCTTCACTCGGGCTCGCATCTCCTGCGACGCCTTGTTGGTGAACGTGATCGCCAGGATGTTCATCGGGTGCACGCCGGAGGCGATGAGATGTGCAACCCGGTGGGTAAGCACTCGTGTCTTCCCCGAACCTGCCCCCGCAATGATGAGGAGCGGACCACCGCCGTACTCGACGGCGTCGCGTTGATCGGGATTGAGTTGCGTCAGGTCGAGGGTGACGCGGCGATCGTCGGTCACTTCGCCCGTACGGCAGCGCGCGACCGGATGCGAATCGGCAGCGAGCGCGGACCCCGCACCTGCCCGACGCTCCACTTCACCGCCGTTGGGTCGACCAACTCGAACTCGGGGAAACGCTCGACGAACACCTCGAGTGCAACCCTCACCTCCATCCGCGCCAAGTTGGACCCGACACATCGATGAATTCCCAATCCGAATGCAGCGTGACGATTCACCTCACGGTCGATGAGTACTTCATCGGCGCGATCAAAGACGGCCGGATCGCGGTTGGCCGCCGGAAACGGCAGCAACACCCAGTCACCTTCCTTCATCGGGCAACCCCCGATGTCGATGTCCTTGGCAACGACGCGAGCCATCGTGACGGGCGCGTACGCCCGCAACATCTCCTCCACTGCAGTCGACAGCAACTCTGGTTCGCCGACCAGCCGTGCGAGATCGTTCGGAGTCTTCGCAAAGTGCCACAGCGACGATCCGATGGCGCTCCACGTGGTGTCGATTCCGGCGATGAGAAGGAGTGCCACGGTGCCGCGAACGTGGTCGGGGTGCAGTCGCTGACCCCCGAGTTCGGTGGTCAGGAGGAAACTCAGGAGATCGTCGCCGAGGTTCGCTGATCGTTCTGCGATTCGTCGATCGAGATAGGCGTCCAGTTTCTGCCAACCGGCCTGGCGAACTTCCTGATCCTCCGCGATGCCTTCGAGTGCGGTGTGGATGAACTCCCGGAAGATTTCGCCGTCCTCGAGCGGAAGGTCGAGCATGTGTGCGATAACGGCCGGCGGAATGTGTTTGGCGTACTCGTCGGCTGCATCGACGACGTCCCTCGTGCCGAGTTTGTCGAGGAGTCGATGACAGAACTCGCGGGTCTCTGCTTCCATGGCTGCGATCTTCTGGGGAGCGAAGGCAGGCAACAACACCCGACGTGCATGGTGGTGGAACGGCGGATCCGAGGTGATGGGTGGAGCACCGCCGTACGGTCGGCTCTCCCCGGTTGGCTTGATTCGCTTCACCACGACATCTTCGGAACTGAAATGTTCGGTGTCGTAAGCAATGGCACTCACGTCCTCGTGACGAACCGGCAACCAGGTACCGCCGTACCGCTCGGAATGGGCGACCGGGCATCCACCGCGCAACTCCTCCCATATCTCAGGAGCATTCGCGTTGTAGGCAGGGTGCAGATGGTCGAAATCGGTGGCCCAATCCTCGATGGGTTGCACGAGCGCCTCGAAGTGCGCGTCGCGATCGACCAAGTCGTCAGCCTGATGGATCGATCGTTTCTCGGTGTCGGTCATGGCAGCAACTTCTCTCGCAGGAAGTCAACCACACGACGCACGCCTTCACCCTGACGTTGCTCCGTGAGGACGGAATGGTCGCTCTTTTCCGATGATGGAAACTCCACGGCGACGAATTGTTCGCCCAGCAATCGGCGCAACATGGTGAACCGCTCTCCCACCAGTCGGTCGCCGGTAAATCGGAGTCCGAGCACCTGGCAACCTTCGACGGCGCGTCGTTGGACGGCGATTTCGTCGTCGGGCGACAAGCCCAGGTCGGCGGATCGTGCCTTACCGAAGGCGAACGGCAACGACGGCTGCGACAGAACGGGGGCGATCATCACGTCGTCAAGCATCATGCCAAGGGCAAATCCGCCGCTGAAACACATTCCCACCGCGCCGACTCCCTTGCCTCCGACTTCACGATGCAATTGCTTGGCCAACGCCCGCAGCCACGCAATGACGGGCGACGTCTTGCGGAGTGCCAACGTGGTGAATTCCCGAGACACACACACCGTGGCAGCCGACGACGCCATGTACTTGCCATCAGGTGCCCGACCCACGTCGCCGACGAGGAGTGGCATTGCCACCGTGAAGCCGGCGCCGACCACTTCCTCGGCGAATCGCAGTACCGCTGGAGTGATGCCGGGGATCTCGTGCACCACCACGACGACCGGACCCGAACCCTTGCGATAGACGTCGTGGGTGAATCCCGCTGCCGAAAAGCTCTCGCACGTCCACCCGGCATCGATGGCCACGTTCGTCACGACATCAACCTAATTGGGGTGTGTGATGGGCGCCGACTCGCACACAAGGCGACGCCACCAGTTTGGCGGGCGCTACTTCGGACGCCCGACCCCGATGACTCTGGTCCAGGTGACCGAGCTGATTTTCACCACGTCACCGGTGCGCGGGGCATGAATCATTTGGCCATTACCGAGGTAGATGCCGACGTGGAAGAACGACTGCTGGGAGAACAACAAGTCCCCGGGTTGGGCCTGCGAAACGGGCACCCGCGTGAGGGCCGAGTATTGCGATCGAGACACTCGCGGTATCGACACACCCGCCTTGGCCCACGCCCATTGGGTGAGACCCGAACAGTCGAAGGCCACGCCTGGGCTCGACGCCCCCCAGCGATAGCGGATTCCCAATTGCGACAACGCCGCCTTGAGCGCCACTCCCGCCTGTGGCGAGGATGCCACGACCTTGTAGTTCGACTTGTACTTGTCCGCATCCTTGCGCGCGGCGGCCTCTGCTTCGTCGGCACGGCGACGTTCCTCCTCGGTCAACAGACTGCCGAGATCACGAAGTGCCTGCGCACGCAACGATTCGTACTGTTCGAGCATCTTGTCGCTGGCCGAGAGACGACCGGCAAGGTACGAGGCGGTGCTGGCGAGTTGTTTCTTCTTCCCCTCGAGTTTCGACTTCTCCTTGGTGATGTCGTCGATGAGACCCTGCATGGCATCGGTCGATGATGCGCCGATGTTTGCTGCCGCCGAGCCGAGATACGCGCGTTTCATGGCGTCGGAGAGCGAACCGCTACTCCCCAGGATGCTGGAGAGACTCCCCGCCGAGCCACCGGCGACGAACGACCGCTTGGCGGAACCTGCGAGGTTGGCCTGCATCACGGCGAGTTGCTTCTGCATGTCGAAGATCTTCACTTCGATCTCGTTGATTTCGATTTCGATGGCATCCTGCTGGGCGAGGGTGTCGGAGTACTTCTCCCCGAGTTCGTCGGCCTGGCTGGCGAGTCGTTCGAGTTCGTCGACGATTTCCGACACGCGGCGTCGCTGGTCGTCGATGGAGTCCGCCGACACTGCCGCCGACTGGGCCAGGGGCGCCAACAGACCCACCAATGCCAGAACGAACCAGCCGGGGCGGGTTCGTGGGACGGGGAGACGCCGAACGGCGGGCCACTTCACGATGCTGGCAGTCTAGCAATCTTTACAGTTGTGTTACAGGGGCTGGTACCAACGCGAGTGTCCGCTCGCTTCGCTCACTCCCACTGGTGTCAACGCGAGTGTCCGCTCGCTTCGCTCACTCCCACTCGATGGTCCCGGGCGGCTTGGACGTGATGTCGTAGGCGACACGATTCACGCCGTCGACCTCGTTCACGATGCGCGTCGACATTCGCGCGAGCAGTTCGTGCGGAAGTCGCGCCCAGTCCGCGGTCATCGCATCGTCGCTGGTGACGGCACGAATGATGATTGGTCGCGCGTATGTGCGCTCATCGCCCATCACTCCCACCGACCGAATGTCGGCGAGCACCGCAAAGGCCTGCCAAATGTCTCGTTCCAATCCGGCGGCGCGAATCTCCTCGCGCACGATGGCATCGGCGTCCTGCAGTATGCGCACCTTGTCACGAGTGACCTCGCCGATGATCCGCACTCCGAGACCCGGACCCGGGAAGGGCTGGCGCCAAACGATTTCATCCGGCAATCCCAGGGCGCTGCCGAGTGCCCGCACTTCGTCCTTGAACAAGTCGCGCAACGGCTCGCACAACTGCAGTGTCATGTCGTCGGGTAGGCCGCCCACGTTGTGATGACTCTTGATGGTGGACGCACCGTCGCGTCCACCACTCTCGATCACATCCGGATACAAGGTGCCCTGTACGAGGAACGTTGCATCGGTGATTCCACCCGTGTGTCGTTCGAAGATACGAACGAAGGTTTCACCGATTACCTTTCGCTTCTGCTCGGGTTCCGTCACGCCCGCCAACTTGTCGAAGAATTCGTCGGCGGCATCCACGTGCAGCAGTTCGATTCCCAGATTTCGCTTGAACGTCTCCACCACTTGGTCGCTCTCGTTCTTGCGCATGAGACCCGTATCCACGTACACGCACGTGAGGTTCGCGCCAATGGCCCGGTGCACCAACGCCGCTGCCACCGCAGAGTCGACACCGCCGGAGAGTCCGCAGATTGCTCGCTGCGTCCCGATCTGCGACTTGATGGCGGCAACTTGGGAGTCACGTACCGAAGCCGTGGTCCACTTTGGCTCGATTCCAGCGAGATCGACGAGGAATCGCTCCAACAGACGTTGCCCGTTACTCGTATGCACCACTTCCGGGTGGAACTGCACCGCCCAAATCTTCCGCTTGCCGTCCTCCATCGCCGCCACCGGTGCTTCGGGCGTACGGGCGGTCACTCGGAATCCGCTCGGCGCAGCCGACACCGCGTCGAAGTGACTCATCCACACGTCGAACACATCGGGGAACTCGGACAACAGGTTCGACTCGCCGTCCCGGCTGAGCACCGTGCGACCGTATTCCCCCGTGCTGCCGCGCGCGACGACTCCGCCCAGTTGTTGGGCGATGAGTTGACAGCCGTAACAGATCCCCAACATTGGTATCCCGAGTTCGTAGATGCGTGGGTCCAGGAGTGGCGCCCCGTCGACATGAACGCTCTTCGGACCACCGGACAGGATGATTGCAGCGGGAGCGCGGCGTTGCACCTCATCGACCGAAATTCGGTGCGAGACGATCTCGGAATACACGCTCGCTTCGCGAACTCGACGAGCAATCAGTTGCGCGTACTGTGCGCCGAAATCCACCACCAACACCGTGGGGCGAGCGACGGAATTCACCGCCCCCACCGTAGTTGTGCGTCGACTTCGCGATGTCGGGACGACCGTCCCGAGTCCCGGGGCTGACAGACTGAACGAGCGATGCTCGGTACGACACTGATGGAAGACGGGGCAAACCAAGTCGACCCTGCGCCTACGACGACCTCCCTGTACGTGTATCCGTTGGAGGGCGACGTTGATGAGTGCATCGGGCTGCTCCCGAAGCCGGGATGCGGTATCGAGCCGACCCAGGCCGGCGATCGTGGCGGTGCGCTGCAGTATGCAGTGTTCGGCTTGATCATCGTTGGTATGGCGGTGATCTTCACCGTGGTGTTTCGCAACGTGCTGCGACGCGATAGGGATCGGGCGCGGCGTGGGGACTAGTCCGACGAACCACGCCACGCGAGCGAATCATCGGGTCATCGGAGTGGCACTCGCCGTGGTGTCCTGCACGTTGTACGGCATCAACCCGTTGTTCTCGATGAATGCATTCGATGACGGCGCAAACAGTCGAGGTCTCATGGTGGCGAGGTTCCTCATCGCAGCCCCACTCCTGCTCGTCTATCGAATGCTGACGGTGCGGAGTGTTCCGTGGCCACGTGGTCGCGACCTCGTGGAGATCTTCCTCTTCGGATACCTGGGATTCACCTTTCAATCGTTCTTCTATTTCGGCGCGATCGAACGAATGGATTCCGGACTCGTGTCGGTGATCTTCTACTGCTTCCCCGTCATGGCGGTCTTGCTCTCTTGGTGGCTGCTGAAACACCGACCAAGCAAGGCAATCGGTGTTTGTCTCGTGGGCACCGTCGTCGGAGTTGCCCTCACCGCAGGGGAAGTGTCGGGGGGCGAAACCGCCGGAATCGCATTAACCCTCGCGGGAGCATTGACGTACACCTTCTACGTGGTTCTGTCGTCTCGGGTCATGCCGAGGTACGACGGAATCACGGGACTTACGATCATCTTGTTTGGTGCCATGTTCGGGTGGCTGACACTCTGGTTGATACGACCGTTCGACATGCGAGTGAAATTTCCCCAAACGTCGACGGGATGGTTGAACGTCGCTGTGCTCTCGACGTTCGGCACCATCCTGGCGATGGCAGCCTTCTTTGCAGCAATGAAACGCGTCGGGCCTGGTCCGACCTCGGTGGCGTCTGCGTTCGAACCAGTCGTCACCATCCTGGTTGGATTCACCTTCCTTGATGAGCGCCTCTCCATCCGCAGCGTGATCGGAGCCGTTCTCGTCATCGGGGCCGTGGTGCTCCTCACCGTGAGCGAGGCCCGCAGTGGCGTGGGTAGCCTGAGCGATGCAACACCGGGAGGTGCTGCACACAACTGAAATGTTCTTGCAGGGTTGGGTGAAATTCCCTATCGGCGGTGAAAGCCCGCGACTCCCGCGCTTCACGGCTCGGGACTGATTCGGTGAAACTCCGAGGCCGACGGTCACAGTCCGGATGGAAGCAGGAAGAGATGAACGACATCGACCAACAATCGATGCGCGAGGCGGTGCATGTCGCCGCCTCTGCGCACCTTACGTGCCGACCCAACCCGTGGGTCGGAGCCGTCATCGTGTCACGGGACGGATACCACTTCAGCGGGTTCACCCAACCAGTTGGACACTCGCACGCCGAGATCGAAGCACTCCGAGCGGCCGGCACTGCGGCCCGCGGCGCAACGTTGTACGTCACGCTCGAGCCATGCAATCACTTCGGTCGGACGCCTCCATGCGCGGATGCAATCATCGCTGCCGGAATCGCCCGCGTCGTCGTTGGAGTCACCGATCCCGATCCTCGCGTGTCAGGAACCGGCATTGCTCGACTGAGAGATGCGGGTATTCACGTCGATGTCGGAGTCTGTGCCGACCTCGTCAACGAGCAGCTCGAGCCCTACCTGCACCATCGAAGGACCGGGCGACCCTTCGTCGTGCTCAAGTTGGCGATGACCCTCGACGGCTACATTGCCGCGAAGTCGGGGGCCACCGGTTGGATCACGGGCGATGTCGCGCGCCGACGCGTGCACCAACTACGTGCATCGAGCGACGCCATCGTCGTGGGCGCGGGAACGGTACGCGCCGACGACCCGCAACTCACCGTCCGAGACTCCCCCGGCAACTCACCGCGACGCATCGTCATGGGTCGGGCACCAATCAGCGCTCGGGTGCGACCATGCACGGAGTGGACCGACTCTCCCGTCGCCTTGCTCGACACGCTCGG
>SXGT01197927.1_pt1 | contig 10135 bp, 12 predicted proteins | sample 3176221 | NCBI WGS metagenome assembly SXGT01 (sample SAMN11356862, study PRJNA531348) | freshwater metagenome | isolation source: freshwater sample F1-120 | place: China: Fuxian Lake, Yuxi | collected 2017-12-25
GCTACCAGACTGCGCTATACCCCGAAGTGCTTTCACCTTGAAAAGCCGCTGGGCGAACCATCAAGACGGCGAATTCTATCGGCAGAAGCTTGTCGGGTCAATCATCCAACCGAATTTTCTACCGCATCATTACGTTCCGGTGAAGTTCAGAGTCTCCCCAGGACGTTCTGGTAAATGGCCTCCGTGCGCTGGTCAACGTCTTGCATGAGGGAGTCAAGATCGTGCAAGGCATGAGCAACAAAGGTTTCGTCCCTGATGGCACCGGTATTGACGCGAACATTCAAGGCCGCACTTCGGAGCGCTGCATGAGCGGCGACCACCGCAACTCCCGCATCGCTGATGACATTTCTATTACCCTTCCCGGCGACCACGTGACACAGGTCGATCACTTCGATACAGGCGTGAGCACATTGGAGGGGAACCACGGTAGCGCTCTTGAGCGCTTCCTGAATTGCAGTGCTGCGCTCCTGCCTGTCTGAATCGGTCTCCCTGGGCAAGCCGTAGGCAGCCATCACCCGGTTGAATGCCTCCACGTCCGCCACCACCATATCGAGCAAGCGGGTTCGCAAGTCGTCTACCCGGGGTAGCAGGCTGGCCATTTCTTCTGAAACCTCCTCGTAGTTTTTTTTGCCTACGGTAAGGTTACAGACCATCGCCACCAGGGCTGCCCCCATGGCGCCCATGATCGCTGCCGCACTTCCGCCACCAGGGGTGGGTAATTTGCTGGCCAGGTCACCAAGAAAACACTCTATCGATGCCTCTTTGATCATCTCGTTTAAATCCCTCTGCCGCATGAACTGACTTTTAGCCAATTATAAAGCAGCATTTGACCTAAGGCGGTTAACCTCCAGTCCCTCGGCAGCTTGATGGAACATCACCCACCCATGGTTTAACAGCTGGCTATCGGTTAGGCTTGACCGGACGTCGATGATGGTCTTTGAGACCACTTGCCGACCTGGAACGCAGTTGTGCGATCTCTCGGCGTGTATCCCGCCTGAATTTATCCGCCCATGCTCCGTTGTCAGGCCGTGTGCGACAGGATCAAATGTGATGCCCCGTCAAAGTCAAACTCACCCATTTCATGCATCCCAAGCTTGATGTGCGCTTTTATGGATGCTTCGTTATCGCGCCGAATAAACAGAACGAATCGTAGGCCGGGTTGCAATCTGCCGAGTTCGGCATAAAGGCGTGCAGCCAAACCCCGCCCTCTTTCTTCCGCGCTGACACATATCGGTCCATAGATGATTTCATCAGAAGTCATGGGATACCTGGCCTGCATGGCCTTGATGATCGGGACACCGGCATTCATCCGGGCTGAGCTGATCATCAGAAAGCCGACTACGGTTTCCGCCCGCCGGGCGACGATGACAGGCATGATCGAGATCATGCTCTTGATAGCAGCGCGAGGGAGTCTCGCTGAAAGCCGCCCTCCATTTTCCGGCTGGTTGGCGTCTTGCAGTGCCAGGATTCCATCAATGTCGGCAAGGGTGGCTCGACAAATACCAATATGGTCTGTGGTCATAAGTGGGCGAATTCAAAAGTTTGCGCGGGGGTCAGCACGCGGATTACAGGCAATATGCAAGGGCGTTCAACGTTATTTATCAACCATCCCCGAAGAACTATCGTGCCCAAAGACGGGTGTTCTACGGGCTGGAGAATCGCGAGGCAATCCCTTCTGGTCTTGCCGGTGGGCTGCAACGCTCCCGATCACTATGCTATAAACGCCTCGCCATAGATTAACCGAGGACGGAACTCCCGTTGGCGAGAACACTCGCAGCGAGGCTCCGAGGCATCCTTTCCCCTCACTCCTTGATGACAGGTGACTCCCATGGAACAAGAAAAACAGGCAAAACCAGATTACACGCTTTTGAAGTCCGGGCTGTGCGCTCTAGCCATCGCCATTGGTACCGCCCTGGTGACGGGTTGCGATAGTGGCCCCGCCGGTGGAGGCTCGTCCTCCATGAGCGCGGAAGCGAAGATCGAGGGCTATGTCTCGGATGTTCATGGTCCCATGACCCAGGGCAAGCTTGAGGTCAAGGATAAAAACGACAAGATCATTCTCACGCAATCACTGGACGGGCAATCGAATCATTTCGCGATTACTGTGCCGTCCGGTGCGGTGTACCCGATCCTTCTTGTGGTTACCCCACCGCCAGGGCCGGTGTCACAGGTTGTTCGTGCGGTAGTCACCAGTCCCTTGGCTGATCGCATGGATATCACCGACATCACCACTCTGGTAGTTGACGCGGCGTTCGCCCTGGGCGGCCTGACCGAATCGAATATTGCCAAAGCATCGGGCGGGGCCATCGGCCTGCGTCAACGCCAGGGAGTCAGTGCGGGCGCCGGCGGTGGCGGCATGGGGCCGGGCCAAAGCGGCGGCGGCGTCAGTGCGGGGGGTCACGGCGGCCATGACATGTCGGGCGGCGGAGCGGCACCCGCGCCCGGAAAACCCGCCGGCGACCAGATGGAAAACATGCAGCACTAAAATCAGGGGGGGGTCTGGCAGCTCACCCCGCTGTGTATTTGCAATTAAATAGCGGGGAGGGTGACCCATCACCGGGTTATCTCCCCCTTATTTTTGGGTGATTTTTATCGGGATGCCTGATTCATCTCAGCTTTCGGGGAGCTGGGGACGGGCGACAATGAGTACATTATGGAACAGCGTGCCAGCACTCATCGGTCGCATTTCACAGAAAAACCCCAGCCGCTCCAGCAAGGATTTCCACTCTGTTAGCGGGCGGCAATGGAATCGTGAAAAGCCATGGCCTCGCCACCAGGCAACCCCATAGTCGACTATCTGTGTCCACCAAAATCCGGCACCCCCCGACGCATCTGCGACACGCATCAAAAGTACACCTTTCGCGTCCAAATGCCGGTGAATCCGGACCAGCAACTGTTCCTGTGCCGCCGGTTCAAGAAAATACAGCACATCCAGCATGACTATCACATCCGCCGGAGCCCATTCGGCGGTTTGCATATCGCCCGTGATGATGTCTGCCCAGTCGCCCAGCGCCATTCCTGCACATTGAGCATCGGCAGGCATCAGTTCGATCCCCTGATATTTCGCGATACGGGGGGGTGGCTCGATCAACCCTGACCCTGGCTGCGCCTCGTAATCCTCCCGAGCCATCCTTAGCCAGGCACCCAAAAGACCCCGCCCACAACCCAGATCCACCAGTCTTGCCCCCTCCGGAATCAGGCGTCGATCAAGCAGGGCAGCAAAAACGGGATCGCCGGCTAATTTACCCAGGGCGAAATGTTCAGCCGCTCGCCCTGCCGGCCGGTAAAGTGCAGCGGCCTTACGGACACACCGCTGAAGCGGGCTGTCATTCACGCTTGAGCTGACCGTAAACTCACTGAGCTGAGCTTGGCCTTCTGGATGGCTTCCAATAGAGGCGGCAAGACACTGAGAATAACGGCCTCTCCGTCTCGGGTCAGCGCGGCATTGCCATCATGGAGCAACAGAATGTCACCCGCCGCCAAATTTTTCACCAACCGTTCATACACCCTGCGTGGATCGTGTTCACGGGTATCAAAACCTCGCCGCGTCCAACTGGCCAGCTGCAATCCCAAACGGCTCAACACCGGTTCCAGAATCGGATTTCGAATACCAAAGGGCGCCCTGAAAAATAGCGGCGCACTACCACTCAACTGGGTGAGTACCGACTGAGCCTCGGAAATTTCGCGCAGGAATCCCCGATAGCCGGAAAATGCGAAATCCAGCCGATGACGAAGGCTATGATTTTCCACGCTGTGCCCCCGCGCAACTATTTCCCGGCAAAGCTCGGGGTGGCACCTGGCTTTTTCAGCAACGCAGAAAAAGCTCGCTTTCGCGCCATAACGATCCAGCAGGTCAAGAACGCGAGGGGTAATTTCCGGGTCGGGGCCATCGTCGATGGTAATGGAGACCTCCCCTCGGGCCACCGACGGGTCGGGAAGCCGGGTCCAGTTCGGGCCCAGCACCCGGCTTTTCGGCCAGAGTCCAGCCAGTGTCAGCACCAGCTGATTCAACCCTACCCCCACTAGCGCCGGGGTCCAGAATGAGGGCATCAGAATGAGGGACACCAGGGCAGCAAAATGCAGTGCCAGGGAAAACCAGAGGAACCCCGCCGGTCGCCACGGCCCTCCAGGACTGGAGCAGTAATCCGGTTTTATTTCAGGGTGTATTGCGGAAAGCTTGGCCATCCCGTTGGTAATTAAGTTGAAGTTATGGTGAATCTCGATGGAGATTTCTAAAGCAGCGAAGTTTACCGCCATCTCCAGCGGGCGGCAGTCATGCGGAGGATTACAGGGTAAATGCATCCCTCGACCCCATGCGAAATGACGATGCCCCACATTGAAACCGTCGGCCAAGCGAAGCCGAAGTCATCGACAGAAATGACATTTCCATGTCATCAGTAAACCGATTTGCTGTTGTATCGGTTTGATATACTCACAAAACACTGGCACAGCGAGTTGCCCAGGCAAGCAAAACGCATGGACCCCATCTGATTCCCCCTCTGATTTTTCAATGCCCCCCTCGAATAAAACCAGCCACTTCAAAAACTGTGACGTGTTGATTATGGGCGGAGGCCCCGCAGGCGCGGCGGCGGGTGCTCTACTCGCCGAACAGGGATGGCACACGGTGATTCTGGAAAAGGATCATCACCCCCGCTTTCATATTGGTGAAAGCCTGCTGCCACTAAGTCTCCCTTACCTCGACCGGTTGGGTGTTCGTGATGAAGTGGAACGCATCGGCCTCAGAAAATACGCCGCCGAATTCCACTCCGTTTATCACGGAAAAAGTGCGACTTTCGATTTTGGTGATGCCCTGCAACGGGACTATCCCTACGCTTACGAAGTCAGGCGCTCGGAGTTTGATCACGTCCTGCTACAAAACGCAGCCCGCAAGGGAGCCATTGTCCATGAAGGTTGGCGAGTGGATGGGGCCGCGCTGGATGGAAGCGGGATCCGGACCCTCTCGGCCACGGATGAATCGGGCGAACGCGCTACCTGGCAAGCCCGGTTTTATATCGATGCGACAGGTCGCGACACCTTCATGGCCGATCTGCTCGGCGTCAAGGAAAGCAACCCAAAGCACCGGAGTGCCGCCCTCTATGCCCATTTCGGAGGAGCCGAACGCGGCACCGGTCGAGATGAAGGCAATATCTGCATCTACTGGTTTGATCATGGCTGGTTCTGGCTGATTCCACTCAAGGACGGGACGATGAGCGTCGGCGCGGTCTGCAAACCGGAATATCTGAAAAACCGCCGCGTACCGGTTGAACCATTCTTTCGTGACACGATTGCTCTTTGTCCCGGTGTCGCGAAGCGTCTTGCAGAAGCCACCCTGGTGAGTGAAGTGACGGCCACAGGCAATTACTCCTACCAGTCGGCGCGCATGACGGGCGATAACTACCTGATGGCCGGGGATGCCTATGCCTTCATCGACCCGGTATTTTCCAGCGGTGTTCATTTGGCGCTTAACAGTGCTTTTCTCGCAGCCGATGCCGTCAATGGCATTCTTCGGGAGCCTGAAACGACGGCCCGCCGCTTGCGCAATTTTGAGCGGGAGATCCACAAGGGCCTGGGCACATTCTCCTGGTTCATCTACCGCATCACGACCCCGGCCATCCGCGACCTGTTCATGAATCCAAAAAATGTCTTGCGAGTCCGTGAAGCGGTCACTTCTGTCCTGGCCGGCGACATCTTCCGCAATACCCCCATGACACTGCCCCTGTCCGCGTTCCGGCTCATCTACTACATCAAGAGCATCCTGATCCGCTGGGGCTGGATGCCGCCGGTTACCCGCTAAAACTACGGAATCACTTGCCTCACGCCCACGCCGTTATCCGCTGACATGCCGGCAAACGCTCTTATTTCCCCAGTGCTGCAAGTCCCTGGCAGCGGGATCCTGGGTCAACTCTATTTGCCCGCCGGAGCCCCGGTTGCCCTTCCCGCAGGGCGGCATCCATTGGGCATCATCGATCACTCTGGTGATGGAAACGAAGGCATTCCCCATAAAGATGTGCCGATAGCCTCGATTGCCATGAACGCAATCGAAGGCAGCAATAGCCAGGATGTCTGGTACACCGACCAGCCAGTCCATTACGAGACCGCCGGAGAAATCCGTTATGCCCAAAGCGGCAGCCTCCTGTTCGGCGTGGCGCATTACCCGGCCGACGATATCGACAAGACGGCTTATCAGGCGTACTGCAACCTGATCCGGCTCACTCGCGCAACAGGTGCCGGCAAGCTGATTCGTCTGTGGAATTATTTTCCTGGCATCAACGAAGATCAGGCGGATCTGGAACGCTATCGGCGATTTTGCAGAGGCCGGCATGAAGCACTAGCCGACATGGGATATTCACTGGACCGGGATCTGCCGGCCGCTACGGCGGTAGGCAGCCGGCAAGGGGACTTCTGGGTCATTTTTTTGGCGGGAAATGGCGACTCGCTGCAAGTGGAAAATCCGCTGCAAACGAGCGCGTTCCGTTATCCCCCGGACTATGGTCCGCGCAGCCCTGCGTTCTCCCGCGCCGTCAGGTATTCAGCAGGTCAGGGAGATCAACTTTTTGTGTCCGGGACTGCCAGTATTCGTGGGCATGAGACGCTTCATCCCAGTGATCTGGTCGGCCAATGCGCTATCACGCTGAGCAACCTGAGCACCCTGGTCGAGCAAGCCGGGGAAGGTCATCTGCGTCAGCTGGGCGCTCGCGCCCGCTGGAAAGTCTATCTTCGTCACGCCGAAGATTTCCAGACCTTAAGGGATTGCCTTGGACACACCTTGGACCCCACCAGCCCCATTCTCCATGTTGCTGGTGATATTTGCCGGCAGTCACTGCTATTCGAGATCGAGGGCTTGATCGATCTACAGAGTTTTTCGATGAAATGCTAATTTATGCCGCTGGATTGACGAACCACAAGTAATGATGGAAATGAACGCTTTAGAATCTGAATTGGCACAGCGGCTGGTCGACTCGCTGAATCTGGAAATAGCCGCCAGCGAGATCGATCCGCAGGCCCCCTTGTATCAGGAAGGACTGGGACTCGACTCCATCGACCTTCTTGAGCTGTCAGTGGTCATTTCCAAGCAGTATGGTTTCCAGATCAAATCGGATGACCCGGATATCACCCATCTGTTTTCATCCCTGAGCGCTCTCGCCCAGGGGGTCGCGGCACGCCGGACTGTGTGACGTGGTTCCAGCAAAAGTCCTGGTGAGCATCGGTTTGGCCGCCGCCTTCCCTTTGGCTTCGTATGGGCTGCTGAAATCACAGGCAGTGCCAGTCCACTGGCTCGGACTTCCCGACGGGCTGCTGGCGACTGGGCTGTTCATGGGCATGGGAATACAGGCAGGCATCATGACCCGCCTTGCCCTTGCTGTCCTGGCCGTGGCGATTTGCGCCGGAGGCTTTACCGTCCGGCCGGAACTGACGATGTCGCTCATGCCGGCACTGGTTAATCTGCTGCTTGCCCGGCTTTTTCAGATGACCCTGGAGCAGGGCTCAGAACCTTTAATCTCACGGATCGCCCGGATCGCCCGGCACAATGGTCCATTACCGGCGGAATTGACGATCTACACCCGTCGGCTGACGATCGCCTGGGCCCTGTTCTTTTTTATTCTGGCGGTGAACTCCCTGTTACTTGCCGCTTTCGCCCGCATTGAAACGGTCATGCTGTTCGCCAACACGCTGAACATGATTTTCATTGGCCTGTTTTTCGTGATCGAAAATCTCTACCGACTCATGCGCTATCGCCATTATTCGCATACTCCGCTACGGCACCTGATAAAGACCATCGCCGCCCATGGCTGGCAGACCGGGCCTGAATTCCCGGAGCAAAACGGCAAGGCTTCCACCGCCGACCGGGCCACCTGAGCCGTGATGCGCTTTTCGGTTCCCCATTCACACCCGGCCTTGCAAGGGCACTTCCCTGACCATCCCATTGTTCCAGCCGTGCTGATCCTGGAGGCTGTTTTGATGGCGGCGGGTCAACAGAGGCCAGACCAGATCACCCGTGTTGCCCAGGCCAAATTCACTTCCGTTTTATTACCGGACCAGACCTGCCTGATCACGCTCACTCCGTCGGCCAAGGGGCTTCGCTTCACCTGCAAGTCTGACAGCCGCACGGTGGCAACGGGTCTTTTGTGGTAAGCAGCACAACGCCATGACCACTCACTGGCAAAGCCTGCCGGAACGGAGCAATGCGTTCTGGTTACAGACCATTACCTGGATTGCGCTGCGGCTCGGACGCAACATTTCGCGAGTGCTGCTATACCCCATCACAGCCTATTTTCTGATTTTCCAGAACCAGACACTCCCCGCGTCCAGACGCTATTTACGCAAAGCCCTGGGCCGCAATCCCCACTGGAGAGACATCTTCAGGCAGTACCACACTTTTGCCTGTACCTTGCTCGACCGGCTTTTTGTCCTGTCCGGGCAGGATCACCGCCTGACTATCGAGGTGCATGGGCTGGACGTGCTTGAGCGGTTTGCCTCGCATGGGAGAGGCTGCCTGCTGGTAGGCTCCCATCTTGGGAGTTTTGAAATCATCCGCGCGGTGGGCCGTACCCGGCGGGGACTGCGGGTAAAGGCCTTGATGTATGGCGAAGCCACGCCCCAGATCACACGGCTCTATCGTAGCCTCAACCCGGCCCTGCATGAGGACATTATTCCCGTCGGCGGACCCGCGACCCTGCTCGGACTCGATGAGTTTGTCGCAGACGGCGGATTGCTGGCCCTCCTGGGAGATCGCTGCGTAAGCGGCGATAAGCGCCTTCAGTGCACCTTTTTTGGAGAGCCCGCCTGGTTCCCCCAGACGCCGCTGGTGTTATCCCAGATACTGAAGGCACCGATGATGCTGTTCGTTTGTCTGCATACCGGTTGGGGGCGTTATGAGGTCTACTTCGAAGATCTCGCCGACTATCACCCGCTGGCCCGCCCAGAGCGGCAAAGTCAAGCCGGTCAGGTCATGCAGCGTTATGCGGAGCGGCTGGAACATTACTGCCGGAAAGCGCCCTACAACTGGTTCAATTTTCACGATGTCTGGCAGCCCGGTGAACCCTGACTCCACCGATCGGGGTGGCTGGTCAAAAACAGGGATGATTATTCTTGCCCTGTTAGCCCTCCCGCTAAATTATCAATATGGCCTGGCTGCGTCCACGGCGGGTGCCCCGACCTTGCAAACGCTGTTTTCCCGGCTGGCCAGCCGCAATGAAACACAGGTTCGTTTCGTCGAGACCAAAACCCTTGGCGTGCTATCGCAGCCCATAAGGCTGGAAGGAGTGCTCGAATTCCATGCCCCCAGCTATCTCGCCAAGCATGTCGAGCAACCGGCAGAAGAGCACTACGTGATTGAGGGTCAGCACGTGACCGTCAGCAAGCCGGCGGAACCGTCTTCGGTCCAGCTCAACCTCAGCGACTACCCCCCGCTGGCCGCCTTTGCCGAAGGCCTGCGGGCACCCCTGGCCGGTGATCTTGCCGCCTTGCGCCGTTACTGGACACCCAGCCTGGGAGGGTCATGGAAACATTGGCGGCTGGTGCTGACACCGATTCGGCCCGAGCTGGCCGCCCTGGTCCGCCAGGTGCAGCTGGAAGGACAGGAAGATCGCCTCACTCGGATGACACTGGAGGAAACCGGCGGCGACCGGTCCACGCTGGATTTCGTCCGGGGGCCATGAGCGCACGCTTACCCTGGCTTTTGTGGCTTTTGTGGCTGGCAATCGCTGGCTGGGTGCTGCTATACCGGACTCCCATCACCACCGATCTGACTTTTTTCCTGCCGCGCAACGCCGGAATGCTGGACAGCATTCTGGTCCAGCAGATGCGTGAGGGCCCCGCCTCACGCTTGCTGATGATCGCCCTGGAGGGTGGAGATGAAATCACTCGTGCGGATGCCAGCCGTGAACTGGCCAAGCGCCTGCATTCCTGCCCGGAATTCGAGTCCGTCATCAATGGCCCTGAACCCCACCTCCTTGCCGACCTGGAACAGCGGCTGTTCCCCTACCGCTACTCACTCAGTCCCGCCATTCAGGCCGGGCAGTTTGACCCCCCTGCCCTGCGAACCGCGTTAATGCAGCGCCTCGCTGAACTTGCCTCTCCAGCCGGGGCTTTCCAGAAAGCCTGGCTTACCCGCGACCCGACGGGCGAATGGAGC
>SXGT01039357.1_pt1 | contig 10134 bp, 8 predicted proteins | sample 3176221 | NCBI WGS metagenome assembly SXGT01 (sample SAMN11356862, study PRJNA531348) | freshwater metagenome | isolation source: freshwater sample F1-120 | place: China: Fuxian Lake, Yuxi | collected 2017-12-25
GCCCGCTGATCGACGCGATGGTCGCGGCCGTGGCACCCAAGCCCGGCGAGACGGTGATCGACCCCGCGTGCGGCACCGGCGGGTTCCTGCTCGCGGCGCACCACCACCTCACCGCCGAGCACCCCGACCTCACCCGCGAGCAGCGCGAGCACCTGCGCCTCGATGCGCTGCGCGGTGTGGAGATCGTGCAGGGTGTCACGCGGCTGTGCGCCATGAACCTGCTGCTGCACAATGTCGGCCCCACGCCGCAGGAGCTCGCGAAGCTGCGCGGCGAGCTGATCGCTTCAGGCAAGACGCCCGAGCAGGCCGACGCCGAGATCGACCGCCGCCTGCCCGTCCGCACCGACGACGGCCTGCGTGAGCTCGGCAGCGCCCGCTTCGACGTCGTGCTCACGAACCCGCCGTTCGGTCGCAAGTCGAGCATCCTCGTCGTCGGCGAGGACGGCGACACCGACCGCGAGGCGATCACCTACGAGCGCGAGGACTTCTGGGCGACCACGACGAACAAGCAGCTCAACTTCGTGCAGCACGTCAAGTCGCTGCTCCAGATCCACGGGCGTGCGGCGGTCGTCGTTCCCGACAACGTGCTGTTCGAGGGCGGCGCGGGCGAGACGATCCGTCGTCGGCTGCTTCACGAGTGCGACGTCCACACCCTGCTGCGCCTGCCGACCGGCATCTTCTACGCGCAGGGCGTGAAGGCGAACGTGCTGTTCTTCGACCGCAAGCCCGCGAGCAGCAAGCCGTGGACGCGCAAGCTGTGGGTGTACGACCTGCGAACGAACCAGCACTTCACGCTCAAGACGAACCCGATGAAGCGGGCGGACCTCGACGAGTTCCTCGCGCTCTACAAGTCCGGCGCGGTGAACGAGCGGGCGGCGACGTGGGGTGAGGCAACGCTGGAGGGTCGCTGGCGGGCCTACGAGTACGAGGAGATCGTCAGCCGGGACAAGTGCAGCCTGGACCTGTTCTGGCTGAAGGACGACAGCCTGCTCGACGCGGACAACCTGCCGGACCCGGACGTGATCGCGCAGGAGATCGCGGAGGATCTGCGGGTGGCGTTGGGGCAGATCGAGGAGATCCTGGGTGATCTCGGGAGTGCGGCGTGAATCCGGCCGACTTCTGGCAGCCATGGGAGGTGACAGCCGACTCCTTCGCCGAAGTGGTGTCCTTCATCGAAGGCGTGCGGGATCGCTGGGTCGAGGGCAAGCACATGAGCTTCGCTTGGCGTGGCGTGGTCGACGCGAGTTGGGCGTTGGACTCGTCCCTTTACCGGCGACTCGCCTGGACGCGAGGAGGCACCAAGTACCCGGACGAGAAAGCGCTGTTCGAGGCTGAGAACGAGCTCATGGTGAACGTCCATCGGTGGGGTCTGCATTGGTCCGATGGACGTCGGCTCCCCTGGCTAATGCAGATGGCCATGCTCCAGCACTACGGAGCACCGACTAGGCTGATCGACATTACCTTCAACGCCTGGATCGGCGTGTGGTTCGCCGTCGAGCAGAAGTGGGAGAACGGCGTCGAGAAGCACCATGACAAGGACGGGCGGCTGTTCGCGGTCGCCGTCAACAACCTCATCATCAACGAGCGGGCTGATCTTCGCCCCTGGGAGGACTCCCTCAAGCGTCCGTGGCCCAAGCCGCCTCCGAAGATGTCCGACGCCGACCATGAACAAAAGGCGTGGATGACCCGCGTGACCGCTTGGAGGCCGCCACACATCGACGGCCGCATCGCCGCGCAGAACGGGGGCTTTCTGATCGGCGGTGTGCCGCACGACAACACGCCGACGGGTCGTCGGTACTGGCCGAAAACCACGAGCGTCGGCTCACATTGGAAGCTCGATGAGGTACGCAGAGCAACCTCCGTTGCAGTCCGGCCTCACCTTCTCAATCCGACTGCGGGGGCTCCACCCGAGAACCCGATGTTCACGCTTCGAATCAAGGCATCGGCAAAGGAACAGATCCGTCGGCGACTCGCGGACCTCTACGGCTACGAGCACCGCACGATCTACCCAGACTTCCCTGGCTTCGCGTCGTTCGGTACGCCCAACCTGAAGCAATGGCCGTAGGGAGGAACGGTGGACGTGCGTTGGCTCCAAAAGGAAGTGGATTCGGACACGGTTCCGGCCCCGGCTTCTGGACCCCTGGATCTCGGTCCGTCCGGCGGACCCACAGCGCCGACTTCTGGACACCCCCAGCCGCCACTCGGTACCGATTCGGGTCCGAGTGGCGCGCGGGGCCGGCAGGAGGACGCGGGTCGGCTCGTCCGCGTGGCGCACATGCTCCAGGGGTGCCGCACCCTTGGTCCAGGCGCGCGGTCGGTGGTGTGGGTGCGTGGGTGCGCGCGGCGGTGCCCAGGCTGCATCGCGTCGCCCATCCTCGACGACGGGCCGTCGCTCGTCCTTCGACCCGACGAGCTCGCTGCCCGGTTGCTGGCCACGGCGGACGAGGGGGTCACCTTCTCGGGAGGCGAGCCCTTCGAGCAGGCGCAGGCGTTGGCAGCCGTCGGGCACGTTCTCCGGGCGTCGGGGCGGTCCGTCATGGTCTACAGCGGCTTCACCCTCGACGAGCTTCGGTCGTCGTCAGACGCCGGGGTGCAGGCGCTCCTCGACGTGACGGACGTTCTCGTGGACGGCCCCTTCGAGCGCGAGCGCCAAGCCGATCTCCTCTGGCGCGGCTCATCGAACCAGCGCGTCCACCTTCTGACGGCGCGCTATGCGCACATCGCGTCCTCGCTGGATGCGGCGGGGGCCGGTGTGGAGCTGCGTGTCGATTCCGAGGCCGGGTTGTTCTGGGCGGGTGTCCCAGAACGAGACTTCGTCGGGCAGCTTCGCCGTGCGGCCGAGCCCTTCGGCATTATCCTCACGGGGCGAGAAGGGGTGTGGGCATGAGCGGATCGCCGACCTACGCGGAGATTCAGCTTCGCGAGGCTGAAGAACGTCGCCTCGCTGAAGAACGGCGTCGACGAGCCGAGGAGGAGCGGAAACGTCGCGAGGAGGCCGAGCGCCGTGCGCGCATCGAGCTCGCGAATCGCTTGCGTGCAACGCTCGCGACCGAAGCGTCCCGCTTGAAGGCCGACCTGAACGCGCTGCGCGTCGCCGCCGTCGAGGGAGCCTTGGCTGGTGGCGTGCCCCACCTGGAGCCACAGATCGACGCCGTGGTCGCCGCTGCCGTCGGCGGTCCCGAGATGGTGACCCAGGCGCTCGGGCAGGTTCGTGCGACCGCCGCCCGCGTGACGACGCTGCGCGATGGGCTCGCCAAGCAGGCTGCGGCGGTCGCCTCGATTCAGGACGACGTTCGGCGTGAGGCCGCACAAGAGGCCGCCCGTATCGCGGTGGCGTTCAGGTCGGCCGAGGCGTCGGCCGAGGCGTCGCGCGAGCACGCCACGATCAACCTGATCGCCGACCTTCAAGCCCGTGTCGCCGGTGTGGAGGCCGACGAGATCACGATGGCATGGTCTGGCGACGAGGTTCACGCCGTGGCTGTGGCGATCGAGGCGGTGCGCGCGGCCCAAGATCCGCAGGAGGCTGCCCGCACTCTCGGTGAACGGCTCGACCAGGCGCTCCAGCACGCTCAAGCGCGGCAGTTGGCCGAGGAGCGGCGCGCGTACATCGTCACGTCGTTGCAGCAGGGGCTTCGTGAGCAAGGCTTCCAAGTGAGCGATGCCACCATCGTGGGCGACGAAGCTACTGGCGAGGTCGCGTTTCGGGCCGTCCGCGCCGATCGGCGATGGGTCGACGTGAACGTCCCCCTCGCCGGGCACATCTTCTACGACGTGGACGGTACCGACCGAATCACGGAGCGCGCGACCGATGGGCTGGCCTACACGAGTTGCGACGAGACGGAAGCGCGGCTCGAAGCACTGCACGCGGACCTGGACCAGCGGTTCGGGATCGAGGCGGGCGAGCTGTTCTGGGAGTCGAAGGATCCCCAGCGGCAGCGACGCAACGCCAACGAGCTGCCAACCGGCGGACCTTCGGCAACACGAAAGCAGGGGTAACGGAGCATGTCCAAGGATCGCGTCATCGCTGGCCGCTACCGCATCAAGCAGCGTCTTGGTCGCGGCAACTTCGGCGTCGTGTGGGAGGCCGACGAGATGCTCGGCGGGTCGCCGATCGGATCGGTCGCGATCAAGGTGTTCACCGCCGAGGTCGACCGTCGAGAGATCGCACTCCTCGCGGGCCTGTCGCACCCCACGATCCTCGCCTACCGTGCGGTCGTCGAGGACGACGATGAGGTCTGCCTCGTCACCGAGCTAGCCGACGGCGGTGACGCCGCTGGACGGCTCAAGTCGTGGCCGGACGGACTCCCGGTCGACGAGGTTCGAGGCATCGTGCGCGCCGTCGCGAGCGCGCTGGTTCACCTTCACGATCAGGGGTGGGTCCACCGCGACGTGAAGCCCGCGAACATCCTGTTCGTGAAAGGAACACCCAAGCTCGGCGACGTGGGCACCGCGCGAGCCCTCACGTCAACGGCGAAGGCGACCTCGATGGCGAGCCTGGCCTACGCCGCCCCCGAGTTCTTCGCGGGCAAGACGGCCCCGTCGATCGACATCTACGCGCTGGGCTGCACGACCTACGAGTTGCTGACCGGTCGGCTCCCCTTCGACGGCAACATGAGCGAGATCGTCAACAAGCACCTGAACGCTGAGATCGTGTTCCCGGCCGACATGTCGACGGATCTGGTCGACCTGATCCGAGGCTGCACGGCCAAGGATCCTGACCGTCGGTGGACGCTGGCGCGCGTGCTCGAGTCGGTGTCGCCTCGGGTCGATGCCAAGGCATCCGAGCCGGTCCCTGCGCCACGTCCAGCGGCTCCGGCACCCGTACCGGCTCCCGCCGCTGCTCCAGCACAGCCGACACCGCCGCCCGCTGCTCCCTTCAGGACAGCCGAGACGGCGCCGCGACCTGCACCGCCGCCCATCCAGAGCGCGCCCGCGCCCGCGCCGGCCAAGCAGAGTCCCCTCGACCCCGCTCTGCGACGCCACCTGCGCCTCCACGGCGACCGGTGGGGTGACGCCAACGTCTGGCGAGCCTTCATGCAGACTGCGGGCGCGGCAGCGACCGAGCACGGCCTCAGCGAGCGCGACCTGATCCGACGCGGAAGCCAGCTCCTCCCAGAGATCCGGTCGGCGAACCTGACCGAGATGGAGAAGATCGCGCAGATCGGCGCGTGGGTGGTCGGACTTCGCGGACGACGTTGGACCGCGACGGATTGGGCCGACCTCCTCGACCGCATCAACACCGCCGACGACGCCACGATGGCGCGGCACCGCGACGCCCTGATCGTCAGGCTGTACCCGCCGAGCGCGGGCGCGACGCGGCTGCTGGACCTCGGTGGTGGCGTTCACCATGTGCTCGTCTACACGCCACTCGCGCAGCTGTATCGGCCGACGGCGTCGGTGGTCGAGGCGCTACGCCTCGCCAGCGGAGGCGTCAGCAATCTCGCGGGGGTCTGGCACAGCGCGCAGCCCGTCACGATTCGGGAGTGGTCGACAGTGACCGGCCAGGCGGCGCCCGTAGGACTTCAGCCGGACCACGCCGCAGTCGCGCCTCGCGCACTCGCGGAGTTGTTCCTGACGAACGCAGGGCGTCGCTTCCCGACGGACGAACTGCGTTGGCCCTACGTCTCCGAGTACGACGGCATGAAGGCCATGCGGCAGCAGGCGGCCGAGAAGGCAGCGGCCCAGGCCGCCGCGCTGGCAGCGGCTCAGCAGGCCAAGATCCAGGCTGCGAACTCCCGTCGTGCGGATCCGTTCGGCCGTTTCGGCGTGGCACCTCCCGCACGCCCTGCCGTGCCCGCACCGCGCAAAGCTCCCCCCAAGTCACTCGCCGCGGCCGTGGCGCAGTCCTTCGGTAAGGCGGCTGGCGACATGCTTCGGGAGGTGAACGAGACGTGGCTCACCGAGCCGCCGAGGGCGCAGAACCCGAAGGCGGGCGGCGGTCTGACCATGAACCTCGTGAGCCCCGTTCCGAAGGTGACGTGATGACAACGACCGCTCGATGGATCCGCGACGTGGTGGCCCACCTGCGTCGTGGTCGGCACGTCATCCTGCACGGCAACGTGCGCGACCTCGCGATGTTCGAGGGCGTCCCGCTCTCCTTCGCTGACGCGCTCGACGCCGCGCTGGAGAGCGCCGGCTACGACGTACGCGCCCGTTGGAACCAGACCGACGGCCTCACGTTCTCCGACCCCGCCATGCGCGGGCGCTGGGAGGAACTCGAACGGGATCCTGCGCTGGCCGATGCTCCCCGTGGACGCGCCTACAAGATCCCGCAGCGCGCGACCGCTGAGCCGCCACCGCCAGCCCCAGCGCCGCCAGCGGCACCCGCTCCCGCGCCACCGCTCCACGTCCCACCGCAGTTGGCGCTCGCGTCCGCTCGGCGCGTCCTCGCGCGCACCGAGGCGTCGTCCTCGATGGTGATCGACCTCGCCGACCGGATCTTCTCGGAGCAACAGCCCGTCGAGGAGCGCGGGCTGCTCGTCGCGATGCAGTTGGTGATGGACGAGGCCGCCCGCCACACCACCGGCACGCGGGCCGGGATGCGGAACGCCTTCGTGCTGGTCGCGCCCGTCCTCGGGCAGATCCCGACCTGGCTGTACCGCGAACACCCGCTGGTGCAGGTCGTGGGCGTGGGGCGCCCCGATCGCCCCGAGCGCGAGGCGTTCCTTGCGCGCCAGTGGCGCGGCTTCTTCGGTGCCGCCGGAGAGGCGCCCCCAGCGGACGTGCTCGACGCCTTCGCTGCGCTGACCGACGGCATGTCGTTCTGGGACCTCGAAGCACTCCGGCTCGCATCCCACCACGAACAGATCGCGATCGGTGAGACGCGGAAGCTGCTCGACGTGTTCCGGCACGGCACGCGGGAAGACCCGTGGGAGCGCCTGAGCGTCGACGTGCTGGCGCAGGCGCGCGGCCAGTTGACCCGTCAGGTGATGGGCCAGGAAGCCGCCGTGGATGCCGTGCTGGACGTGCTCACGATGGCTCGCGGCGGCATCGGCCTCGACGGCGCGCGACCCTCCCCCCGACCGAAGGGCGTGTTGTTCTTCGTCGGCCCCACGGGGGTCGGCAAGACCGAGCTCGCCAAGGCCGTCACGGAGCTCGTCTTCCACGACCCGACGGCGTTCGCTCGGTTCGACATGAGCGAGTACGCGCAGGAGCACGCCGCCGAGCGCCTGACCGGCGCCCCTCCCAGCTACGTCGGGTACGAGGCCGGTGGGCAGCTCACCAACCGGATGAAGGAGCGGCCGTTCAGCCTCATCTTGTTCGACGAGGTGGAGAAGGCCCACCCTCGCATCCTCGATCGCTTCCTCCAGATCCTCGACGACGGACGGCTGACCGACGGCCTGGGTGACACCGTCTACTTCGGGCAGGCGTTCCTGATCTTCACGAGCAACATCGGCTCGACGCGCATGGAGCGTCAGCCGGATGGCACCGATCGCGTGGTGTCCTCGGTCGACCCGAACCTCGACGCGAACTCTCTCGGCGAGCACTACCGTCTCGCGGTGCGCGAGCACTTCCTTCGCATCGGACGCCCCGAGATCCTCGGCCGCATCGGCGAGGAGCGCATCGTGCCGTTCGACCGGCTGCGCGAGCTCCACATCGACGGCATCCTTGGCAAGTTCCTGCGTGGGATCTCGGAGTCGGCACGGGAGAAGTACGGCGTCGACGTGACCTTCGAGCCGTCGCTGCTTGAGCTCGGTCGGAAGGAGTGCCAGCACGCCGCCGTGATCGCGCTCGGCGGCCGTGGGATCCGCAACTTCGTGCAGAGCCGAGTCCTGGCCCCGATCAACCGTGCCGTGCTTGCGAACCCCGGTCGCAACCTGGCTGTCGCGGCGCTCGACGGTCGCGTCGTGGTCGAGGCGACGCGATGACCCTTCGGGCTGAGATCGGCTGGGACAGATCAGCCTCGACCGGGGACAGCGAGCACTGGCTGTCCGTGGCCTTCGAAGGACTGCCTTCGGCCAACGCGCCCGCTTCCATCGCCGTCCTCGTCGACACCAGCACGTCGATGGTCGGGGATCGGCTGGAGCAGGCTCGGAGCGCCGTGTCTTCGCTCGTGCGTGCCTGCCGACCCGAAGACCGCGTGGCCGTGTTCTCCTTCGGGAGCGAGGTCCGTCGAGTGGTCGAGGCACACGGAGGCGAGGAGGTCGCCGACGCGCTTGGTACCCTCGTGGCTGGCGGAAAGACGCGCCTCGACCTTGCGATGGGGGCGGCGTCGGCGTGGCTCGCGACCCGCAACGACGCCCGCCACGTCGTGCTCCTCACGGACGGCGATCCGACCGACGCTGACGGACGCAGAGCACCGACACAACCGCTGCTCGACGGCGCCGTCGCGCTCGGTCGCACGGGCGTGCGCGCGGCTGTCATCGGCCTGGGGCGCACCGAGGGCTACGACCCCGCCTTCCTCCGCGCCCTTGCCGATGGGTGCGGCGGGACGTCCTTCGTCGGCGTGCCGCCCGCGCTGCTGGCCGAGCGTGCCTTGACGGCGCTCCGCGCCGGGCAGGCCGACTCCGCTGACGTGAATCTGCGCGTCGAGTCGGGCGAGCTAACGGTGATCGAGGCGTGGCGTGTGGCGCCCCGCGTGCAGCCATTGTCGACCGTCGGCGGGTCGGTGTCTCTGGCCACGGCGAACGGCGGCAGCATCCTGGTGCGCTGCCGATTCACGTCTGTTCTGGGCGCGGCTCGCGGCGCCCGCAACGTCGGGATCCTGCGGGTCGAGGGCGCGACGACGCCAAGCTTGGAGATCCCGCTGGCGCTCAACCTTGTCGGTCCCACGGCGTTGGAGCGGAACGCCTTGGACCCGGCGGTGGACCGTCTCCGTGTCCGGGTCGAGCTGGCTCGAACCGCTGCCCTTCGCGCTGCGTCGGAGGACGCCGAGGACCAACTGCGCCTCACCCGCCGCATGTCGGACCTCGTGGAGCTGGTGGGCGACCCGCGCGCAACGGTGCGGATCAGCAGCGAGCTGCGCCACCTGGCGAACGGGGCCACTCTCGACCGGGACGCGCGCGAAGCCGCCGTCGAAGCCGTCCGCGATGGAGGACACGATGCGTGAACGGAAGGGCTTGTCCGCGCCCGTACCCGAGGGAGGCCAGCCTGCGGACGCCGCACCGGCCTCCCGTCGAAGCGCGATCGAGGCCGCGACGCCCGAACACGTCCAAGGACGGCTCGGGCTGGAGCTCGCTGGTGCGCGGTGGCCCCTGACCGGGACGCGCGTGGTCGTGGGCCGCGCCGATGGAGGCGTCGGGGCGGACGTCGAGGTCGATGACGCGAGCTTGAGCCGCCGTCACGCCGAACTGGTCGCCACGCCTGAGGGCTGGGAGCTGCGCGATCTCGGCAGCACCAACGGCACGCGCGTCGGCGCCGCCACGCTGGCGGCTGGCGAGGCGCGCCCCGTCCAAGACGGTGACGTGCTGCGCTTCGGGACTGTCGAGGTCCGCCTCGCGAGGCGGTAGGCGCACGGCCGAGCGTCCGAGAGCCCGGCGCGTCGGGGTGTTGGAACTGTGCGGACAGGTTGGACCGGCCCGATCATGAGGGTTCATCGCCCGTTCTCGGGCTGTCCAACCTCCGCCGCGCGTTCGAAGGTTGGACCGGCGGGCCGGTCCGTCCAACCTGGGCGAGCGACGAAGCAGGTTGGACCGCCCTATTTCTCGTGCTTCCAGCGGCGTTCTGCGGGTGGTCCAACCTCTACTTGGCCGCACACACACCCACGGGCGTCGCGCCGACCCCGGAGGTGCGCTCGGCCTTCAGCCGCAGCAGCGCCTTGCTCACCGCCGCCGGGGTCACCCCCTCGGCCCGCGCGAGCGCGCTCATGTGCGGGTAGTGCCCTTCGTCCATCAACCGCTGCCACCGCCGGGCGCGGTCCCCGATGGGGGTCGCGCGGGTCTTGGGAGCCGGGGGCGGCTTGGGCTTCGAGCGGTCAACCGGCGTCCAGGGTCGTGGCGCTCGGACGTCCCTGATCGGCACGCGGACCTCGTACTGCGGGCATGGCTGGTTGTGCGAGCTGCTGAAGTCGCAGTCGCGCGACACGAACAACCCCGGCGCGCAAATGGACCTCGGACCGGAGGACATCCTGCTGTTGATCAGCCGCGACCCGGAGAAGACGGCGCGGCGGCTCGCGGAGGTGAAGGCGAAGCGGGA
>SXGT01233345.1_pt1 | contig 10134 bp, 9 predicted proteins | sample 3176221 | NCBI WGS metagenome assembly SXGT01 (sample SAMN11356862, study PRJNA531348) | freshwater metagenome | isolation source: freshwater sample F1-120 | place: China: Fuxian Lake, Yuxi | collected 2017-12-25
GCGGGCGCCGGCGAGCGGGGCCTTGCCCTTGAACTCCTCGCGGAGCGACATCCGACCCGGCATCTCCTTCTCGGCCATGCGGATCTTCTTGCGGCCGAGCTCGGCCAGGGTGACGTCCTTGATCTTGAAGGCGGGGAACTCGTTGCGGGTGTCCATGATGGTCTCCAGGGTTTCGGTCTCGACTGCGTTCGGTTGCGAGTGGTTCAGTGAAGGTGACGGGCGGGCTTCTTGCCCACCGCGATCTGAAGAGCGGGGCGCACGGCGCCCGGCAGCGGCGCCAGCGCGGTGACGTCGAGCTGGGCGGCGGCCAGCCAGGTGCGCAGCTTGGTGGCCTCGAAGCCGAGCCACACCACGCCTTGCTCGCGCTGGCTCTCGTCGTCGTGAGGCACGTGGTCGACGACGATCAGGTGGCCGCCGGGACGGAGCAGGCGGGCGCCGGCGGCGATGGCGTCCTGGGGGCGGGCGGCGTGGCGCAGCACGCGGGCCATCAGCACGAGGTCGGCGCCGCCGCGCTGCCCGACGTCCTGGGCCAGGCCGGCGTCGTCGACGGCGCCCTCGCGCAGCCGCACGTTGGGCAGGCCCCAGGCGGCGACGCGGGCGGCGCAGCGCGCCAGGCTGGCGGCACTGCGATCGATCGCGACGACGCGATCGTAGAGGGGCGAGAGCAGCGGCAGGTGCGTGCCGTCGCCGGTGCCGACGTCGACGGCGAGGGCGCGGCCAGGCAAGAGCGGCGCCAGCACCGGTAGCCAGGCCAGGAGCTCGTTGCCTGCAGCGGCGACTGGCTCGCTGTCGCCGAGGGCGGCGCGGGCATCGAAGAAGTGGCGCGACGCGTCCTCGCGCTGGGCGACGATCGTGGCAATGCGGGCCAGGCTGCCGTCGCGCGTGCACAGCGCACGGCCCTCGGCCAGGGCGGCGTCGACCACGGCGTCGTCGCTCATGTGCGCGCGCAGGAGCGTGCGGGTGCCGTCGCGGCGGGCGGCGAGCAGGCCGGCCTCGCGCAGCGGCTGCGACTTCTTGGTGATCTGCGGCTGGCTCTCGTCGAGCAGCGTCGCCAGCTCGCCGACGGTCAGCTCTTCCTCGGCGCACAAGGCCAGGAGGCGCAGCCGGCTCTCGTCGCCGAGCAGGCGAAAGAGATCGGCGCGAGGGCTGACCGCCAGGTTCACCCTGTTCTTATATTCCTAAATGCGAATGATGGCAATGGATAGATATTTAAAGAACTACGCCTAGATAGACGCAGGCGTTGATGTTGAGGTATGTGCCTCGGCCCTGATCGAAGGGCGGTCCGGCGAGCGCGCCGCCGACGGCCCACTCCTCGGGCTGGCTGGCATAGATGGGCATGATGCCGAGCTCGAAGCCGAGGCGCGCGCTGTCGCCGACCAGGAAGTACTCGCCGAACGCGGCCTCGAGGAACGGCGTGTGATCGGGATCGGTGAAGAGGCCGCCGCGGCCGGCGACGTAGAAGCCGCCCCGCGCGCTGACCTCGAGCAGGCCCATGCGCCGCTGCGAAAAGGCGATCTCGAGGCGCAGCCCGCCGCCGACCAGCTCGCTGCGGTCCTCGCCGGCGGTGATCACGCCGGCGAAGACCTCGGGCACGATGGTCCCGCTGAAGACGTAACCCTTGGGCTCCTTGTAGGGCAGCGGCGCGTCTTCCCACGACATCGTGGCTCGGAGCTGGAGCCCGACGTCCTCGGGGCCGCCGCCTTCGCCGCTGGCGTCGGCCTCGAGCGGACCGATCGCGCTCATGCCGCCGCTGAAGGTCACGATGGTCTGGCGTTCGGCCCGCGCCACCGACGGCGCGGCGGCCAGTGCGCACGCGAAGGCGATCCCCGTCCGGTTCATGCGGCGACCATCGCATGGGGTACGCTGGGGTGTGAGCGATATTGTTGTGACGCCGCGCATACGGATCCCGGCCGACGAGCTGCGAGAGTCCTTCGTCCGCTCGAGCGGCCCCGGCGGCCAGAACGTCAACAAGGTGGCCACCAAGGTCGAGCTGCGCTGGACCCCGTCGACCTCCTCGGCCCTCTCGTTCGACGATCGGGCGTGGGTCATGAGCAAGCTCGGCGGCAAGCTCACCCTCGACGGCGAGCTCATCGTCACCTCCGATCGCCACCGCGATCAGCCCCGCAACCGCGCCGACGCCGCCGAGAAGCTGGCCGCGATCGTGCGCGGCGCGCTCTTCCGCCCCAAGCCGCGCAAGAAGACCAAGCCGTCGCGTCGCGCCAACCAGCGCCGCATCGCCTCGAAGAAGAAGCGGAGCGAGATCAAGTCCAGCCGCCGTGTCGGCAGCTCGCAGGACTGATCGCTCGCGCCCGCGTCAGCCGCGCTTGCGCTTCTTGGTCGGCGACTTCTCCGCCTCTTCGTAGAGGCGGAGCTCGGTCTCGGCGGTGGTCTGCACCGCCTCGAGATACAGCGAGAGGAGGCCCGAGGCCTCGCCGCGCAAGGACTCGTAGTAGCGCTGGCGATCGATCGAGTGAACCACGGCGACCGGGTAGCCGGCCTCCTGCAGGAGCAGGTTGGAGCAGATGCGGATGGTGCGTCCGCTCTCCTTGGCCCATGGAAAGATCGCCATGAAGCGCGTGTGCATCACGGCGACGCGCTCGATGGGGTGCAGCTGCTTGGTCGCCGGCTCGTCGATCCAGTCGGCCAGCTTCTTGAGCGCGGGCGCGATCTTTTCGGGGGCCGCGATGTCGTGGTAGTAGAGCCGGTGAAGCGGGTTTTCCTTGCGATACGGGAGGGCCTTGGCCTTCTCGTCGGGCGCGAGGATGGAGTAGATGTCGCGAATGACGTCGAACTTGAAGGGCTTCTTCTTGTTCGTCGCCAGGTCCTGCGCGGTGTCACACGCCTCGTTGAAGCGCTTGATCTCGTCGTAGGCCGGGATCAGCGACGGATCGCTGATGATGGTCGGATCGATCGCGGCCTTGATCTCGCTGTACGACAGCACGTCGCCTTCGAGCGCGGCGTCGTGATGGATGAGCGAGATGCGCAGGCGCTGAAGGAATTCCTTGCGCATCGCCGGGTTGATCGACGCGATGCGCGCGCGCCAAGCCTGGCTGATGCGGTCCACTTCGGTGAACCGGGCGTCGATGTCTTCGGTTTCTTTGTATCGAAGCAAAGGAAGTTAGGCCCGCTGGAAGAGCGGGGAAGTCTACGGATCGACCATTGGTCCGTCAAGGAATACGTTCGCAACGCACATGAACGTCCGTGCAGGTGATCCGGAGTATTACCTCACAGATTCTATAAAGTTGCGCCACACGTCGCACCCTCTCTAATGGGGACATGGCGCTCGCCTGGCGCGCGCTCGCCCTCGCCGTGGAAACATCCGACCACATCCCCGTCCTCCTGGACGAGGTGCTGGACCACCTGTCCCCCAGGTCGGGAGGGGTGTACGTCGACGGCACCTTCGGCCGTGGTGGTCACACCACCGCGTTGCTCGACCGCGCGGGTCCAACCGGCCGCGTGATCGCGGTCGATCGCGATCCGTCGGCGATCGCCGCTGGCGCGGCGCTCGCGGCCGGAAGCGCCGGCCGGTTGACGCTCGCCCACGCGCGGTTCGGCGAGCTGCCCGCGGTGCTTGCGGAGCACGGCGTCGACAAGGTCGACGGCATCCTGCGCGATCTCGGCGGGTCGTCGCCGCCGCTCGACGAGGCCGCGCGCGGATTCTCGTTCATGAAGTCAGGGCCGATCGACATGCGCATGGATCCGTCGCGCGGATCGACCGCGCTCGAGCTCATCGCCGAGCTATCGGCGCCCGAGCTGGCCGCGGTGCTGCGCGAGCTCGGCGAGGAGCGCCTGCACCAGCGCATCGCCCGGCGACTCAAGGACGCCGAGCGCGCCGGCGAGCTCGGTACCACGCTCGATCTCGCCCGCGTGGTCGCGTCGTGTTTCTCGGCCGGCGACCTCCGTCGGATGCGCATCAACCCCGCGACGCGCACGTTCCAGGCCCTGCGCATCGCCGTCAACCGCGAGCTCGACGAGCTGACCGCGTTCCTCGACGTGTTCCCCGACCTGCTCGTCCCCGGCGGCCGCTGCGTGGTGATCGCGTTCCACTCGCTCGAGGATCGGCTGGTCAAGCGGCGCTTCCGCGATCTGGCATGGACGTCGTCCCTGCCGCCGGCGCTCGCCGATCAGGCCGGCGAGCGGGTGCGCGCGGTGTGCACGCCGGCGACCCGCAAGGCGGTCTTCGCCGCCGACGACGAGACCGACGACAACCCTCGTGCCCGCTCGGCGCGCCTGCGCGCGTGCGAGCGCACCGATGCACCCAACCTGCCGGCCCACCGGTCGCGCCACGAGTCGCGATGATGAAGCCTCGCGTCTATCGCTTGTTCCGCACCGCCTCCACCGCGCCGAGCTCGCGTCGCACCATCACCGTGATGGTGCTGGTCGCGACGATCGCCACCGGGCTGGCGGTGATGCGGGTGCGCTCGCGCCACGAGGTGGTGCGGCTGGGCTACCAGCTCTCCAAGGCCAACGAAGAAGCCCGGCACCTGCGTGAGGCCGAACGCAAGCTCGAGCTCGAGCGGGCCACGCTCACCAACCCTGCGCGCATCAACACCCTCGCCGCGGCCATGGGCATGGTCCCCGCCCCCGCCGCATCGATCCGCCTGCTGCAACCGGACCCGCCGCCCGAGCCGGTGGTGATGAACCCATGACGAAGAAGTCGCTCCTGCGCACGCCCGGGGTCTCACCCGCCGCCCGCACCCGGGCGTGGATCGCGAGCGCGGTGGTCACCACGCTCCTGGGCGGCGTGGGCTACAAGGCCTGGGGCGTCCAGGTGGCCGACGGCGCGCGCCTGCGCGAGCAGGCGGTGCGCCAGCACGTCCACACCGTCGAGATCCCGGCGCCGCGCGGCCCCATCCTCGACGCCCGCGGTCGGCCGCTCGCGGTGTCGGCCGACGCCGAGAGCGTCTTCGCCAATCCGCGCGCGGTGGTCGACGTCGCCGGCACTGCAGAGAGGCTGGCCCGGGCGCTCGACGTCGACCTGATCTCGCTCGAGGCGCGGCTCGCCTCCGACAAGCACTTCGCCTGGGTCGCGCGCCACGTCGCGCCCGCGCAGGCCGCCGCCGTGCGCGCGCTGAAGCTGCCCGGCATCGAGGTCACGCGCGAGCCGCGCCGCTGGTACCCGGGCAGCACCTCGGGCGGCCCGGTGATCGGCTTCGCCGACCTCGACGGCAAGGGCCTCGACGGGCTCGAGCTGGCGATGAACGACGTGCTCACCGGCCGGCGCGCGCGCTTCAGCGCGGTGCGCGACGCGCGCGGCAAGACCATGATGGCCGACGGTCTGGTCGAGGCCACGCCCGGCGCGACGGTGCAGCTCACCGTCGACCGCGCGATCCAGCACATCGCCGACGAGGCGCTGGCCGGCGCCGCGACCCTGCACCAGGCCCAGTCGGGCACCGTGGTCGTGCTCGACGTCGCGACCGGCGGGGTGCTGGCGATGGCGAGCTGGCCCACCTACGATCCCAACGATCCAGCGGCGGCGGTGAAGGCCCAGGCCCGCAACCGACCCGTCACCGACGTCTTCGAGGTCGGCTCGGTGATGAAGGTCTTCACCGTGGCCGCCGCGCTCGACGCCGGCGTGACCACCGCTGACGAGCTGTGGGACGTCGAGGGCGGGCGCTGGAAGGTCGGCAAGAAGCCGGTCATCGACACCCACCACGACTGGCAGCTCACCACCGCCGACATCATCAAGCGTTCGTCGAACGTGGGTGCGACCAAGATTGGCCTGCGCCTCGGGCGCGAGCGGCTGTACGAGGGCCTGCGCCGCTTCGGCTTCGGCAGCGAGACCGGCATCGAGCTGCCCGGCGAGCAGCGCGGACTGATCCGCAACGGCCGCACCTGGCGCGAGGTCGAGCTGGTCACGATCTCGTACGGCTACGGCCTCACCGTCACGCCCATCCAGATCGCCGCGGCGATGGCGGCGGTCGGCAACGGCGGCGTCTACCACGCGCCGCGCACGGTCGAACGGATCACCGCCGCCGACGGCACCGTCGTGTACCGGCACGCCGAGCCCGGCAAGGCGATCATGAAGCCGTCGACCGCGGCGGCCCTCCTGCTCATGCTGGGCAGCGTGTTCGAGACCGGCAAACACGGCGGCACCGCCGCCAGCGTGCTGGTGCCGGGGTTCAAGGCCGGCGGCAAGACCGGCACCGCCCACAAGTACGATCCGGCCATCCGCCGCTATTCGCCCGACCGCTACCTGTCGTCGTTCGCCGGGCTGGCGCCGATCGACAAGCCGCGGATCGCGGTGGTGGTGCTGATCGACGAGCCCAGCGGCAAGGACTACTTCGGCGGCAAGGTCGCCGGCCCGGTGTTCGGCACCGTTGCCAGCGAGACGCTGCGCTACCTCGGTGTCCCTGGCGATCCGACCGCCCTCGATCACAAGGCTCCCCGGAGCGAGGGGGATGTAGAGCCGGCCGCCGCGAGCGAGGCCCAGCCGGGTCGAAAGGCCCATTCCGAAGACCCTCCCGAGCTCCCCGAGGCCCCGCTCGAGGAGCCCGCCGACGGCGCCCCGCTCGTCGACATCCCCAACTTCGCCGGCATGAGCATCGCCCGTGCGCTCGACGCGGCGCGCAGCCGCGGCCTCGAGGTCGCCGTGCGCGGCTCGGGCCGCTGCCTCGAGCAGGCGCCCGCTCCCGGCCGCGCCGCCGCCGGCACCGTGATTACCCTCCGCTTCTCCGATGGCGAGCGGGCCGATTCCGCGAACCGGTGAGACCCTCACGCGGTCTTGAAAGCAAAGACGAAATCGGTGAGGCTGCGCGTTCCACAAGTGTCCATCAGGTGATGGACCGGCCATGAAGCACTTCATGTCTCTTCGGCGTCTCGTCGCCAGCGTCCCAGGCGCGCGCCTCGTCGGCGTCGACGCCGAGATCCGCGCGGTCACCGCCGACTCGCGGGCGGTGGTCGCCGGCGACCTGTTCGTGGCGGTGCGTGGCCGCCGCTCCGACGGGCACGACTTCGTCGCCGGCGCCGTCGAGCGCGGCGCCGCCGCGGTCGCCGTCGAGCGCGAGCTCCCGGGCCTCGCCGTTCCCCAGGTGATCGTCGGCGACGGTCAGCGCGCGCTCGGCCACCTGGTCGGCGCCGCCGCCGGCGATCCGGCGGCGCGGATGACGCTGGTCGGCATCACCGGCACCAACGGCAAGACCACCAGCACGTTCCTGCTCGAGCACGTGCTCACCACCGCAGGGCACTCGCCGGGCGTGGTCGGCACGGTCAGTTACCGCTGGGGCACTCGCTCGATCGACGCGCCCTACACCACGCCCACCCCCGAGGTGCTCCACGGCGCGCTGGGCGAGATGGCCGACGCCGGCTGCACCCACGTCGCCATGGAGATCACCTCGGCGGCGCTGGCCATGCACCGGGTCGCGGGGCTGCGCTTCGCCGTCGCCGGCTTCACCAACCTGACCCAGGATCACCTCGACCTGCACGCCTCGATGGAGGCGTACCGCGAGGCCAAGGAGCTCCTGTTCCGCGAGTACCTCGCCGACGAGGGCGTGGCCGTGGTCGACATCGACGATCCGGCCGGCGCGCACATGATCGAGGCCGCGCGCGCGGGCGGCGGCCGGCGCCGGGTCCTGCGGGTGTCGCTCGAATCCGAGCAGCGCGACGCGGAGATCCGCGTGCTCGCCTACCGCTCGAGCACCGACGGCATCTGGGCCCGCATCGCCACGCCGCGCGGCGAGCTCGAGGTCGCGTCGCGCCCGCTGATCGGCCGCTACAACGTCGCCAACGTCGCGCTGGTGGTCGGCATCGCCGAGGCGCTTGGTCTCGATCACGACGCCATCACCCGCGGCATCGCCGGCGTGCCAGGCGTGCCCGGCCGGGTCGAGCGGGTCGCCAACCAGGCCGGCCTCGATCTGGTCGTCGACTACGCCCATACCCCCGACGCACTCGACAACGTCCTGCGCACGCTGCGGCCGCTGACCCGACGCCGGCTCATCTGCGTGTTCGGCTGCGGCGGCGATCGCGATCCGACCAAGCGGCCCAAGATGGGCGCGGTGGTCGCCGAGCTCGCCGACCTGGCCGTGGTCACCAGCGACAACCCGCGCACCGAGGACGCGCGCGCCATCATCGAGATGATCCTCCCGGCGGTGCCGTCGCCGTTCTACGTCGACATCGATCGCCGCACCGCGATCCGGGCCGCCGTCGCTGCCGCCACCCCCGGCGACATCGTGCTCATCGCCGGCAAGGGCCTCGAGGACTACCAGATCCTCGGCACCACCAAGATCCACTTCGACGACCGCGAGGAGGCCGCCGCCGCCGCCGCGCTGCGCCCGAGCTGGACCGTGAGCCAGCTCGCCGCCGAGACTGGCGGCACGGTGAAGGGCGACGGTGCCACCGCCGTGAACCGCATCGGCATCGACGGCCGCGCCGCCGCGCCCGGCGATCTCTACGTCGCGCTCAAGGGCCACCGCTTCGACGGTCACGACTTCATCGCCCAGGCTCGCGGCGGCGGCGCCGCTGCCATCCTGGTCGAGCCCGGCCGCGCGCCCGAGGGCGTGCCCGCCGTCGAGGTCGACGACACGCTCAAGGCGCTGGCGGCGATCGCCGGCGCCCATCGCGCACGCTGGGGCCTGGTCGACCGCGGCCGCAGCCTGGTCGCCATCACCGGCTCGGCCGGCAAGACCACGACCAAAGAGCTGACCCGGGCCGCCCTGGCCGGCGCCGGCTCGACGCTGGCCGCGGCCGGCTCGCTCAACAACGAGAGCGGCGTGCCGCTGACGCTGCTCGCCCTGCGCGCCCACCACCGTTTCGGCGTGATCGAGATGGGCATGCGCGGCGCCGGCCAGATCGCGTACCTGACCGGGTTCACCCGGCCCGATGTCGCCGTGGTGGTCAACGCCGGCACCGCCCACATCGAGCTGCTCGGCTCGACCGACGCGATCGCCGCCGCCAAGGCCGAGATCTACGACGGGCTCGACGCCAGCGGCATCGCCATCGCGCCTGCCGACGACGATCGCCTCACCTCACGGGCTCGCGGTAAGGGCGGGCGCCTCATCACCTTCGGCGAGGCCGCTTCGGCCGACGTGCGCCTGGTCGGCTATCACCCGTTCGGTCCCGGCGGCGCCGACCTCCACGTCGACGCCCTGGGCGAACGCCGTCGCTTCCGCCTGCCCATGATCGGCCGCCACAACGCCGTCGACGCGATGGCCGCGCTGGCCGCGGCGCTGGCCGCCGGTGTCGGCGTCGACGTCGCCCTCGCCGGCCTCGAGCGCGCGCGCCCCGCCGCCATGCGCAGCGAGGTCAAGGAGATCGGTGGCCGCCACGTGATCGTCGACTGCTACAACGCCAACCCGGCGTCGATGGCGGCGGCGATCGACACGCTGATGGAGCTGCGCGGCTCGGCCCGCGCCATGGCGGTGATCGGCGACATGCTCGAGCTCGGCGATCTCGCCGATGAGGCCCACGCCGCTGTCGGCGAGCGGCTCGGCGAGCTGGGCGTGCCGGTCGTGGCCATGGGCACGCACAAGCAGACCGTCGCCGAGGCCACCGGCACGCCGGCGCTGTCGTGGACCACCGACGATCCGGCGGCCGCCGCCCGCCAGGTCCTGGCCATGACCGAGCCCGGTGACTGGGTGCTGGTCAAGGGCTCGCGCGGCATGCGACTCGAGCGCGTGATCGACGCGCTGGTAGAGATCGCGGCTTAGGAGACCATATGGAATTGCGCTCATTCAACGTGACCCAACAGACCTCGGACGAACCCAGTGACTCCGTACACCCAGAGTCACTGTTGATCGCTCGCTACGCTCGCTAGGGGCGCCGCAGAAGACCCCGATGCTGTTTCACCTCTTCTACGACGTCCTGTCCAAGTACGACTCGCTCTCGTGGCTGCGGGTCTTCCGCTACCCGTCGATGCGGATCCTGGCCGCGGCCATCACCGCGCTGCTGCTCTCGTTCCTGATCGGGCCGTGGTTCATCGATCGGCTGCGCGCCCGCCAGATCGGCCAGCAGATCCGCGACGACGGTCCCGAGGGTCACAAGAAGAAGGCCGGCACGCCGACCATGGGCGGCGCGCTGATCCTGTTCTGCCTGGTGGCGTCGACGCTCCTGTGGTGCGACCTCACCAACCGCTTCGTGCTGCTGGCGCTGATCGTCTCGGTGCTGTTCGGCGCCATCGGCTTTGCCGACGACTACGCC
>SXGT01684377.1_pt1 | contig 10134 bp, 7 predicted proteins | sample 3176221 | NCBI WGS metagenome assembly SXGT01 (sample SAMN11356862, study PRJNA531348) | freshwater metagenome | isolation source: freshwater sample F1-120 | place: China: Fuxian Lake, Yuxi | collected 2017-12-25
GCCGTTTGTTGCTCGTGCTCGGGTAGCGTAATAGGCTCGGACATGCCGGCAGTTAAATAAAGTCAGCGCCTTTTGTCCAGTTTTATACCGCCTTTTGTTTCACCTGCCTCCTTAAAGTCGAAATCTTGAAACTGCCCTGCCTGAAATGTGCGCATCTCCGAGTTGCCGACATGTGGAGATGGGGCGTCCCTGGAATTCCCCAAAAGCGGTGGAAGGCCACCGCGCTCCCAAGGCGCAGCCACTTGGAAGACGGTTGTTGAACTGGCGACCCTCACTTTGCACCAAAGCAGTAGAGATTCTTGGCGGTTCGTACGAACACCTGCTTTTGAGAAACGGCCACCGAGGATCGGCTGGGGGATTCCTCCAGATCGACGCGGCTGAGGACCTTGGATTCGGCTCCGGCATCCACCACCAGAAGAGTCCCGCGCTCGGACAGGAAGAACAGCTTGCCGTCCGCCGCCGTGGGGGACCCCCAGATGGGATCATTGATTGGCAGCATACTCGACCATTTTTTGGCACCGGTTTTTGGGTCAAGGCAGCTTAGGATACGCTCGCGATTCATGTTGCCTTCCAACACGAAGAGCTTGCCGTCGTAGTGCAGTGGAGTTGGGCAATCGGTGGGCGCTTCGCTGAACCGCCAGGCTACATGGGATTCTGTCACATTGCCCGAACCGCCATCTCGGAAGGCAACCACTGGCTGACCTTTGGGACCGGCCGCATAGATGAGGCCGTCGGCGGCTACTGGTGAGGTCACGATTCGGTACCAATCGTCCCGTTTTTCATAGAGACGCGCGCGCCAAATCTCGGAGCCGTCCGTCAGTTTATGGCCGCTGACGTGGTCGCCGCCAACAATCAGAAGTTCCCAGCCGTTTTTGCCCTGGTAGGGGAGCGGAGTGGCGTAGGATTCCTGGGATTCCTTGGTGGAATCCGTCTTTCGAATATGGCGCCATACGTCTTTGCCGTCCTTGGCATTAACCGCCAGAATGTATGAGTCGCGTGTGGGTTTGCCGTCCTGGGCGTGGGCGTAACCCGACGGGTCATCGCGCTGCAACACTTGCACGTAAAGGCGGCCGTTGTGGAGCACGGGGCTGGAGCCATAGATCCACATGACGGAAAACTTACCAAAATCCTTGGCGAGGTTGCGGGTCCAGGCGGGTTTGCCATCGAAATCGAAAGCGGCGAGATCGCCGGTCGCGAACAGGGCGTAAACGAGTTTGCCGTCGGTAATGGGTGAGGGTGAGGCCATGTTATTGCGGCCTTGCTCCCGGTCCCCGACGCCGACGGTCTGTTGCCAACGGACGGAACCGTCTTTCCGGTTTAGGGCGATGAGCAGCAGGTTCTTTTGAGCATCTGGACTGGTGAGGAACACGTGGTCATTCCAAATCACGGGAGTTGCACCGCTTTTGCCAGGGAGCGGAGTGACCCAGGCGGCTCCGGATTTGTCGTACGCGGATGGAAGGCCTTTTTCATTGGAAGCCCCATTCAGGGAGGGTCCGCGCCACTGCGGCCAGTTTTCGGCATGTAGCGCGGTGCAAAGGACGAGGGAGGCAAAAGTAATGAGGCGTTTCATGTCGTTAGTAATACTTCCTACATCGATCTCCGACGAAGATGCCAGCGTGGAATTCAGTTTTGGTGAGACCGTTGAGTCGGGAACAGGTTTGGATGGTGAGACGACGGTGGCAGTTCTATCGTGGCGCCATGCCCTGGATGCATTGGACATACGTTTGTTTGGTTTGGGGATGGGTTCTGGCGAGGGCCTGTGCCGTTGAGTCATTGCCTGTGGTTGGGCCGCTACCCGAAACCATTCGGAATGAATTCACGACGGATATTCCGGAACATGCGTCGTTGAAGCCCCGGGTTTATTGGGATCGGCGCGCGAGGGGATCGGGTGCGACGCCGCAAGCGCCAGCGGTAAGCTGCGGCGAAGAAAACCTTTTAGGATACCCAGGGGATCCCTACTCCACCGAGAACATTTGCATCCACGAATTCGCCCATGCGATTCACGAGATGGGTTTGAGTCAGCTGGACCGGACCTTTGATAAGCGGTTGATGGAGGCTTATCCGAACGCGACCAATCAAGGGTTGTGGAAAGGCACCTTTGCTGGGTCGAATCGACACGAATACTGGGCTGAAGGCGTTCAGAGTTGGTTCGACGACAACCGCGAAAATGATGCCTTGCACAACCAGGTGAATACACGTGTTGAACTGAAGGCGTATGACGCGAGGTCGGCTCAGTTATGTGAGGAGGTTTTTGGTGATCGGCCGTGGCGTTATCAGAAGCCGGGGTTGCATGGGTTGAAAGACCGTGAACACCTGGCTTCTTTGAATCCGGGATCGATGCCGCGCTTTCGGTGGCGTGAGGAACTCGTGCCGGACTTGGTTCGTGTGAGTGTTCAGACCGCAATGGGAGACGTGGAGTTGCAACTGGATGCCCGTGCCGCGCCTAGAACGGTACGCAATTTCCTCCATTATGTGGAGGCCGGATGGTACTCGGACGGCGTTTTTTTTCGCACGGTCACCTTGGCGAACCAACCGACGAATTCCGTGAAGATCGCGGTGGTCCAGGCGCAGGCGAATCCGAAGCGTACCAATGAGTTCTTGGCGCCGATTGTGTTGGAACGGACACGCGATACCGGGCTAAAGCACCTAGATGGGGCGGTGTCCATGGCGAGGATGGGGCCTGACACGGCGCAAGATCACTTCTTCCTCTGCATCGGCGACCAACCAGAGCTGGACTTCGGTGGAAAGCGGAACCCAGACGGCCAAGGGTTCGCGGTGTTTGGAAAAGTGACGCGTGGCATGGACGTGGTGAGGCGGATTCACGCCTTGGAATCGGAGGGGCAGTTGATCCGGAACCCGGTGCGGATACAAGGTGCCATCCGGTTGGAATAACGCCGGCGTCCGGTTGTGTCGATAGGAAGGGCATTTTGAGATTCCAGCCAGTCCATCCCGGGTGTTGGGAGCCTGACGATCCCTATGGAAACCGCGATGGTTTGACTGCGGCAAACGAGGCGGAGTTTGGATGCCGCAGTTCAAAACTTGCCCTTGAGAGTTCCAGCGTAGCCCGTGAGCTCCAGGTAGGCGTTTCCGATGGGTTGACCGGAAGTGTTCTCGACGCGACAAGCACCTTCCCAATAGGCGATGCCGCCGATATCGCCCCGCAATTCCTGGTCCAGGACGAGAGGCTGAAGCACTACAGAGAAGGGTTTTCCGGAAGCTGGATCCACCGTGTTGAGCCGCAGGCGTGAGGGATACTCGGCGCCGGAAGTTGGGCTTTTCCAACGCGACAATACTTCCCAAGAAAACTGATTGGCGTTCAGATGTTGGATTTCACCTGAGGGTTGGATCCAGGCGAGTGTGGAGAAGGGATCCGTCGTTCCATCGTTGCGCCGCATGCGGTATGCCATCAGTTCGCGTCCGTCTTGGAGTTGGATTGAGGCCCAATCCCAACCTACCTGGCCTTCGCCGAGTTGGCTGCTGCTGAATTCATGATCCATCCAGGCCTCACCAGTCACCGCTGACTGCGCGCCACGGATGGCCACGGTTCCTTGAGCGCGGAGTCGAGGGAAGGTGAGGTAGTGGCTGGCGGCTGAAGGTTCGGCAGCTTTGCGGGAGACGCCATTGGTTCCGAAGGCGACCAGTGGCTTGAGGGGGTGGAGCGACAATTCAAAGGCGATTTCGGCAAAACAGCTCCCGCGCAACAGAAGGGTCGGTGTGGCGCCATGGTCGCTGAGATGAAGGGTCCAGTTCCCATTGCGGACATCCAGCGTGTTGGTGGTTGCATAGGCATCCCAGCCTTCGCGATTCAGGCGCTCTTGATGGTAAAACCGCTGTGCCGAGACGTCCACAAAGGCCATGTGAGCCAGAAAGAGTTGTTGATGGCCGAATGCCGCCGAACGAGGCGCATTGGTCGATGAATGACTGGGCGACGTGGACCGTCGGAAGAAGGTCGCTTGGAAACCGAAAGGTCCTCCAGCTTGCGTCCGGAGGTGGCCGGTGAGATACCACCATTCGATCGAGAACTCGGGGTGACTACCGTGGTCGCGGGGGAAGGTGAACTTGCGTCCGGGTTTGGGAATTTCGAAACCGCCTATCTCGCTAGTCGCCTTGTCTGCCGCAGGGAAGGCCGTGGTGGGCGGTAGACACAGGAGGAGTGCAACCAGAGCGGCGAGCCGTCTGTGAGTGATTCGAAAAGGAAGGTTCATTCTTCGGTCTCAGCGGGAAGTTGAGAGCCCCAACGGCCGACGATCCATCCGGTGGCTCCTGCGGCGACAAGGACGAGGAGCGTTAGCAGCGCGAGTTGAGCCCAAGGCAAGTCTGTTTGGAGTGTCCAGCCGAAGGTTTGTTTGTTGACACGCTCGATGAGCAGCCAACCGAGTGCCAGGCTCGCCAGCAGGCCGACAACGATCCCGGCAGTGGCGGTCAGGACGCCCTCCCAGGCGGTGGCTGCAGCAAGTTCGGCGCGCCTGAGACCGAGAGCTCGCAAGGTGGTGAGGTCACCTCGCCGTTCCCAGAGCAGGCTTGCGAGTGTAAATCCCAGTCCGGCGACGGCCACAAAGATCCCAATTAGCTCGAGTGCGTAAGTGATGGAAAATGTTTGGCGGAAAATGCGCAATGCCTCTCGGCGCAGGTGTTCGTTGGTATAAACGGCGAGACCAGGGTGGGCTTGGCGGAGTTCAGCACGGAGTTGAGTGGCACTGACGCCCGGCTTGAGCTGTAGGATCAAGCTGGAGGCCAGCTCATCCCTGAACCACGCAGCGAAATGAGCCCGATCCACCAGGATGGATCCGCGTTCATTGCCGTAATCCGAAAAACTCCCAGCGATGACCAAAGACTTCACGCCACTTGGGGTCGGGATATCCAAGCGATTACCCCGATGCTTCTGGAAACGTTCACAGAAGCTCTCGCTGACGAGGGCGAGGTTCTTGTTTTGCGCAGGATCGAAGATCGCATTGTTGAGGGGCTTTTCCAACCAGGCCGGTTCCGTGACGGTGCGAAAGAACTCCAGGTCACCACCGAAGAGCAGTGTCGTGCCAATTGGAAGCTGGAGTTCGGCGACCTGCACGGCGTTGGCCCGAGCGATCTGGGGGAGTTCGGCGATAGGTTTCCAGGTCGAGGGGGCGATGCGATTTTGGGTGGAAGCGCTTTGGGCCCCGTCACTGGAAATGTATAGATCCGCTTGGAATGTTCGCGCGATCCAGGATCGCATGGTGGTGTCGAAACTGCCGACGAGAATCGCCATGCCGGCAGTCATGGCGATGGCGCAGACCAGGCCAGCGGCGGCGAGGCGGTGCCGTCCGCTGGGTTCACGGACCTGACTGAACGCGAGCCGAATCGGCACCGAAGTTTCACGACGGAAGCCTTGGCGACCCAGCCATGACAATACCGGGCCTCCGAGGATGCTGGCTCCAAAAGCCCAACAGAGGGCGGAACCATATGCCGCCAGGGAAAGGCGTCCACCGCCTTCCAGTCGGAGCGGTGGAAGGCCAGCTCCCACCATGCCAAGAAGGATTAGGCTGATTCCAATCCAAGGCCGCCGAAGCCAGCGGCCGCCGGCATAGGTGGAACTTCCTCCGCGGGTCGCGACTTGAGCGGGTGGAGTCAGTGCCGCGGTGCGTGCCGGGAGGATTCCGGCACAGATGCTTGCAGCAACGGCAAGAACCAGGGATACGGCGGCTTCCGTCCAGGACAACTAAGCGGCGTTGGCGGAGGTGGCGTAATAGAGCGCATTGATGGTGCGGCCGACGAGGCGGACAGCCCCTTGGGCGCCGACCCAGCCGAGTGCCAGTCCGGCCAGACCACCGACCAATCCTAACGCCGTCGCCTCAATCAGCCATGCTAGTTGGATTTGACGGGGGGTGACACCCAAAGCGCGGAGAATGGCGATTTCTTCCCGCCGTCGAACCACGGCACCGTCCAAGGCTTGGAACACCAAGTACAACCCGACGGCGAGCGCGAGCATTGAGAGGATTGTCAGATTAAGCCGGAACGCCCGGGTCATGGTTTCAGCGCCAGCGCGGCGATCTGCGGACGAGCTGACTCGCCAGCGTGGGGAGCCATCGGACGACTGTTTGGCCGTGGACTCCAATTGAGTGCGAATGGCAGTCCAACGCTCCTTGCGACGGGGTCCTTCTTCGATCACGAACTCAATGCGATCGACCCAGCCGCTTCGGCCGGTCCAGGCTTGCAACGCGGGAAGATCCATCAGCAAGAACTCGGCTGGCGCCTCTGGTTGGGAGGGATCGGTTGGCAGGATGCCCCGGACTCGCAGCGGAACGATCCTTTCGTTGATGACTAACGGCAGCGTGGCATCGAGCGTGAGTCCTTTGGCCTTTGCGAGTGATTGACTGATGAACACCGCGTGAGGATCCCGCAGGACCTCCCAGAGATCTTTCCTGCGGGTCACGGATACGATTGAATTAGTGGCGACGAGGTTTTCACGAGTCGCTGCGGCAGTCTGGACGCGACGCTGTGCGGCAAGATTGCGTAGCGCCACGATGTCCACACCCAGCAGTTGGAACGTGGCGCGGGCACCAATGACTTCGTTTTCGGATTCCCGCGGGTTGGTGCCGGTGCTTTCGAGAACGGCAACTAGGTTTACGGGTTCCGCTCCGAGGGCCTGGCGTAGGTCTGTGAGAATCGACTCGGGCAGAGCTCCTGCGGGTGCCTGAATCAACCCGTCACTTTCGGCAGTCAGCAGATCCGTGAAGTTGTGAAAGCTGGACACTGCCGCTTGGTTTGCCAGCCGGATTGCCAGGAATACGCCAACTCCGATCGCCAAGATCGCGACCAGCAATGCCGATGCCAGCGGCGCCTGCGTCGCATGTCGCCACGAGAAGCGGCTCCACAACAGCCGAAGCAGGGTCCGAGTGCTTCCGTGAGTCATGATTCAACCAAAGGGCGGGGTGTCTGAATGGCGATGATTTCACCGTCGCGCAGTTGAATTTCCCGATGACAAATGCGTGCGGCATCGGGGCTGTGGGTCACCAGGACCAGAGCGGTGCCAGTCTCATCGGACAACTCTTGGAGCAAGCCGAGGATAATTTCACCGTTTCGCGAATCGAGATTTCCTGTCGGTTCGTCCGCTAGTAGCAGCGCTGGTTCGTGTGCCAGAGCTCGGGCAATGGCGATCCGCTGCATTTCACCGCCAGAGAGTTCATGGGGACGTGCGTTGGCTCGGTGGCTGACTTGAACCCGCTCGAGAAGGTAGGAGACCCGCTTTGCCCGCTGCCGGGCCGAGATGCCATTCAATTGAAGCGGGAGTTCCACATTTTCAGCGGCTGAAAGCGTGGGAAGCAGATGGAAGAATTGGAATATAGTGCCGATGTGTTGTCGGCGAATTTCGGCCAAGGCATCCGCGCTCAAGGATTCCAGACCCACGCCACGGAATTGGATGCTGCCTGAATCCGGTCGATCGACGCCGCCCGCGCAGTTCAACAAGGTGGTTTTGCCGCTGCCAGAAGGTCCGGTAAGCGCAACGCGCTCTCCCCGATGCACCTCCAGACTGACGCCTCGGAGGACCGGTCGGTTTATATAAGCCTTTTGAACATGGGAGACGCGGAGGATGACCTCAGCGGTGGGTTCCCGGAGCATCGGTGCCGTCATCAAGTTCAACCAACGTCGTTCCTGGGGTCCGGGATGCAACTTTTGAACCGAGAAAAATCGACCGTTTGAGCCAGGGAAAAGCGTTGCGATCTCAGTCGTGGACCGGGTTTATCGGCTCTTAATCTTCCGGACGTTCCCCGCTGGGAGCCATTTTGACGAGTCTGGGCTGAAATTTGCCTAATACTTCGACCAAATCGGACTGGGCAGACATGACGGAATGGATGTCCTTGTACACCATGGGAACCTCATCCAAACCGGCGGAGATCAAGTGGACATTTCGTTCTCGCAGAACCCGGTTAACTTTCTCCCACTCGAAGGTATCCAGGGCTTTGGTTCGGCTCATGACTCGTCCGGCACCATGCGATGCAGAGTGGAGAGATTCGGGATTGCCGAGGCCGCGCACGAGAAACCCCGGGGTGGCCATCGAGCCGGGTATGATTCCAGAGACTCCGACTCCTGCTGGGGTAGCGCCTTTGCGATGCACTACGACGTCGCGTTCCTGGCCCTGGATGGTGTGGCGCTCCCTCCAGGCGAAGTTGTGGTGATTCTCGACATCCAGCAATACAGTGGTCCCGAGATTTTTGGAGATATGCTCATGAATGAGGGCGTGGTTTGCGGCAGCGTACTGCCCCATCAATTCCATGGCCTCCCAGTATTCCTGGCCCTCGGCGGATTCCAGGGACAACCAACCTAGGTGTTTGAGTTCCTTGGGAAGCTCTGGGTGTTGTTCCATGGCGAGTTTGCTGTAGCGATCACAAACAGCGGCGCCTGAGCCGCGGCTGCCACTATGACTAAGCAGGGCTGCGTATTGCCCGGGCGCCAACTCGCCGACCTTCTGGTCGGTAGAGAACACACCGAATTCCACGAAATGGTTTCCACTGCCGCTCGTTCCGAGTTGAGCCCAGGCGCGATCCTTGGATTGTTTCGTCACTGGACTGACCGACCAGTCTAGATCCAGCACCGAATGTTCTCGTCGATCCTTGAAGCTGGCTCCCACCCCAAAGCGAGTCTCCTGCTCAATAGCGCGCACTAACCGATCTCGCTTGCGATCCAGATCGCGCAGAGGCCAGTCGAGGACGGTCATTTTCATGCGGCAGGCGATATCCACACCGACGGCGTAGGGAATAACCGCATTTTCTGTGGCGAGCACGCCACCGATGGGTAGACCGTATCCGACATGGGCGTCCGGCATGAGTGCGCCCGCGACGGAGATCGGCAACTGGCAGGCACGCGCGAGTTGGTTGACGGCCTCCGGTTCTAGATCAGTTCCCCACTGGAGCCAAGGGGCAGTGCCCACGCGAAGGGGCTTGGGCGCGCGCAACAGCGCCTTGGCAAATTCCCCGGCGAGGCTGTCGTCCACGTAGGTCGGAGGATTTCTCACGATCTCCTCCAGGACACCCTTCAAGGCGGATTTATCACGACCCTTGAGGATGTATTGGCTGATGAAATCAATTCCGCGTCGAATGGCTTCGCCGTGGGGCACCCCGAGGCGGATGAGGTCTGGTTGATTCATGAGGAATGCTCAATGCGTTCACCCAGGCGATGGACAATGCGAGTGCCGGTATTGGCAGCCGGAGCGCTGAAGTTCGGCAACCCGTGGGTAGTGGGTTCAAAGCCAACGGGCAGGTTCGTCTGTATGGTGGACTAACGACCGAGGTTTTTCGGCCCATTCACAGTGGAGTTCACCCGGAGTCGAAGTCCATTGAGGTTAATGAAGCCGGTGGCGTCGTTCTGATTGTAGGCCTTGGTAGGGTCAGCTTCCATGGTTGCTAACTGTGGATTATACAAGCTGACCGGGCTCTTGCGGCCGGCGACAATGATGTTGCCCTTATAGAGTTTCAGGCGGACCGTGCCAGTGACGTTCTTTTGGCTCTCTTCGACCAATGCTTGGAGGGCGAGACGTTCCGGGCTGAACCAGAAGCCGTAGTAGACAAGTTCCGCGTATTTCGGAATCAGCGAATCCCGCAGATGCATGACTTCCCTGTCCATGGTGAGCGATTCGATCTGTCGATGAGCGAAGTGAAGGATGCTGCCGCCGGGTGTCTCATAGACTCCACGGCTCTTCATGCCGACGAACCGATTCTCCACCATGTCGACCCGACCGACACCATGTTTGCCTCCGAGTTTGTTGAGGGCCTTCATGACGCCGAGGGGCGACAATTTCTTGCCATTAACAGCGACACAATCACCGCGGACAAAATCGAGGTTCACGTACTCGGACTTGTCTGGCGCGTCCTCCGGGAAGACGCTGAGCGTGGTGAACGAATCGCGATGCTTGATGTGGCTGGCCTCGAACCAAGGATCTTCCAGGATCCCGGCTTCATAGGAAATATGAAGCAGGTTGCGATCCATGGAAAACGGCTTTTTGGCGGAGGCTTGGACGGGGATGCCCTTGGATTCGCAGTAAGCAATCATCTCGGCCCGCCCCGGAAACTGATTGCGGAACCGGTCATCGCGCCACGGGGCGATGATCTCGAGTTTTGGGGCTAAGGCGGCCGTGGTCAGTTCAAACCGGACCTGATCATTGCC
>SXGT01000722.1_pt1 | contig 10133 bp, 8 predicted proteins | sample 3176221 | NCBI WGS metagenome assembly SXGT01 (sample SAMN11356862, study PRJNA531348) | freshwater metagenome | isolation source: freshwater sample F1-120 | place: China: Fuxian Lake, Yuxi | collected 2017-12-25
CGGTACCAGGGTGGCAAGCAGGGCAAAGCCTGAGGCGAGGGCAAGGGTTCCCGCAAGTTGCCACCACGGAACCACCATCAGGATGCTTCCGGGACTGAAGCGGTCGAAGAATTGCACCGCAAACACGTTCCTGCACAGCCAGAGGCCCACAATGGTGCCCGAAACGCTGCCCAGCACGACGACCACCATCCCCTCCAGAAGCAGGCTCACGGTCACTTGGTGACGCGTCGCACCGACGGCCCGCAACATTCCGATCTGTTGGCGTCGCTCCAGCGTCGATCGTGTCGCTACGACCGCAAGCGCGGCTACGCCGGAGATCAGTCCCAGCCCGACGAAGAGTTGAAGGAGACCGCTACCGAGAAGAACCGGACCCGTTTGGTTGCGGAAGGTTTCGTCCAAATCGACTGTCTGAAGTCCGTCGTCGAAGAACGTCACGCCAAGGGCAGCCCGTGCGTCACCAACTGGAGCGCCCGGGACAAGTTTGAAGTAGTAGCGGGCCAAGGCGGGACGGAACGGTTGCCCGAGGAAACTCAAGGTATCCATTGAGATGTGCACACCCCGGAAATTGGAGGATGCGCGTCGGTCGATGACACCGATCACCTTCATCCGCTTCGCTCCAACGGCGCCGCCCAACCCAAGTGGATTCGCAACCCAGATATCCTGCGCGGCCATTGTGCCGGGGCCACCCGGCAGGCCATTCAAAACAAAACCGATCATGCCCAGACCGGGCGTGCGTCCGCGAAGTTCAGGCCGTGGAAGCACGCCGGAGTCCACGATGGCCAGCGACGGGTCACGCACGACGGCAAGCCATGCATCCCGGTCGGTGGGATACGACGAGGTTCGGTTTTCAAGTCTAATCTCGTTGGTGCGGGCAAATCCTTCGTCGATGCCGGCACCTACATAACCTCCCCACGCGGGGCGCGGGGAGGAGAGTTGCAAGAGCGCAACTGCCGAAGTCACTCGTGTCCCCGCTCCGGCGAGAAGTGGGCGCAACGTCTGGCTTTCCACCGCTTCCGTCGCAACTCGGCTCGGTTCGCGTCCGAGCAGAGCGGTGCGCTCGACACGCATCCGATCCTCGGGGCCTCCAGTCCCAGACGCATCGCTGCTCCCGGCGACCGGATTTGCTATCGGGGCCCCGGTGCTGCCTGCAATCGAAATCGCGAGGTCATCAACCGGGGGTGCACCGAGAAGCACCGTCTGGTTCGAAGTCTGACCCGAGACATCAAACCCGCCATAAGCGATGAAGCGGTTGCCCTGTGCGTCTGAGATCGAGGTAGTGAGTACCTGCATGATCGTCAGCATGAAGACAACCACGGCGAACATCGCCGCGGTCATTCCGGTCCGGTACGGAAAGCGCGCCACTTGCGCCAGAGCCAGCCTGATCGACGGCGCTGGCCGGCCAAGGGAAGTCAGCACGGATGCAGCAGCGCGGTGCGCAAGGTCACCGTTGAGACTGGTCACGACCATTAAGGCCGCAACCGACGCGAGACCACCAACTGCAAAGTATTCGATCCCGCCGTCGAACGCTCCGAGGCCGAGCAGGGTCTGGAAGTCGAATGGGAGCAGCCAGAGGATGCCGGCGATGGCAGCACTGACGGAGAAGCCAAGTCGGCGGGCTTCGTCGTGGTCGAGGCGTTGCGCGGCGCGATGACGCACGAGGAACCCTATGGCGATGCCAACGAGCGTGAGTCCCGTCGTAAAGAGGATGCCTCGTTCAGCAAATCCGCCGTATATCGCCAGTAGGACTCCGATTGGGCCGACCCAACGACGCCAACCCACGATGACGACGTCACGCAACAGCGCCATGATGCGACCAGCGGTCCATTGCTCTGGTTGCGTTGGCGTGGCGCGTGTCACACGGCGGCGAGGCGGGTCTGGGAGGTCGCGGATTGCGGTGACGATGGTGACCCGCGTCACACGCCAGGCGGCGATCGAGACCGTGGCAATCGTGAGCAGAAGACCCACTGCACCGGCGAGGACGATGCTACGCGGGGCCGCGTCCCATTTTGCGAGTTCGGCGACCCGCGCACCGGAACCCGTGAATCCGGCCCATCCGGAGTCCACTGCCCAGACGAGTATCGAGAGCAACATCCGACTAACGCCTAGTCCGACGGGCACGCCAGCGGCGGTGGCGAGGGATGCGTACGCGACCCCCTCCAGGGTGACAAGCGCAACGAGGTCGCCCGACGACGCGCCGAGTGCGCGTGTTATGCCAAGCTCACTCCGGCGCGAGGCGACAAGCAGGGCAAATATGAGGAACACGAGAAGGAGGCCGGCTGCGACAGACAGCAGTGAGAAAAGAAGGAAGATCGTGCTCAGGACATTTCCGGCCCGATCCGCACCAACCAAGATCTGCTCCTTGATGGGCAGCACGAGGTAGCCGGTGCTTCGTTGCAGCAACTCCTCCATCTCGGGGCCCCGCGCCGGGTCGGGGAGGTCTCGGGCGGCTTGAACCAACGCCCCGCGAACCCCTCCGACGCGCAACACACGATCGAGACGTTGACGCGCTTCCTTGGCATCCTTTGGAATTGTCAGCGGGAACTCGCCCGCACCCGGAGCATTCCGCATGGCGGGAACCTGTCCGGTGAGGAGCACATCAAGTTCGTCGAGGGCGCGCTGGACGCGCAACTGGAGGTTTGGACGCCGGTTAGCGAGGCCGACACGGAACTCAGGTAAGGAGACCAACGTGCGAAGCGCACTGTCCGCACCCTCATCAACTAGGCGACTCCGTAAGGCAGTTGCGACATCCGGCGCGAGTTCCGCGCTTGTGATCAGAGACCCACGAAGGGTCACCCAAATCTGATTGATGGGATCACGCACACCTTGGGTCCGAGTCGGGGGCAGTGACGATTGAAGCCAGCCTATCGGGACGGTCAGCGCGACCGTCGACCCTGTGCCCAGACCAACCGCCTTCGCTATGGCTGCGATTCGCAACCGGAATGAACCCGATACGCCGGCACAGGTGAGTTCGTCGCCAACATCGGCTTCAAGCGTGGTCGCACCTGCTCGGTTTACTACGGCATCACCGGGTTGGAACTTTCCCAGATCAATCGGCTTTCCCGTGGTGTCTACCAAGTCGCCAAAGGCTCGGTCGTAGTCAGGAGGGATGCCCCTGATGGCTGCCCCAGCGCCTTGCTTACTGCGCAGGTTTACCGCACGGCAAGTTAGCCAAACTGTCGGCATCATGCCTGTCACGTCGCGCGCGAGGACCGGATCGGAGGTGCGTGCCTCCAGAAGTTGGTCATACCTCTCCCGAGGAAACACCGCGGTCTGCGCTGACGGGTCCCCGCTAGCGATCGCCGTGGGGTTCGACAGCGCAGTCACATTGCTATAGGTGACCACCACGTCTAAGCGGCCGATTTCATCGACAGCAGCGGAGCGGAGGGAATAGGTCAGAGTGTCACCAGTGGCAAGCGACGCAGTGATCAGGATCGTCGAGATCATCAGGCCGACCACGATCAGGGCCGACTGCGCTGGGCGCCGGGGCAATTGGCGCAAGGCAAGCGAAAGCAGGATGGGTCGTCGTCTGGCGAAGTTCCCGAGACCGGCGAGCACCATGACGAGAACGACAATTGCTCCCCCGGCGAGATATGACGTGGGCACGCCAAAGAAAGATTCCACGCCCTATCTTTCCAAGACCGACTGACGCTCGGACTCAGGCTGAGCACTAGCGATCGGACCGGCGACACCGGTGAACTCCTCACTCAGGATCAAACCGTCCTTCATATGGACGATCCGATCGCATTGAAGGCCAACCTCTCGGGCGTGGGTAACCACGAGTACGGTCTGACCGCGAGACGAATTCAGGTCACGCAACAGTGTCATGAGCTGTGCGGCGCTGACACTGTCAAGGTTCCCAGTAGGCTCATCGGCCCAGACAATGGCGGGGGATGCGACTATGGCTCGAGCAACTGCCACCCGTTGCTGTTGCCCACCCGATAGCCGGGAGGGTCGGTGGGTCTCCCTGTCGGAGAGACCCACGTCGCGCAATGCGTCGCGGGCACGCTGACGGGCCTCAGACGGCGAGGCCCCCGTGAGCAGGAGAGGGAATTCCACGTTCTCAAGTGCCGTAAGCACTGGCAACAAATTGAAGCTCTGGAACACAAAGCCCATCGCCTTTGATCGGTACCGGGTCAGCGTTGCGTCGTCCATGCGCGATAGTGACGTGCCGTTTATAAGAACATCGCCCCCGTCGATGGCGTCGATGCCAGCCAAGCAGTTGAGCAAAGTGGTTTTGCCGCAACCACTTGGTCCCATGATGGCAACCATTTCCCCGCGTCTGACTTTGAAGTCGACACCGCGCAGCGCTGGCACGTTTGGTTCGCCTTCGCCGGTGGCATATGTCTTGACAAGGGCAATCGCCTCGACGATCCAGTCTTGGTCGCTATCCGGTGAAGGGTGAACCCCGGCGGGGCCGGTCACCACAGAAGCTGGAGGGATGATTACTTTACTTGAGACCACTTTCAAAATCTACACCGTCCTTCGGTGCAGGGGTGTGCGGAACCTTGGCATATGGGTCATCGCAGGCAAGATGCAACGGAACCGAAAGGCCCAACGAGGAAAGTTTCGGGTTCTGACGCTTCCTTCCCACGCTGCCACTGATACGCTGGATGCACAAAGGTAATGAGGCCATTTAGGCCTCAGCAAAACGCCTTTCAGGCACAGACACCTTGTATCACGCGATCGCTGGTTGCAACCGCCCTTGGTGGGCAATGCGTCAAATAGGCGAGCGATACAAATTTTTTCTTGTAAGCCACGTTTGGAGTTTTTGCGATGAAGGACATTTTGCTCCGTATTTTCCTGCGCGTCGCACCGGGCGTGGGCGCGCTGGGCATACTGGCCGTTCTTAATGCGCCGTTTGCTCAAGCGCATCAACCGATGCACAACCCTGGGTCGCCTGACCAAACTGCGCCGTTCCTCGTCCCCGGCCCAGAGGTCTCGCGTTCAATCCGGGGTGTCCTTGGCCCGGGAGGCAAGGATTTTTATGCGCTGGAGTTATCCCGCCCGACAGCTATCACGCTGTGGCTGCTCACCCCGATGGTTGATGCGTGTGACGGTTTCGAACCAGTGATGCGCATTTGGCCTGAGGGTTCTCACGAGGCGATCGCTGGCCGATGGGATGGAAACGTTTGGTTCCGTGCGGTTACGTCAGTTGGGTTGGACGTCGATGGCGCGCGCAGTCTTGTTGCCAAAGCGTCACCATGGGGTAAGTTCGAACATGGCGGTGATCGGTCGAACTCCGGGCCTTACCTCAAGCCAGTTTTGGGACCCGGACCGGTGATCGTTAGCATCGAGGCGCCTGTAGACCGTGGCGGAGCATATACCTTTGCTCCTGGCGATCTGGAAATTCCCGGAGGGTATGTTGCCCCCGAGATACGGGCGCGGTGGCGGACGTGCCCGGACGCATGGGACATGCCCGCCACGGAGTGACGTTGGGAGACGGCCTCAGGCACTTTCCGTCGCTCTCACTGGTGGCGCCGGTATGATGATCTGGGCATCGGCAAAGGTCATCAACCAACCCAGCGGTTTGGAGGACTGCCCGTGATCATCGACGTTCACACGCACACGCCCCGGTACCGCAACAAGGCGGAGGCTGATGATGCGCGGACACCAGTGACGGCTAACGCCCCAATGCGTCCTGATCGTCCGGACCCGTCCAGGACCACCTGGGACGAGTACATGGCGGCGATGCAGGCAGTGGACCGAGCGATTGTTTTCAACATCGCTGGTCCTCCCGATGGAGATCAATTTCCGCGAGGACTTCCCGAGGACGGGGTTGTCAGGCGGGAGCAGGCCCGGGCGGTGAACGATGCCACGGCGGCGTTTGTCCATGCATATCCCGAAAAGCTGATCGGGTTCATGAGCGTCCACCCCCGTGATCCGCAGCTTCTGGAAGAGATGGACCGTGCAGTTGGTGACCTTGGGTTGCGTGGCATCAAACTTGGCCCGAACTACCAGAACTTTGACCCGCTTGGTGACGATGCTTCCGCCCTGTTTTCCCGCGCTCAGGAAATGGGGTTGCCAATCCTCCTCCACCAAGGGACGAGTCCAGTCCAGTTCGCTGACCTAGACTGGGCGCACCCGAGACATCTTGACCGGGTGGCCACGCGCTTCCCGAAGCTCCGGCTGATCCTCGCTCACTTCGGACATCCTTGGCAGGTCGATGCACTTGCGGTCATCCGAAAGCACCCGAACGTCTGGGCAGACATCTCTGCCCTGCACTATCGACCGTGGTCGTATTGGACGTCCTTGCGCTTGGCTACCGAATGGGCCGTTCTGCACAAGCTTCTTTTCGGCAGCGACTTTCCGGTTGCTTCCCCACAGGAGACGATCGACGCGATCCCGCATATCAACGATCTGCTCGAGGGGACCGCGCTGCCTCGTGTGCCCGTGGATGAGCTGATGCAAGTGGTTCACCGGGACACCCTAGACATTCTTGGACTTGACTAGGGCGCAGGCAAGTCTCGAAACCTCCGCGCAGTCCCCACAAAGCAGAAAGGCAAGACCTCCATCTCCGCTACCGGAGAGGGGGCCTCGTTTTACGCGGTGTGTGGCGGACCCGTCGGCCTCGAAGCCTTGGACCCGCCCCGCGGTGTCAGGCGGTCCGGATGCGTGCCTCTTGCACTTCATCGGGATGTATCAGCGTGCCCCCATGCCACGGTGTTCCAAGCATCGGCAACAACCATCGGTCGGCACCGTAGTAGCCCGCCACCTTCCACGCCATCATGAGACCCACTGCGAGGACCATGAGGACCGGGTTCGTGCTTGCGGTGCCAGCCATCATGAAGTTCCAGTTCATGAAAGCCCCGAAGAAGGCTCCGATCCCTGTGAAGAAGTCCAGGATCAGCCCGATGCCGATCAGCACTTCACCGACCGCGATCAGCTTCGCGAGCGAGGTGTAACTCTCGCCGGCGATCAGGAAATTGAGGAAGTCCCGATACCAGTCGTAAGTGATCACGGGCTTCGCGGGAGCCGTCGGGATTGCAGTTGCGCGCACCCAGAAGCCCTTCAGCGCCTCACCAGTCGTCGTCCACCGCGGGTCGAACACCTTGTGGTAGCCGGCCATGAACCACTCGTAACCAACATACAAGCGGATAGCCAACCAACCCCAAGCCGCGATCGTATTGCTGAAGAGCCAGTGGGCGATCGGTGGATCCTCCACCGTCACGTACTTCCCAACTCGCGAGTAATGACGCGGGCCATTGCCGTGCACCTCCTGACAAGATTGTTGCCGGTGCACCGGTCAGGTGGTTCAGGGGGTCCCCTGATTGGCTATGATGGGTCGTACACGCGGGACCAGAGGGAGAACCGACCGGGCCCCGGTGCACGTTCAGATCAGTGGCGCGGGGGTGGATTGGCTGCAAGGGCCTTGCGGTAGGCCTGAGTGATGCGAGCCACTTCGGACGCATCGACCTCGACTTCGCCGCGTTGTGCTGCGGCTTGAAGTCCGAATACCGCGTAGAACCGGGCATCCTGAGCCATGGTTTCGTACTTCGGCACCATGTGGAGGTGGAAGTGAGGCGAACTCTCGTTCATTGAAACGGTGTAAATCCGCAACGCGCCGGTGACTTCTTCCAGAACTTTCTCGAAGTGACGAAGGTCCGGGCCGAGGCGTGCAGCTTCTTGGTCGTCGAAATGCGCGATGCCTGGTGTATGACGATGGCTGAGAATGGTCATCCATCCGGCAACCCCGTATGGGGCGGGTGCGTGCCAGATCAGCCACAAGTCGTCCTCGTAGATCGCACCTCCCTGTATCTCGGCCTCGCCTGAGGCAATCCGGCAGACGGCGCAGCCCTCAATCTGGCTTGGATGTTTCATGTACCACGGTCCTTTCATGTGCACCCGTAAATCTGACAATTGGGACGCAACGGCTGGCGACAGGTTACACGGTCGCGACGGTCGGGCGGACCGCGGTGACCCAGTGCGTCAGATCGGCAACGCTAGCGACCACTTCCGTCGAAAACGCTGAATGGGCTCGCTGTTACAACGTCGCTCGGTATATTTCGAAGAGCAGCGCACTTTTTTGTGTGTCTCCGCTCGCGAAAGGTGGCCCACTGTGCGTAGTTACAGTCCGAAAAGACTCCGGTTGTTGTTCGTCATGGCATTGGTGGTTGCCGCTGTGGTTGCGATGCCAAGTCGAGCATCTGCCCACCAACCACGTGTGCCGGTTGGTGCCGAAGTGACCATCCTTGATCCGGAGGTCTCAAAGGCGTACTACCACACCCTTGATGGTCGTGCACATTCATACCGCATAAGGGCAACGAACCCGTTCGACCTCTACGTGTCCATCACGGTGCCCGCCATCACTGGACAAGGCACTGATATTTCGGCGTCGATCGTTCGGGTGGATGGACCCGGGACAACTGTTGCGTCGCTGAACGGCGTTGATCACAAGTGGACGAGATTTTTTGAACCCTTTGGTTACAGCGACTACCTCCAAGGGCCGGAACACCGCGGGCGTGCCGAACCCGGTGACTACGAAATCCGGGTGACGAGTCCCGGGAACGACCGCAAGTATGTGCTGGTTGTTGGCGAAATTGAGGCGTTCGATTTCGAGGAGACGGCCAACGCCGTCAACCTTGTGCCCTTGATCAAGCGAGACTTCTTCGGGGAAAGCCCCGTGACGTTCCTGTTCTCTCCCATGGGTTTCGCCTACGTCGTGGCTACATTTGCAACTGCGTTCGGGGCGGGTGCTGTTCTTCGAGCCGCGCTACGTCGGACGCGTTGGAACGGACTTTGGCGTCCGACCCGGAACATGGGCCTTCCAGACAGATTAGCTCGATTGGGTATCGGTGTCGCCTTGTTTGCCTGGGCGGTGACAACGACGTGGGACCCAGTTACTCTCTTCATTTCCGGGTTCTGCTTATACGAAGGGGTTTCCCGGTGGTGCGTCCTCCATTCGGCAATTGGCCGGAACACGTGTCCTGTCTGAAAAACAAGGTGGTGAACCACGTCTCACCGCTGGTGTCGTCATTTCCGGCGGGTTGGGAACCAAGTCAACAGAACCTTCCTTTCCAGTTGGGTGGAGACGTTCACAACTTCCAACGCCGGCCTTAGTTCAACTGCCAAGTGGTCGTCATCGGCAGGGTTTCCGGGACGCCTGAAAACGTTAGCCCGGTTGTGGGCCGGTTTGCTTGGTCGGCAGCGAGGGAATCCATGAAGATACGCAGGCTGCGCATTTCGAGATCCCCGGCGGGCCCACAAGTCCGCTTTGCATGCGACACAACAACCCCTATGACCACCAAGACCAGGGTGACAACCACAACGGTGTCCATTGGTGTTATCACATAATTTTTAAAGCTTTTTATACTACATAAGTGACCATGAAAGTCTTCAATATATTCACAGGGCGCATATCATAGTTGCGTGTAAAATCTTGAGTTGCTTCATTCTTATTTATGAATAAACATTACGTGGATTAATTTATACACACATTATAAAAATGGTGACAAAAATCCAAGCACATCAAAACCGCGTGTATTCAGTGACTTGTGCTTGGATTCGTGGCGCCAAACGGTTTTTAATCTTTCGGGATCTGCTTCTTGCATTGGATTAATAGCCGCAGATACTCCCCGGCCTTATCTACGCAAGTTCCACTCGCAACTCCCGCGACGAATTATTGGAACGGCACGTGGCAGCAAATCGGCACGTGCTGGCTGTCCGTGTCACCCTTGGTGAACCTCAATGGCAAAGATCCCGACCGCTTTGCCGGTATTCGCATTCAACCAGTCGCTTTTCCGACTGTCCGTGATCAGTGCGGGAAAGCGGGTTCTCAGTCACATCATGTCTGTCTCGAACACAAATGCACAGGAGACCGCCCCCGTAGGCCTCCACCCCTTGTTCAATGCCCTGCACCCATACAGACAGGCCGATCAAATCCTTGAGAAACTCGGTGCTTCAAACCCGCGACAACCATTGTGGAAACTTTCGAATTTCAGCTCGTCAGGTCGAGCGAACGTCTGTGGCTTCATTGAGGTGCCCAACCGCGCCTTGCTGTGTCGATCATGCAATGACGCCGTATTTGTTTTATATTCATAATGTTATGAGTGTCATTCTACGCTTGAAAGCGTGACGGCGTGGCTGACACATTGTGTACGCACACTGACATGGGATGTATCGTCAGCCGGAAGCCC
>SXGT01511205.1_pt1 | contig 10133 bp, 7 predicted proteins | sample 3176221 | NCBI WGS metagenome assembly SXGT01 (sample SAMN11356862, study PRJNA531348) | freshwater metagenome | isolation source: freshwater sample F1-120 | place: China: Fuxian Lake, Yuxi | collected 2017-12-25
CACGCGGCCGGCGACGCGCTCCTCATCGAGGTCGCCCGTCGTATCGAACGCTGCGTCCGCGACACCGACACGATCGCGCGGTTGGGAGGTGACGAGTTCGTCGTGCTCTGTGAGGATCTCGATTCGCACGACCGGCTCGACGTGATCGCCCGGCGCATCGTCGAAGTCATCGAGGAACGCGTCCTCATCGGCGGTCGAGAAGCGTTCGTCGGTGCGAGCATCGGCATTGCGTTCGCTCAACCCGGTCAGAACGCGGGCGAGCTGATGCGCGACGCCGACAGCGCCGTGTACCGCGCGAAGCGCGAAGGTCGCGCTCGGGTGGAACACTTCGACGACGCAATGCGGGCCGACACGGCGGCGCGAGTCTCACTCGAGATCGAACTCCGTCACGCCCTCGAAGCTGCGGAGATCGGAGTCGAGTACGAACCCGTCATCACGTTGAGCGGCGCCGTGATCGAAGCCTTCGTCGCTCGCCCGACGTGGACGTCCAGCGATGGGCGTACGTGTCGAGGCTCCGAGTTGCGTCAGCTCGCCGACGAGGCCGGTCTCGGTCGACAACTCGGTCAGCAGTTGCTCCACGTCGCGACGCGTGACCTCGCGACGTGGCGCGGTGAACAACCGGCCGGTTCGAACATCCGCCTGTTCATGAGTCCGACCCCCCGCCATCTCGTCGATCGCGAGTTCCTCACCGATCTCACTTCGGCGCTCGACGCGAACGTCGTCGCACCGGGAGCACTCTGCATCGGTGTACCTGCGGAATGGATGGTCGACGAGACGGGCGCGGCGTTGGCCGCGATGACTCGCGTGCGAGACATCGGCGTACGACTCGCCGTCAATGGCTTCGGACGCGCCCACTCCTCACTGGCCGACCTCCGACGCATGCCGGTCGACATCGTGCGACTCGACCCGAAGTTCGCGTTCGGTCTCGCAGTCGACCCCGCGGGCGCGGCCATCGTCAACGCGGTCATCGGACTGGCCGACGCGCTCGAACTGCGCGTGCTGGCCGATGGGGTCGACGAAGTCGAGTTCTTCGCTGCCTTGTTCACGCTGGGTTGCGACTATGCGACCGGAGACCTCCTCGCACGCCCGGTCGATGCAACGACCGCCGCGAGCCTGCTCGGGCACGCGGCCGAACTCTCACCGCTCGCCTGACGTCCCGCGCGCCGCGGCGTCAACGTCGTGCGAGTACGTCGACGGGCAACGCCTGAATCGTGCGGCCCTCGCGTCCGGTGACGGTGTCAGCTTGGAGCAAGGCGTCCCACACCGCCGCTTCGGTGGCGTCGACAGCCGCGGCAAAGATCGCATCGATCGCGTGGTCGGCAAGGTGACGCGTCTCGACGATCGGATCCGTGGCGAAGCGATCGACGCGTGCGGTGGTCGAGCACGCGAAGAAGATCTCGCCGCTCGCGTGGTGCGCAGTCGACCCCACCCGAGCGAGACCGAGTCCGGCACGCCGCGCCACACGCTCGCACTGCTTCGCGGTGAGGGGCACGTCGGTCGCGATCACCACGATGCAGCTTCCGGCGGGATTCGGGCGATCGCCGCGACCGTAACCGTCGGCAACCAACCGCGAGCCGATCACCTCACCGGCGATCGTGAGGCGCGCGAGCTCGCCGAAGTTCGCGAGCACGAGCACGCCGACCGTGCCGTGTGCCGTGACACGCGACGCGGTGCCGATGCCCCCTTTGCACCCCATGCAGATCATCCCCGTTCCGGCGCCGATCGCGCCGCCGAGCATCGCACCACCGGTCGCGGTGTCGATCGCGGCGCGGGTGAGTTCGGGTGTGATGCTCGCACTTCGCGCGTCGTGCAACCAACTGTCGTCGCACTCACCGACGACGGGTATGACGACGTCATGAAGTCCGACTTTCGGCGAGGCCGCCAGCATCGCGTCGACCACGCCTTGATACGCCATGCCAACACCCATCGTGTTCGTGAGTACGACGGGCGTTTCGAGCAGGCCCCATTCGGCAATCTCGACCGACCCGGTCAGCTCACCCGCGCCGTTGAGCACCGAAACACCGGCTTGCATCGGCCGCTCGAACTGCTGGTCGAGGTCGTCGAACGCCACCGCGGTGACACCAGTGCGAGCCACGAATGGTTCGTCGTGCCATACCGTCTGGTGACCGACGCGAACGCCAGCGACATCGGTGATCGCGTCGTACCGACCCGCCGCCAACGGACCGACGTGGAATCCGAGATCACGGGCGCGAAGACGAGACGCGGGCGCGGGCATGCGCGACCACGGTACCGTGCCGCGAATGGCCGAATTTCCGATCCCGGTGGTCTGGAGTCCCACGACCGACGAGCATCGAGACATCGTCGGTGTCTGGATCGGAATCAGCGAACCCGGCGACGAGGAACCCGAGCGGACCGCGACGATTCGTTCGACGCTCGGGGCGGCCGGCGCGCCGATGGTGGAAGCAACACCTCATGCCGATGCGACGTTGCTCGCGGTCCACGACGGCGAGTTCGTCGAGCTCCTCGACACGGCCCACGCGCGTTGGATCGCCGACGGCTACCCCGCGCGAACCGGTCAGCGGTTGGTCATGCCATACCTGTTTCCGTCGATCGGCTTCGCGCTCGGCGCGCCCCCGCGTCGAGCCGCCGCGCTGCACGCCGACATCGGTCGCTACGCAATCGACACGATGACGCCGATCGCCGCCGGCACCGCACGCGCTGCCCGAGCCGCTTTCGACTGTGCCCTGACGGCCGCCGACCTCGTCCTCGACGGAACCCGGGCCGCCTACGCCGCGGCCCGCCCGCCCGGCCATCACGCAGGTCGCGACTTCTTCGGTGGCTCGTGCTACCTGAACAACGCCGCGGGCGCGGCCGAACACTTACGGAGGTCGGGGGCTGCACGAGTCGCGGTCATCGACATCGACGCGCATCACGGGAACGGAACTCAGGCGATCTTCTATGACCGCTCGGACGTGTGGTTCGGGTCGGTTCACATCCACCCGGGCGCGGGTTGGTACCCGCACTTCGTCGGATTCGAGGATGAGACCGGCCGCGGCGACGCCGCCGGAACGAACGTCAACCTGAGTCTGGCCGAAGGTGTCGGCGACGGTCCCTGGATCGAGGCAGTCGCGACGCTCTGCGCGCGTGCGGCGGCGTTCGCGCCCGATGCCGTGGTGGTCTCGCTCGGCGTCGATGCCGCGATCGAAGACCCGAACAGCCCGTTGCAAGTGACCGAGACCGGATTCCGCGTCGCGGGCGCGGCGATCGGCGGGATCGCCGCACCGACGGTGTTCGTGCAAGAGGGTGGCTACGTCGTCGATCGCCTCGGCGGCCTCGTGCTCGCAGTCCTCGAAGGCTTCGCCGGCAGCTGAGTGGCGGTCCCGAGAATCGACCGCCAGCGAACAACACCTGTGACAGCGATAGCTTCGGCGACGTGACGGACAGCCCGCGCGTCGTGATCGTCGGCGGGGGGCACAACGGACTCGTCGCGGCGGGACTCCTCGCCAAGCGCGGTTGCGACGTGACGGTGCTCGAACGACGTCACAAGGTCGGCGGCGCCGCGGTCACTGAACAACCGTGGGGACCCGAGTACAAGATGACCGCGCTCAGCTACGTGATGAGCCTGATGCCGCCGGTCATCCTCGACGAGCTCCGACTCGAGCGCCACGGCTACAGGATCCACCCGCAACACGGCTACTTCTGCCCGCTCGACGACGGACGCGCGCTGCAACTGTCGGGATCCGAATCCGAACGCCACAAGAGCATCTCCCAGTTCTCGACGCTCGATGCCGACGCGCACCCGCGGTGGGAAGCCTGGCTCGGCGATCTCGCGAGCACGCTCGGTCCGTTGTTGTCGGCAGTTCCGCCGCGCCTCGGCTCGAAACGTCCGCGCGACCTCGTCGACCAAGCGAGACTCGCCTGGAAGGTCCGCAAGCTCGACCAGCACGGAGTCAGCGACGTGACGCGGCTGTTCACGATGAGCATCGCCGACCTTCTCGAAGAGTGGTTCGAGTCGGATGTGATGCAAGGTGTCCTCGCGGTGAGCGGTGTCATCGGAACCTGGGCGGGGCCGCGGAGCGCCGGCACCGCGTTCGTGATGGCGCACCATCAGATCGGCGACCTCGGCGACGGTCAGATCACCGGCGCATGGGGATTTCCCGAAGGCGGGATGGGCGCGGTCAGTGACGCGCTTCGGTCCGCGGCCGAGTCGTTCGGGGCGCGAGTTCGAACCGAAGCAACAGTCACGCGGATCGACGTACGCAACGGACGTGCGACCGGAGTGACCCTCGAGGACGGAACCATGTTGTCCGCTGACGTCGTCATCTCGACCGTGCATCCCAAGGTCGCATTCGGTCAGCTCGTCGCGCGCGACGAACTCCCCGATGAGTTCCGCGCGGGGATCGATCGTTGGCGCAGTCGAAGCGGCACGGTCAAGGTGAACGTCGCCGTCGACCGCCTCCCCGAGTTCCGCGCCCGGCCCGGGTTCGACCCCGAGGTCCACGGGGGCACGATCGTGCTCGCACCGAGCCTCGACGCGATCGAGGGCGCGTTCCAGGACGCGGTCGCCGGTTCGCCCGCCCGCGAGCCGTTCGCCGACATCTGCATCCCGTCGGTGTTCGATCGCACCCTCGCGCCCGAAGGACACCACGTGATGTCGATGTTCTCGCAGTGGGTCCCGCACGAGTTCGCGGCCGCACCACACGACACCGATCTCGCGGCGTACGCCGACCGACTGGTCGCGCGAGTCGAAGCGGTGGCCCCCGGATTCGCGGACTCGATTCTCCACCGACAGGTGATCGGGCCCTATGAGATGGAGCACACCTACGGACTCGTCGGCGGGAACATCTTTCACGGAGAACTCACGCCCAACCAGATGGTCCACATGCGACCGGTCGCGGGCTGGGCGGACTTCACGACACCGATCGCCGGGCTCTATCAGGGTGGTTCCGCAACGCACGGTGGCGGCGGGGTCACCGGAATTCCGGCGTTGCAGGTCGTGAAGCGCATCGAACACGACCACCGTGCGGGCCTGATCGCGAAGCTGCGGCGACGGCACTGAAGCCTGTGGAGTCGCCGGGCGCGAGGTCGAACAATTCGGTCACCTCGTCGCGTACGGACACGGCTCCGGGGTGGACATCTGGGCGTGCGATCGGCCGAGAGCCCTTGGCTACGACAGGCAGTGCTCACGGAACGAACGCGTTCGCACGACTCGACGCGTTCCGATGGGCGCCTTGACAGCACGCCCGGAGCGTGCGAAACATGCGCACCGACATTGTGCCGCTCCATGGGGAGCGAGCCGGGGGGACATGACATGGTCACCAGCGCGACCCGCAATCGCCGTCGTATCGGAGCATCGCTCGCCGTTGTCGCACTCGTCGGCTTGAGCGCGACCACCGGATCGAACGCCGGCGCGCAGTCCGACGACGACATCACGTTCACCGTGGGCGTCAGCCAGGAGATCGACAGCCTCAACGTGAACATCGGTGTGCTGGTCGCCGACTACGAGGTGTGGAACCTCCAGTACATGACCTTGACCGACAAGTCCGACGCCGACTTCAGCGCGGTTCCCGGTCTGGCCGAGAGTTGGGTTCCGAGCGACGGTGGGCAGACGTACACCTACACGCTTCGTGAGGACCTCCTGTGGAGCGACGGAACGCCGCTCACCGCCGAAGACGTCGCCTGGACGATCAACACGGCCAGGGACGAGGAGTGGATCAACGCGATCTCGATCGTGGCGAATCTCGAAGCAACGGTGATCGACGAACGTACGGTCGAAGTCGCATCGTCGGTCCCCGATCCGAAGTTGCCGGTGATCGATGCGTACGTCTTGCCGAAGCACGTGTACGAGGAAGTCGACATGACGACCTACGACGGCGAGACCGACGTCGGGAGTGGTCCGTTCACGCTCGCCGAGCACGAACCCGGCCAGTTCTGGCGGATGGAGCGCAATCCGAACTGGTACGGGTTCGAGCCCTACGTCGACGAGATCGTCTTCCAGTACTTCGCCCAGCCCGACCAGATGGCCACTGCCCTCGAAAACGGCGAGGTCGATGCCATCGACTCCGTCGATGAGGACCTCATCGAACAACTGGAGGCGAACGAAGACCTGGTGGTCGTGCAAGGGCGCCAGGGTGGATTCAGCGAACTCGCGCTGAACGCCGGCGACGGGCTCGGCGATGGGCACCCGGCATTGCAGGATCGTGCCGTGCGCCAAGCGATCAACTGGGCCATCGACCGCGAAGTGCTCCTCGAGGAGAACCTCAATGGACGCGGCACCGTCGGAATCGGCATGCCGGTCTCGGCCTCCGACGAGTGGGACCTCGTCGTCCCCGAAGACGAGCAATACACGTTCGACCTCGACAAGGCGAACGAGATTCTCGACGAAGCGGGCTACCTCGACACCGACGACGACGGAGTCCGGGAAATGCCTGACGGCACCAACCCGCTCGAGTTCCGGCTCTACATCCGTCAGGACTCGCCGGCCGATACCGAAAAGGCCGAGTTCATCGTGCCGTGGCTGCAAGACATCGGTATCGACACCGAAGTCCTCATCGCTACCGAAGACGAGCTGACCGCGATCATCGGTCGCGGCGAATACGACATGTTCACCTGGGGTTGGGTGCCGTTCGTCGATCCCGACTCGCAGCTCTCGTACTTCACCTGTGACCAACTGACCACTGATCCGGAGTCGCCGGGTTACAACGACGCCAACTGGTGCACCGAGGAGTACGACGCGCTCTACGAGGAGCAGAACCAGGAGCTCGACGTCGATCGCCGCAAGGAGATCGTGCAAGAGATGTTGCGGCACTTCTACGACGAGGCTCCGTACGTCGTGCTGTACAAGTACGACGACATCAGTGCCTACTCGGCGGATTGGACGGGCTTCGTGCGTCAACCCGCGGAAACCGGACCAGTTCTCTTCAACAACAGCTCGCACTCCTATCAAACAGTCCGGCCCGTCGACGTACCCGCGCGCGACGGTGATCCCACGGTCACGACATCTCCGGGCGAGGAACCCGACGACACCGATGAGCCCGCCGACACCACCGCCGGCGACCGCGACGACGACTCCGACGGCGGCGGTGTCTCCACAGGTCTGATCGTCGGCGGCATCGTTGCCGTTGGAATCGTCGCCGCAATCATCGGTGTGGCGCTCACACGCGGCCGTAGGGAGGACCGCGAATAGACGGCTCGAAGTCGTCACGCCATGACGCTCCGGGCACTGCTTCGCAGAGTTGGGTCGGCGTTCATCACGCTGTTGATCACGATCGCGATCAACTTCTTCCTCCTGCGCGTCGTCAAGAGCGACCCGGTCGCGACCATGACGCGCGGCCGCAAGGTCACCGCGGAGAAACGCGCCGAGCTTCGCGAACGCTTCGGGCTCGACGACTCGACCATCGTGCAGTTCGGCAAGTACCTCCGCGAGCTGGCACGCGGCAATCTCGGCTACAGCTTCCAATCCGGCCAATCGGTCTGGTCGGAGATCTGGGAGCGCGTTCCGGCCACGCTGACGCTCATCGGGGTTTCGACCGTGCTGTCAGCGTCGCTCGGCATCTGGCTCGGTGTGCGTTCCGGCTGGCGACCGGGCGGATGGTTCGATCGGATCTCCACGAGCACGACGATGTTCTTCTACTCGACGTCCGACGCGTTCTTCGGGCTCGTGCTCGCCTACGTGTTCACCTACAAGTTGGCGTGGTTCCCCACTGGGGGGATGATCGACCCCCGCAGTGACAACACCGGGTTGGCCAAGCTGTTCGAGCAGCTCCATCACATGGCGCTGCCCCTCACCGTGCTGACCATTGGATACCTCGGTCAGTACTCCCTGGTGATGCGCGCGAGCATCATGGAAACGAGCCGGGAGGACTTTCTGCAGCTCGCGAGAGCAAAGGGCGCGCGTGACGACGTCGTACGCCGTCGCCATGCCGCACCGAACGCGCTCCTGCCATCGGTCACGCTCGTCGCGTTGAACATCGGGTTCGTACTCGGTGGAGCAATCGTGGTCGAGACGATGTTCACCTGGCCCGGGCTCGGCCTCGCGTTCTCGCGGGCGCTCGGCGCACAGGACTTCCCGATGCTCCAGGGATTGTTCTTGGTATCGAGTGCTGCCGTCATCGCGATGACGCTCATCGCCGACATCGTGTACTCGGTGCTCGACCCGCGTGTGGAGCTGCGATGACCGCACCCTCGCCGGTTTCGAGCGCACGACAGGTGCGCTTCGCGCGACGCAAGCGTGCGATCGGTTCGTTTCTCGGCGAGTACCGCCGCCAGCGGGCTGGTCTCATCGGATCCGCCGCGCTCGCAACCGCGATCGTGATTGCGCTCCTCGCTCCGGTGATCTCCGATCATGCCAACACGATCGTGAGCGAGACAGTCGGCAACGAGCGCAGAGCATCCCCGAGCGGCGAGTACTGGCTCGGGACCGACGACAAGGGGCGACCGATCACCGACCTGCTCGTCTGGGGTGCGCGAACAAGTCTCCTCGTGGGACTGGTCGCCGCCCTCATCTCCATTGTGATCGGAGCGTCGATGGGGATCTGCGCCGGCTACTTCGGCGGACGGATCGACCGCGTGTTGAGTCGCGTCGAAGAAGCCTTCCTCGTGATCCCCACGATCCCGCTGGCGATCGTCATGGTTGCGGTGCTCGATCGCGAACTCAGCACCATCATCATCGTCATCGGCATCACGTCGTGGGCCGGGACCGCTCGGCTCATCCGAGCTCAGACCTTGACCGTCCGAACCCGGCTCTACGTCGAGCGGGCGCGCGCGCTCGGAGCAGGTCGGTGGCACGTCATCACCCGTCACATCCTCCCGAACGTGATGCCGATCATCCTCGCGAACCTCACGCTCACCGTGCCGGTCGCAATTCTCACCGAAGCGACACTGAGCTTTCTCGGCATCGGACCGTTCGAAGGAGTCAGTTGGGGAAAGACGCTCGAAGCGGCGAATGCCGCGAGTGCGGTCCGCCTCGGCAACTGGTGGTTCTTCCTCCCAGCCGGACTGTGCATCACGTTCGTCGTACTCGCGTTCACCATGGTGGGCAACGCGCTCGACCGAGTCCTCAACCCGAAACTGCGGGAGCGTTGATGCTCACCGTCGACAACCTGCACGTCACTTACAACACGAGGAGTGGGCCGCTGCGAGCGGTTCGCGGCGTGTCGTTCGAAATCGGGGCGTCAGAGTCGCTCGGCATCGCGGGCGAGTCGGGGTGCGGCAAGTCGACCTTGGGTTCGGCGTTGATGCGCCTGCTCCCGAAGTCGGCCACCGTCGCCGGCGACGTGCTGCTCGACGGCGAAGACGTGAACGCCATGTCGTTCGGACGTTTGCGCGCGGTGCGGTGGACCGAAATGGCCATCGTGTTCCAGGGCGCGCTCCACGCGCTCAATCCGGTGCGCACGATTCGCTGGCAGATCGCCGAGGCGATCACCCTGCACGATCGTGACCTCGGCACGAAGGCCACAACGGCCCGAGTCGGCGAACTCCTCGAGCAGGTCGGGCTGCCCGCACAGCGCATGAACGACTATCCCCATCAGCTCTCCGGTGGCCAGCGTCAGCGAGTCATGATCGCCATGGCCTTGGCGTGCCGCCCGCACCTGCTCATCGCCGACGAACCCACCACGGCGCTCGACGTGATGGTGCAAGCGCAGGTGCTCGAACTGCTCGAGTCGCTGCGCCTGCAGCATGACCTCTCGATGATCTTCATCACGCACGACTTGTCGTTGTTGACCTACGTGTGCGAACGCATCGCGGTCATGTACGCCGGGCGGATCGTCGAGGAAGGGCCGGCCGCCGACGTGTTTCGGGAGCCGATCCATCCGTACACATCGGCGCTCGCCGCTGCATTCCCGACCATCGGTGACCGCGCGTCTCGGATGGCTCCGGCCGGATTGCGCGGTGATCCGCCCGATCCCGCAGACCTCCCGGTCGGTTGTCCATTCGCACCGCGTTGCGATCGCGTTGTCGACGAGTGTCGCGAACTCGACGTCGGGCTCCGCGTCGCAAGCCGGTTTCGTCGAGCCGCCTGTATCCACGTCGACCCTGCCACAACATCGATCGCGCCATGAGTTCACTGCTCACGATCGAGGATCTGCGAGTGCAGTTCGCGAAGCACGGCATCGTCGCGCGCGCCGTCGACGGTGTCAGCCTCGACGTCGACCCGGGAGAGGTCGTCGCAC
>SXGT01736790.1_pt1 | contig 10133 bp, 6 predicted proteins | sample 3176221 | NCBI WGS metagenome assembly SXGT01 (sample SAMN11356862, study PRJNA531348) | freshwater metagenome | isolation source: freshwater sample F1-120 | place: China: Fuxian Lake, Yuxi | collected 2017-12-25
GAACACCAGCACCACGATCATGACCAGGAAGATGGCCTCGATCAGGGTGTGCTGCACCGCCTCGACCGAGTGCTCGACGTATTCGGTCGGGTTGTAGGGAATGGAATAGGTCATGCCGGGCGGGAAGTCGCCGGACAGGGCCTCGATCTCCTCGAGGACCGCATGGGCGGTGTTCAGGGCGTTGGCGCCGGGTTGCTGGACGATGGCCATGCCCACGCCGCGCTCGCCGGAGAAATAGCCCCGGATGCCGTAGTCCTGGGAGCCCAGCTCGACCCGCGCCACATCGCGGACGCGGGTGACACGGCCCTCGGCGTCGGTCTTGATGACCACATCGGCGAACTGTTCGGGATCCGACAGCCGGCTTTGCACCTGCACGGGCAGCTGGAAGGCGGAGGCGTTGTCCGTATAGGGCGGCTGGCCGATGGCGCCGGCTGCGGCCTGGGTGTTCTGGCCGCGCAGGGCGTTGATGATCTCGGGCGCCGTCAGGTTGCGCGCCGCGGCCTTGGCCGGGTCGATCCAGATGCGCATGGCGTAGTTGCCGCCGCCGAAGATCTGGACTTGGCCCACGCCCTCAATGCGCAGCATGCGGTCACGCAGCGTCGAGTTGGCGTAGTTGCCCATGTAGTCGACGTCGAGGCTCTCGTCCGGCGAGGTCAGGGCGACCAGCAGCAGGAAGTCGGTGGCCTGCTTGTTCACGGTCACGCCGATCTGGCGCACCTGTTCGGGCAGGCGCGGTTCGGCCAGGGCGACCCGGTTCTGGACCAGCACCTGGGCCGCATCCAGATCCGTGCCCGGCTGGAAGGTGACGGTCACCGCCACCACCCCGTCGGAGGTGGACGTGGAGGACATGTAGAGCCTGTTCTCGACGCCGTTCACCTCCTGCTCGATGGGCGCGGCGACGGTCTCGGCCAGGGTCTCGGCCGAGGCGCCGGGATAGGCGGCCTGGATCGCGATGGTGGGCGGCGCGATCTCCGGATACTGCGACAGCGGCAGCAGCGGGTAGGCGAAGGCGCCGATCAGGGTGATGACCACCGAGATGACGATCGCGAAGATCGGCCGGTCGATGAAGAAGCGTGAGAAATTCATGGCTTGGAGCCTGTCCCGATCAGTCGGCGATGGTCGCGGTGGACGCCGCCTGGGCGGTGGTCACCGGCTGCGACTCTTCACGCGGCTCGATGGTGATTTCGGTGTTCTGGGGCGTCACCGGCTGGCCGGGCTGGGCCCGCTGCAGGCCGTTGACGATGACCCGGTCGTCGGACGCCAGGCCGGCGCGCACAACCCGCAGGCCGTCCACCGTCGGACCCAGCTGAACGGGCTTGCCCGCGACCACGCCGTCGGCGCCGACCACATAGACCAGGCGGCGCGGGCCGTCGGTGACGATGGCCGTTTCGGGCACCAGCAGGGCCTGATAGGCCTCCGAGCCGGCAACGCGGGCGTGGCCGAACATGCCGGGCGTCAGGAAGCCGTCGGCGTTGTTGACCACCGCGCGCAGGCGGATGGTGCCGGAGGAGGCGTCGATGGCGTTGTCGGTGAAGTCCAGCGTGCCGGACCAGCGATAGTCGCCCTCGTCCTGCAGGCGGATGCGCACCGGGGCGCCGCCGCCGGAGCGGGCGTCCCGCTGGTACTTGAGCAGCAGGGCTTCGGAGCCCTCAAAGGTGAAGTGGATCGGGCCGCCGGACACGATGGTGGTGAGGACGTCGGCGGCCGACGACCCCCCGGCCACCAGATTGCCCACGTCCACCCGGCGGTCCGACACGCGGCCGGACGACGGGGCGGTGACGCGGGTGAATTCCAGATCCAGCTGGCGCGCGCGGGCATTGGCCTGGGCGCCGGCCAGGGCGGCTTCGGCCTGGCTGACCGCGGCGCGGGCGCTGTCGAACTCGGCCTGGGACACGGCCTGGGCCTCCAGCAGCCCTTCAGCGCGGGTGAATTCGGCGCGGGCCAGGTTCAACTGGGCCTCGGCCTGCGCCACCGAAGCGCGGGCGGAGGCCAGGGCGGCCTGGGCCGGGCGGGGGTCGAGGGTGAACAGAAGTTGGCCGCGCTGGACCATCTGCCCGTCGCGGAAGTGGACGGCCTGGATGTAGCCGCCCACCCGGGCGCGCACGTCCACGGTCTGAACGGCCTCGAAGCGGCCGACGAACTCGTCCCAGTCGGTGACCTGGCGCGCCAGGGGGGTGGCCACGGAAACGGGGGCGGCGGCCGGCGGGGCCTGACCCTCGGCGGGGTCTCCACAGCCGGAAAGGACGAGCAACGCAAAAGCGCTCGCGGCGATCACGCGGTACGGTCGCATGGGGTCTTCTCCTGTCGGGACGGACCACGTATGCGATGGGGAGATCGCCGCGAGTCAACGTCTGATGACTTACTGCTCGCGATGGCCTATGTTTGTCAACAGTCGTTGACTTCAAAAACTGTGACGCTTGTTCCGACTGACTGGAGATTGGTTCTGACCGACTGTTCCGCAAGACCCAGAAACGCCGCGAACACGCGGGTGCGGATTCTGGAATCCGCCCGCGAACTGTTCTCCCATCAGGGATACGACGAGGTGGGCATGCGCGACATCGGCCGTGAGGCCGGTGTCGATGCGGCCCTGGTGTCCCGCTATTTCGGCTCCAAGGAGGACCTGTTCGCCGAGGTGCTGCGCAGTTGCGGCGATGCGAAGGACTGGTTCGAGGGCGACCGCACCGACTTCGGCCGCGAGCTGGCTTATGAGCTGGTCTATGATCCGTCCGAGATGGATGACTGCAAGCTGGACGGCCTGCTCATCATGCTGCGCTCCATGGGGTCGCAGAAGGCGGCGGAGATCATTCGCCAGTCAACGCACGAGCGATTCTATGCGCCGTTCATCAAATGGCTGGGCGGCGAGGACGTGGAAGTCCGCTCGCGGATGGTGCTGGGGGTCCTGATGGGCATGGCGCTGAGCCGCGACATGGCCGGCGGTTATGGCCTGTCGGAAGAAGACACCGCCAAACTGTGCGAGCGGCTGGCCGTTCTGTTCCAGAACTGCATCGATGGCGATTGCTGAGCGAAGATCCGGACGCTGAGGAATTCGCCGAACGTTGAAATCTTTTCCTTAACCTTGTTAGCGCTCTCATTGCTGAAAAGGCACTGGGGAGAGCGCCTTGGACAATCACGCCCTGCTGGCCTTCGTTGGCCCGGAAGCCTGTCGGTTCGCCTTGATGGAGGCGACCGGCGATCGCCCGCGCCTGTCCCAGTATCGGGAGGTTCCGGTCCGGCTGGGCGACAGCCTCTGTAGCCTGATGAGCGCTTATGCGCTGGGCCTGGGCCGTCCGCTGCCGTCCCGCCTCGGCCTGGCCGTCGCAGCCCCGGTCAACGACGAGCGGATCACCGTGACCCAGTCGGGCTGGTCCTTCACACGCCACGAGCTTTGCGAGACCTTCGGTTTCGAGACTCTGTCGCTGATCAATGACGCGGCGGCGGCGGCCTTGTCGCTGCAGTGGCTGGAGGCCGGGGATACCCTGGCCATCGGAGCGGCGGACGCGCCGGTGGGAGGACTGGCTGAAGGACGCTATGCGGTGGTCAGCGCCGATTTCGGCCTGGGTGTCTCGGCCGTGGAGATCGGGCCGGACGGCTGCCGGGTGATCGACACCGAGGCGGGCCACCTGGCCTTCGCCCCGGACAATGCGGAGGAGTTCGAATTGCTGGCCCGGCTGGGCGCGGTGTTCGGACGGGTGTCCTACGAACGGCTGATCTCCTGGCCTGGACTGGCCAATGTGCATGAGGCGCTGGCGCGGGCGCCCGGCGCGCGGCCTGACGAGCCGCTGGATCCGCTGGAGGTGGCGCTGTACGCGCGCACGGGCGCCGATCCCCACTGCCGCGAGGCGCTGGACCGGTATCTGGCGGTGCTGGGGGATTTCGCGGGGGCGTCGGCGCTGGCGCTCGGCGCCAATCAGGGCGTGTTCCTGACCGGCCGCGCCATGGTGGAGATGCAGGACCAGATCGCCGCCAGCCGGTTCCGGGAGCGTTTCATGGCCAAGGGCCGGTTGAGCGGGGTGGTGGCGCGCCTGCCGGTGTGGGCCGTGGTCAATCCGGGCGCGGTGCTGATCGGGGCGGCCCGCAAGCTGACCACCGACCGGGCGCGGGCCGAGGCGCCCATGCTGATCCCGCCGTCACCGCCCAAGGGGGCCGCGCCGCCGCCTTCAAGACCGGCGGACCGGAAGTTGGTGCGGCGGCTGGGGCAGCCGCTGCTGGATGCGGTGGCCAGCGGTTTGCTGGTGGTGGATTCTGATCTCAACATCGTGGCCTCCAACGAGCGCTTCTGGGCCGGATCGGCTGCGCCGGAAGCTCTGAGGCGGCCGGGCGCGCCGGTGGAGCCGTGCCTGAAGGCTCTGGCCGAACTGGGCGAATGGCGGGCCGAGGACGTGGAGACGGCGCTGGGCCGGCTGCGCAGCGCCGAGCCCTTCGTCATCGAGCGTCAGGGGTTCGGCGGGCGCGTCACCCGGGACGAGGCCCTGCCCATTGCCTCGGGCGGCTGGATCATCACGGCCGAGGATGTCACCGTCGTAGCCCGCCGGGCGCGCGAGCTTCAGGATCTGGCCGCGGATCTGCGCGACGCCAAGAGGGACGCCGAGGCCGCCAACGAGGCCAAGTCCGCCTTCCTGGCCACCATGAGCCACGAGATCAGGACGCCCCTGAACGGGGTGCTGGGGATGACCCAGGCCATGGCGCATGACGAACTGTCGCCGATTCAAGCCGAGCGGCTGAGCGTCATCCGACAATCTGGAGAGTGCCTGCTGGCCATCCTCAACGCCATCCTCGACCTGTCCACGATCGAGGCGGGCAAGCTGGAGCTTGAGGAGACCGACTTCGATCTGGAGGCGCTGTTGCTGGGCGCCCGGTCCACCTTCACCGCCCTGGCCAACAAAAAGGGCCTGTCGTTTGATCTGACGGTGGCGCCCGAGGCCCTGGGGGTCTGGCGGGGTGATCCGACGCGGGTGCGCCAGATCCTGTACAATCTGATCTCCAACGCCCTGAAGTTCACCGAACAGGGCGAGGTGCGGGTGGCCGCAGCGTGTGATGGCGACGCCTTGACCCTGACGGTGACGGACACCGGCATCGGCATTCCAGAGTCGTGCCTGAAGGGTCTGTTCGATAAATTCGTCCAGGCCGACGCCTCCACCACCCGGCGCTATGGCGGCACGGGGCTGGGCCTGGCCATCACGCGCCAACTGGCGGAGCTGATGGGCGGCGGGATCGTGGTGTCGAGCGCGGAAAGCAAAGGGACGGTGTTCACCGTGCGCCTGACCTTGCCGCGCGGCGAGGCCGTGACGACGGCCGGCGAGGCGCCCGCGCCCGCCCCTCTGACCGCCGAGCGAGGGCTGAAGGTGTTGGCGGCCGAGGACAACACCGTCAACCAGCTGGTGCTCAAGACCCTGCTGCACCAACTGGGGGTGGACCTGACCGTGGTGGATGACGGGCTGGAGGCGGTGGAGGCGTGGGGCCGGGAACCCTGGGACCTGATCCTGATGGATGTGCAGAGGCCCCGCATGGACGGCCCCGGCGCCGCGCGCGCCATCCGGGCGGCCGAGGCGATGACGGGCCGTGCGCGCACGCCCATCATCGCCCTGACCGCCAATGTCATGACACATCAGGTGGCGGAGTATCTGGGCGCGGGCATGGATCGTTGTGTGGCCAAGCCCCTGCAGATCGGCGCCCTGGTGGAGGCCATGACCGCCGTGACGTCGCCCGACTATGACGCCCAGGCTGATGCGGCCTGACCTGCCACACTTGAGGAGACGCCCATGAGCCTGCCCACGAACCGTCGATCCGTCCTCGCGGGGGCGGGGGCCCTGACCGGCAGTCTGATAGCGGGCGGCCGTGCGCTCGGTCAGGAGCCCCGCAAGCTGGGCTACGCCATCGTGGGTCTGGGCGGATACGCCAACATCATCATGCCGCGCTTCGCCGAGTGTCGGCATTCGCGGCTGACGGCGCTGGTCAGCGGCGATCCGGCCAAGGCGCGGCGCATCGCGGCTGAATATGGCGTGCCCGAGCGCAACATCTACGACTATGCGAACTTCGATCGCATCCGCGACAACCCGGACGTGGACATCGTCTATGTGATCCTGCCGGTGGCCCTGCATCATGAGTACACCCTGCGGGCGGCGGCGGCGGGCAAGCATGTGCTGTGCGAAAAGCCCATGGCCATGAACGCCGGAGAGGCCGCCGAGATGATCGCGGCCTGCCACGCGGCGAATGTGAAGCTGATGATCGGCTATCGCTCGTGGTTCGAGAGCCACAACCGCGAGGCCATGCGCATGACGGGCGCGGGCGAGCTCGGGCCGCTGCGGCTGGTGACGTCACAGCACGGCTTCAACATCGGCGATCCGACGCAGTGGCGGCTGGACCCGGCCCTGTCGGGCGGCGGCTCGATGATGGACATCGGCATCTACAGCCTGCAGTCGGCCCGCTATCTCGCGGGCGAGGAGCCGGTCGAGGTCGCCGCCTTCGAGCAGACCGATCGCTCGGACCCCCGCTTCCGCGCCGTCGAGGACACCCTGCTGTTCCAGCTGCGCTTTCCGTCCGGCGCCGTGGCCGACGGCGTGTCGTCCTACAGCTCCCACCACGGGCGGTCGCGGGCCGTGGGGGCGGCGGGCTGGCTGGATATGGAGCCGGCCACGGGCTACGGCGGCCACCGGACGCGGGTCCATCTGGAAGGGCGGACCCGCGAGCACGAGCCGCCGATCCTGCCCCTGAACCAGTTCTCCGGCCAGCTGGATCACCTGTCGCAGTGCGTGCTCACCGGCGCCGAGCCCATTGTGCCGGGCGAGGAAGGCCTGCGGGATATGCGCATCATCGACGCCATGTATCAGGCCGCGCGCGAGCGCCGGCCGGTGGCAATATGACCGGCCCGCGAGATGGTCTCGCGAGGATCGGGCGGCGCGGTGTTCTCGCGGGCGGGGCGGGGGCCGCCGCCCTGGGCCTCATGGGATGTGGAGACGGTCGGATGACCAGCATGGAACGCCAGAGCGTGGGCGGCGTGCATCGCCTGTCGCCGGAGATGGATTCCATCATCGCGCCCGGCGCCCGGGTGGAGGTGCTGGCCGAGGGGTTCGACTGGGCCGAGGGGCCGGTCTGGGTGGAGGCGGGCGGCTATCTGCTGTTCACCGACGTGCCGCAGAACGTGATCTGGCGCTGGTCGGAGACGGGCGGGTTGTCGGAGTTCATGCGGCCCTCCGGCTTCGACGGCGAGGATGGTTCGCACCTGCGCGAACCGGGCGCAAACGGTCTGGTCATCGAGCCGGCCGGGACGCTGCTGATGTGCGATCATGGCAACCGGTCCCTGTCGCGGGTCGATCTGGCCACGCGCGAAAAGACAATCGTCGTGGACCGATACGAAGGGCGTCGCTTCAACAGTCCCAACGATCTGGTGATCCACCGGTCCGGCGCGGTCTATTTCACCGACCCGCCCTATGGGCTGGAGGGGATGAATGAGTCCCCCGTCAAGGAGCTGGCGCACAACGGGGTCTATCGCCTGGCGCCGGACGGCACGGTGACCATGATCGAGGACGCCCTGAGCTTTCCCAACGGGGTCGCGCTGTCCCCTGACCACCGCACCCTCTATGTGGCCGTGTCCGATCCCGAGGGGTCCGTGGTGATGGCCTATGAGCTTGACGAGGCCGGCGGGGCGCGTGCCTCGCGCGTGCTCTTCGACGCCGCGCCGCTGATGGGACCGGACGCGCCGGGCCTGCCGGATGGACTGAAGGTGGACGCCCGGGGGCGCATTTTCACCACCGGCCCGGGCGGCGTGCTGGTGCTGACGCCTGAGGGTGAACTGCTGGGCGTCATCGACACGGGACGGGCGACTGCCAACTGCGCCTTCGGCCCGGGAGGGGCGAGCCTGTTCATGACGGCGGATGATCGGCTGACGCGAGTGGCTCTGATCCCGGCCTGACGCCCCGCCTCAAGGCTGCGGTGAAAAAATGCCACAGACGGTGGTTGAGGCTCGCTAATTGGAAAATTGTGCCTTTGCCCTGTTGCGCCGCACAGGGAATTGATGTCTCTTGCCGTCATCGCAGACCAAGGCTGACGACGTGAACAACCGCGCGCCCATCACTGGACAGACCCGGACGGCCATCGCCGCCGTGCGTCCGCATGTGGCTGTCGACGGTCTGCAAACCCTTATCCTGATTACCGTACTGGTGCTCGTGCTTCTTGGAAGTGCGGGGCTGCACGCGACCTGAACTCAAACCTCAGGACCGCTCGCACAGCCCCGCTTCCACCGGAAGCGGGGTTTTTCGTGTTTGGGCGGTCCGGATCAGCCGGAACCGATGACGCAAAATTCTTCCTCACCTTCGTCCCCGCCCAACCGCCGTAGCGCGGCGGTGACGCGCGGCCCGAACCGGGCGGCGGCGCGCAGCTATCTGCGGGCCGCAGGCATGGATGACGCCGATTTCGAGCGGCCGATGATCGCGGTGGTCAACACCTGGTCGTCGGTGACGCCGTGCAACATGCATCTGGATCGTCTGGCCGACGATGTGCGCCGGGGCATCCGCGAGGCGGGCGGCTGGCCGGTGGACTTCAACACCATCGTCGTCACCGACGGCATCAGCATGGGCACGCCGGGCATGAAGGCGTCCCTGATCAGCCGCGAGGTGATCGCCGACTCCATCGAGCTGGCGGTGCAGGGCCATCAGCTGGACGGGGTCGTCTGCATCGTCGGCTGCGACAAGACCATCCCGGCCGCGGCCATGGCCCTGGCGCGCATGGATATCCCCGGCCTCGTCTATTACGGCGGCACCATCATGCCGGGCCGGATCGGCCAGAAGGAAATCTCGGTCCAGGAGATCTTCGAGGCCATCGGCGCCCACGGCGCCGGGGCGCTGGATGACGCCGGGCTGAAGGCGGTCGAGGTGGCGGCCTGTCCCGGCGCCGGAGCCTGTGGCGGCCAGTTCACCGCCAACACCATGGCCATGGCCCTGAGCGTCATGGGCCTGTCGCCCATGGGCGCCAATGATGTGCCGGCGGTTCATCCCGACAAGGGCGAGCAGGGCGAGCGCTGCGGCCGTCTGGCGGTGGAACTGACCGTCAAGGGGATCAGCGCCCGCGCGTTCATCACCCCCCGGTCACTGATGAACGCGGCGGTGGCGGTGTCGGCCTCGGGCGGCTCGACCAACGCGGTGCTGCACCTGACCGCCATCGCGGCGGAGGCGGGCGTGCCGTTCGGGATCGAGGACTGCCACTTCGCCTGCGAGACGACCCCGGTCATCTGCGACCTGAAGCCGGGCGGCCAGTTCCTGGCCCACCACCTGTTCGTGGCCGGCGGCACCCGTCTGGTGGCCCAGCGGCTGGCCTGGGCGGGCAAGATCGCCGATGCGCCCACGGTCTCGGGCCGCTCGCTGTTCGAGGAGGCCGCCGAGGCCGAGGAAGCCCCGGGCCAGAAGGTCATCACCGACTTCGACCGCCCGGTCATGGCGCGCGGCAGCTATGCGGTCATCTACGGCGACCTGGCCCCCGAGGGCGCGGTCATCAAGCTGACCGGCCACAAGGTCGACCGCTTCGAGGGACCGGCGAAGGTCTTCGACCGCGAGGAGGACGCCTTCGAGGCGGTCCAGTCCGGCGCGGCGGGCGAGGGCGACGTCATCATCATCCGCCACGAGGGACCGCGCGGCGGCCCGGGCATGCGCGAGATGCTGCAGGTCACCGCCGCCCTGAAGGGCCGCAAGATCGAGAACGTGGCCCTGATCACCGACGGCCGCTTCTCGGGCGCGTCCTACGGCTTCGTGGCCGGGCACGTGTCGCCGGAAGCCGCCGTGGGCGGACCCATCGCGCGGGTCCGCGACGGCGACCGGGTCACCATCGACGTCACCAACCGCCGCATCGACGTGGACGCCGACCTGGGCGCCCGCGCGCCGACGACGTCCGACCGCGAGGCGCCGACAGGGGTCTTCGCCAAATACGCCGTTCTGGCGGCCTCCGCCTCGCAGGGCGCGGTCACCATTCCCAATCCGCCGCCGGCGCGCACCGCCGATTCCTTCCAGGGCCGGCCTCGCGCCGCCAGCACCCAGACCGCTCACGAGGACGCCTGATGCCCATCACCATCTACACCAACGACGACATTCGCCCCGGCGTCATCGCAGGCCAGCGCATCGCCATCATTGGCTATGGCAGCCAGGGCC
>SXGT01336517.1_pt1 | contig 10132 bp, 9 predicted proteins | sample 3176221 | NCBI WGS metagenome assembly SXGT01 (sample SAMN11356862, study PRJNA531348) | freshwater metagenome | isolation source: freshwater sample F1-120 | place: China: Fuxian Lake, Yuxi | collected 2017-12-25
GACAACGTGTTTGTCGAGCGACTTTGGCGCAGCGTGAAGTACGAGCGGGTCTATCTCAAAGCCTATGACAGCGTCAGCTCAGTACGTGCGGACATTGCCGACTACTTTCGTTGGTACAACACGGAAAGACCGCACTCGAGCTTGGAGGACGGCACGCCCGCGGAAACCTACCTCGATTTGTTGCCCAGGCTCGCCGAGGCTGCATAAAATGAAGCCCTTGGTGCTCCCCGAGTTATCCACCCCCGCCCGCCATCCAGCCAGCTATGGAAGGAGCGCCGGCTGTCGGGCGGGCGTGGATAACTCTGCACTGTTCCCAACCCGTCCGGTGTCCACTTATAAATCGGGGATTGCTGTTCAAACAAACCGGGCCACTTCTAAAAGCAGGTTCAGCGAGTTATTGGCAGGAGTTAAGGACACACTGCCGACTTTTCGCCTTCTCTCAGGATTGTTACTATGAATAAATTGGCATTAGCCACTGTGGTCGCGATTGCCATAGCAGTACGACTGATATTTGTCTTTGCCTTTCCAAATAGTGGTGGGGATTGGGACATCTATTCAACGGTGGCGCAAAACGTATTGGATGGGTGTGGCGTCTCTTTGTCAACACCGGGGAGCGGGGAATGCGCTCCTCATTTTGGTGGAAATCAACTCCCCGGCTTCCCTGCGTTCGTGGCAGCGATTTGGTGGCTAACAGATCATTCGGATATGGCTGTTCGCGTAGCGCAAATGCTGTGCTACGCTGCCGCATTGGCGTGGTTGATGCGGGCTGTATTGGTCCTTACCAAAGCCCCGCGCATTGCTTTGTTAGTTGGTCTTGTAATGGCTCTCTCGCCACTGCAGGTTGCTTGGCCACGATTTACCCAGACGGAGACGCTTGCTCTGGCAACCAATATTTGGGTTGCGGCGGAGTTGTTGTTATCGCTGTCGGAAAAACGGCTGCGAATGATTCCCCTGAGTTTGGCATTTGTTGCAGCAATATTTACCCGGCTGGATGGCGTGTTGCTGAGTGTCCCGATTGCCGTTGCTTGCTTCCTGATCTACCGACCTACCCAAGCGTTGCGCCAAGGCTTGATTTTTGCGCTGCTCACCGCGTTACCTCTTACGTTGTGGGCGGTCAGAAACGTGTCAGTAGGTTTGCCCATAATGCCTCAGGGCATGGTGTTACCCAATAACGCACCTACACCTTATGGTTATATCGCATGGTGTCGTAGCTGGATGACCGAGGAGTACCAGCGCCCGGGAGCGTTGTACCCCCCAAATCGCATGGTATATAGCGGGATAGCTATCGATAGCCGAGCTTACGATAGCTCCGAAGAAAAGGCAGAGGTAGAACGGTGGCTGGTAGAGTTAGCCCAGCACGACAGACAACCATTCCCACCCAGTATTGACACACGATTTGCACGATTGGCACGAGAGCGTGTAGAGCGAAGCTATTACCGCGCCTACATTTCCAACAACGTTAGTCGTGCGTTAGCGCTTTGGCGGAATCCCTTCAGCAGTTTTGCTTGGCCAAACGAACTTCCGGGCGACTTCGGCCACCAAGCGAGGCTGGAAGTGGCGAGATCAGGTTTGGCGGGCGTGTTTAGTATGGCCCAGCGTTACCCGGTTGAGGCAGTCACTAAAGCACTTACGGGTGGATATCGATATTTGCTGCTCGGGCTGACGCTGGGTATTTTCTTGGTCTCTCTCCGAAGAAATTCTGGTGATATTGGCATTGTCATCAAATTGGTCTTTGCTGTATTTGTTGCTAGAACGATGTTTTTTGCAGTGACAAACAATGTAGAAACACGATATACGGTTGAAGCTGTACCGTGGATGGAGCTTGGGGTTGTTCTTGCGATTTGGGGACGCAGACACATGGCAAAAGTTAGCTAAATGACGACTAATAAAATGCTAAGTAACTTTCCGTGGGGCTCCCTGTGCCTGATTTTTTTTGCAGCGTTCGTCGTCCGCATTTCGTACATTGCGGTTTTCACAAGCAATGAGCAGCTCGTGATGGAAGATCAGTACCTTTACCTGTCGATGGCACAGGTAATACGGGAACACGGGATATGGACCAGCACGACGGAGCGCGTACCGGGCTATCCCATATTCATTAATCTGCTGTACGACCTCACCGGAAACAATACTATCTATATTCCGCTTCTACAGGCGGCAATTGACAGCGTCACCTGCGTGATTATTGGATTGTTGGCGAACAAGGTAATTAAGCAAGGATGTCTGTTATCAGGGTATGCCTCTGCAGTGAACTTGAATATGATCGTGTTGTCGGGGATGGTACTAAATGATTCGTTGTTTTTATTTTTTTTTTACGAGCGCATTGCTATTGTTTGTTTATTGCATTTATGACAACAAAGCGACGACGTATCCGCTATGCGTTGGAATGCTTTCGTTTGCAACGATGATTCGCCCAACGACCTATTATCTTGTTCCTTTCGCGCTTGTAGCCATGGCGGGGTGGGGTGTATATATTGGGGCCAGTTTACGCAAGGCGACAATAAGATTTGTGGTAGGAGTTTTCGTTTGCGCATCTATTCTTTCACCTCAGTTGATGAGAAATTGGCAGCAGTATGGAGCCACTGAATTTGTCAGCCAAAGTGGTTCCCATCTATTGGGCTGGGTAGTTCCCGCAACCTATCAGTACTCGGGTCGCGGACCGTACCAAGCAGGACAAGAGCTTGCTTCCAGTAGACTCGATGCGCAAATGACCTCTGATGGATTGCTGAAGCTGCCAAATAATCCCTTTGACGAAAGTCGATATAAAGCTGCAGTTGCAAAAGAAATCCTTGGCGAGTTCGGTGTAATAAGCATCGCGAAGGCGTGGGCTGCGGGGGCGGGGATAAATATGCTGGCGCCGAGCGTTTCGTTCGCACCAGCGGTAAGGGCGATGGATCACCCGTCGTTCTACGGTACTCCGGGTGCCGGCGTTCTGGAAAAGATTTTGAATTATGTCAACGAAACCAGCGGATTGTTATATCTCGCTATTCTCGGGTTTGGAACTCTGACACAAGGTGTTTTTGTTGCGGCTTTTCTGTTTGGTTGGTGGCGCTTATGTAGAGATGCATGGTCCGCACGTGAACTGGATGCAAATGCAGCCATCCTCCTTTTTCTGACGGTTATGGTTGTGTATTTTCTCGCGATCACTGGTCCCATTATCGGACCCAAGTACCGTCTTCCTCTTGAGCCAATCATGACTGTCTTTGCCGTTGCCGGCTATTTTCGTTTGCGGCAAAGCGCTTCTCCTCGGATCATCTAGTCCCTTGAAAATCTGCCAGCTTTGCGCCGTCGATTTCACGCTAAACCATTTTCTTCTTCCCTTGATTGACGGCATGCAGACCGCCGGGTGGCGGGTGACTGCGGTTTGCTCCAACGGCCCATTACTGAAGGCATTGAGCGAGCGCGGCTACACGATTGAAGCAGTGGCCATCGCGCGCAGCATGAATCCAGTTGCGGCGTTGGGGTCAACGATTGACTTGATTAGACTGTTTCGTCGCGAGCGTTTCGACGTGCTGCATGTGCATACCCCGGTGGCGGCATTGATTGGACGCGTCGCTGGCCGCATCGCCGGGATTCCGCTGGTTGTTTACACCGCCCACGGATTCTATTTCCATGACGAGATGCCGCGCTGGAAGCGGGCGCTGTTCGTCGCGCTGGAACGTTTCGGGGGGCTGTTCACCGACCTTCTCTTTTCGCAGAGCACGGAAGATGCCGAGTTGGCGATCAACGAGCACATCGCCCCGCGCGAGCGCGTGCTGGCGATCGGAAACGGCGTGGACGTGTCGCGCTTTGATCCGGCGGAAGTCGGCGTTGGCGACACGGCGCGCGCGGCTTTGGGCATTCCCGCCGATGCCTTCGTCGTCGGTATGATCGGTCGCCAGGTGCGAGAGAAAGGCGTTGCGGAGTTTCTCGCCGCCGCCGCGGAACTGGCGCCGCGTTTTCCGCAAGCATGGTTCCTGCTGGTCGGCGAGCGCCTGGCGAGTGACCATGCCAGTGGCGTCGAGGCCGAGCTTGCCGCAGCGCGGGTGGCGCTCGGCGAGCGCCTGGTCACGCCGGGCTTGCGCTCGGACATCCCGGAGCTGCTCGCGGCCATGGACCTGTTTTGCCTGCCCTCGTGGCGCGAGGGCATGCCGCGCACCATCATCGAGGCGATGATGATGGGCAAGCCGGTGCTGGCCACCGACATCCGTGGCGCGCGTGAGGAAGTGGTGGCGGAGCAGACCGGACTGCTCGTTCCCAGCCGCAGTCCGGAGCGCCTGGCGGAGGCGATGCAGCGCTTCGTTGATGACCCGGATTGGGGCCGGCGCCTGGGCCAGGCGGGCCGGCAACGCGCCCTGCTGCTGTATGATGAAAAAGAAGTCGTCGCGCGGCAGCTGGAGCGCATCGCCCTGGCGGCGCGGCAGCGTGGCTTGCTGTGAACCCCGCCTTTTCAAACTGGATCGCCCTGCTGGTGGCGGCACTCGCCACTTCGATGCTGCTCGCCCAGCTGCTTGGGCGGGCGCACGCCTTGCCGCTTGACCGGCCCAACGAACGCTCGCTGCACCAGCGCCCGACGCCGCGGATCGGAGGTCTCGCCGTGTATCCCGGCATCGTCCTGGCCTGTCTGCTGGCCGGACCCCACACGGCAGCGTTGCTGGTACCGCTGGCCCTTGCCGGCCTGCTGTTCCTGATTTCTGTCGCCGATGACTGGCGCAGCCTTCCTGCCGGCCTGCGCTTTGGCTCCCATCTGGCGATCGCCGCCGGTTTTGCGTTCTGGATTGCCGGAGCTTCGCCGTTGGCGCTGGCCGGCGTGATCGCCATGGCCTGGATGACCAATCTCTACAACTTCATGGACGGCGCCAACGGCCTGGCGGGCGGCATGACCGTGATCGGCTTCGGCGCGCTCGCCCTGGCATCGGGTGAGCCCCTGCTGGCGTGTGCCGTGGTCGGCGCGGCGCTCGGCTTCCTGCGCTACAACTTCGACCCGGCGCGGGTTTTCCTTGGTGATGCCGGATCGGTACCGCTCGGGTTTCTTGCCGGCGCGCTGTGCTTTGTCGGCGTAGTGCGTGGTCACTGGCCGCTGTGGTTTCCGCTGCTGGTTTTTGCGCCCTTCGTCATCGATGCCACCGTCACGCTGCTCAAACGCGTGGTGCGGCGGGAGAAGGTCTGGAGCGCCCACCGCCAGCACTATTACCAGCGCCTGGTACGCATGGGTTGGTCGCACCGGCGCTTGGCGCTGGCCGAATATGCGCTGATGGCAGGTTGCGGCGGCGCTGCGCTGCTGCTGCGGTCGGCGCCCCTGGCGGCACAGGTCGCCGGAGTTGTGGCCTGCCTCGCCGTGCACGCGCTGCTGATGGTCTGGATCGATCGCCGCTGGGCGGCTAGGGGCGAACCGGCATGAAGCGCAACATCCTGATCTTTCTCCACGATCTCCTCATGGTGGCGCTGGCCTGGCTGGGCGCCTACTGGCTGCGTTTCAACCTCGACATTCCGGCCGAATTCACCCTGTCCATGTGGTCGGCGCTGGGCATCGTGGTACCGGTGCAGGGCGCCGTGTTCTATGCTTTCGGCCTGTATCAGGGGCTGTGGCGCTTCGCCAGCGTTTCCGACCTCAAGCGCATCCTGCTTGCCTGCGGCGTCGCCGGCCTGGCGACGCCGGCGGCGCTGGTGATGGCCCAGCATGCGGTGGTGCCGCGCTCGGTATTCATCCTCAGTCCCTTGCTCCTGGTCCTGCTGATGGGCGGGGTGCGATTTACCTACCGCGCCTGGAAGGACGGACATTTCTTCCTGCGCCGAACCGGCATGGGCACGCCGGTGCTGATAGTCGGCGCTGGCGAGACGGCGATGGGTCTGATCAAGGAGCTCGAGGCAAGCAAGGTCTGGCGTGTGGTCGGACTGGTCGACCCCGGTTCCGCGCAAGGCAGGCGACAGATGGCCGGTGTGCCGATCCTCGGCGGCATCGAGGACATTGCGGCCCATGCGCGCCGCGCCGAGGCGCGCCACGCGATCATCGCCATGCCCGCTGCATCGGTGGCGGAGCGGCGCCGGGCGACGGAAGCGATCGGCGCGGCGGGCCTCGCGGCGATGACCGTGCCGGCCCTCGATGATCTGCTGACCGGGCGCGTGGCGATTTCGGCGATCCGCAAGGTCGAACTGGAAGATCTGCTTGGACGCGAACGCATCGAACTCGACGAAGCCGGTCTGAGCGGACTGCTGCAGGGGAAGACCGTGCTGGTGACCGGCGCAGGAGGTTCGATCGGATCCGAACTGTGCCGGCAAATCACCCGCTTCAGCCCGCGCCAGCTGGTATTCCTCGAACAGTCGGAATTCGCGCTCTACAGTATCGAGCAGGAATTCGCTGGCCGGCCGGTGAGCTGCGTGGTCGGTGACGTCAGGGATGCAGATCGCATGAAGGCGGTGTTCGCCGCCTGCCGCCCCGACGTGGTGTTCCATGCAGCCGCCTACAAACACGTGCCGCTGATGGAAGGCGCCAACGCCTGGGAGGCCGTGCGCAACAATGTGCTGGGAACCCTGACCGTCGCCCGTGCCGCCGCCGCGGCCGGTGCCGGCGAGTTCGTGCTGATTTCGACCGACAAGGCGGTGAATCCGACCAATGTCATGGGCGCCAGCAAGCGCCTCGCCGAAGTGGTGTGCCAGGCGCTGCAGGCGGAACATACGGGCACCCGCTTCGTCATGGTGCGTTTCGGCAACGTGCTGGGCTCGTCGGGCAGCGTGATCCCGCTGTTCCGCGAGCAGATCGCCCGCGGCGGCCCGGTCACCGTCACCCACCCCGAGATCATCCGTTACTTCATGCTGATCCCGGAGGCGGCGCAACTGGTGATGCAGGCGGGGTTGCTGGCGGCACGGGAGGCCGAAGGCGGCCGCGTCTTCGTGCTCGACATGGGCGAGCCAGTAAAGATCGTCGACCTGGCGCGCGACATGATCCGCCTTTCCGGCTTCAGCGAAGATGATATTCGCATCGAATTCACCGGATTGCGCCCCGGCGAGAAGCTCTACGAGGAATTGCTGGCCGACGGTGAGGCCACCTTGCCGACGCCGCATCCCAAATTGCGCATTGCGCGGCCAACGGCCACTCCGTCGCCGCAATGGCTTGCCGAACTCGAGGCCTGGCTGGTGAAGGCCTGGCGGGAGGAGGCGGAGGTCAAGGCCGGCTTGCGGCGCTGGGTGCCGGAATATCGGCCCGCAGGGCATTGAAGGCCGCTGCCACCTCGTCTGCGGCAATATCCCGAACATCGCGGGATGGCTTCTGCAAGAGCCGGTAAGGCACTCCCCAGGGGCGCCAGCGCGCGGCGCCCGAATCCCCAAACAGGCAGACGATGGGCCGCCCGAGGCCAGCGGCGAGGTGCATCGCGCCGCCATCGGCGCAGATCACCGCCGTGCATTCCGCCAGCGCCGCGATCAGTTCCGGAAGGGTTTGCGTCGGACGCGCCTCGACGGTGATCGCCGTGCCACCAGCGCCGACTCTTGCGATGAGGTCCCGCGCCTTGGCATCGTCACCCGGATGCAGGGGATTGTCTTCGGCGCCCGGCGACCACAAGAGCATGAAGCGCGCCGGGGCCTGCGCTGCGATGGCCTGCATGGCCTGCGCAAAGCTTTCTGCGGGCCAGCGCTGGGAAGGCTTGCGCGCGCTGATATGTACGCCGATGGTCAGCACGCCCGGCGTCGAAGCGCCGTCGGACACGACGTGACATGGGGGCGGCGTACCGTCGACTCCATACAGCCCGGCGACGCGGAACACGTCCTCCACCTCGTGACGGTCGGCATCATCCAGCGGCAGGGCGACGTCCAGCCCGGCGACAGCACCGAAGCCAATGATGCGTTTCGGCCGCAGCCATTGCGCCTGCCTGACCACCCGCGGCTGGGGTGAGGTAGTCGCGATGATGACGTCATCGATCGCCATGTCGCGCAGGCGGCGCATCATCTGCAGCCGCCGCCACAGGATGCCGGGCAGGGATTCGCCGTGGCCGCGGTGCTTGGCCTTGGTGTAGACCAGCACCTCGTCAAGGTCGGGATTGCCGTCTAGCACCGGCGCGTTGTAGCTGTTGACCAGCGCGCCAAGCCAGCCCGCGGGAAAGCGCCTGCGCAAGACGGCGATCAGCGGCGTGGTGCACACCAGGTCGCCGATGTTGTCGCGGCGGATGACCAGTATTTTCGGGGCGGGATCGAGGCTCAAGGTAAACTCGCCGTCTATGGCTACTTATGCAATCGGCGACCTGCAGGGCTGTTTCGACCCGCTGCGGCGCCTTCTCGACTATATCAGTTTCGATCCGGCGACCGACCGCCTCTGGTTCGTCGGCGACCTTGTCAATCGCGGCCCGGCATCACTCGAGGTTCTGCGTTTCGTGCGTGCGCTAGGCGAGGCGGCAACCGTCGTGCTCGGCAACCACGACCTGCACCTTGTCATGCAATCGGCCGGCTACGGCAAGGCGAACAAGGAAGACACCCTGCAGGAGATCCTTGCTGCGCCCGACTGCGATGATTTGCTCGACTGGCTGCGCCGCTGGCCCCTTGTTCATGTCGATGGCGCCTGGACCATGGTGCATGCCGGTCTACTGCCGCAATGGTCGGTCGCCAAGGCGCAAGCCTTGTCGGACGAAGTGTCCGCGGCGCTGGGCGCACCCGGTTATCGCGACTTCCTGGCCAACATGTGGGGATCGGAGCCCGCCGCCTGGAGCGAGAACCTACTGGGCTGGGATCGCCTGCGCGTGATCGTCAACGCCATGACGCGGATGCGCTACGTCACGGCGGAGGGCGCGATGGAGTTTCGTGCGCCGGGCGCCAAGGCCCCGCCGGGCCAGGGGCCTGCCGGATGCATGCCCTGGTTTGACGTGCCCGGCCGCACTAGCGCAGACCACACCCTCATTTGCGGCCACTGGTCCGGCCTGGGCTTCCGGGATCAGCCCGGTTTGCTGGCTCTGGACACCGGCTGCCTGTGGGGCGGTAGCCTGACCGCGGTGCGCCTCGAGGATAGGCGGATATTCCGCCAGCCCTGCCCTGAAGCCGTGGGGCCAATGGGCTGGGACTGAATTGCGGGCAACCGCCGATGGCTTCGACAGCCATCGGCAAATCATGAAGCGCTCGTACCCTTGCCTGTCCATTGGCGAGCAAGCTCGGCCCGCCCCCCTTCGCCCCCCTCGCGGGGGGTTCCCCATTGGCCCGCTGCGCTCGATTCACGAGCGACGTATTCTGCGTTTTGCGCTAATGCGATACCCGGGTGGCACCCCCACCCGACAATACGCGCACCCGTTCGCCGGGACGGAAGCTCTCGTCGGCTTCCTGGGTGACGGCGATGATCTGTCCGCTGTCGAGCTTGATGGTGATCTCGAGGCCATCCTTCTTGGTGGCGCGTTCTTCGATCGCCTGTCCGGCGACGCCGCCGAGTACGGCGCCGAGCACGGAGCCCACGGTCTGGCCCTTGCCCTGGCCGACGTTGCTGCCGGCGACACTGCCGATCACGCCGCCGGCCACGGTGCCGACGCCGGATTGCGTACCTTCGATGGTGACGGTGCGCACGGACTCCACCACTCCCATGCGCACGTTCATCTCGCCGCGGGTCTGTGACCGTGAATAGGCCGAGCCCGACTGGCTGCCGGCGCACGCCGCCAGCAGCAGGGTCGCCAGGACGGCGGCGCAGATCGAGATGGCTTTGTTCATCGCTTCAAGCTCCTGTCAAAGATTCTCGCCAAAGGCCGTGCGGTAACGCCCGGCGATTTCCTCATGCGTCAGCTTGTGGTTCTGGCCGCCGCGATGGGCGATCTTGATCGATCCCATCAGCGAGGCGAGCCGGCCAATTTTGTCCCACTCCCAGCGCTTGCCAATGCCATATAACAAACCGGCGCGGTAGGCATCGCCGCACCCGGTCGGGTCGATCAGGTTTTCCGGGGGCGCTACCGGGATGTCGATACGCCGCCCCGCCGTGTAGATCTGCGACCCGTTGCCGCCGAGCGTGACGACCAGCGCCCTGACTTCCTCGGCCAGACGCTCCAGCGGCAAGCCGGTGCGCTCGGTCAGCAGCTTGGCTTCGTAGTCATTGACCGTGCAGTAGTCGGCAAGTTTCAGGAAGGCCATCAGTTCGGGGCCGTCGAACATCGGCAGGCCTTGCCCCGGGTCGAAGACGAAGGGAATGCCGGCGGCC
>SXGT01404946.1_pt1 | contig 10132 bp, 12 predicted proteins | sample 3176221 | NCBI WGS metagenome assembly SXGT01 (sample SAMN11356862, study PRJNA531348) | freshwater metagenome | isolation source: freshwater sample F1-120 | place: China: Fuxian Lake, Yuxi | collected 2017-12-25
CCGCGGGTACCCCGGGTAGCGCGCGTCGAAGTGGTCGGCCAGGGCGGCTGCTGAAACAGCGTCGATTTGGTCCTGCACCTTCGACCGTTCGCCGGGGACTCTCGCCAGCCAGCTCGCAAACCGCAAGATGGAGAAGATCTATAATGCGCTGGTTTGTGGCGTGCTTTCTCAGAAGGCAGGGGAGATACGGGCCGCAATAGCCCGTCATCCAACCCATCGCAAACGCATGGCCACGATTGATGGGGGGCGCGACGCCTGGACAAGCTATCGGCTAGTCACCCAGGCCGCCTCGGCAGCGTTCGTTGAAGCAACGCTCCATACAGGTCGGACGCATCAAATCCGCGTGCATTTTCAGCATATCGGCCACCCAGTGGTGGGCGACGATGTTTATGGCAGACGCCAGAACCAGCGATTTGTCGAGTTGACTGGCTACGATGCGCCGCGCCAGATGTTGCACGCCCGGCGAATTTCATTTCTCCATCCCGCCACCGGACGCCTGTTCGCCGTTGAGGCACCGGTGCCGTCCGACATGGATTCAGCGATGGAAGCACTCCATTTCAAAGAGTGACAGACACAGTTCTGCCGTTGCCCGGCGATCCCTCTGTAATGGCTTCAGGCATCGGTCCTGGTTTCAGGTAGGTGAGAAATCATGGTGTTGGAGAACATCCCGCTTGAGTCGGCTTTCGTAATTCCCAATATGTGGGCCGTGTCTGGCTCATGCAAATCAACACTATTCTTCGTTGCGTTGACCTTTCTTTTTGCTTGTTCGAGTCCCCAGAAGAAGAATCAAACCTCCACTCCGCTGGAGTATGATCAAACGGTGGTCACGCCAACAATTCTCCAATCGACGAATACAGCCGATGCGTCCAGGAATCCGGGCCAGGATGCTCCCGCTCCCATTGTCCCGAAAGCCACCGAGAGACAGCCCCCGCGCGTTCCGGTTGAGCTGATGCAACATTGGGTTTCGTTGGATAGCTGGAGCCTCACAAACCGTTTTGGAAAACCGCAGCGGGATCCGAACAGCCAGCCGCCTTCATTTGTGGTTCGTTCGACCAATGGCACCCTTGGGATTCGTATCGGTGGCACTGCTGCAACCTGGAATGGACTCCGACTGGATTTGGCTTTTCCGCCCCAGATCGGGAATGGCCGTCCGATTGTCCACGCGCTTGATGCATTGAGAAATTTCGAGCCGCTGCTGGCAGGCGTGGGATGCATGGATTTGACGAATCGATCGATCGTCATTGATCCTGGGCATGGCGGCGACAATACCGGCGCAAAATGCGTCAGCAATGGCCGCTTCGAGAAGGAATACACCCTGGATTGGGCGTTGCGGCTGCGACCATTGTTGGAGAACGCAGGCTGGCGGGTAACACTGACCCGCACAAATGACATGGACATTGCCTCGTCCAACAGAATCGCGGTGGCTGATCGTGCTCAAGCCGGCCTTTTCCTCAGCCTCCATTTCAATTCGGTCAACGGCAACGGTTCTGCCGGAGAGCATGGTGGTCTGGAAACCTACTGTCTGACGCCGGCAGGCATGCCTTCATCAATCACCAGGGAATTTGAGGACAATCGGAACCGTGCTTATCCAAACAATGCATTTGATGCGGAAAACCTGCATTACGCTGTTCGGCTGCACCAGGCGCTCATCGCGGGTACATCCAGGCGGGATCGTGGTGTTCGGCGAGCCAGGTTCATGACAGTGCTCCAGGGACAAAACCGTCCCGCTGTGCTCATCGAAGGCGGCTATCTAACAGATTCGAAGGAATCACGGGTGATCGCCACCGCAGAGTACCGCCAGAAACTGGCGGAAGCTGTCGCCAAAGCATTGAACGAACAACTTCACTAATGGCCTCAAAGAATCACGTGCTTGTCACAGGCGGTGCCGGCTTCATCGGGTCACACCTGGTTGAGAGATTGCTGGCGGACGGGTGCAAAGTCACAGTGCTGGATGACTGCTCCACGGGGAAGGTGGAGAATCTTCGACACGTCCGCGACCATCCGCTCCTGAAGTTCAGCCGCGGCAAAGTCTCTGATTGCAGTGAACTGGCCGACATGGTGGAGAGCTGCGATTTCATTTACCATCTGGCAGCCGCTGTCGGCGTCGAACTGGTAGTTCATTCCCCGATTCGCACCATTCATACAAATCTCAAAGAGACGGAATCGATTCTTGAAACAGCAAGCCGTTCTCGTGTCCCGGTGCTGCTGACATCCACTTCCGAAGTCTATGGCAAGAGTCAAAAGGATGCGTTTGACGAGGAGGATGACCTTCTCATCGGCCCTCCTCATCTTGGTCGGTGGAGTTACGCGTGCTCAAAATTGATGGATGAATTTCTCGCGCTTGCTTACTCGCGAGAAAGAGGGCTGCCAGTGACCGTGGTGCGGCTGTTCAACACCGTGGGCCCGCGTCAATCCGGCAATTACGGCATGGTGCTTCCGCGCTTTATCTCGGCCGCGCAGAAAGGCGAGCCGCTGCGAATCCACGGCGATGGCACGCAGACCCGATGCTTCTGCTTCGTCGCGGATACGGTCGAAGCGCTGACACGACTCCGGCATACCAACTCTGCGCGAGGGGAAGTATTCAATGTCGGAAGCACTGAACAGATCTCAATCCAGGAGCTGGCTGAACGAGTCATTCGAATCACCGGTTCCAGTTCGCCCCTCCAATTTGTACCCTACGATCAGGCTTACGCCACGGGGTTCCAGGACATGCTACGACGACGACCCATCACAGAGAAACTGGCTCGTCATACCGGCTTTCGTGCGGAAACACCGCTTGACGAAATCATACGCAGAACCATTTCCACCACTCGCACGGCAGCGTGATGTGGCATTGGACGGAAGATTGGTGTTGAACGGTTCAGAATCGGAGGAATCAAGACCTGATTGAGGACTTTCAATTGGCTATGCATGGCCTCGTCTCGGACAAGAAAAAAGGCACCCTTTCGGGTGCCTTCGAGAATCTGAAGCAGTAATTCGCTGGATCAATTACTGATTGCCAGGGAACTGCGTGGTGTTGTCGTTGTCGCCAGAAGTCTTGAGCTGTTCACGCAGACGGGAAGTTGTGGATTGTTGAACGGAACCGTCACCTTGTGCGATGTCACCCGCGTTCTGGTGGATGTCCTTTGTCCAGCCGGCACCTGTGGCAGCAACGTGGTTGGTGCCCAACTTGATGACTTCGGACTTGTTGATGTCCGCGCGAGCCGGGAGATTGTTGGTGATGTTACGATCACCAGACAGCATCGACTGGGGTTGGGTCTCATCCGCGTTGATACCGACGAAGTAGGAGATGCCACCGTTTTTGCCGCCCTTGGCCACCGTCGCTGTGGCAACTTGGAAGAAGTTTGTGGCTTCGATCTTTCCTGAGTCGCTTGGGCAGACAATGATCTTTGGCGTGCTCAACTCATTGGAGAGCGCGAGGAAGTGAGTGTAAGTTCCGGCTGGAAGAGTGGTGTATTCAGAGGAGCCGCCTTCGTTTGTCGAGACGCCCATCGGGAACCGGTCACCGTTGTCGGTGGCGAAGATGCGGAAAGACAAGCCGATGTTCTTCAGGTTGTTCACGCACTTGATACGTTGGGCTTTGGCCTTCGCTTTCGCGAGTGCTGGGAGGAGCATGCCGGCTAGAATCGCGATAATCGCGATCACCACGAGCAACTCGATGAGGGTAAATGCGCTAAATTTGTATTTTCGGAAGACACTCTTCATAGGTTTAGTCATTGTGTTTTGGGTTACGGTTCACCCACTGTAATAAAATCGTTAAGAGTGTCAACGAATTTTCTGAATTTGCACCAAAGCAGTCATGATACCACGGGTTCATGATCGCAATTCGTCACGAAGGAAGTTTTTGTTCGCGCTTAAATGAGATGCGTGACGAAAACTCGCGAAGACTGGCGTTTCGGTGCAGCAGGGGAGGGATGCGCTTTTCAATCAGATGCCCTTCCGGACGCGTTTATTCTCAACGTCGCGATGCTATCAGAGTGTGGTGTTCACGCATTTTGCGTGAAGATGACGCTTTCTTCTGCGCGCACTCGCAAATGGTTCGTTAAACCCGTGATCCCGACAGCAAGTGCCAGAAGACGAACGTGCACAACCCCTCCGGTTAATCGAGCTTTCTTGATTCGGCGGAAATGTTCGCCCGGAGGTTGGTTGATTCACAAGCCAGCAGAACGCATTCACGTGTCAGGAATCGGTGGAGGCGTGGATCGGACGACGTTCGAGTTTGCCTTCCGTGACGACCTGCGTCACGCTCACCGCGTTCCATGCCAATACCTGCAATTGCAACACCTGCGATCTGGACACAGATTGCCTGCACACTTTGCACACCTCCGTCATGAAGCCTGCGCCTGTGAAACCCCATACATCCCAGATCCAAGGCACCCCCACTGGTCTCACCCGGAGCCAATGGATGGCGCTCGTCGCCGCCTTCCTCGGATGGATGTTTGACGGAATGGAAATGGGCATCTTCCCGTTGGTGGCAAGACCTGCTCTACAGCAGATGCAGACGGTGGCACAGGTTGCTGACGAGAATTTTGTCCAATCTTGGATGGGAGTGGTGACTGCGCTGTTTCTTTTAGGCGCAGCCGCGGGCGGTGTTGTTTTCGGCTGGCTGGGAGATCGCATTGGCCGTGTCCGGGCGATGACCTGGAGCATACTTTGTTACTCCGTGTTCACAGGGTTGTGTTATTTCGCGACCCAGCCCTGGCATCTTGCAATGTTACGGTTCATTGCAGCTCTCGGCATGGGAGGAGAGTGGGCGCTGGGAGTGGCGCTCGTGATGGAGTGCTGGCCGGAGAAGGCCCGACCATTGATGGCGGGTGCCATCGGAGCTGCAGCCAATTGTGGTTATGCATTGATCGCTCTTGTAGGAATTCAATGGCCGGTCACGCGGGAGTCCTGGCGATGGGTGATGCTGGTGGGAGTCGTCCCGGCGTTGCTCACTTTCTTCATCCGTTTATTCGTTCCGGAATCAGAGCGCTGGAAGGAGGCGGTGAAATCCGGCCCTTCGCGTCCCATCCGTGAAATTTTCTCGCCGCCGTTGCTCAAGAACACGGCGCTGGCAATCGCCTTTGCTTCAGTGGCTCTGATTGTCACCTGGGGAATCGTGCAATGGATTCCACTTTGGGCGGATCAGATGACCGGTGGCAAACAGCCCAAAGTGAAGGCCTACATTGCGCTTTTTTCTTCGGTCGGGGCTGCTGCAGGAAGTTTGATCGCTCCGCTCATTGGGGGAATGCTGGGACGCCGTCCAGTTTACTTCGCACTATGCCTGTCCTCACTCGTCGTCAGCACGTCGATGTTTCGTCTTTGTACGGAGTACGGAACCGGCTTTCTGGTGATGACGGGTTTGGTGGGCTTCTGCACCGCATCGTTCTATGGATGGTTACCGCTTTACCTTCCGGAATTGTTTCCTACACGAGTGCGGGCCACAGGTCAGGGGCTCGCTTTTAACTTCGGGCGCATCCTGGCAGCTTTCGGAGCATGGCAGATGGGGAGTCTCATGGCTTACTTCGACAACAGTTATCCCAAGGCAGGTGCCACCATTGTCCTGATTTATCTCGTGGGGATGGTTCTGATCTGGTTTGCACCAGAGACGAAAGGGAAGCCACTTCCGAAGTGATTTGTCCAGATGTCACTGCGTCTGAGGCGATGAGAAAATCCCAACACGGCTCCATGACTCTTCAACCATCCTGCTCCCACTCCCATGCCCAAGCCCTCTGATATTCGTGTGGTTGGCGCATCACTTTACCTGCTGCCTGTGCAAACGCGTGTGCCGCTCAAGTTCGGCACCGGTACAGTCACTGAAGTCACTGTTGCGCGCGCACGTGTTCGAGTGGTAGATCGCGCCGGTCGCACGGCTGACGGTTGGGGGGAGACGCCGTTGAGTGTGCAGTGGGTTTGGCCGAGCCAGTCACCCTATGAGGTGAGGCACGAAAGAATGGTGCAGTTCACAGTACGTCTCTCGGAAGCATGGGTTGGTTTCGATTGCTACGGGCACCCCATGGAGCTCGGTGCCGATTTCCAGGAGGGTCCTCTTCCAGGCTTGCTGGCAAAATTCAACAGCGAGGCCGAAGTTTCTCACGAACCTCTTCCCTGGCTTGCCTCGCTGGTATGTTGCTCAGTGTTCGATCAAGCGATTCATGACGCATTCGGGCTGCTCCTGGGACGCGATACATACGAGACCTACACGTCTGAATTTCTGAACCGTGATCTCGCCGGCTTTCTCGCGGCTGCTACTGCGGAGATTTCGTTCGCCGGAAAATTCCCTTCTCATTTCCTCACCGCGCATCCTCCACAGAAATTGACCGCATGGCATCTCGTCGGTGGCGTGGATCCGCTCGACGCATCCGAACTTACCGGACGGGAACCGAAAGACGGTTACCCGGTTCTGCTTGCCGATTGGATCAAACGCGACGGTTTGAAATGTCTGAAAGTGAAGCTGCGTGGCAACGACGCAAGATGGGACTACAGCCGGATGGTTTCCGTCGGCCAGATAGCGGTTGCGCATGAGGTCGATTGGCTTTCCGCGGACTTCAATTGCACGGTGACCGACCCGGCCTACGTCAACGAACTCCTGGACCGGCTCCGTGACGAGCAACCACGCATTTTTGGGATGCTGCTCTATGTCGAGCAGCCTTTCCCTTATGAACTCGAACAGCACCACATAGACGTTCACAGTGTCTCCGCCAGGAAGCCGCTCTTCCTGGATGAAAGCGCTCACGACTGGAAGTGCGTGAAACTTGGCCGCGAACTCGGTTGGACGGGTGTGGCACTGAAGACGTGCAAGACACAAACCGGCGCGATTCTGAGCGCCTGTTGGGCGAAGGTACACGGAATGACTCTCATGGTCCAGGATTTGACCAACCCGATGCTCGCGCAGATCCCGCATCTTCGCCTCGCAGCACACGTTGGCACGATCATGGGCGTGGAAACCAATTCCATGCAGTTCTATCCAGAGGCTTCGCGAGCCGAAGCCGCGATTCATCCAGGAGCCTATTCGCGAAGGAATGGATTCGTGGATCTGGGAACTGTTCGCGGTCCCGGATTCGGATATCGGCTGAATGAGATCAACAGGGAGTTGCCCGATGCCAGGGCTGAGTTTGGGATCTGAGTTCCAATGCATCATGCTCAACCTTTTCCCCAACTCGAGGAAGTGCATGCTTCAACAACAATTTAATGAACAGAGCCCTTGCCATTGCGGCCCATCCTGACGACATCGAGTTTGTCATGGCCGGGACACTTCTGCTGCTTAAACAAGCGGGTTGGGAGATCCATTACCTCAATCTTTCGACCGGCAACTGCGGCAGCATGGAGCACTCGCCAGCGGCGACACGGCGAATCCGCCGTAACGAAGCCGTGGCTTCCGCCTCAATCCTCGGCGCATTCTGGCATCCCCCGTTCTGTGATGACCTGGAGATCCTTTACGCGGTTCCACTTCTGCGGCGGTTGGCGGCGGTGGTCCGTCAGGTCCGGCCTTCCATCGTGCTGACCCATTCACCGCAGGATTACATGGAGGACCACAGCAACACATGCCGGCTGGCGGTGACCGCGGCCTTTTCGCGTGGCATGCCGAACTTCAAGACCACTCCTTCACGGCGCGCCGTGGATGTTGATGTCACGGTTTACCATGCGTTGCCCCACGGCCTCTGTGATCCGCTGGGCAAGCCTGTGATTCCCACTCACCTTGTGGACACGACAAGAGTTCAGACTCAAAAGCGCAGGGCTCTCGCCGCGCACACCAGCCAGAAGTCGTGGCTTGATAAAACCCAGGGCATGGGTTCCTACCTCGACGCGATGGATCAGATGTCGCGCGAAGTTGGCAACCTGTCCCGACGATTCGAGTTCGCCGAAGGCTGGCGCAAACATCTGCATCTCGGATTCTGCGATGGGCAGGCTGATCCGTTGCGTGAACAACTTGGCAAGGACTGCCTTGTCAATCGGGGACGCTGAAGTAATGTCCCGCCGTTGAAATTCCTGGCAGCCTCGTCACCTTGTCTGCCGCGAAGATTTTTATTTTTATGCCACGCAAACTCAGTTCCATCTCCAACGATTGGTGGGATTATACCACGCTCGACGACGAACTCCTCGCCGCCGCCGCCGCATTGACGCCGGAGCAGATGCTCGGGCTCTCCCGCCCTGGCTTCAAGGTTGTGTTTTACGACAGCCTCGAGGACTTCTACCTCGCCGAGGCGCTCGAATACATCCACGCCTGGAAACAATCCACTCCAGACAATCCCGTTGGTATTTGCGGACCGATCGGCCCCACTGAACAGTTGCCTCTCGTGGCCCGGCTGGTCAATGAACTCGGACTGGACATCCGTTCCGCGCATTTTTGGGGAATGGATGAATGGTTTCTTGACGATCGCGAAGTGCCGGCAACCCATCCATTGTCATTTGAGAAGGCGGATCGCGAACTGTGCTTCAGTCGAATCCGTCCCGACCTTGTCATGCCGGACGCGCACCTGCATTTTCCAAAGGCCGATTCACTGGCTTATCGTAACAGTTGGGAAGGTGTGCGCTGCGCCGTGATGCAAGGCGGCCAGGGCGAGATCAAGCATTGGGCCTTCAACGACCCGCCCCGGCGAGAGGGCGCTTACAGGGATCACCCGCCGACGCCTGCGGAATACCGCCGATTGCATACTCGAGTTGTGGATCTGCATCCGGTGACTCTTGTGCAGAATGCGCGCACTTCCGGCGGAGGAAATCTGGCCGGTGTTCCGAGCCGTGCCATTAGTGTCGGTCCGGTTGAAACTTGGAAGGCGGAGAAGGTTTCAATCTGGCACGCGGGAAATCATGATAACCCCTTTGGCCAGCGGCTCACAACTTTCATGATAGCCAACCGGATTCCGGACACGGCCGTGCCAATGTCCCTGCTGGCTGATCATCCAAATGTGCAGTTCAATTTTTACCGGCCTGGAATCGGCTGCTGCCAGGTGGAGATGCATTGACCCATTTTCAAGCGACAGGAACGCAGAAGCTGTTCCGCTTCTCCTCCGGGCAATCCTGCACAGACGAGCGCACCAGTCATGAATCAGCTTGAACCGCCATATTCGCATTACGTAAGCGCTGCCCAGGGCTGGCTGGAGCTGGGCAGCATTCCAGAAGCTGAAGGCGAGCTGGCGCGGCTGCCTGCCGCACTTCTGCAACACCACAGCGCGCTCATGGTGCAATGGGAGATCATGGCCCGGCGCAAGGACTGGGAGGCTTCGCTCGCCATCGCAAAACGGATTGTGGAACAGGCGCCCGATGATCCGGACGGCTGGATCAAACAATCGTTCAGCCTTCATGAATTGAAACGGACAGAGGAAGCCCGTGATTCGCTGCTGATGATCGAGGCTCGTTTTCCGCGGATCAGCATCATTCCCTACAACCTTGCCTGTTACGCCTGCCAGTTGGGTGACACGACCGATGCGATGCGGAGATTGAAGACCGCCATCAAGATCGGAGGGAAGGAGCGGATCAAGGGAATGGCCCTCCAGGATCTCGATTTGAAACCGTTGCAGCAGGAGATCCTGTTGCTCTGAGGGGGAACCTGCTCCGCTCATCCTCGAAGCGCTCTCCTCAGTAACCACGCGCCAGGAACGCGGAATCCATTCCTCGCGGCTGCTAGCCCGCATATTTCATACATTTTCGTCGCGAGACGCCGCGAGAGCCCGTCTGGCAAGGCGGGCGAAGCGGTTCGGAGTCGGGCTGTATGGGAACATACTGTCCGTCGAGGTGCGCGAGGCCAACGCAGCTAGGCGGGCTCGCAGCAAGTCGCAGCAGAAAGGGTATGAAATATCCGGGCCAGAACACTCCAAGCGCGCTGGCCTCGACGACACACCAGGCAGTCGAAAACCAACTCGAAACAAGCTGCGAAAAATTTTAGTTCTTTCTGCGAGTCGGGAGCACCTGTAGAGACAAGAACCCAAACCGTAGATGCCCATGCCTTTGCCACAGAATCGTGAGACAGCTTTGTTCGCCGCCGTCCGTGCCAAATCTCCAGGCGAACGCTCCATCTTCTGACCTCAGATGAGATGGGGCGGACTGAAAAAGCAATGGCGAGTTGAAATCCCTGCGAACGGGACGGTATTCAGGCGGGCGAGCGGATGGGCGCCAGGGGCACCGGTTGCGGGGCAGTGTGCGGGAGAGGCTC
>SXGT01083277.1_pt1 | contig 10130 bp, 9 predicted proteins | sample 3176221 | NCBI WGS metagenome assembly SXGT01 (sample SAMN11356862, study PRJNA531348) | freshwater metagenome | isolation source: freshwater sample F1-120 | place: China: Fuxian Lake, Yuxi | collected 2017-12-25
CGTCTCAATCAAGTCGGCCGGAGATCGCTCCAACCGACGATCAAATCATGCGAGAAGAGTTCTCGATCAGAACGCAACCTGAAGTTGCGTCATGATGTTGAACTGATCCTTCGCAGCCGTGTTGTTGTCGGCCATGTAGCCGGCACCGTTGAGGTCCACAACGTTTCCGACATCCGTGAGCGAGATCCCAAACTGGGTCGTCCACTTGACGTTGGCACCTGCGTAGACATTCACGCCGAAGGTGAGGAAGTTGTTGACATCCTTCGCGGGTGAGCCATCTGGGCTGAGCGCGCCGTCGGCCACATTCACCCACTCCCAACGACCGAAGCCCTCGAGAGTGTCAGTGAAGCGGTAACCACCCTGAACAACCATGCCGTAGCTGTTGTACTTGGTCACCGGCCCCATAGTCGTGATTTCAGAGCCGTAGTTAGCGCCAACAAACGCTGCGTTCACGCTGAGACCGCCCGACTTGAAGGCAGCGTCAACGGTCCAGTCGATGGCACCAGTCGTGGTAAAGAGACCGCCGCCGTTCGCGACACCGTAGACCGGCGAACTCACGGAAGGATTCCAGCCACCCGAGGCGCTGCCGCCACGGTTGTTGTAGTACTGGATCGCGGCGCCCACAAGGAGGCCAGACTCGTCGCTCTTGGCCGAGCTCTCGGAGTCGAACTGACCCCATGCTCCCATGGCCTTGAACTCGAAGCGGCCGGCAAGCGAGATGCTGTTGTTCACGCCGCTGGCCCAGTTGCCGTTCTGCGAGCGGGGACCGTTGTTGTAGGTACCCGTGGCGCGGAACTGGTCGCTGGAATAGCTCGCGGCGACGCCTTGCGTGTAGCCACCCGAGAAGTAGTAGTCAACGACTGATCGTTCAGCGGTGAGCTGCGCGCCGTCGTTACGGAGCGACTCGGCCATGAACGGGCTCTTGAACTGACCGATCTTCACGCTGACCCCGTTGCCGAAGTCCTTGGCGCCCCAGGCATCCTGGAGCATCATGGTGTTCGCCGTTGGGGTGTATGGATCAACGGTCGATCCGTAGTTGAATCGGGCCGAATAGGTCCAGCTCGGATCAACCACGTTGCCCGAGAAGGCCATGCCGGTGCGGCGGTTCTCGAAGCCCCATGTGGAGTTCGACGGCTGCGCGCCATTGGAGCCCTGGTTGTTGTAGGTGAATCGAGCCTGTGCGAGGAAGCTCGCGTTGAGCTTGAAGTTCCCGTCGGCGCTTGAAACGAAGAAGCCGTTGTTGTAGCCCGAGGTCGCCGCGGCGCCCTGAAGGCTGGTGCGGGTCTCCGAATCGGCCAGAACATCGTTGACGAGAGACTTGATCTCGGCAGCGCGCTCTTCGGTCAGCCACTTGTCGCCGTTCTGGGACTTGAGGGCGGCCAAATCAGCCTTGAGCTGAGCGATCTCGCTCATGGCATCGCTCCCCTGAGCGGACGCGCCGGCAATGGCGAGGCCGCTAGCGAGGATTCCAACATACTTGGTAAGTGTCATGATTCCTGTGCTCCTGTATTGGGTTTCACCGTTCTTGATACGAGACGCGATTGGTGAACCGTGTTAGACATCCAAGTGCGGCTGCCCCCGCCACGATGACGAGGACCGACTTGGACTTTTCAGGTATCGGCCATCTCTGGGCGAAATCTGAAGGCGCGACTATACGGGCGGGCTTGGAGTCTGTCCACCACGCGCTGGATGGTCCTAGGCGTGAAGGCGTTTTCTCGCAAAAAACCAATCGCCTGGGGGTTTCTACCAGTTATTGGACCTAAAATGCCCGCCCAGATGTGCCACCGAGCTCCAACGCAGTGCCTGCGCACACACCGATGAGCGCGCGGTCTGGATCAGGTGAGGCGCCGGTCTTCAGCGCGAAGTCTGCTGTCACCGCTGCGTGCTCTAGCGCCGCCGAAGCCACGACCCCGAGTCGGCGTGCCGCACCAAGGATGGGGCCAACCGAAGGTCCCCAGAGGTTCAGCGCACGAGCGACCTGCTGATCGGCGACGCCCTGATTCTGTAGCACCGCTGCGTGATGGATCTTTCGAAGGAGATCGATCGTGGCCCACGACACCATGATCGAAGGTGATGCCGACCCGCGCAAGAGGTCAACCACCTTTGCCGCGGCGTTGCCCGGGTTTCCTTGGAGCAATGCCTCCTGGATCTCCCAGGCCTGCTCTTCTCGACTGACCCCAACCAGGTCGACAACTACGGTTCGCCCGATCTCGTTCTCTCCAGCAGCGGCCGCGGCCACCGCAAGCTTGGCCAGTTCCGAGTCCAACCGCGTCAGGTCGGTCCCGATGCGATCAACCAAGAGACCTGCCGCGGGCTGCGCGATAGAGATCCGGTGCTGTTTCTGAGCCCTGCCGATGCACCAGCGCACCGCCTCGACCTCCGACGGTGCCTCACACTTGAGGATGACGCCGATCTTGGAAACGAGCTTGTCAAAGTTGCCCGGCCTCCAGTTCTGCGAACGCAACAGCAGTGTTGCCTCTGACATCGGGCCCTCTGCGTAGCGCTCCATGGCCCTTCGGCGCTCCTCAACCGCGAAGAAGGCATCGGCGCTGTCGACCGTCACCAACTTATGCGCGGCCATGAGACCATAGGACCGGAGTTCGTCGAGCACTGTCGCAAGCGATGCGGTCGCGCCATCGAAGGCGAACTCGGAGACCCCACCGAACTTCGCCTCGAGCGCCTCGCGCAGCCTGTGCGTCCACTCCACGCGCCGAAACGAGTCCTTCCCGGTCAGAAGAACAATGCGATGCTCGGCGGTTGGTCCTCGCTCGGCCACGCGAACATCCTATGACGCACCCTGAGTGGCATCGCCCCTATCCTTGCGCCCCTTATGCAGATCCCAACTGATCCGTACGGCCTGGGCGCGCTCGGAGAATCACCCGCCACGCGCGAGTCGCTCTCGGCGGCTGGACTCCCCATCGGCCCACGGCTTTCCGCGAACTATCAGCGCACCCGCGAGATGACGATTGACGAACTCCTGCTTGAGAACCGAGTCGTTTTCCTCGTCGGCGAGATCAATCACGCATCGGCGGCGCGCGTGATGATGCAGATGCTGTGGCTCGAGAGCCAGAAGCGCGGACAGGACATCAACTTCTACATTAATAGTCCCGGCGGTGCGGTGGATGACACCTTGGCGATCTACGACACGATGCAGTTCATCAACAGTGAAGTTGGGACGACATGCATCGGGCGCGCCTACTCGGGGGGTGCGGTTCTCCTGTGCAGCGGCCATCCGGGCAAGCGGACCATCCTCCCGCACGCGAAGGTGATGATCCACCAGCCGTACGGCGGAGTCACAGGGCAGACCACGGACATTCAGATTCAAGCCGACCAGATCATCAAGGCGAAGCGGCTTCTCAACGAAATCATCGCGCGACACTGCAAACAGTCCTACGAGCAAGTGGCCAAGGATGGCGAACGCGACAAGTACTTCGACGCACAGGAAGCGAAGGCGTATGGCCTCGTGGACGAAGTGGCGTCATTCCCCGACAAGAGCAAGAAGTAAGCGCGCGCGGCCGATCATGACGCTTCTCGAAGACGAACCACTCCTGGTCCCCCATGTCATCGACGGCACCGGCCGCGTCGAACGCGAGTACGACATCGTGTCGCGCCTCTTGGCTGATCGGATCGTGATGTGCTCTGGCGAAGTCGAGGAGGAGATGGCGAACTCGATTGTGGCGCAATTCCTCTACCTCGCGCACACGGATCCCCAGGCGCCCGCGAGCCTCTATATCAATGGCGAAGGTGGGAGCGTGAGCGACGGCCTTGCCATCATCGACACGATGCGGATGATGCCCTACCCCGTCGCAACCTACATCGTGGGCAGCGCACCGAGCATGATGAGCGTGATTGCCTGCTGCGGGGCGCGAGGTCAGCGCTTTGCGCTCCCGCATGCGTGGAACCTTATGCACCAAGGGCGGTACCTCGACGCCATCGAGGGGCAAGCCACAGACCTCGAAATCGAGGCGCGGCGAATGCTTCGTCTGGAACATCAGTGCAACCTCCTCTACGCGGAGGCGACCGGCAAGAGCGTCGAACAAGTTGGCCGCGACTGTGATCGCGACCTCTGGCTCGACGCGCCGGAAATGTTGGCCTACGGCCTCATCGACCGCATCGTGGATCGACTGCCCGCACCAACCCTCTCCAAGGACTGAACAATGAGCATCATCCCCATCGTGATCGAGAAGACCGGCCGCGGCGAACGGGCCTATGACATCTACTCGCGGCTCCTCAATGACCGCGTGGTCTTTGTGGGCGGACAAGTTTCGGACGGCATGGCGAACCTGATCGTCGCACAACTCCTGTTTCTTGCCAACGACAACCCGAAGGCAGAAATCTCGCTCTATGTCAACAGTCCCGGCGGCAGCGTGACCGCAGGTCTCGGAATCGTCGACACCATGCGATTCGTCCCCTGCCCCGTGGCCACCTACATCATCGGCCAGGCCGCCAGCATGGGGAGCGTGATCGCGTGCTCAGGCACAAAGGGACGACGATTTGCGCTTCCGAACGCCGAGAACCTGATGCACCAGCCGCTCTTGGGTGGCGTGCTTGAGGGACAGGCCACCGACCTCGAGATCGAGGCAAGGCACATCCTTCGTCTGCGCGATCAGATCTACGGGATCTACGCCGGAGCGACCGGGCAGGCGCGCGATCGAATCGCCGATGACTGTGAGCGCAACAAGTGGCTCAGTGCCCCGGAGATGCTCTCCTACGGGCTGATCGACACCGTCCTCGACAAACTGCAGACCAAGCAAGCGTGAGCGCGAGAGCGCCGGGGGCGGGTACTCCTTGCGGCGCGATGGGCGAACCAAAGACCCATGCGTCGCGCGCGCCGTCGAACAGTGCGCGTTCGGTCGCGCCGAATGATGCCATCTCCCACTCGGCGGTGTCGTGGAGCCAGAAGTGCCAGTAGTTCTCGATGGGCCAGAGGTCACCGAACCCGAAGTCGGTGTCCCCATCAATGGTGACTCCGGTGAGAAACACGCCCCACGAGTACGTGTCGTACTGAAGTGAGAGGCCTTCGAGTGCGGCGTCGGCATCGAGCATCGCCTGCCAACTCGTGTAACTGCCGCCGCTCCAGTGCACATTGAAGAGGTAGGCGTCGCCGTCTTCTTGATCGATCTGGATCGACGCGGTGTGGGTGCCGATACCGATCTCGTAACTGGCGACGAGCCCAGCGTTGGCGGGAAGGCTTGAAAGACCGACAACGAGCGAGCCGAGGCTCACGAAGAGTGTGGGTGTGGACATTGGGTTCCTTGTGGGTGCGGATCTCCCGTTTCGCGCGGGATCCTGAGGGAAGGGACAAACCGTCACTGCGCGCTGGTCGACCCGACTTGCCGTCTGCGAGAGACTCGCCGGCGGCTCACGGTGACGCGATCGTTGCGGACTTGCACCGCATTCCTCCAACGCGCACTGCACCGGCAACAACACCGGCTCAGCGACTATAGCACGCGCGCTGGACTAGGATGGCCTGCATGGCGGAGGCCCAGAGCGCAACCATCGAACAGCACGCGGAGCGATTCCAGAAGGACTTCGAAAGGGTCCGGGGAGAAGTTCAGAAGGCGGTCGTCGGTCACAAGGAAGTGGTCGAGGGGGTGCTCGTCGCACTGTTCGCCAACGGGCACGCGCTCCTTGAAGGAGTGCCCGGGCTCGGCAAGACGCTCCTCGTGCGCTCGCTCGCGCAATCACTCTCTCTCGCATTCAATCGGATCCAGTTCACGCCCGACCTCATGCCCGCGGATGTGACTGGCACAACGATCGTCGTCGAGACCGAGACCGGTCGAGAGTTCCAGTTTCGGAAGGGCCCCGTCTTCACGCAGATCCTGCTCGCGGACGAAATCAACCGCGCCACACCCAAGACGCAGTCATCGCTCCTTGAGGCCATGCAAGAGCGAAGCGTGACCGTCGGCGGCGTGACGCACACGCTCGAACGGCCGTTCCGCGTGATGGCGACACAGAATCCCATCGAGCAGGAGGGCACCTACCCTCTGCCCGAGGCGCAACTTTACCGGTTCTTCTTCAAGCTTGAGGTCGGCTACTCGACGCGTAGTGAACTCTCCGAGATCCTGAATCGAACGACAACGGGTGAGTCGCCCGCGCTCGCGCGCGTGCTTGACGCGGCAACGATCCTCGCGCACCAGAAACTTGTTCGACATGTGCGGATTGCGCCGCATGTGCAGGACTACGCCGTGCGGCTGGTCCTGTCGACGCATCCGAAGGGACAGTTCGCGACACCGCTCACCAATCGATACCTCCGGTTTGGCGCGAGCCCGCGCGCGGCGCAAACGCTGGCGCTGGGTGCCAAGGTGCACGCTCTCTTGGCAGGCCGGGGACACGCATCGGTCGAGGACATTCAGAAGTGCGCGCTTGCGGCGCTTCGCCATCGCATTTTGATCAACTTCGAGGGTGAAGCCGAAGGGATCAACCCCGATTCCATCATCCAGAATGCGGTCGAGACGCTCCCGGCGGACGGTCGCGTCACCGCCTAGCAAGTTTCTCGGGATTCCCGGTCACTGCGGTTGCCTGTCGGGGGGCGGTAACCGACTTTGCTTCCTAAGGAGGAGGCACATGGACGCGAGGGAAGTCGGAGCATCGACGGGACCGCAGACGGTTCGGACGGTCGGTTGGGCGAGCCGCATGCGTTTGGGGTCGCGCGAGGAGGGAGCGGATCAGGGTTTCTGTGCTGACCTTGATGGGTGCCCTGCGGGGAGTCGGGGTCAGGTCGGTTCCACGGCCGACGCCGATGCGACGAATGTGGCGCGCGAAGTGCTCGCGGTGGTTCGTTCGATGCTTCCGAGAAGCGAAGCGGCGGACGCGCGGATCCGCGTCGAGATCGAGCCTTTGGCGGCCATCCTCCCAGCCGGACCCGTCGCGACGATTCTGTATGGAATGCTTCGGCGCGCGATCGAATCACGCGCCCACGCGGCAGTCCATGGCGAGTGCAGCCCTGAGTCTGGGGAGATCGCGCTCTGCGTTCGAATCGACGGTCCTTGGCTCAGACTGCATGTGCTCGATTCCATCGACGCAACGCAGTCGACCGGCGGCGATGATGCCCTTGGACTTTCCTCTGCAACGGCACAGAGCCTCGGGGGCTCCGTGGAAATCTCGAGCGTGCCCTTCGGGCCTGGAACCCTACTTTCTGCGGCTGTTCCAGTGAGTCGGCTCGCATATAGTGAGGACGCGGCCTGAACTGACTTCAACACGGGGCCGTATCGAAAGGACGATGAACATGGACTTGCGCGCGTGCTTCGTGGCGATGACCGTCGCCGTTCTTCTTGCACTTCCGGGCACTGCGCATGCGCAGGCGAAGGAGCGCGCGCCGACACGAGACAATGCGAGCCCACGAACCACCGGCGGCACCGGCGTGATGGCGGGCGGCGCGGGTCCCGCGGGATGGCAGGTTCCTGCCGAGATCATCCGCGCAACGCCGGCCACCATCGGCGACGGCTTCGGGAGCGCGTGTGCAATGAATGAGGATGGCACGGTGCTCGTCGTGGGTGCGTCCGACACGACCGTCAACGGTGCGGCTGCTGTGGGCGCGGTCCACATCTATGTGCGCGACATCGCGGGCCGGTGGGTCCACGCGCAGAAGATTGAGTGCCCCGCCTTCTTCAGTCCAAACCTTGCATCGGTCACGGCGCCGAGCTTGTCGTTGTTCGGTTGGTCGGTGGCCATCAGCGGCGAGACGATCGTTGTCGGGGCGCCCGTGGCCACTGCGCCGGGTGGATTGGCGTTCGAGGGACGCGCCTATGTGTTCCAGCGCAGTCCGAACGATCCCGACGGCGACGGACTCTGGGGCCGCGAAGTGACCGCTGGTGAAGAAGGTGAGCAGCTCACCTTCCGCGCCGCGAACAAAGTGCTCAAGCCAAGCGATCCCGAGATGATCGGCTACTTCGGTGGCGCGGTGGCGATCACGAAGCAGGACGATGCGGTCACGAGCATTGCGGTCGGGAGCCCATTCCGCGGCACCGCGAATCAAGGCGGTGCGTACCTCTTTGAGGGCACCGGCGATGTATTCACCCAGAAGAGGTTCCTGATTCCCGAGGATGTCATCGGCCAAGATCAGTTCGGAACGAAGCTCGCGATGGATGGTGTCCTGCTCGTTGTCGGCGTGCAGGCGAGCGACTCCGATGACCTGATCAACGCAGGGTCGGCGCACATCTTCCGCCGTGGGCTCGACGGGGTGTGGCCCGCGACTCCCGAGGCCGTGCTCCTTCCCGAGAACGCGACGCGTGATGATGGTTTCGGGAGCAGTGTCTCTGTGGTGGGCTCAACGATCGCCGTCGGCGCACCGGGCACCGATCGTGCCGGGGCGGGCGGAGAGACATCGCTGAACAACGGCTCGGCGTATGTGTACCGACACAACGGAATTGGCTGGGCCCAAGAGGCTGAGGTCTTTGCCCGCGAGGCGAACGGCGGGAACGCATTCGGATTCTCGGTGGCACTCGCTGACAGCGGCAGTCTTCTTCTCGTCGGCTCGCCTGGGTACGAGACGCTCCTCGTCAACGCGGGTGCGGGGTTTGCCTTCCGTCGTGGAGATTCTTCCACTTGGATCCAAGAGCCGTGGGATCTCTGGACACCGAGCGCGGGGACGAACCAGGCCGTCGGCGAACAGTCCGCGATCAGTCGCAACGGACTCGTCGCTGTCATGGGGAGTAGGAACAATGCAACGCCATCGCTCACTGTGAACCGGATGTTCTCGTGGACCTACAACCCGGATCCGATGTCGGCACCTGTGCCCGAGGGAACACCGGCGACGCCCGATGCCCCCGGCATCGATGGCCCCGCGCCGGGGACGACGACGACGCAGACTCCACCTGGCGGCATCACGCCAACGACCGGAGGCTTCGGTGGCGCAGGGTTCTCCACGCCAGCGACACCCGCCATCGAGGAGTGGGGCATCGTGCGCGCGTCAGTGATCGCAGTCGATCGCGCCAATCATCGTCTGATGATCATCTTTACCGATGGCATGGGGCAGCTCGAGACGAACAATGAGTCCAAGCATGTCTTGGCATCGTTCGACCCGACATGGCAGGTGCTCGGCCTTGGCGATGTCAATGGCGATGGTTCGTCGGACATCCTCTTCCATGTGCCCGCGACGCGAAAAGTGAAAGCCATGATCCGGCTCGGCAAGACGATCCAGGAGATCGTCACCGTGGGCACAACGACGGTCGGCGATCGATTCATTGGGATCAGCGACTGGGGAGTTGGCACCACCGATGGCCCAGCATTCCTGCGCGCGGACGGCACGAGCGCTGTCTTCTGGGTCGTGCAGGGCGGAGCCGTGTCGAGCCAGATCGAATGGACATTGGGTGCCGGTGACTGGTCGTTCCGGATGGCACAGATGAGCGAGACGCGCGGCCCGGACATCTTGGCGCGCGACGACGCGACCGGAGACATCGTGCACATCATTCCGAGTGCAACGGGCGCGACGATCAAGCCGCTCACGCCGCCGAAGGCTGGGTATCGATTTGCGTCAGCGCAGGATCTCGACGGCGATGGGACGACGGACTTGCTCTGGGAGGACTCCAACGGGATCCTGCACCTTCAGTTCTTCAATGCCGACGGCACCGTGCGCTTCTTGACGGCGTGGGACACGGGACTCGGCGGATGGCGCGTCGATCCCGCGGGCAACTTCGCGCAGAGTGGCCGAGGCATCCTCTTCACCAAGAACGAGGGGGCGGTGCTTGTGCTCACGATCCACTTCGAGCCCTACAACACACTGCCTGCCGGACGCGGAGCGATTCGCGTCGACTATGCACGCGTGGTGGGCGAGTTCGACGATGGCTACGAGGTCTTGGGACCCGCCGACGAGCCCTGAGCCGTCGCGGTCTGCGCGCGTGATCGACCTGTAGGATCGGTTCACCATGGAGTGGCCGCTCGCTGACGGAACACTCGTCGCGCTCGCGTCGGCGGCGCTCTCGTGGATCATCGTGGAAGGCGTGCGCCGTGGGGCGCTGCGGCACGGATGGACAGCTCCCGTTCGCGGGGATCGCTGGCACACCGATGCGACACCACTCTTCGGGGGTGCGGGGATCGCGCTTGCATTCGTGGTCTCGCTCGGAGTCACGCGCGGGATTTCGGGGGGGTTTCGTGATGCCACGAGCCAGTCATCTCAGATGGCTCTCGCC
>SXGT01328769.1_pt1 | contig 10128 bp, 7 predicted proteins | sample 3176221 | NCBI WGS metagenome assembly SXGT01 (sample SAMN11356862, study PRJNA531348) | freshwater metagenome | isolation source: freshwater sample F1-120 | place: China: Fuxian Lake, Yuxi | collected 2017-12-25
CCATTGGGGCCGAGCAGCGCGAGGATCTCGCCCTTGCCGACCTCGAGGTCGAGTCCGTGCAACGCCGTGAATGCGCCGTAGGACTTGCGCAGGTTCCGCAGTCGCAACATGAACGCATCTTGGCCGTGTGCCTGAAAGAAGTCGACGGCGGTCCGGTGCTCGAAATCACAGACTCAGCTGGCACAAGCGCGACGCGGTACTTGCCAAGTCGCGCCTCGCCTTCCGTAATCCCCGCCATGCTGTTCCGCCCGTTGCCTGTCGTCGTGTCCTCCTGGCTCTGCATCGCTGCGCTCACTGCGCAGGACGCCGCGCCGCCTGCGTTCTCCGTCGAGCCGATCCGCGTGTTCTCGGCGCAAGACAAGTTCGACAAGCCGTTGTTTGTCGCGTTCCACGCGCATCACGCGGGCCGCGCTTTCGTGGTGGAGCAGACTGGCAAGGTCTGGTCCGTTGCGCACGAGGCCGAGGAGGCGACTCGCGAACTGTTCCTCGACCTGTCGCCGCGCGTGCTGACGGAGGGCTGGGAGGAGGGTCTGCTCGGTTTCCAGTTTGATCCCGCCTACGAAACGAACGGTCGCCTCTGGTGCTACTTCTCCGAGCGGATGGACTCGACGCAGGGCGAAGTGCGCCCCGGCCGCAAGACGAAGTCTTCGCGACGATCGGTGATCGCGCGATACGACACGAAGACCGACGAAAAGGGTGTGCGCACGGTCGACGTGGCGAGCGAGTTCGTGGTGATGAAGGTTTTTCAGCCATTCCCCAACCACAACGGCGGCACGATCCTGTTCGGCCCGGATGCGATGCTCTACATCGCGCTCGGCGACGGCGGCGCGGCCAATGATCCCTTCAAGCTCGGACAGGACAAGTCGTCGCTGCTCGGCAAGGTGCTGCGCATCGACGTTCGCAACGCCACTGCGGAGAAGCCGTATGAGATCCCGGCCGACAACCCGTTCGTCGGCGAGGCGGAAGCGCGCGGCGAGATTTGGTGCTACGGCCTGCGTAATCCGTGGCGCATCGCCTTCGACCGGCAGACTGGCGACTTGTGGTGCGGGGACGTCGGCCAAGATCGACTCGAGGAAGTCGATCTGCTCGTCAAGGGCGGCAACTACGGCTGGAACGTGATGGAGGGCAGCGAGCATTTCCGCAAGAACGCCGAGGTGCCAAGCGACGTGATCGCGCCGGTCGCGGAGTACCCACATCGGGATGGCGTGTCCGTCACTGGCGGCCATGTCTATCGCGGCAAGGCGTTGCCCGAGATTCAGGGTGCTTATGTCTATGGCGACTTCGCGACCTTTCGCATCTGGGCGGTGACGCCGGCGAGCGCCGACAAGAAGGCCTTGGTGCGCGAGATCGGCCGCGCGCCGGCGCAGCTGTCGAGCTTTGCCGAGGAGCCGGACGGCGAACTGCTGATCACTTGTTTCGACGGCAAGGTCTACCGGCTCATGCGTCGCGGCGCGGGCAACTGAGGCACAGCGATCAGGCGAGCAGCCCGAGTTCGCGCAGCTTGTGGTCGAGGCGCGCGTGCATCGCCGGCCAGCCGAACCGCTCGCGCACGAATGCCGCCGCTGCGTGGCCTTCGCGTCGTGCTCGACTTGGGTCGCCGAATAGTTCGCGGATTGCCGCGACCATCGCTTCGGGTTCGTCGGCGATGCGCAGCGTCCCCGGGGGCACGTCGCCGAGTCCTTGCGCGGCCTGCGTCGTCGAGACGACGGGCAGCGCCATGCTCATCGCCTCGAGCACCTTGTTCTGCACGCCTCGGGCAAGGCGCAGCGGAGCGATCGCGACCGCCGCGCGGTCGAAGTAGGGTGGAGTCTCTGGCACTCGTCCGGTGACCTCGATGCCGGGACGCTGCGCAAGCGCCTTCACCGAGTCGACGGGCCGGGAGCCAACGATCAGCAGCTTTGCGTCCGGATACTCGCGCTTTACTGCTGGCCAGCAGGTGTCCGCAAACCACTGCACGCCATCGACGTTGGGCTCGTAGTCCATCACGCCCGTGAACACGAGCGTGTGCTTGCCGCGCTCGGCGTCGCCTTTCGTCGAGAAGTGTTCGACGTCGACGCCGTTGGGCAGCACGAACGGATCGATCCCAGGGATGCAGCTACGGAACAGGCTGCGTTCGACCTCGCTGACGACGATCGAGAGGTCGAAGTCCCGCGCCACCGCGTCCTCGAATTGCAGCAGGAGCCGATGCTCGCGCCCGTAGACCCACTTGCGGAGCCCGCGGCCGGCGGCTGCGTACTGGCGCCATTTGTCGCTGTCCAGTTCTGCAAAGTGCATGACCTTGGCAACGCCATCCATGCCGAGCACGTATTGCGCCATCGATGACGAATAGACGTAGACGAGATCGGGCTTCGTCTCCGCAATCCAACCGTCGATTGTTGTGCGCAGCCTTCGATCGGCGAAGAAGGGCAAGGTCAGGGCCTTGCCAGTGACGAGCCCGCGCAGGCTCCACAACTTGCGGAGTTGACGTGAGAGTCGCGGCGCCGCGACTGCCTTGCAGCGCGATCGCAGGAACGCAACGGCATCCGTGTCGCGGTCCTCTTCTTGGAAGCAGCCAAGGCGCACATCGTGGCCCGCATCGAGCATGTGCCGCAGGAAGTGCCAAGTCGTGATGCGGTCGCCCCGGTCGGGCGGGTAGGGCACGCGGTGGCACAGGAAGAGAATGTTCACGAGGGGTTTGCCTGCGGTTCTCGCAGGCACGGCAAGACCTGATCGCCCAGACGGACCTTCGACCTCAAGCCGACCATGCCTTGGGCTCGATAGGAACGCAGGAGGTCCCCCCAGACATGAGCACGATCGCAGGGAAAGACACCAGCATCCTCGGCCTCGTCAACACGACGGTCGAGTTGCCGACGATGCCGGAGGTGCTCACCAAGATCAACGAGGTGACCAGCGGCGCGAACGCGTCGGCCGACGGCGTCGCCGCGGTCGTGTCCAAGGACCCTGCTGTCGCGGCCAACATGCTGCGCATCGTCAACTCGGCCTACTACGGCCTGCCAGTCCGCGTCTCGTCGATCAAACTGGCGGTGTCGGTGCTCGGCTTCAACATGACCAAGAAGGTCGCACTGAAGGCCGCGGTGTTCACGACCTTTGGCAAGAAGCGCGACCCGATCCAATGCTTCGACCCGCTGTCGTTCTGGCGGCACGCCATCTTCACCGGGATCGCGGCCCGCACGCTGGGTCAACAATCGGAGACCTTCGCCGACAGCAACGCAGAAGACCTCTACATCGCGGGCCTGTTGCACGACATCGGCAAGATCATCTTGCTGGAACGATCCTGTCCGAAGTACCTGGCGTGCCTGCGCAAGTCCGCGCAGTCGGGAAGGCCTCAACACGAGGTTGAACTGGAGGACTTCGGCTTCACGCATGCCGACGTCGGTTCCGTGCTCGCGATCAAGTGGTCGTTGCCCGAGGATCTGGCAATCGCCATCCGCTACCATCACGCGCCCAACAAGGATCCGTTCCATCGTTCGCTCTCGTCGCTCATCCACCTTGCAGATTCCCTGGCGTGGCAGGCTGGCAAGCCTTCCACCCTCGGCACCGCTGCGCCGCAGCTGGCGGAGGGAGCGCTCGCGATGGCAGGTCTCGACGAAGCGCAGGTCGCTGCATTGTTGCCGCGCATCAGCGAGGACTTCGCTGCATCCGAACTGCCCTGGTGACGTCTTACTCGGCGCAACGTGACTCTGCCGAGCGACACGACCGGGCCCGCTGAAGTCCATTCTGGGCGGCCCATGAACTTCCGCCGTTGGGTGGTGTTCACCTTTCTCGTGCACGCCCTGGTGGTCGCGGTCGACAAGGGCGGTGGCCTCGTTCTGTATCTGCTGACGGCCAACCAGCCGGATCAGCACGGCAAGTCGGGGATCGTCGCTGCGCTGCCGTTCGTGTTGATGGCGGTCGCCAATCTCGGGCTCGCGACGTCGATCGTCTACTTCGTCCGTCGACGTCGTTACCGGCCGCAACAGGTGTTCTCGACGTCGCTGACGGTCGCAGTCGTTTGGGGCGGCACTCTCTCGTTGTTGTGTCTGTTCGCGACGCTCTATGTGCTGCCGTGGATCAATCCGCGTTGGGCGATCAGCCCGTGGCTCGTCGTGCCATGGTGCGCGGTGGTGCCGATGCTGCTCGTGTCGAGCTACGGCAACTCGGTGCAACTCGCGACTGGGGCCGTGCGCCACTACGGGATCGTGCACTTGGCGACCTCGGTCGCGTTCCTGCCGTCGTTCTTCGCCGTCTACTTCCTGCTCGGCGGCGACGTATCCCGCGGCGATGTTCCGCTCGCAGTCGCGTGGGGACGGTTGGTATCGAGCGCGATCGTGACCTGCATCGTCTTGTGGTTGGTCCGCAAGATCGTCGCTGTGCGCTTTGGCTTCGACCGCAACTTCCTGCGTTCCGGGCTTCGCTACGGTTGGCGCGCCAACCTCACCTCGACGCTCACCTACCTGAATCACCGCCTGGACTTGATCGTGCTGGGCGCATTGTTCGTGCCGACGGTCGACATGCTCCCGGATTTCGTCGGCGCACCGGACTTGCTGCAGGAGACGCTCGGCAACTGGACCAACGCAGTGCACCCGGTTCCCGCGGTGTTGCGTGAGAATCTCGTCATCCAGCCGGTGTTGCTCGACGACGTGGCGTTCGCGCAGGTGGGTTTCTACAGCATGGCCGTGACCTGGGCCGAGCTGGTCTGGCACTTCCCCGAAGCGATGCGCGATTTGTTCTTCAGCAAGGTCGCGGGTTCGAGCCACGACGAAGCGAAGAAGCTGACGCCAGTGCTGTCGCGTCTGGGGCTGGCAGTGTCGCTCGTCGCCGGTTGCGCGGTGCTCGTGGCTGTCGATCCGATCATGAGCACGATCACGTGGCTCGCGGGCAAGGAAGGCGACCCGTGGGCTTCCACCTGGAGCGAACCGGTCGGCCGCGCACTCGTGCTGCTGACTCCCGGCACGATCGCGTTCACCGTTTCCAAGGTGCTGCAGGCAGACCTTGCTGCGCGCAATCGGTTGCACGTCTGCGTCGTGGCGCAGTCCATCGTCATGGTGACGATGCTCGCGCTCGATGTGTTGTGGATGCCCCGGCACGGCGCGGCGGGCGCGGCGCTGGCCTCCTCGGTGGCCTACATTGTCTCAACGCTCTACACCGTCTGGGCCTACTCGCGTGAAACGGGCATCGACTCGTGGCGATGTCTGGTGATGCACTGGTCGGACTTCAGCTACTTCGGCGACATTGCGCGCGGCATCCTCGACAAGGTGCGCCGGAGGCACGCGTGAGCCACGGCATCGCAGTCGTGATCCCGGCCTACAATGGGGAGCGTTGGATTGGTGATGCATTGCGTTCGCTCGCCGCGCAAACGCTGCACCCAGCCGAAGTCGTGGTCGTCGACGACGGATCGTCGGATGCGACCGCGAGCATTGCTGCGCAGCACGGCGCGAAGGTGCTCCGCCAGGATCGGCGCGGACCTGGCGCTGCCCGCAATCGCGGCATCGCCGAGACAACTGCGCCACTGGTTGCGTTCCTCGACGCCGACGATTGGTTTGCGCCAGGAAAACTCGAAGCCCAAGTTCGCGCGCTCCTGGACACGACCGCGCCCGCCGTCTGTTGTGATGCATTCGTCGTCGACGGCGACGTGGTGGGGCCAGCCAAGAACAAGGACCGCGGCGTGCCCGAGCAACTTGACTTCGACACGCTCTTCGACGGCAACCCCGTGATCTGCAGCACGGTGCTGGCACGTCGTGACGAAGTGCTCGCGGTTGGAGGCTTCGACGAGGATCCGGTGCTGGTCGCGACGGAGGACTACGACCTCTGGTTGCGGCTCGCCGCGCGCGCCCCGCTGCGCTACCTGGCCGCGCCGATGGCCTACTACCGCCGCCATGGTCTCGGGCTGTCGGTGAACGCCCGCTTCCTTCGCGGTGGCGACCGCATTCTCGACAAGTGGCAGGGCGAGCGCGGCGGCGATGGTGACTTCGCGCAGCGGATCCGTCGGCGGCGCGCCGGTGTTCGCCTCGACCACGCATGGGACCTGATGCAGGCCCCCGGCCACGAGGCGGAGGCCCGCAAGTGGATTCGGGAGGCGCAACAGTTGGCCTTCTCTTGGAAGGGGCTGCGGATGTGGGCGAAGAGCCATCTCCGGGCCTCTTCGCGCTGACTCCTTGGCAGGGGGCAGTCGTCCCCGCCCGCACGGAACAGGGTCCGGGGCGATGGCGCAACAGGGGGGCGGTTCCTATCATCCTTCGCCCTCGATCAGGACCCGAACCCCCCGAAAGCGTCGTGAGCGACACCCTCCAGATCACTGACATCAAAGTCGACGGCTACGAGCGCGTCGTTTGTGGCACCGACTCCAAGTCTGGCCTGCGCGCCTTCATCGCCGTGCACGACACGACGCTTGGGCCGGCCCTCGGCGGCCTGCGCATGTGGCCTTACGAGAGCGACGAGGCTGCCTTGTTTGACGTGAAGCGCCTGTCGCGCGGCATGAGCTTCAAGTCCGCCGTGGCGCACACCGGGCTTGGCGGCGGCAAGGCCGTGATCGTCGGCGACCCGAAGAAGCTGAAGTCCGAGGCGCTTTACCTCGCGATGGGTCGCTTCATCGATTCGCTAGGCGGTCGCTACATCACCGCCGAGGACGTCAATACGTCGATCGAAGACCTCGAGATCATCCGTCGTGCAACGAAGCACGTGACCGGGCTCGCCAGGAAGGATGGCGGCAGCGGCAACCCGTCGCCCTACACGGCCTACGGCGTCTATGTCGGCATCCGGGCAGCGCTCGGCTGGAAGTTCGGCAACGATGATCCGAAGGGCAGGACAGTTGCCATCCAAGGCATCGGCGCGGTTGGCTCAGCGCTCGCGCGCAGGCTGATCCAAAGCGGCGCGACCGTCTACGCCGCGGACCGCAATACCGAGCGTCTGTCGCAGCTCGCCGCCGAAATCGGCGTCAAGCCGGTCGACGAGACACAGATCATGACGATGACCTGCGACGTGTTTGCGCCCTGCGCTCTTGGCGCGGTGCTCCACGACGAATCGATCCCGAAGTTCAAGACTCCGATCATCGCTGGCGCCGCGAACAACCTGCTGCTCGAGCCGCGCCACGGCAAGATGCTGCAGGACCGCGACATCCTCTACGCGCCTGACTACGTCATCAACGCGGGCGGGATCATCAATGTGTCGGTCGAGTTCAACCCGGGCGGTTACGACGAGAAGGTCTCGCTCACCAAGATCGAGCGCATTCCGCAGGCGTTGAAGGAACTGTGGACGATCAGTCGGGAAGAACGGATTCCGACCAGCGACGCCGCGGATCGCCTCGCGGAGCGCATCCTCGTCGACGCCCGCAAGAAGAAGCGAGCGCAGGCGATGCCCAAGGGCCGCTAGCCGACGACCTCGCACTCGGGAACCGGCTGCGCGGCCGACATGCGCAAGGTGAGGGTTCCAACTCAGGTCGCCATCCGCTGTCGGGGCAGTGCCCCGACTCCGCCATGCCGGACGCTCAGTGCGCCGCGTCGCGGTAGGCCTGCAGGGTCGCGACCGCGGCCTTCTCCCAGGTGAAGGCGCGCGTTCGTTCGATCGCAGCCTGCTGCCGCGAAGGCCAGGATGGCAACGCATCGAAGGCGCGCGAGAGGCCGTCGGCCACGGCCTCGATGCTCATCGGGTCGAAGTAGGTCGCGAACTCGCCGCCAGCCTCCGGCATCGCGGATGTGTTGCTGGTCGCCACCGGTGTGCCGAGCACGAGCGCCTCGGTGACCGGGATTCCCCAGCCCTCGATCTGGCTCGGATAGGCAGCAAGGTCCGCGCCCGCGTAGAGAGCGATCAGTTCCTGCCGCAGCACATAGGGCACGAAGCGCACGTCGTCGAGGCAGCCTGCGCGCTGGGCGCGGTCGCGGAAGAGATCGGCGGACTTGCCGAGGCCGCTGATGACGAGCGCGTGCGGCAGGTCCTTTCGCTTGCGCTTGAGCAAAGCAAAGGCATCGATGAGACGCCCGGTGTTCTTGCGTTCGAGCGGCGCGCCCGGAGAGAAGATGTAGCGGCGACCGCCGGTCCACTTCGCGCGTGCGGCATCACCGGCGCCGATCGGGGCGCCCGCGAGGAAGTCAGGGTGGAGCCCATTGTGGACGACACGCACCTTGGCTGCGTCGCACGAGAAGCGTTCGCAGATGTCGCGGCGCGACCATTCGCTGACGGTGAGCACGAACGCAGCGTCACGCAGAGTGCGCTGCGTGACGGCGCGCGCGTATCGGACGAATGGATCCGCCCCGTCATCGGGCCAGTAGGTCACGAGCACATCGTGCAGCGTGACGACCATCGGCGGGCAGCGGAACGGCCGGCAGCGAGGCGGCAGCGTGTTGTAAGTCCCGTGATAGACATCGACGCCGTCCCTGCGCATCCGCCACGGCATCTGCAGTCGTTCCCAAAGATGGAAGCGACCTCCGGGCATGTCGGCATGCATCGCGCGCATGTTCGGCGGGATGACGAAGTCAGCGGGCTTCTCCAGTTGGTGGTAGAGCAAGAACTCGTCTTGCTGAGCCAGCTTCGCGAACTCGCGCACCAGATGGCGGACATAGAGGCCGATGCCGCGTGGCTCAGGCCGGAATCCTTCGCGGGCGTCGAGTCCGATGCGCATCGCGTGATCAGTCAGACGGCAGGCGCGTCAGCACCTCGGCTCCGGTCTCGCTGATGAAGATCGTGTGCTCGGTCTGTGCGACGCGAACGCCCTTCTTCTCGCAGAGCGGCGGATACTCGTCGATCAGCGCCTTCTTCTTCAGCAGCTTGATCGCTTCTTCAACGCGCTTGGTTGAACCAAGCGCGGGCAGCAACTGCCTGCGCGCGAAGGGCAGTCCTTCGGTGACGCCGACGGCGGCGATGACTTCTGCGGGCACGCTGTCCTTTGGCTTGATGTCGCGTCGGAGCATGAACACCTCCGATTCGCCGTCGCAGTCGATGTAGCCCTTGCCGTCGCAGACGAACGGCTCGCACGCGATCGTCATGTTCGCCCGCAGTCGGCCGGCCTTGGCATCCGGATAGTTGGGAATCGACGGCGCGCAGTGGATCACGTAGCGAGCGACCCCGTGGCCAGTCAGGTTGTAGATCGGGTTGAAACCGAGCGCCTTGACCGTTGACTCGATCTGGCGGCCGATCTCGGTGATCGAGGCGCCGGGGCCCATGACCGAGATCGCATTGTCGAGTGCCATGCGGCTGGCCGCGACGAGCAGGGAGTTTTCGCCGTCGCGAAGGTCCACGGTGACCGCGTTGTCGGTGACGTAGCCATCGACCTGCGTGCCGAGATCGAGCTTGACGATGTCTTCTGGGCCGACCGTGGTGGGGTCGTCTGGGGGTGAGCAGTAGTGCGCAGCGATGTGGTTCTGCGACAACTGCGCCGGAAACGCCGGCTTGCCGCCCATGTCGAAGATCACTTGCTCGACTTCGCGTGCGATGGATTCGAGGCGCGCGCCAGGCTTGATCAGCTTCCTGCCATGCTCGCGTGCTGTGGCGGAGATGAATCCGGAGCGGCGCAGCTTGTCCAGTTCGGGTCCTTTCATGGCGATGGCCTCAGCGGATCACCAGAAGGCGCTTGCCGACCTTGGCGAAGGCGGCCACCGCGGCCGTGAGTTGGTCCTGTTCGTGCGCGGCGCTGATCTGAACGCGGATGCGGGCTTTGCCCTTGGGGACGACCGGGAAGCTGAAACCGATGACGTAGACCCCTTCGTCGAGCAGCTGGCGCGCCATGTCTACCGCGAGCTTCGCGTCACCGAGCATGATCGGGCAGATCGGGTGTTCGCCGGGAACGATGTCGAATCCCGCCTTCGTCATCTCCGCACGGAAGAACTTCGTGTTGCGTTCGAGCTTGTCACGCAGCGCCGTCGTCTTCGACAGCATGTCGATGCACGCGATCGTCGCGCTCGTGATCGCCGGGGCCAGAGTGTTGGAGAACAGGTAGGGTCGGCTGCGGTTGCGCAGCAGGTCGATGATCTCCTTCTTTCCGGTCGTGAAGCCTCCAGACGCACCGCCGAGCGCTTTGCCGAAGGTCGACGTCATCACGTCGATCCGGTGCATGCACTTGTGGAACTCCGGCGTGCCGCGGCCAGTCGGGCCGAAAAACCCAGTCGCGTGGCTGTCGTCGACCATCAGCATCGCGTTGTACTTGTCGGCGAGATCGCA
>SXGT01348404.1_pt1 | contig 10128 bp, 6 predicted proteins | sample 3176221 | NCBI WGS metagenome assembly SXGT01 (sample SAMN11356862, study PRJNA531348) | freshwater metagenome | isolation source: freshwater sample F1-120 | place: China: Fuxian Lake, Yuxi | collected 2017-12-25
CCTTCTTGCCACATGGCACTGCTTGTGCATCGGCACGCTGTTCGCGCAGCACCCAACCGCCACGCCGCAGCAAAGCGAGGACGCAAGGCAGCCGATGTACGTCGCGCCCCGCAGCGACGAAGGCAAGCAGACGCTGGCCGCAATGCAACTGGCCCCGGGACTGCAAGCCAGCCTCGTCGCGAGCGAGCCAGACCTCTGCAACGTCGTCGCGTTTTCTTTCGACGACATGGGTCGGGTCTACGTCAGCGAGACCTTCCGCATCCACGACGGCGTGTTCGACACGCGCGAATACATGCAATGGAAGGATGAGGACCTCGCGCTGCGCACCGTGGCGGAACGCGTGCGCAAGTACGAGAAGCACATCCAGGCCGAGCTGCCGAAGTACGCGCGCTACACCGAGCGCATCAAGCTGCTCGTCGATGACGACCGCAACTTCGTGTTCGACAGAAGCTCCGTGTTCGCCGACGGCTTCGCGCGGCTCGAGGACGGCATTGCGTCCGGCGTGCTGCCCGTTGGCGGCGATGTGTGGTTTGCCAACATCCCCGCGCTGTGGAAGCTCACCGACACGGACGGCGACGGTGTCGCCAATGCGCGCGAAGCGACCTTTGACGGCTTTGGCGTACACACGTCTTTGATCGGCCACGATCTCCACGGACTCGTCGTCGGCCCCGACCGCAGGCTCTATTTCTCGATCGGCGACCGCGGCTTCTCGGTGCGCACCAAGGAAGGCGAGCTGCTCGACCATCCACACGAGGGCGCAGTGCTGCGCTGCGAACTCGACGGCAGCAGCCTCGAAGTCGTGCACCGCGGCTTGCGCAACCCGCAAGAACTCGCCTTCGACGACCACGGCAACCTGTTCACGGGCGACAACAACAGTGATGGCGGGGACCGCGCGCGACTCGTGCAGATCGTCCACGGCGCCGACAGCGGCTGGCGCATCGGCTTTCAATGGCTCGACGACCGTGGCGCTTGGAACAAGGAACGCATGTGGATGCCGCTCGACGAAAAGAGCCCGCTCGCGACGTTGCTGCCGATCCTGAACGTGACCGACGGCCCGTCGGGTCTCGCGTTCGATCCAGGCCACGGGTTGCCTCTGCGCTACCGCGACTGCCTGTTCCTCTGCGACTTCCGCGGCGGCAGCAGCTACAGCGGCGTGCACGCCCTGCGCCTGTCGCCCATGGGCTCGGGCTTCGAACTCGCATGGCGCGACCGGCCGGCGTGGAGCGTGCTCGCAACCGACGTCGACTTCGGACCAGATGGCGCGATGTATGTGAGCGATTGGGTCAATGGCTGGAACAAGCCAGGCAAGGGGCGGCTCTACCGCATCGAGACGCCTGCGATGCGCAACGACATGCAGGCGCGCATGACGGCACGATTGCTCGGCGAGAACTTTGGCGCCAAGCCAGAACTCGAACTCGCGACGCTGCTGCGGCACGTCGACCGCCGCATCCGGCAGAAGGCGCAGTTCGCCCTCGTCGACCAAGACGCGCAGGGCACCTTGCTCGCGGCGGCCAAAGACGTCGATGCCGGCAAAGCGCGCCTGTGCGGCGTGTTCGGGCTCAGCATTCTTGCGCGCAAGAACCCGATCGCAGCCGAGCCTCTGCTCGCACTGACGAAAGACGGCGACGCCTTGGTGCGCGCCGCAGCAGCGCGCGGTCTCGGCGAGAGTCTGCGCGAGGACGGCAAGCCGGCGCTCCTCCTACTGCTGAAGGACCACGTGTCCTCGGTTCGGCGCGAAGCCGCGCTCGCGCTTGCTCACCATCGCACCGAACTCGGCGACCGAGCAGTCACGGCGCTGCTCGAACTGGCTGAGGACAATCACGACCGCGATCCGGTTCTGCGCCATGCCGCCGCCGAGGCGATTGCGGCATCGCTCGGCGCCCGCGGTCCATCCGTGCGCGGCGAAAAAGTGGATCTCGACGGGCGCGCAAAGTCGTTTGCAGCGAAGGCGCAGCAGAGCGGCAGCGTCGCGGTCCGCCTCACTGCAACGCTCGCGCTGCGCCGAGCGATGTCGCTGCACTGCCGCGTGTTCTTGTTCGACGAGAACCTGTCGGTTCGCCGCGAGGCGGCACGAGCGATCTACGACCTCGACATCCAGGGCGGAATGGACGAGCTCGCATCGGCCCTTCGCGACCCTGCTGCAAGCGAGCGATTGCTCGACGAGACCCTTGCCTGGCGCGCGATCAACGCGGCGCGCTTGCTCGGCGGCGCGCAGAACGCCGCCGCGATTGCCAACTGCATCACCAATGCAAGACTGTCCATCGGCATGCGCAACGAGGCGCTGCGCGTCCTCGGCGAATGGCACGCGCCGCACGGGCAGGATCGCGTGCTGGGCAACTGGCGTCCCCCCGTTCGCAGCGACGCCGACAGGCAGGACCGTTCGTTCGAGCCACAGATCATCACGGCGCTCGGCCTCGACGCCTTGGCCGAAAGCGCAGCGGCAGCCTGCGGAAGGCTCTCGCTCGCGTCGACTTCGCAAGCGCTCTCCACGCTCGCCGCTAACCGCGCGCGCGCCGGGGCTTCGCGCACCGCGGCGCTGCGCGCGCTTGCGACGCTCGACGCTGCGGCAGCGGCAGCGGTCGTGGCCGCCATCGGGAAGGACGATCCGACCGAACTCCGCGTCGCCGCGGTCGCGCTCTACGCGGAGCAAGAACCCGAGAAGGCCGCGCCGGTGCTGGCATCGCTGTGCGAACAGGCTTCGCGCCGAGAGCGCCAGCAAGCCTTCGCTTCGCTCGGCGCCTTGAAGTCCGAGGCGGGCGCCACGGTGCTCGCGAGTTGGCTCGACAAGCTCGCGCGCGGCGAAGTGGATGCCGAGGTTTGCCTCGATCTGCTGGAAGCGAGCAAGCAGCGCGAGGAAACCGTCGTACGCGACAAGCTCGCAGCAATCGAGCACGCGACAGATAGAAGCGTCAAGCTCGCCGCGTTCGCCAACTGCCTGGAAGGCGGCGATGCCGACCGCGGCCGCAGCATCTTCTTCGACAACGAAGCGACGCGGTGCACACGCTGCCACTCGATGGACGGCAAGGGCGGCAACGCCGGCCCCGCGCTCACCGGCATCGGCGCGCAGGGACGCGCGCACATCCTGGAATCACTGGTCGTGCCTGGCGCAAGAATCGCCCAGGGCTTCGCCACCACCGTCCTCGAACTCCACAACGGCGAACTCGTGTCCGGCGTCATCACCAAGGACCAGGACGGCGAGATCGAAGTCATGAACGTCACCGGTGACGCATCCAAGGTCTCGGCTTCGCGCGTCAAGTCGCGACGCACGGCAACCGAGAGCGCGATGCCGGCGATGGACGGAACGCTGACGCACCGGCAACTGCGCGATCTGGTCGAGTTCCTCGCGGCAAAGAACGCAGGCAAATGACGAGGAAGGGCAGCGGCACGCGATCCTCGCGGCGCCATGCGATCCCCTTGTGCGCTTCGATCCGCCGGGCGCGACCAGGGCCCGATCCACGACACTGACGCACGGCATCCTGCCGCATTCCTGGCTGCGGCCGGACCGAGTTCCTAGGCTGCTTGGCATGTTCTGCCAATCGCCTCGCCACGTCGTTCTCGCCACTTGCTTGGCCTTCGTGCTCGCGGCCCCGACTGCCAATGCGCAGACGACCGCTGCGCCCATTGCGCCAAAAGACCCGCTTCGCATCGACTTGCTGGGCCCCGCGCAGTGGCGCACCCAGTTTGGCCCGACCAACGTCGGCACCCTGCTTGCGAGCGAGGCCGGCGCAGCGATTTGGAAAGGCTACGTCATGCCGTTTGAAGGCATGGTCAAGAATGCGCTCGGCCTCGACGACGCGGCCTACGCCGAGGCGCGCGCGCGGCTGCTCGACTACGGCGGCGCGATCACGATCACGTTCGACTTCGACGGCGAGGACGAAGGGCTCCGTGTCGCGTTTGGCCCCGACGGCAGAACCGACTTGCCGACGCTGTGCAAGGACCTCGCGACCATGGCCGCGCGATTCGCCGGATCCGAGTGGTCCGACGAAGCCAGCGCGCCGGCCAAGCTGCAGATCGGGGAAGAGCAGTTCGTCTCGAAGCCCACGATCACCGGGACGGACCCAACCGACCAGACCGCCACCTTTGCCGTCAGTGGCGACGCCGGCTTGAACGCAGCGCACCGGGCAGCCGAACCGCTCGGGGCCGAACTGCGCGCGCGAGCCGGCGAGAAGGCATTGCGACCGCCATTCAGAATGCGCTTCGATGTCCAAGCGACGATCGCTGCGGCCGACGGCACGCCGGACACCGGCACGAACGTGATGCTCGGCATCGCGGCGCTGCGTGAGTTCGACCTGTCGCTCGGAGCCGCAGGCCCGCAAGCGCAGGTCGAAGCATCGATGCGATTCGATGGCACCGATCGCGGGATCTTCGCGTTCCTGGTCCCGGACGCAGATGGCCTGCCCGCGATCGCATCACTGCGCCCTGCCGACATCGCATTCTGGAAGACGGGACGCTGCGACTTCTCGGCGATCCGCACGGTGGTGCGATCGGCTGCCGAAAAAACCGGAAGCGACGCCGCGGAGATCGACGAGCAGATGCCGCCTGCGATCTTCGACCCGCAGAATGGACTGCTCTCGCACTTCACCAACGAATACGCGTTGGCAAGCACGGCACAGTCCCTGGAAGACCTCGAGGCCAACCAGTCGAACTTCGTCTTCGCCGTGCGCATCCGTGACCATGTCGCTTTCGCGGACAAGTGGAACGCCGCGCGCAAGGAACTCGGCTTCACCGAGTTGTCGAGCGAGGAGAGGGACGGATTCGTCGTGCAACGCCTCGGCGGCCTCGTGGCAGTGACGACCGCACTCGGCCCCGACATGCTCGCCCTCGGCTATGGCCGCGATGCGGGCGACGCCATCGACGCATGGATCGAGAAGGCGAAGGACGGCGCGTGGACCAAGTCGAAGCCGCCGATGCCACAAGGCCTGTCGCGCGCCGCGCCCGCCGGCTGCAATGGCGCCGCCGAAGGGCAAGTCGCGATGGTGCTCAGCCAGGTCCTCGCCATGTCGTCCTTGCTGCCATTGGTGGTCGGCAACATGGACCTCGACTTCGACCCGGAAGAAATCGATGTCGAGGCCGTGCAGCAGTTGCTGAAGGCGCACAACCTCGACATCGCGCGGTCGTTGACGGGCTATCGCGACGGCGTCTGGCGGATGCGCGTGTTCTGGTAGGGTGAGCCTCCCGCTTGGTGCGTGCCGCAACGCGACCATGTCTGCAACTTCGCACGGTGCGGGCCGGTCGTGGATGACCAGCAGTGGATCAGCGCCTGCCGCTGCGACCGCAGCGGTCCATTGCTACGCCAGCAATTCGCCGCGCACCTTGCCCGCGACGTCGGTGAGCCGGAAGTCGCGACCCTCGAAGCGATAGGTCAGCTTCTCGTGGTCGATGCCGAGCAACCACAGCATCGTGGCCTGCAGGTCGTGCACATGGATCGGGTTCTTTTCGATGCGGTAACCCAGCTCGTCCGTGGACCCAACCACCGCGCCGCGCTTCATCCCGCCGCCAGCGAGCAGCATCGTGAAGCAGTGTGGGTGGTGGTCGCGCCCGAGGAACTTGCTCCCATCGCGTTCCTCGTTCATCGGCGTGCGGCCGAACTCACCGCCCCACACCACCAGCGTGTCATCGAGCATGCCGCGACGGCGCAGGTCGGTGAGCAAGGCCGCATAGGGGCGATCGAGTTCACGGCACTTCTTGGGGAACTGCGTCATCATGTCGTCGCTCGGGCCGGTGCCGTGCAGGTCCCATCCCGAGTCGTAGAGCTGCACGAAGCGCACGCCGCGTTCGACCAGTCGACGCGCGAGCAGGCAGTTGTTGGCGAAGGACGCAACGCCGGGGCTTGCGCCGTAGAGCGCAAGCGTTTCCGGCGACTCGCTCGCGATGTCGACGGCCTCTGGCGCCGACATCTGCATACGGAAGGCGAGTTCGTGCTGTGACAAACGCGCCAGGACCTCAGGGTCGCCAGTGCGAGCGTGTTCGCGGTCGCCGAGCGCTCGCGCGGCATCGAGAATGCGGCGACGACCTGCGCGATCGGTCCCGTCGCGATCGGCCAGGAACAACACGGGATCGCCTTGGCTCCGCAGTTGCACGCCTTGCAGCGACGACGGCAGGAAGCCCGAGCCAAACACGCTCTTGCCCGCACTCGGCAACGTGCCGGAGACGAGCACGACGAATCCCGGCAGGTTCTCGTTCTCAGAACCGAGCCCGTAGCAGACCCAACTCCCCATCGCCGGCCGGCCGATGCGCGGCGAACCGGTGAACATCAAGAACTCCGCCGGCGCGTGGTTGAACTGGTCGGTGTGCATCGACTTGACGACGCACAAGTCGTCGACGACCTCGCCGAGGCAAGGCAGCAGCTCGACGACGTCGAGCCCGAGACGTCCTCGCTTCTTGAACGCGTGCCGCGAGCCGAGCAGCTTGGGGTGGCCTTTGATGAAGGCGAATCGCTCCTTGCTCAAGAACGAGTCTGGACACTTCATCCCATCGTGCTTCTGCAGCTCGGGCTTTGGATCGAACATGTCGATCGGCGATGGCGCGCCTTCCATGTGCAGGTAGATGACGCTGCGCGCGCGCGCCGGATGGCGACGATGCGGAGTCGGCGAGAGCGATGGCGCGAGCAACGACGAAGCCGCGATCGCCGACACTCCGAGGGCGCCATTGCGCAAGAACTCGCGCCGCGTCGGCACCACGAAGTCGATCGGACCCATGCGGACACTTTGCCGCGACGGCAGGAGCGCGCAACGGGCTGAAGCTCTCCTCGAGATCTCAGCGCTCAGTGCGTGGATTCACACGCAGGCTGCTGCGGATCAGCGCCCAGCCCACGTCGCACCCGAGCGACTCGCACCACTCCGCAGCGACGTCAGCGCAGGTGTTGAGAAACCAGTAACCACCCTCCGCCTTCACGAAGTCCATCCGCAACTCCTCGCGCCGGACCTCCGCGCCGCCTTGGAACTGACCCTCCAACCCGCGCGCGAACTCGACGACGCGTTCGCCTTCGACCTGCATCACGTCCGCCTCGCACCCGTGTTGCGCAAGCAGCCGAGCGAGACTGTCGCCGTCGCGGGCCGCCCAGACGCGACGGCAATACGTCCCCTGCGTCGGCCACACCACCGTCGGAATCGCCCGCCACCATGCCTCCTGCCCGAGGGCATACCACGCCCAGTCGCCGTAGCCGTATTCGACATAGCGCGTCGGCTCGTGGACGGGATCCGGCACCACGATGCCGACATGCATGGCCTCGCGAAGCACATATACGGATGCAGGGCGCGCCACCTGCACAGGCGGCAACACCAGCGAGGTGCAGCCGATGGCTGGCACGGCGGCAAGCAGCATCCACAGGGCGGAGCGTCGGGCGGCGGGACTCAGGGCAAGACTCGGCATCGCGCGGGCGGCGCAGCATAGGCACTCGAACAGTCTTCTGCGCCAGCTAGAGCCCGCTTGAAACCAGCGCGCCGGGCGATGGAATCCGGCGATGAGCAATGTGAAGCGCGTGGCGGTCACCGGAGCCGCCGGTCAGATCGGTTACAGCCTGCTGCCGATGATCGCCTCAGGCGCGATCTTCGGCCCGAACACGAAAGTCGTCCTCCAACTCCTCGAAGTGACGCCGGTGCTGCCGTCACTCGAAGGCGTCAAGATGGAACTGCACGACTGCGCCTACCCGCTGCTGCAGGACGTGATCTGCAGCGACAAGGCGGAGGTCGCGTTCAAGGACGCGGACCTGTGCTTGCTCGTCGGCAGCAAGCCACGCGGCAAGGGCATGGAGCGCAAGGACCTGATCCTCGACAACGGCCCGATCTTCATCGGCCAAGGCCGCGCGATCGCCGAGGTCGCTGGACCCGACGTGCGAGTCGCGGTCATCGGCAACCCGTGCAACACCAACTGCCTGATCGCGATGAAGAATGCCAAGGGCGTGCCGGCAGATCGATTCACGGCGATGACGCGCCTCGACCAGAACCGCGCGAAAGCGCAGCTCGCACTGCGCGCCAAGACGCATTGGTCGAACGTCAAGAACGTCGTGATCTGGGGCAACCACAGCAACACGCAGTATCCCGACTGGCACAACGCGACGATCGGCGGCAAGCCGGCGGCGCAGGTGATCGGCGACGATGGCTGGCTGAAGGGCGAGTTCATCAAGACCGTGCAGGAGCGCGGCAAGGCGGTCATCGACGCGCGCGGCAAGTCGTCGGCGCTGTCGGCGGCGCAAGCCGCTGTCGACCACGCACACAGCCTGTTCTCGGTGACGTCGAAGGACGACACCGCAGCGTTGTGCGTGTTGAGCGACGGCAGCTACGGCACCCCCGAGGGCCTCATCTCCAGCTTCCCGTGCACGACCGACGGCAAGGGCAACTGGCAGATCGTCAAAGGCATGGCGATGGATGACTACTCGCACAAGATGGCGAAGCTCTCCACCGACGAACTCTGCCTCGAGCGCGATCTCGTCAAGCACCTGCTCGGCTGATCGCAGCGCGGCACGCGCTACTGCCGCCGCGCTCAGCGCGGTGGCATCGGCATGCAGGCCTGCGCCGGCATCGGCACCATCCCGCACTGCGTCGCGACGAAGAGCATGCCGCGCTCTCCCTTGGTGAACGTCAACTGCTCGCAGCAGAGTTCGCAGCGCACCGTCTGGACAACGTCGCCTTCGACCCCCACGCCGTTGCGCATGCACTCGACGATCGTGAAGCAGCAGGGACAGTCGATGCCGAGCGCACGGATCGCCGCGACAGCAGGGACAGGCGCGGTCCCCGACGACGTCGCGCACGCGGCAAAGCCGAGCGCGAGGACTGAGATCGAGGACATGACAGAGTGGCGACGCATGGGTCGCGTATCGGCATCGCGTTCTCGTGAGCTGCAGAAAAACGCGCGCCGGAGCCAACCGTGAGCGCGTTGCCACCGACGCAACAACGCCAGGCGAAGGCGCGCGACACGCTGCCCAAGGTCGTCATGGTGCTCGGCGCCGTGTCGTTCTGCACCGACGTTGCGTCTGAGATGATCGTGCCGCTGTTGCCGGTGTTCCTCGCCTCGCTCGGGGGATCGCACCTCGCGCTCGGCGTGCTGCAAGGCGTCAGCGACCTCGTGGTCGCGGCACTGAAGTTCGCGAGCGGCTGGATCTCGGACCGGCAGCAACGGCGGCGGCCTTGGATCCTGTTTGGCTACTCGCTGTCCGCTGTGCTGCGCCCGCTCTACGCCGTCGTCGCGACGCCGTGGGCCGCCGTCGCGGTGCGCACTGCAGATCGCGTGGGCAAGGGCCTGCGGCAGGCCCCGCGTGATGCGCTGCTCGCAGACGCCGTGGCGCCGCATGCCCGCGGGCGCGCCTTTGGTCTCGTGCGTGCACTCGATCACGGCGGCGCGCTCGCAGGTTCGCTGCTGGCCTTCGCGCTCCTCGCGACGGGCTTCACCGAGCGCGAAGTGTTCGCGCTCGCGCTGGCGCCCGGCCTCGTCGGCGTCGCGCTGGTGGCGATGTTCATCAAGGAAGCAGCGCGCAGCAGGGAGCTGCGCAGCGCCGGCAGCGACGGCGGCGACGTGCGCAGATTGCTGCCGTTCCTCGTCGTCGTCGCCTTCGCGGCTTGCGGCGCAGGCATCGACTTGTTCTTGCTCGTGCGCGCGAGCGAACTCGGCGCCAGCCGCGCGCAGCTGCCCTTGCTGTGGGCGCTGTTGCACGTCGTGCGCTCAGGCCTCGCTGCGCCGATGGGAGCGAAGTCGGACCGGCTTGGCCGCAAGCGCGTGATCGCCTGGGGCCTCGTCGCGCAAACGCTCGTGCTCGCGGCATTCGCGGTCGTCGATGACCTCGCCTGGATGTGGGCGCTATTCGCATTGCATGGACTGCATGCCGCATTCGTCGACGGCGCCGAGCGGGGCTACGTCGCTGACCTGGCCGGCGAGAATCGCCGTGGCACGGCATACGGCGTCTACCACGCGGTCCAAGGCGTCGCGGCATTCATCGCGCCGGTCGCCGTCGGCTGGACTTGGGACTCGCACGGCGCCGCGCCGTCGCTCGCGCTCGCAAGTGCGACTTCACTGCTGGCGCTCTGTGCCCTGCTCACGCTGGTGCGCGACGACGGCAAGCGCGAAGGGCCCTTTGCGCCCTTGCAGCCGCGCCTGCGCTGAGGTCAAACGACGCATCGCCATGGACCTCGCCGC
>SXGT01911540.1_pt1 | contig 10128 bp, 4 predicted proteins | sample 3176221 | NCBI WGS metagenome assembly SXGT01 (sample SAMN11356862, study PRJNA531348) | freshwater metagenome | isolation source: freshwater sample F1-120 | place: China: Fuxian Lake, Yuxi | collected 2017-12-25
CATCGACGGCCTGCTGCACATCACCGACAGGGGCTGGCACCGGGTCACCAACCCGCGCGACGTGGTGCAGATCGACCAGACGCTCGAGGTGTACATCCTGCACATCGACCGCGAGAAGGAAAAGATCGCGCTGTCGCTGAAGCACAAGACGCCCAGCCCGTGGCAGAACATCGAGGCCAAGTACCCGATCGGCCAGCGGTTCAACGGCGAAGTCGTTAACATCATGCCGTACGGGGCGTTCGTGAAGCTCGAACCCGGCATCGAGGGCCTCGTTCACATCAGCGAGATGAGCTGGGTGAAGCGCATCGCCGACCCGAAGGAGCTGGTGCAGATCGGCGACAAGGTCGAGGTTCAGGTGCTGAACATCAACCACGACAAGAAGGAAATCTCGCTCGGCATGAAGCAGTGCCAGAGCAACCCGTGGGGCGAGGTGGCGAAGAAGTACCCGCCGGGCACGGTCATCACCGGCGTGGTGCGGAACCTCACCAACTACGGCGCGTTCATCGAAATCGAGGAGGGAATCGACGGCCTCCTCCACGTCTCGGACATGAGCCACACGCGGAAGGTCTCGAACCCGTCCGAGGTGGTGCAGAAGGGCCAGAAGATCACCTGCCAGGTGCTCACGGTCGACCAGGAGCGCAAGCGGGTGGCGCTGGGCCTGAAGCAGATGGGCCCGGACCCGTGGGAGACCGACATCCCGGCCCGCTACCTGCCCGGCCAGAAGGTCAAGGGCAAGGTCACCAAGCTCACCAACTTCGGCGTGTTCGTGCAGCTCGAAGAGGGGCTTGAAGGCTTGCTTCACATCTCTGAACTGACCGACGCGAAGGTCGAGTCGCCGGAAGAAGTGGTCACGGTCGGCGACGACGTGGACGTGAAGGTGTTGCGCGTCGACGCGAAGGACCGCAAGGTCGGCCTGAGCATGCGCAACGTGGACGACGGCAAGGTGCCGGACGAGATCCCCGACATGCCGATCGAGGGGCCGGAAGCGGAGAAGGCGATGGAGGCCGCGAAGTCAGCGCGAGAAAAGGAGAAGGAAGGCGGCGGCAAGGAGAAGAAGAAGAAGGACGACGACGCCCCCAAGAAGAAGGTCGAAGACGAGAAGGACAAGGAAGGGCTGCGCGGCGGCACCGGGGCGGCCGGCCCGCTGTTCTCGCTCCCCGGTAGCGAACCGAAGGAGTAAGCCCGAAGTCAGTTCGATCAACCGCGACCGCAAGGGACTGGGCCACGTTGCCCTGCTCCTTGCGGCCGCGGCTCGTTAATGCAGCCACTTCCGGGGACCGTATCAGGCCCGCCGCTTGTCGCCCGCTTCGGGGTTCACCCAGTTGGGCAGCGCCTCGCCCTTCACGCCGGCGAGCAGGTTGTTCGCGCACAGTCGGGCCATCGCGTTGCGCGTGTCGGGCGTGGCGCTGGCGATGTGCGGCACGATCACGCAGTTGGGCAGCGCGTAAAGTTCGTGACTCGTGGGCAGCGGCTCCGGGTCGGTCACGTCGAGGCCGGCGGCGAAGATGGTCCCGTCGCGCAGCGCCGCCGCGAGCGCGGTCTGATCGACCAGCGGCCCGCGCGACGTGTTTACGAACACCGCGGTCGGTTTCATCTGCCCGAACTTGTCCGCGCCGAACAGCCCCTTCGTGGTCGGGTTCAGGTCCGCGTGGACCGAAACGAAGTCGCTCCGCGCGAGCAGCTCGTCCAGTTCGACGCGCGTCGCGCCGAGGTCGCGGTCGGCGTCCGGCTTCGGGCCTCGCGCGGTGTACAGCACCTTCATGCCCCAGCCGTGGTGCAGCCGCTTCGCGGTGGCGTAGCCGATGCGCCCCATGCCCACGATGCCGAGCGTGCGGCCCGCGAGGTCTTGGCCCATCCAGCCGAGCGGCTCCCACGTCAGCCACTTGCCGCCGCGGGCGTCGTCGATGCCGCTGCGGATCGCGCGGGCCGCGGCCAGCAGCAGCGTGACCGCGATGTCGGCGGTGGCGTCGGTGAGCACGCCCGGCGTGTTCCCCACGCACACCCCGCGCGCGGTACAGGCAGCCACGTCCACGTTGTTGAACCCGACCGCGAAGTTGCTCACCACCTTGAGCTTCGGCGCGGCGTCGAGCAGCGCCGCGTCCACGCGGTCGGTGAGCAGCGACACGAGGCCGTCGCAGTCCGCGACGCGGCGCTTCAGCTCGTCGGCCGACGGCGGGAGCTGTTCCGGCCACACGTCCGCATCGCACGCGGCACGGATCGCATCGAGCGCCACCGCGGGAAGCTTGCGGGCAACGAACACTTTGGGACGAGCCATGCGGCACCAGAGAGCAAAGGACAGAGGACAGAAGGCAGAGAACAGAAGTATGGTGGAGAAGGCCGAACGTTTAGCGTTCGTCCCACTGGCGGAGCCGCCTCCCGCCGTGCGGATCGACACGGCTGACACTCCGCCTTGCAAATCTTTCAACCCCCGCCTATCTCCCTCGCGCTCTCGATACTCCGCGCGGAGGGTCCGCACCGATGTTCGCTCGCTATGCCGCCGTTGCCCTCGCGCTCGTCGCTACCGGGTGTTCGTACAACCCCGGCTACTTCCCGTACCTGTTCGCCGGCGGGCGCACCGAGCAGAACCACGGCAAACCCGGCGGGCACGGCTACTTCCGCAACTTCGACCCGAAAGCCGTCAAACTCGGCGTCACGCCGTCCGGTCAGGCGAACGCCCCGCTCGGCTCGCAGATCGTCCTCGTCGCCTCCGTGTACGACAAGGACGGCACCGCGCGCCGCGACCGCCGCGTCGAGTGGATGATCGAAGGCCCCGGCCACATCATCGAGGCCGACGAGTCCGGGTTCTACGCCGGCCGCGGGTACAAGCACGACAACAAGTACGCGGTCACGCACACCTCGTACATGCCCAAGACGATCACCCGGGGCAACGACGACGAGAAGGACGACGTGCGCATCGAACCCGGTCAGACGTTCATCGTCGTCACCTCCGCGGTGCCGGGCGAAACGGTCGTCACCGCTTACGCCCCGGCCGTGTTCAACTGGGACAACGGCCGCGTCGTCACGAAGGTGCTGTGGGGCGACGCCCGGTTCTCGTTCCCCGCGGCCACCACCGTGCGGCTCGGTGGCGAGACCACGCTTTCCACCACCGTGAACCCGACGGCATCCGACGCGGGGGCGAACTTCCGCGTCCGGTATCGCGTGATCGACGGCCCGGCCGCGGTGCTCGTCGGCAAGGACGCGAGCCTGAGCGGGAGCGGCGGGAAGGAGGCCGAAGCGTTCACCGACGAGACCGGCGGCGCGTCGGTGCGGCTCGTCCAGCGCGACCCCAAGGCCGGCAAAACCCGCGTCGCCATCGAGGTGGTGAAGCCGGCGGACAACGGCGTCGGGCCGGGTACGGTCGTCGCCCGGCGCGAAACGACGGTCGATTGGGCCACGGCCGAACTCAAGCTGAAAGTGAATGCGCCACAGGTCGCCAGCGCGATCGGCACGTTCCCCGTCACCGTGGCGCTCGACAACATCACCGGCGTGGACAGCCAGGCCGCGCGGGTCCGCGTCGCGCTCTCCGACGGCGCGACGCTCGCCAGCAGCGATCCGCCGCCGACCCGACAGGACGCGCAAGGCGCGCTCATCTTCGACCTGCCCCCGGTCAGCGGGAAGGGCAAGCAGTCGGTCACGCTCCAGGTGCGGCCCGCGCGCGTCGGCGACGTGACCATTACCGCGGACGCGGTCACTTCCGACGGAATGCAAGCCAACACCAGCGGCGTCACGCGCGTCGAGAAGGGGAAGCTTCAACTGCTGCTCGAAGTGCCGCCGATGGCCCTGGCCGGCGAGCGCATCCCGGTGCGGCTGTCGCTCACCAACGGCGGCGCGGCCGTGGCCGAGAACGTGACGATCTGGGCGCGGTTCGATAACGGCCTGCTGCACGCCAGCGGCGGCGGCCCGGTCGAGTTGAGCGGCGGTTCGCTCGCGCCCGGTCAGACGAAGACGTTCGACCTGCCGCTGACCGCGAAGGCCACCGGCCGCTACACCGTTCGCGCCGCCGCGACCGGCGACGGCAACCTGTCCGCCAGCGCGGACCCGCTCTCGGTCGAGGTGCGCCGGGCCGAACTCGCGGTCGCGCTGGTCGGCCCCAAACTCATGTACCTGAACCAGCCGGTCGATTGGGCGCTCAGCGTCGCGAACCGCGGCGACTCGGCCGTCTCGAACGTGATCGTGCGGGCCACGCTCCCGCCGGAGGTGAAGATCACCGGTTCGGACAACGGCACCATCGGACCCGGCTCGGTCGAGTGGAAGCTGTCCGAGTTGAAGCCGGGCGAGGCGAAGACGTTCAAGCTGAGCGGCACCGCGATCAAGCTGACGCCGCAAGCGGGCGTGACGGTCGCGGTGCTGGGCGACGCGGTCAGCAACGGCGCGACCGTGGGCACGCCGGTCGAGGGCAAGGCCGAAGCCGCGGTCGCGATCATCGGCACCCCGGCGCTGTCGCTGGAACTCGCGACACCGCCGGGCGTGGTCGAAGCGGGCAAGCGGGTCCGCTACGAGATCCGGGTGAAGAACGCCGGCACGGTGTCGGCGCGGAACCTGGAAGTGAGCGCGCTCGCGGGGCCGGAGCTGAAGCTGGTTCGCGGCAGCGGCGCGGGCGAGGGCCGCATCGACGGCACCGGCCGCGTCGCGTTCCCGACCGTCGAGGAACTGCAACCGGGCCAGACGCTCACGTTCACCATCGACGTGGACGCGACCACCGCGGGCGACGCGCGATTCACGGCCGAGGTGAAAGCCCCGAACCTGCGCGTGCCGCTGCGCGAGGAACAGGCGACCCGCATCACCGGGCGGTAGGAGAAACGCTGCTCGGTGTCGGATGAGCTGTTCTCAAGAACGGCCCGAAGACCGCGCAGAGCAGACGCAGATGAAATCGGATCAGAAGAAGTCAGAAAGGCAGAAGCGTTTTGACCGGATGAACAGGATGAACAGAGATGGAAAAACGGTGCGGACTTCACTCTTCATCCTGTTTGATCCTGTCCATCCTGTCAAAAATGTCTTCTGCCTTCTGCCTTTGATCGGATTTGATCTGCGTCTGCTCTGCGCGATCTGCGGGCCGTTCGGCCGGGGCCGGCTCCAGAAGGGGGTGCCGACATTTCGCGCCAGCGCGTACTATGGTCACAACGGAGGGCGGCGCGCGGGCGACGGGATGAACTTCCCACCCGACCCGGTTCGCGGTATGATCGCTAAGATTTGCTCAGCCGCCCCATCTTGTTTGGAGGCGTTGGTTCCGGTGGCCGGCGGTTGCCGGTGCGGGCCAAAGGCCGTTGCTCATCCTCCGTGTTTTCGCTCGCCGAGCGAACGGTCAGACCGCACACACGGACCCGCGCCACGATCCGATCACCGGAGCCGCCATTTCCGCGCCGCGACAACCGGCCACTTGGTGGACGCATCAGTACGAGGACGACCGTGAGCACCCCGACCGCCGAAAGCGCCGGCACCGACGCCCGGGCCAAGTACCACCGCCAGATCGAAGACTCGTATGAAGCGGTCGGCAAACTGGCCGGCTCCGCGCTGCCGCCGACCGAGTTCTACCAGCAGTTCCTGAACCGCACCCTCGCGGCCATCGACGCGCCCGCCGGGGCCGTGTGGCTCCGCACCCCGCAGGGGTTCCTCCAACTCGCGTGCCAGGAGAACCTCGACAAGGTGGGGCTCGACGCGCGCCGCGGCGCGCGCCAGTGCCACAACGAGGTGCTGCGACAGGTGTTCCAGGCCGCGCCGCCGCGCCCGGTGCTGCTGGAGCCGAACGGCCGGCTCGCGCCCGGCCCCGGCGAACCCGGCCCGGTTCCGGCCGCCAACCTCACCGACCACTTCACCCTGTTCGCCCCGATCATCAGCCCGGACAAACAGCCGCTGGGGCTTCTGGAAATCTTCCAGGACGCCAACCACGACCCGCGGATGTACCCGAGCTACCTGAACTACACGCTTCAGATGGCCGGGTACGCGAGCCAGTACCACCAGTTCAGCAGCGCCCGCGTCGCGGCCGGCGTCGAGAAGACGTACTCCGCGGTCGAGCAGTTCGCCCGGCAGATCCACGGCAGCCTGAACCCGACCGAGGTGGCGTACCACGTCGCCAACGAGGGCCGCAAGCTGATCGAGTGCGACCGGCTGTGCGTCGGGGTGCGCCACGACCGGTGGCGGGTCACGGTCGAGGCCGTGAGCGGGGCCGACGTGGTCGAGAAGGCCAGCACGCACGTGCGCCGGCTCCGCAAGCTGATGGAAGCCGTACTCGCGTGGGGCGAGCCGCTCACGTTCAAGGGCGACAAAGACCCCGGCCTGCCGCCGGCCGTTGTCGACGCGCTCGACGCTTACCTGCACGAGAGCCAGCCCAAGCTGCTCATCGTGCAGCCGTGCCGCGACGAGCGCGAGAAGGACAAGACCCGGCCCGCGCGCGCGGTGCTGGTGATGGAGATGTTCAACCCGCCGGAGCAGATCGACCCGGTGGTGCAGAAGCTCGACGTGGTGACCAAGCACGCGGCCCCGGCGCTGTACAACGCGGCCGAGCTGAAGCGCGTCCCGCTCAAGTTCCTCTGGTGGCCGGTCGCGCGCCTTCAGGAGGGCTTGGGCGGCAAGCGGCGGTTCATCGCGGCCTCGGTCGCGGTGCTCCTCGCGGTGCTCGTCGGCGTCATGGTCATGGTGCCCGCCAGCCTGCGAATGGAGGCGAAGGGACAACTGCAACCGGTCGAGATCGCGAAGATCTTCCCGCCCGCCGACGGGCGCGTGGTCGACCTGCGGGTGAAGCCCGGTCGCGAGGTCGACCCGGACTTCGAGCTGGTCACGTTCCACGGCCCCCAACTGGAGGCCGACTACAGCCGCGCCAAGAGCGAGTGGATCGCGAAGAGTGCGCTCGTGGCCGAGTTATCCAAGCAGTTGCAGCAATCGGGCCTCGACAAAGAGGGCAAGAGCCGGATCAGCGCCGACCGCGCGATCGCGGAGGGCCAAAGCAAGCAGGCGCTGGGCGAGATGGAAGTCCTCGACCAGCAGTTCAACAAGGTGGACTCCAAGCCGGAGAGCAAGGGGCTGCCGAACCCGCGCGGGCCGGGCTACTTCCGGGTCATCGCCCCGGACTTCGGCACCCTGGCCCGCGAGCGCGGCGCGTCCAAGTGGGTGGTGCTCAACGACGACCGCCGCGAGAACCTGACCGGCCGCACGCTCAAGCCGAACGAAGAGGTCATGCGCCTGGGCAACCTGAAAGGCCCGTGGCAGGCCGAACTCAAGATCCCGCAGAGTAACGTTGGCCAGGTGCTCAAGGCGTTCGCCGACCCCAATTCGCACTTCACCGACAACGACCCGGTGAAGGGCAAGCGCAAGTACCTCGTCGTGGACGTGCTGCTCTCGAGCCAGCCGGACACGAGCTACGAGGGCCGCCTGTACAAGGACGAGATGGCGGCCGAGGCCGTACCCAACAAGACCGACCAGAACGAGAACGAACCGGTCGTGTCGGCCTACGTGAAGCTGAACATCCCGGCCCGCACCAACGTGCCGGACGCCTTCGCCGATCCGGGCATCCCCAAGGACAAGTGGATCCCGGAGGCCCACCTCGTCACCGGCCTCGAAGTGCGCACCCGCATCCGCTGCGGCAAGCACGCCCTCGGCTACACGCTGTTCCACGGCGTGTGGGAGTGGTTCTACGAGAAGGTGGTCTTCTTCTTCTAGTGTCAGTGTCGGTGGTTAGTGGTCAGAGAAGACAGGTAAACTCTCTTGTCTAACCACTAGCCACGGACACTGACACTCCCCGTTGTCCCGCCGACCGTTGGCTGGCGAGCGCCAGACCCCGGCGGCACCCGCGCCACAACCCTACACCGGTCCCTTTGGAGGACGTGTCCATGCGTTCGCTCGCTCTGGCCCTCGTTCCGCTCGCGCTCGTCGGTACACTCGTCGGCTGCGGAAAGAAGCCCCCCGCGCCCGAGAGGGAGAACCCGAACGCGCCGCCCACGATCAACATCGGCCCGGCCCCGGCGGACGTCACCAGCTTCTTGTACCCGCCGGTCGCGGCCCCGAGCTACCCGGCCGTCGTGACCCGCACGCAGCCGATCGTCATCTCGAACGCCCTGGCCCAGTTCGAGGACCGGCACATCGTGTCCGCGGAAGTGGACGGCCTGATCGAACTGGTCGCGACGCCGATCCGGTTCAAGGCCGGCGAGGACCGAAGAGTCGTGCTGGCCGCCCTCGGCGACCGCGTCGTTTATCACCCGCACGACCCCGAACCGAACCCGGAGAAGCGGACCCCGTTCCGGCGGCTGAGCGACGGCGACCCGGTCTCCGTTGGCGACGTTCTCATCGTCCTCGATGTCAAGCAGATCCTCACCCGCATCCGCGGCGCAGACACGGTCAAGAAGGCCGCGGAGAAGGCGCTGACGTTCGCGGTCGAAGCGTCCAAAGCTGCCGACGCCCGGTTGAAGAAGCAAGAGGAGAACTACAAGAACGGTGTCGGCACCATTGTCGAGGTGCTCGACGCACAGCTCACGCTCGCGCGATTCCGGGAGAACGAGGCCAACACGATCCAGACCATCGCCAAGACTACCGCGGAACTCGAAGATGCGACCGTTCAGTACCACAAGCACACGTTCCTGAGCCGCGTGAACGGCTTGATCCGCAGCGTGGACCGCCGGCCGGGGCAGTTCGTCAAGGCCGGCGAGAAGGTGATGGAGATCGAGGCCACCGACCGCGTGCGCATCGAGGGGCAAACCCCGGTCGAACACGAGAAGACGATCCGCGCGTACCTGAACGACCCGACCAAGCGGGTGATCGTGGAACCGGCCGTGCCCAGCGCGCCCATCGCCGAGCACAACGGCCACCGGCAACCGGTGACCGGGATCGCGGTCACGGCCCACTCCGACGGGCCGCTCGTGGTCTCCGTCGGGGCCGACCGCAACGCGCTCGTCTGGGACCCGAACCTGGGCAAGAAGCAGAACCGCCCCGGCGTGCCGCACAACCTGCCGCACCCGGTCGCGGTACGGAGCGTGGTCGCGACCCCGCCGGCGGCGAAGACGCTGACCGTGATCACCGGGGCCGACGACGGCAAGATCCGCATCTGGGACGTGACCAACCGCGACAAGCTGCCGACCGCGCCGAAGGCCGAACCGGAGGACGCGCACACGTCCGCGGTGCAGGCGCTGGCGATCAGCCCGGACGGGCGGTTCTTCGCGTCCGCCGCCGGCCGCGACGTGTTCGTCTGGGATTTGGCGACCGCGAAGAAGCTGTACGCCCTCGCGGGCGAGCACCGCGACAACGTCGGCTCGGTCGCGTTCACCCCGCAGAACACGCTCGTTACCGCGTCGAAGGACGGCACGATCAAGGTGTGGAAGCTGGGCACGGACAAGGCCGCGGTGTTGCGCACCATCGACCACCGGGCCGGCGCGGTCGAAGCGCTGGGCGCGAGCCGCGACGGTGCCCGCGTGCTGTTCGACCAGTCGAAGACGCGCCTCGACTTAGTCGACCCGGCCACCCGGCAGACCGTCGGCCAGATCGAGAACGTCAGCTCGGCCGGCACGTTCTCGACCCTCGCGCTGTTCGGCCCGGACGAGGTGGCCACCGGCACCCCGGTGGAGAGCCTGCCCCCGTACAGCATCGCGACGGCCGGCGGCGACGGCGACCTGAAGGGCACGCTGCAGTACTGGCACGCGCCGCGCACCGGCGGGCGCGGGGCCGAAGTGGGCCGACTGGTGACGCCCGGCCGCAGCCCGATCACCGCCGCCGCGTTCAGTTCGGTGCGCGGCGAGTCGTTCATCGTGGTCGGCACCAGCGCCGGCGGCGTGTGCCTGTGGAAGCCGCCGACCGCGGCCAGCGCCGCCGTGACCGGCAAGGTGGTCAACATCGAGACCACCGACACGCGCTACATCACCGTGCGCGTCGAGGTGGACAACACCCAGTTGAAGCTGCTCGACAAGAGCGCCGCAACGATCATCGTGCCGATCAACCCCTAGTCGATGAAGGGGCGAAGGGGTGAGCGGGTGAAGGGGTGATACAGACCGGTCGAGTGGCTTGTCTTCCTCACCCTTTCACCCCTTCACCCCTTCACCCCTTCGCCCCGCCACCCCCTGGCCTCTGACTACCGCGCTATGGCCGACCGGACCCCATCACTGAACAACCCGGCGGGGCGCCGCAAGCAGGGGCGGCGGCGCGGGCGCC
>SXGT01024131.1_pt1 | contig 10127 bp, 7 predicted proteins | sample 3176221 | NCBI WGS metagenome assembly SXGT01 (sample SAMN11356862, study PRJNA531348) | freshwater metagenome | isolation source: freshwater sample F1-120 | place: China: Fuxian Lake, Yuxi | collected 2017-12-25
AGTGGTCGGGAAGGTCCGTGTTCACGGCGACACTTTCCCCCTCAACGGGGCTGTAAAGATCGCTAACGGCTTTGACCGATTCGATCTCGCCAAACGGCTCGCCGGCCGTTACGTGCCGGCCGACTTCCGGCAGTTCCATGTACACCAGGTCGGTCAGCGCCTCGACGGCGAACGCCGAAATGCCGACCGTCGCGATCGTTTCGCCGCCTTGCTGCTCGACATGCGCCCATTCGTGCGTCTTGGCGAAAAGGAGGTTTTCGGGACTCATTGGAAAGGGTTGGGGGTTCGGGGTTCCGATCTTGAATCTGAGATCTGAGATCTCACTTCGCTCGCTTGTAAAACGGCAACTTGACGACGCGCGCCGGTTCGCGCTTGCCACGAATGTCGACCATGAGTTCGGTATCAGGCTTGGCAAACTTCGCGTTCACGTAGGCCATCGCGATGGGGCGCTCCCGCGTCGGCGAAAATGTGCCGCTTGTGACAATGCCGGCCGGCTCGTCGCCGGCCAGTACCCCGCAATGTTCGCGTGGCACTCGCTTGCCGGAAAGCTCCAGGCCCACGCGCTTCGGCTGGTTGGGATCGCTGCGAATTTTTGCCAGCGCGTCCCGACCGGGAAACAGCCGACCGTCGAGATTCACCGCGAAGCCGAGCCCCGCCTGATAGGGATTGACGCCGTCGTTCAACTCGTGGCCGTACAAGGGCATCGCCGCCTCAAGACGCAACGTATCGCGGCAGCCGAGACCGGCGGGCTGCGCGCCGCGGTCGATCAGCGATTTCCAGATATCGACAGCCGCGTCCGCCGGCACGATCAGCTCCCAGCCGTCTTCGCCGGTGTAACCCGTGCGACCGAGGATGCCGGGAACGCCACCCAGCTTTGCTTCGATCGCGCTGAAATACAAGAGCGCCGCCGGATCCACCGACGACAACGGCCTGACGGAATGGATCGCTTGCGGACCCTGCACGGCAAGCATCGCTGTTTCCAACGTGCGGTCCTGAATCGTTACCGAATCGCGATCTGGCTCCTGCTGTTCAATCCAGTCCAGAATCTTCGGTCGGTTGCCGGCGTTGACCACCAGCTGGTAATACGACTCGCCATAGGCATGCTCGGCGAGATGATAGACCAGGACGTCGTCGAGAACGCCCCCGTCGTGGTTTGTCACAAGCGCGTAGCGCACCTGGCCGCGCGCAAGCGACTTTACGTCGCGAGTCACCAGCCGGTCCAGAAAATCACAGGCGCCGGAGCCGCTGAATTTGAGCCGGCCCATGTGCGAGACGTCAAACAGGCCCATGGCTCGCCGCGTGGCCTGATGCTCTTGGACGATGGAAGAGTACTGCACCGGCATCAGCCAGCCAGCAAAATCGACCATCCGACCTCCATGAGAAGCGTGCCAGTCGCAAAGCGATGTTTTTTTCAGGGCAGGTTGCGCAGGTCCAAGAGACATGGGCGCAGCGACGCTTCGGCATCGCCCAAGGAGGTCCACAGCTCTCGCCCCTATGCGCCCGCAGGCGCGTCCGGCATTCGAGAGCCAATCAGTTGTCAAGGAATCCGGCACCGACCGCCATCCGGCCGATGCTGATGATATTGTAGCGGACCGAAACGCCGACGCCAGCCCGTTTGGCTCATGGCATCAAAACGAATACTTGTCGATGTTGTCCTTGTCAAACACCAGGGGCGGCCCCAGAATCACCTCGTCGTTTTCCACCTTCACTCCCTGCAATCGACCGAACGACTGCTCCCCCTGCTGCAACGACTTCTCCGTAAGTGCGTGGGCGGCATGAATCGTCAGGTAGCCCAGATCCGCGGGGCTCCACAGCACGAACCGGGGAATCGTGCCATCTTTTACGTAGGTTCGCACCGTGGACGGAAGACTCAGCCCCGTCACGAAGATCTTTCCCGATTTCTCTGCCTGCCGCACTGCTTCCGCAGTCCCCGGCAGCGAGACCGAGGTGATGCCCCAGATGCCGGCCAGGTCGGGGTGAGCCGTGATCACGTCAAGCGTCATCTGTCGGGCCCGGTTCTGATTCTCGTCGGGGACCAGTGTTTCGAGCAGCTGGATCTTCGGATACTTTTCCTCAAGGTGAGCCTTCATGGCCTTCATCCACGCGTTCTGATTCGGGGACGTGGCGGAACCCGTCACTATGACCGTCTTCCCTTCACTGCCGATCGCCTCGGCCATCAGATCGACCAGTTTCTCGCCGATCGCCCGCACGGGCGCCTGGTTGACGAACACCGATCGGCCGCTGCTGGCGGGATTGGCGTCGGCGTCCCAAGTGAGTACAACAGCTCCCGCGTCCCGGGCGCGACGCAGCGAAGGAGCTATCACCTCGGGATCATTGGGAGAGACCGCGATCACGTCGTACCCCAGCGCAATCCACTCCTCGATCATTTGCACCTGCAGCTCGACTTTGTCTTGCGACGGGCCATCGTAGATAAGCTCAATTCCCAGTTCCCTTGCCGCCTCCTCGGCCCCTTTCCGGCACTCGTTGAAATAGTCGATGCCGACCAGTTTCGGCATCATGCCGACCCGCAATTTCTTGACCTGCCCCGCTGCTGGTGATTTCGGCGATGACGATTGCGCGGTTGGTGCGTGGGAGCTGTCTCCGCAGCCGACAATCGCCATGAACAATAGTGCTGAGAGCCCCTGGATGAAGCGCTTCATAGGGAAGATTCCCGGTTGTTGGGGGCGAGCCGTTCGTTGAGCACCGCCACGGTGATGAGAAGAAGCCCGACGACGAACAGCCGGGTGTTGGCGTTAAGGACGAATGAAAGCGACGTGCCCGGAAGAACGATCGGCTGATTGCCCCACAGCCGCAGGCCGATTTCGAAATTAGCGAGGACTCCCAAACCAAGCAGTGTTCTGCCGATGCTTCCCGATCCGCCGGTGACGCGCGTCCCACCCAGCACGACGCAGGCAATGGTTTGAAGTTCCAGGCCGGTTCCCGCGTCGGCCACGGCGGCGCCCCGCCGGGCAGTGTACCAGACGGCCACCAGACCGGCGAGCAGACCGTTTAGTGCATACAGCCATCCTTCGACGCGGCGCACGGGAACGGCGGCGAACTCGGCCGCCCGGCGGTTGTCGCCGATCGCAAACAAGTAACGGCCAAACCGAGTGCCGTGCACAAGCAACCCCATCAGCAGGCAAGCCATTGCCAGCAGCAGAATCTGGTTGGGGAGTCCGGCCACGTCCCCCTGTCCAAGTTGAGAGAACGTCGCGGGAAAGCCCGTGACCCGAACCCCTTCCGACAGCGCCATGGCCAGACCGGCATACAGGGCCATCGTCGCCAGTGTCGCCAGGAGCGGCACAATTCCCATCGTGACCAGCAGGCCATTGACGGATCCGGCCATCGCTCCAACCAGGACGGCCATGATCGCCGCCGCTTCGATGGGCCAGCCGGCGCGCTGCCAGAGCAGTCCCAATGTCATGCCGGCCAGAGTCACGATCGAGCCAACCGAAAGATCGATTCCCCCGGTCAGCAGGACGGCGGTCATTCCCAGTGCCAGAACACCGATCTCGGCCCAGGGGCGCCACAGAGGCAGAATCGACTTGGGATTCGGTAACCGGGCAAAGACCAGCACCACCGCCAGCGCCAGAAGCGCCCACGGAAATAGAACCGAGATGAGGCGGCGCACCTGATCGCGCGTCATCGTTGCGGCCTCCGAGTTGCAAGTTCGACGACGATCGCCGTCCCCAACAGTCCGCCGAGGACAAGGTCGTAGCGATAAGGAGAGACTCCCCACAGCACGAGTCCATTCTGAACGAGCGCCAGCAGAATCGCCCCGAGCACGGCGCCCCAGGCCGATCCCCGCCCCCCCGTCACCGCCGTTCCACCAATCACGGCCGCGGTGATCGCCTTCAATTCGTAGCCGGCTCCCATCGACGATTGCATCGATCCATTCTGCCCGAGCTCGATCAGGCCGGACAATCCCGCACACAGGCCGCCGACTCCGAAAGCGCTCAGCCACGTTCGATTCTGCCCGATTCCGCAAAGTCGAGCTGCGCGCGGGTTCGAACCGTACGCAAAGAGGTGCCTCCCCGATCGCATGAACGTCAGCCAGAACCAGATCCAGGCGGTCGTGGCCAGCAGCACGAAGGCGGCCCCCTGGATTCCGAACAGTCGTCCAATCGCAAGAGAACGAAAATCGGCGGGAAGGTCGCCAATCACGTTTCCTCCCGTGAGATTCAACAGCAGGCCGCGGAAGATCGACATCGTACCCAAAGTGACGACCACGGGGTGCACCCGCCCCACGAGTGAAGCCAGCGCATTGAGCCCTCCCCCGGCGAGACCAATCATCAGCGCGACCAAAACGCCAAGCCCGGTCGCCCAACGCATACCGTGCGCGGCCTGCATCGCCAACCCCGCCCCTCCCGCGGCCAGGGCCATGAGCGACCCCACCGAGATATCAATGCCCCCCGCAATAATCACGGCAGCGGCCCCCAGCGATAAAATGCCGATAACTGCAACCTTCTCCAGGAGCCCCAGTAAATTCCCCATGGTCGCGAACCGACCATCGGTCGTGATCGACAGCAGCAGCGCTAACAGGCCGATCACCGCCAGCAGGCCGATTCGGCTGACCAGGCGAGCGTCGATGAAGCGGCGAGCCCGGCGGTCGATCGCCGCCGGCTCATCCACCACGGGCAGAGCCGCCGCGGCCACACTTTCGGCGGTGGCCGTATCGTGAGTGAAACTGGCGGCTAATCGCCCACGGCGAAAGACCACAATTCTATCGGAATGGGCAAGAATTTCGGGAAGATCGGAACTGATCAGAATCACCGCCAACCCTTCCGAGGCCGACGCGCGGATCAGGTTGTGGATCTCTGCCTTGGCCCCCACATCAATGCCGCGGGTCGGCTCGTCGAGTATCAGAACTTTCGGGTTCGACAATCTCCAGCGCCCGAAGACCACCTTCTGCTGGTTGCCTCCCGACAGTTGTCGGATCGGCTGCTCGGTTGATTGGGACTTCACCCCAAGTAATTCAAACATCGAGCGGCTGGCCTGGCGTTCGCGCCGTCGGGAAATGAAAAGCCCGCGAACAAACTGCTTGAGCGACGCGATCGTCAGGTTTTGCCGGATGGCCAGCGTGGAGAATATTCCCTGCCGCAATCGGTCTTCCGGCAGATACGCCAGCCCGGCGCGCACGGCGTCGCTCGGTGAACGGATCTGTTGAGGAAGCCGATCCATCGAAATCTGGCCGGCGGCCAGCGGGCAAATACCGAACAGGGACTGGGCCCATTCGCTGCGCCCCGCCCCCACGAGTCCATAAATTCCCACGACTTCCCCCGCGTGGAGACACAGGCTGATGTCGTAAAACCGACCATCGCGATCGCATGCGTTCTGGACGTTCAAACGTGGAACATCTTTGCCGCCCGATGGGCGCCAGGGCATCACGGCGCTGTCGCGTCCGACCATTGCCCGCACGATTCCCGCGTGATCGATGGCCGACGCCGCCCCGGTCCAGACGACGCGGCCGTCGCGTAAGATCGTGATCCGGTCGGCCAGGCGATTGAGTTCCTCGAACCGGTGCGAGATGTAAACGATGCCCGCACCATCGGCCTTAAGCCGGTGGATCTGATTGAACAGCCATTCGCTTTCAACTCGCGACAGTGAGCTGGTGGGTTCGTCGAGTAGAACAATGCGCGACCGCTGAGTGACAGCTGCCGCGATCTGAATCATCTGCCGCCGCGCCACCGTGAGCGAGCCAGCCGGGGCATGCACGTCGATCGGCTCGCCCATCGTCGCGACGGCGTCGTTCGCCGCGGAGTGAACCTGGTTCCATCGGACCCATCCCCCAAACCCGGTCGGCAGACCATGAGCCAGAGCCATCGTCTCGGCGACCGAGAGGGGTTCAAATACGTCGGGTTCCTGGTGAACGACGGCGATGCCGCGCCGGCGAGCCGCCACGGGGTTGGCGAGCACCACCGGCTGTCCCACGAGAGAGATCGTACCTGCATCAGGCGGAATCACTCCCGCAATAAGATTGATCAGCGTACTTTTGCCGGCGCCGTTCTCACCGACGAGCGCATGGACTTCCCCGGGCAATAAATCGAAGCAGACTCCGTCGAGAGCAGTCGCCTCCCCGAAACGGCGGGTGATGTTCTGAAGTTGCAGCAGCGGCGCCATGCGCAGCGGACCTCGGGGCGAGCGGTCAGGAGACAGGCCGGCATGGTAGCGGATCGCCACTGGTTTGTGGAGCGGCGACGATCAGTTTATCAGTAATCCCGGTGCATCCGCCCGAAGCACGCGCCGCTCCCCCCATCCGCCCCGCGCGGATGGAGCAAAAGAAGGCGGTCCACCCAACCATCCTACGCACCATCAGCCGACGACGACGGAACGGGAAAAGCGCAGAAACCAGCGATCGTGGCCCGCGCGCGCCTAAGGTCGGCTGCGATTTCGTCATGAGTCTTCGCGGGTGAGTATTCGTTCTTCTCGGCGTCTTCGCGTCTCGGCGGTTCATCTCCGCATTTTTCACCGCAGAGACGCCGAGGCGCAGAGCCGCAACGGACCCGGGCATTACGGCGATGCGCCGGGGACTGGCTCATTTTCCCGGCGAAATTGCCAGAGGTGCGTCCTCCTGTTGGCCGGTTGCCCAACGTGGTTCCCGGGAACATCTACCTGTCCCCCTTGCTTCACGGACACATCCCCCCTTCCAACGGTTGAAACGCACACGTTATGCTGGCGGCGTCTGCGAACAAGCTCAAACGTGATTTGCTGCGTCCAGTCAATGTGATTGAAGTCCAGCTCGTTTAGAAGTTCGCACACTTTGAACGCAGCCCAATGGACGCACGATGCAATCTCGCCCATACCGCAGCGCGATTATCGGACTGGGCTTCATCGGCGGAGCCGATCAGGTCTCCGGCGATGCGTTGGGTCAGCGCGTCGACGACCTTGATGGCACGCATGTCGAGACCATGCAGCGGAATCCGCGGGTGGAACTGGTGGCGGGGAGCAGCCGGGACCGGGGACGGCGCGAGCGGTTCGCCCAACGGACTTCTGTGCGAACATACGATGACTGGCGTGAGATGCTCGCCAAAGAGCAGCCAGAGATTGTCAGCGTCGCCACCTACGCGCCGCAACATGCCGAGATCACTGTCGAGTGTGCCGCGCGAGGAGTGCAAGTCATCTATTGTGAAAAGCCAATCGCCACAACGCTCATCGATGCCGAACGAATGGTCGCCGCCTGCCATGCATCGGGCTCACTGCTGGTGGTCAACCACAATCGTCGGTTCCAAAAGAATTTCCGCAGACTGCGCAGCGCGATGCTCGAAGTTCCGCTCGGGCATCTGAGTTCGGCGTCGGTCACCTGGGGTTCAGGTCGACTGGGCAATGTCGGTACGCACTTTTCAATGCACTCGAGTTTGTGATGGACCGGAAGGTGGAAGCGGTCTCGGCAACGCTTGACCTTTCCGGCCGCCCCGATTGCCGCGGTTCTGCGTTTCATGACCCGGGTGGTTGGGGCCTGCTGCGGTTCAAGGGGGGACTGATCGCCACGTTCGACGCCGGCGATTACAGTCGTGTGCCAGGCTCCATTGCGATCAACGGAACGTTGGGGCGAGTGGTGACCTGCGGCGCGAGCGTCGAGTTCGAGTTCTGGGACGGCCGGCGCGAACCGTGGCCTGCTCCGGCGATGGGGGAGACCACGATGGACCGGGCGATGGTCGAGATTGTGGCGTGGCTCGACGGGGCCGCCCCATTCCCCGATGCACCCGAAGACTCGGTGCACACTCTGGAGACGATCATCGCCTGCCATGCGTCGCACCGTCGCGGGGGGGCGTGGATTACTTTGCCATTAACAGGCTTCGACCGGGCAATCGAAGTTCAAAGCGGGTAAGCCAACGCCCTCCGCCTGGCAGCAGCGGTGCAATCGGGCGAAACTCCAGCGCGCAGAAGTGTAACGCATAACGGCCTACCACGAGCGGTTCAGCGTCAGCGCCAGGGCGTGCGTGCGGTCCCAGTGTTCACTGTTGTCGAAGTCGCCGCCGACGAAGTCGCTGTTGTTCTCATCCACGGTCGGGCCAAATGAAAACATGTACGCCAGGTCCACGTTCCAGCCGCACATTCGCCAGCCGTAGCCGGTGGAGAAGGCATGCTCAAGCGCGGCCGGAATGTAGGGCGTCATGGTGCCGGCGGGAATCGCCACGCGGTGGTGGACGTAGCCCAGGCGAAGCGTGCGACCGTGGTCCATCAGGATCTCGTAGCCGACGCGCGTCGAGAGCGAATCGCGCCAATTCAGCGGGAACTGCTCGTTGATCGCCGGAAAGAACGGGCTGCTGGATCCACTTAGCCTCAGGCCAATCTCATCGAAGGCGCTGCTCCAGTCGTACCAGATCAGATCGAGCGACAGGATGCGGTGCGGACAAAGCTCGTGGCGAATGCCCGCGCCCAGCGAGCGTGGCCAGGTGATGTGCATGCGCGTGTCGTAGTCGCTTTCGCCAAGGCCGGGCACTTCCACATGCGTCGTGCCGTGCGCTTTGAAACGATTTTCGCTCTGATACCCCATCCCCAGCGTCGTGTCGTCGCAAAGCTGATAGCTAAGGCCCACCGACCACGACAGCGCGGCGCCCCCCGCATCCAGGTCAATCAGAGTTGGCGTTCCGGTCAAGGGTCCGTTCTGAATGACGTGCGGGCCTTCCAGGTCGGCCACCATCACGGCCACGCCGAGAGTAGCGCCGACGGCAAGCCGGTCTGTCGCCTGATACGAGAGTGCCGGGAGCACTCGGCCCAACGTGCCGAAGGATTTGTAGAGTTGATCCCCTGCCAGCGGCCCGGGCGGGCCATCCATTTCAAAGCGCGAGCCGAAACCGGCCGGAGCGAACACGCCCACGCCATAGGCCCAGTTCCCGTCCGAGGATTTCTTGATGAACGAGAACTCCGGCATCGCGTAAAGCTGCGATATCGAAGCCCGCGAATTCTGCGGATCGGAGTAGTTGAAATCGGTGAACAGCATCGTTCCGCCGACTTCGAACATGACGTCGCCGTCGATGTTCATCATGCCCGCGGGGTTATCATGCAGAATCGAGCCGTTATCACTGTGGGCGATGTTGGCACCGCCACGGCCGATGCTGCGCGCGGAAAGGCCGTCGAGAAAGACGCCGTCCGCCAGAGCCGCTCGACACATGAGGAGGCACAGCCCAACCCCCGCCAGGTTCCAGATTGCCTGCCGCATCCAGGAGTCCTTTCCTGTCCGCTAAAGCCTTGTCCCGCCAATACCCTGTATGGCTGACATCGGCCAATGCCGCGGCTGGCAATCAGTGGACGCGGCATGCTGGCGCGAGAATGACAGGCCAAATGCGCCGATGGATCCAGTCCCGCAAACTGGGAAAGCTGTAATGTCAAACAAGGGCCGGTTCCGGTGCGGGTGCGGCGGCGACCCGAGGGGCTGCGCAGGGCTGCGGCGCGAATGCATTCGCGATCCGGATGAAGTCCCCCTCGCGGCGCAAAAACGCCTCGCCGACGTCGGGATGAAACTGGGTTCCTATGCCCTCGATGATGATCTCGCGCGCTTTGGCGTGGCTGAACTTGGGTTTGTAAACCCGCTGCGAAGTCAGCGCGTCGTAGACGTCCGAAATCGCAGCGATTCGTCCGCAAAGCGGAATCTCGTCGCCGGAAAGGCCCAACGGATAACCCTTGCCGTCGAATCGCTCGTGATGCGTGAAAGCGATATCGCGGGCCATTGCCAGATAGCGCGCCTCGGGATGGGCCCGCGTCGCGGCCAGCAACGTCTCGCCACCGATGGTGGTGTGCTGCTTCATGATCTCAAACTCCTCCGGCGTCAGACGGCCGGGCTTGAGCAGCACGCTGTCCGGGATGCCGACCTTGCCGATGTCGTGCAGCGGGCTCGTCAGGTAAAGAAGCTGCACATACTCGCCGTCGATCTCATCCTGATATTTCTCCCAGCCGGATAGTTCCTCGGCCAGGACGCGACAATACTCGCGCATCCGTTCCAGGTGCAGCCCGGTTTCAGCGTCGCGCGATTCGGTCAGCTTGGCCAAGGTGAAGAGCAGCACGTCACGGCTTTCCAGCGAGAGTACCCGCTCACCGGTCCGCAGCCGTACTCGCAGTTCGTCCGAATCGTAAGGCTTGGTGAGGAAATCGTCGGCACCGGCCTTAAGTCCCTCCACGACGCGATC
>SXGT01237110.1_pt1 | contig 10127 bp, 5 predicted proteins | sample 3176221 | NCBI WGS metagenome assembly SXGT01 (sample SAMN11356862, study PRJNA531348) | freshwater metagenome | isolation source: freshwater sample F1-120 | place: China: Fuxian Lake, Yuxi | collected 2017-12-25
ATACATACTCGGCCAATTGTCGGATTCAGATGTTGATTGGCTGGCTGGTGCAGGCAGTCGAATCAAAGAGGTGAAGGGCACCAAGTTAATAAAATTCGGTGTCAGCCTTAGTCAGGTGTACATAGTTTTGGACGGCGAGTTATCAGTCCAAACCAACAAAGGGTTTGAACTGGCAAAAGTGTCTTCCGGTGAAATTCTTGGTGAAATGTCGCTGGTGGATTCGCGACCACCTTCGGCAACGGTGGTGGTTTTACAGGATGCGGTAGTTCTTGCGCTGGATAAGGCGGTGCTGCAGGCAAAGCTTGATCTGGACAGCGGCTTTAGTTCGCGGTTTTATCGGGCGATCGCGATATTCCTGTCAGACAGGATGAGATCCACGGTGGGCCGTCTGGGTTATGGAGACCCGAGTGACGAGGCCCCCACTGACACGGATGAACTTGACGAAAATGTCCTGGATAACGTTCACCTGGCCGGCGCTCGATTCGAGCGGCTACTGAAGAAGTTGGTGGGATAAAGTGATCTTGACCCTCAACTTCACGACGCTGCGAGGTGTCCTTGCAAATACACTTTTTTTCATTGTGTTTGTACTGCTGGTGGCATTCACTCAGACGGCGCAAGCGCAGCGACTGCAGGATGTTCGCCCAGGCTTGAGTTTTGCAGCAGCCATGTCAGCTGCATTGTTGGGCAATTCAAGTGTTTTGTTGGCGCGTACACAAGAGGATTTAGCGCAGGGAGCGGCGCAAACTGCTCGCGGAATCTTTGATTTTAATTTGGATGCGCAAGGCGGCGCTAGGCGCGCCAATGATCCGTTAAAACAGTCGGACCGCAATACCCTGTTGCAGAACAATTTTGATATACGTTACAACCTGTCCGACACGACGACTACCCAAGCTCGGGCTACGCAGCTATTTGCGAATGGCTTGCAAGCAAATCTGGTGGCTACCCATACCACCAGCATGTCCAATATCTTTCCTGCCTCGTCCACACCCAGACAAAGTATTGGCGCACTGACTTTTCAGCTGCGCGTCCCAATGCTGCGCAATTCTGGAAATGTCACTGCGGCACCGCTTCGCGCCGCTGAATTGGAGGCATTAGCTGCGCGTGGCGATCTGGAATTCGCGGTCTCAAATATTATTTTAAGCAGCGCGCTTGCGTATTGGGACTACTTGGCAAAAACGCAGAGATTAACGATTACCCGCAACAGTGAGCGACGCGGTGAGGAGTCGCTGGATGAATTGCGTAAATTGATTGCTGCTGATGAATTGCCCAAAGCTGAAATTAACCTCGGGCTGGCGAGCCAGAATGACAGGCGGGGCGCGAGGATTGCCGCAGAACAGGCGCTACTGGAGTCGCGTCGCACGCTTGGGCGCGCCCTTGGGTTTAGTACAGAGGCCACTATGGCGATCGGTGAATTGGTGGATGGATTTCCGGAATATAGCGGTGTAACAACCAATTCTGTAGCGCGTAGGGAGGCGCTTATTGCACGAGCCCTGGAAATGCGTAGTGACCTGGTGACGCTGCGCCAAAGACAGGAGGCAGCGCAAATCATTTTTGAAGCGGCACGCAAAAATGAACTTCCTCAACTCGATCTGGTGTTGGGGGTGACACAAAGTGGTTTGGCTGAAGGCAGTTCACCTGCGGCATTTGGCCCCGGATTCGGGAGAAATTTTGGGCAAGGTTATAGTGCAAACTTAATCTTTCAAATGCCGCTTGGAAACAATGCGGCTCGTGGATTGGTCCGCCAGCAGGCAGCACTGGTGGAGGCGCAACGCATCAGGATCAATGAGTTGGGGCACGTGATCAGCGGCAACATTGAGACTTCGTCCTACGCCATCGCGCGTGCACTGGAGCAATTGAAGGAAGCCGATGCCGCAGTCAAAACGTACGCCGTAGGATTGGCAAACGAGCGCACCAAACGGCGTTTGGGTCTGTCCACACTGATTGACATTCTCAACGTCGAGGATCGTTACAACAACGCACTGCTCTCAGCGGTGCAGGCCCGCCAAGCCTATGCCAGTGCTATCGCGCAGTTTCGATTCGAAGCCGGCATGCTGCTTTCTCGCGAGGGGGACTCTTACACTGCACGTATTGACGAGTTGCTCACGCCTACTGCAAGTGTTAGCCGTTAAGGTCACTGATGAGTCGGTCGAATACGCATTGTGGTTTTCTTCAAGCCCAGGTTTGCGCACAGTACAACCGCGCACGACCCGCTTACCTATGGAGTTTGCAAGATGAGCGAATCTGATCCTAAGTCAAAAATATTTCGCAAAGTGGCTTTGGATCGGCTGTCTTCGCCCGAGCAGCTCGACACGCTCATGCGGGTGATAACGCCAAAGGCATGGCTTGCGCTGGCGCCCCTGCTGTTGCTAATTCTAGGGGGCACGGTTTGGGGCTGGTTTGGTTCGCTGCCGGACAAGATTCTTGCGACAAAATGTATCCTCATCAACGCTATCGGTCTTGCCGATGTATCCAGCGAATCAGCCGGGCGCATCACGGATTTCATGGTCAAAGTAGGAGATAGGGTAGAAAAAGGCAGTGAAATTGCGCGTATTGCGCAGCCTGACCTGGTCGATCGTATTCAAAAGGCCGAGTCGCGCGTGCTTGAGCTGGAAGCCCAGAAAAAGGTGGTGAACTCTTTTGCCTCCCAGGGCGTGGCATTGACGCAACAAACCGTAGGGCAACAAAAGCAGGTATTCGAGAGCCAGGTTGCAGCGACGCGCGAGCGTGCGAAGTATGCGCAGGAGCGGGCGCGCTTGGCCCGTGAGCGAATAACGGTGCAGGAGGAGTTGTATAAGCAGGGATTGGTCACCAATCAGTCTATATTGGCGGTTCGGCAGGAGGCGGCGAATGCGCGGCAAGATGAGGTGAGCGCAAATCTTGAGGCTGAGAACCTGAAGAATCAGATTGAGCAGCTCAAACTGACGAGCCTCGAGCGTGACAAGCAGGGCCGAGGCGAGATTGTCAATATTGAGATGCAGCTAAACGAGGCACGGCGTCAACTCGATAGTTTGGTTGAAATGAAAAAGCTGGCGGCCTCGGTGATCAGCCGGTTTAGCGGAAGGGTGACCGATATCAAGGCCGGAAATGGCATGCTGGTTGGACAGGGCGCACCGGTGATCACCATCGAGCGTGAAGACCTTAGCCATGCTGGTCTGGAGGCGGTTATTTACGTTCCCGTGGGCGAAGGCAGAAAGATTTTGCCAAAAATGGAAGCGCAAATTGTTCCCAGCACGGTCAAGCGGGAAGAGCACGGGTTTATTCGGGCGAATATCCGTCAGGTCTCAGATTACCCTGCCACCCCGGGCAGTATGATGATGTTGATGCAAAACGAAGGTTTGGTCAGGGACTTGTCGGGTCAAACGCCACCTACCGAAATCCGGGCAACGCTTACAACAGCAGACTCGCTTAGTGGTTACCAATGGTCCTCGGCGAAAGGGCCTTCCATAACGATCGCTAGCGGAACGATTTGTAATGCCGAGATCACGATCAGGCGCCAGCGACCCTTGAGCCTGGTGATTCCAATTTTCAAGAACACCTTGGGCCTGGACTAAGCCGAGTCAGATTCAGTGTTTCCACCTTCTGAAACCCAATGATGCCTGAGCAGACCCAAAAACCAAATCAGATGGCCAATACGAAGCGCCACAAGACACCGACCATCATGCAGATGGAGGCGGTCGAGTGTGGTGCCGCGTCTTTGGCAATGATTCTTGGGTACTACGGCAAATGGGTGCCGCTGGAGGAGTTGCGGGTCAAGTGTGGTGTTTCCCGCGATGGAAGCAAGGCCTCCAACGTGATGAAGGCGGCGCGCAGCTATGGCTTGACCAGCAAGGGCTTTAACAAAGAGCCCGAGAATCTGCGCACCATGAGCCTGCCGATGGTTGTGTTTTGGAACTTCAATCACTTTTTAGTGGTCGAGGGTTTCCGCAACGGGAAGGTTTACCTAAATGACCCCGCAGCGGGACCGCGGGTTGTGTCCGATGAGGAGTTCGACCTGTCTTTCACCGGGGTAGTGCTGAACTTTGAAGCAGGCGCGGAATTCAAGAAAGGTGGGCAACCGCAAAGCGTTCTTGCCGCACTAAAACGTCGCTTTGTCGGACTGAAGGACGCCATAGCTTACTTGGTGCTCGTTGGCGTCGCGCTGGTACTGCCCGGGTTGGTTGTTCCAGTGTTCACCAGCGTATTCATCGACAAACTCCTGATCTCCGGTATGGAGAGTTGGCTCAAGCCATTGCTCCTGGGAATTGTCATCACCGCGTTGCTTCGCGTTGCGCTGACGTGGCTTGAAAGCTACTACTTGCTGCGGGTGCGCACGCAGATTGCGTTGGCTTCGGCGAGCAAGTTCTTCTGGCACGTGCTGCGCCTGCCCGTGGAGTTCTACACCCAACGCTCCCCAGGCGAAATTAGTTCGCGCGTGAGGATCAACGACAAGGTGGCCGGGATGCTTTCGGGCGACCTTGCGCGTGCATTTCTGGCTGTCATTCAGGCTGTATTTTTCGCGGCATTGATGTTGTTCTATGACGTATGGCTGACCTTGATCAGTATCTTGGTGGTGAGTATCAATGTTTTTGTCATGCAACAGGTCGCGCAAAAGACCAAAGAAGCGAGTCAGAAGCTCGCGATCGACGGTGGCAAGGTTTATGGCGCGACGATGAGTGGTCTACAAGTGATGGAAACCGTCAAATCCAGTGGCGGGGAGTCGAGTTTTTTCTCTAAATGGGCTGGCTACCAGGCTAAATACGTCAACTCCGAGCAGGCGATGGCACGGGTGGGGTTGGTCATGGGTTCGGTGCCGGCACTTTTGACCGTGTTAAACAGCCTGCTGATTCTGGGGGTAGGTGGGTTACGCGTGATTGACGGGCATTTGTCAATCGGCATGTTGGTGGCGTTCCAGAGTCTGGCAGCCAGTTTCACCGGGCCTGTGCAGAGCTTGGTGGGGTTGGGCAAGAAGGTGCTCGAGGTCCAAGGCGACATGAATCGCCTCGATGACGTGATGCAATATCGGGAGGATCCCTGGCTCAATCGCGGACCTCTGCCGCAGGCGCAGGGCGGGCGGGTCGCTGCCAAATTGGAAGGTAAGGTTGAACTAAAAAATATATCGTTTGGCTACAACCCTGCCGGTTCAGCACTGGTTGAAAACTTCAATCTGGTGCTCAATCCGGGCGAACGTGTCGCAATCGTCGGCCCTTCTGGCTGCGGCAAATCAACCATCTCGCGCTTGGTCATGGGCCTGTACGAGCCTTGGGGGGGCAGCATCAAATTTGATGACCAGCCTCGCGAGGCTTTCGGTCGATACGAGTTCTTTAATTCAGTGGCTCTCGTTGATCAGGATATCGTGCTGTTCGAGGGCAGTATCCGGGACAACCTCAGCATGTGGGATAAAAACGTATCGGATCAGGACATTATGCAAGCGGCCAAGGATGCCTGCATCCACGACGTCATTATGTCGCGCCCCGGGGGGTATGACAGCAAGCTCGCGGAGGACGGCGTCAACATGAGCGGCGGGCAGCGCCAGAGACTCGAGATTGCCCGTGCTCTGGCTACCAACCCGCGCATCCTCGTCATGGATGAGGGGACCAGTGCGCTTGATCCTGCCACGGAGCAGCAGATTGACGAAAATCTGCGTCGCCGCGGTTGCGCCTGCATCATCATCGCTCACCGCTTGTCCACCATTCGCGATGCCGATGAGATTGTGGTTTTGTCCTATGGGCACATCGTAGAACGGGGCACCCACGACAGTCTTATGCAGATTGACGGTGGGTTTTACAGTCGCTTGATAGCGCAGCATTAACCCATGCAAACAGTCTACGACCTGATTGAGTCCATTCACCCGGCAACGCCGGCTCCAAAGCTGTTCTGGATCGACGATCCGCACACGATATACCTGGTCAAATCCGGCGGCCTGGATATATTTCTGCAGGGACGAGATGCGCAGGGTGACCCGGTGGGCGCGCGCTATCATGTGTATCGCGTGGTCAAGGGGCAACTGGCCCTCGGCCTGGATTTTTCTCACCTGCCTGAAGGATGGGGGGTCGTCGCAGTACGGCTTCCCGGTACCACGTTTTCAAAACTTGCCATCGATGAGTTTGCACGCACGTTCCTGACGCCCGAATTGGCATCGGAGGCGCTGGGGTTGATCCGTGACTGGGTGTCCGCGAGCGCGTTTGGCACCATCAATCCGATGCTTCCCAAGCAGTATCGGTCACTTCAATCGGGTGCTTCGGTTGAGGCGGAGCCGCAGGAAATACTGTCTCCAGGTGAGCCCATCGTATGGGCCCGCGTGCGCGAAGGCAAAGTGCTGTGGAGCGGGCATGAGGCGTTTGCGGTAGATGGCGATTCGGGGCCATTCCCGCTAACCCGCGATAATTTTCTAAGCGTAGAGAACAAATCTCTGGTCGATGTGCTCGATCCGCTGACACTGACTGCAGATGACGCAATCTGGCAATCGATGCAACTGCATCTGCGGTTTGTGCTTCGCTACGCGCTACTGGTCAGGGATGAGGTCGCCAATGCGGAGAGTGTCCGTCTCCAGGCAATGGACGGCGACTCGTTAGTCCAGACCCGGGAGGCGATGGCACGCCTGATGGGTATAGTTCAGCAGCGAATAGATGATGGTCTTGCGCCAAAAGATGGAACCCAATTGCTGGAGGCGCTCAAGGCCATCGGCGACCGGCAGGGGATGGTATTCAAGCGCCCGCCTGCTGCAGAGACTGAAGCGCTTGAGCGTAATCCCGTGGAAACAATATGTGCCACCTCGGAAATACGCTATCGCCAGGTCGCTCTGAAAGAAGAGTGGTGGACGACAGATAACGGTCCGCTACTGACGACAATCGGCGAGAGCAAGCAATGGGTGGCGCTACTGCCCGTGGCAAACAAACGCTACGAAGTTTTTAACCCAATCAGTGGCCAAAGGCAGGCGCTCGATCAAGAAGTCGCGAAAACGCTCGGTGCTTTTGGCTACGCGTTCTATCGACCATTTCCCGGCAAGGTAATGAACGCCCTGGATTTGCTGATATTCGGGGTGCATGGACTTTGGCGCGACATCTATTGGGTTCTCGGCCTGAGCATGCTTGCGGGCTTGTTGGGGATGATGACCCCGATTGCTACTGGCAAGTTGATTGACAGTCTTATCCCGTCGGCTGATGTACCCGCTATTTGGCAAATGGTGGGTGCACTATTTGCAGCCGCGGTGGCATCCACCATGTTTGGGATTACCACCTCCATCGCCGTGCTGCGCATCGAGAGCAAAATGGACGGGTCGGTGCAGTCAGCCGTTTGGGACCGTGTACTGAAATTACCGGTCCCGTTTTTCCGCCTGTACAGCACGGGCGATCTGGCCATGCGGATTAGCGGGATTAACACCATTCGCCACGCCCTGTCTGGGGCGACAGTGCACACCCTACTGGCGGGTATTTTCTCGATATTCAATTACTTTGTACTTTTTTATTACAGCGTCAAACTTGCCGGTGTGGCAACGGTGATGGTACTGGGCGCCCTTGTGCTTACGGTGGTCATTGGCTTCCTGAAGTTGCGTTATGAACGTCAGTTGGCCGAGGTGATGGGCAAGTTATCCGGCGCCACTTTCCAGTACCTGCACGGCATTACCAAGATCAGGGTTGCCTCGGCCGAGAGTCGCGTTTTCTCGCTCTGGGCTGAACAGTATTCCCACTTTCGTAGCATCTCGTTCAAAGCCCAGCATCTGGCCAATATCGAGCACACCTTCTTCGCCGGGTATCCCCTCATTATCACGGCTTCATTCTTTGCTGTCGTTGGCATGTTCCTGTTCAAGGACGAGGCAACACGCATGTCGGTCGGCCAATTCATTGCTTTCAATGCCGCTTTTGGGGCGTTTTTTGGCGGCATGATCAGTTTGATTGAAACCGGGCTTGGCCTGCTCAATCTGATTCCCGTCTATGAGCGTGCAAAGCCGATTTTGCATGCACTGCCGGAAGTGAGTGAATCGAAAGTTCGTCCCGGTGTGATACAGGGGCGCATTGAAGTCGCCAAGCTTGGATTTCAATACGGCGAGGGTGCGCAGATACTAAAGGATGTTTCATTCACGGCGCAACCCGGGGAATACATCGCGTTGGTGGGGCCGTCAGGCTCGGGCAAGTCGACCCTGTTGCGATTATTGCTGGGTTTCGAGAAAGCGACTTCCGGTACTATTTACTATGACAAACAGGATATCGTGGATCTGGACCTCAACGCTTTGAGGCGCCAGTTTGGCGTGGTCCTACAAAGTGGCCAGCTGATGCCCGCGGACATTTTCAACAACATCATCGGTGCGGCAAACCTCACGCTTGAGCAGGCGTGGGAGGCCGCGCGCATGGTAGGTCTTGATGAGGACATCAAGAAGATGCCGATGGGCATGTATACCGTGATCAGTGATGGTGCGAGTACCCTCTCCGGGGGGCAGCGCCAACGCATCATGATCGCGCGCGCGATTGTTCACCGCCCGCGTGTTCTGTTCTTTGACGAGGCCACCAGCGCGCTTGATAACCGCACCCAGGCGATCGTGACCGCCAGTCTGGATCAAATGAAATCCACGCGGATTGTCATCGCGCACCGGTTGTCAACGGTAATCAAAGCCGACAGGATCATCGTTCTGCAAGACGGCCGTATCGTGCAGGATGGCAACTATAAAGAGTTGATTAAAGTGCCTGGCCTGTTCCAGGACCTGGCGACGCGTCAGATTGCCTAGACGCGGGTTGCCGCAGAATGCTGAGATGGTGTTTTATGGGCGTGGCAGGAAACAGGCCGGCTGACTCATTGCCCGGCTAGTCCTTCAGTGGCGTCCAGATGCAGGGTGACGCCACGTGTTTCACCAAAATATATCGAATAGGGTTGCATGTGTTTGCTTGCGAAATCAACCATGCCCTTGCTCGATAAGTGTATGGTCCACATGCCCACAGTACAGCCTGCATGCGGCGCCATTCGGACCACCTCATCCCAAAGCAAAAGAAGCCTGCCCAGTCGTTGCAGATCCTTTCGGACAAAGGCGCAGGTGAAGCGCAGCATTCCCTCAACAGCGTGAGTAAGGCACCAGCCAACGATGGCTCCATTGACTCTCAATGCAACGCTGGTGACAGGCTCGTAATTCTCTTCAAAATCGAAAGGCACCAAATCGGGCGCAATCCATGGCGTTTCCAAATGGGATATACGCAGTGCCTCACGCTCGGCAGTCGTAACCTGCGCCCAAGGCAGCACCTCGTAACCCTTTGGCAGCGCGTAACGATTGAGCCATGGCGCAGACTTAATGGAGTCAAGCGAGCAACGCACCACCAGCATTCGTGTTTGAGGTGCCGTCCAGCCGGTTTTATTGAAAATATTTTCCAATGTTTGAGTGGCATCCTGGCCGCTCATGTAGCTTGCGGAAATATCTTGGATCCGGTGCGTTTTGCAATACGCCAGCGTTCTTTGCATCAGTTCAAGGGCAATGCCGCGGCGACGCAATCGAGGCGCAACAAAGATTGAAAGTAGCTCCGCTTCGCCGGCATTTGGGCTCGTAACAAGTAACGCCAGGCCCGCAGGCGCATCATTCTGCAAGGTGCCGATGGCCAGGGGAGCAACGTCGGCAGAATTGAAATCGAGCAGCCCTTGATAGGCCGGAAATGTCATGGAGCGATACTGAGCCGCGGTTTTCGTCTCCGATAATTGAATGAACGAGCGCATGATTGGGTTCAGATCAAAGAAATGAAGCCCTTGCCCAGAATCCAGGCAGGGTTATCGGGGGCCCGGATGGCGTAGTCGTGCATAGCCAAGCAGGTTCATCAGTTGTAATAGGGCTGAACGCCACAGCTCTGGTCGCTGCAGCGTCAGCTGTGGCTCTGTCCAACCCAAGCTTTGGGCGGTGTCGGAGAACCGGTTCAGCCAGATATGGAACTACGTTATTGAGCTTTGCATAATTCATGACATCACCAGAGCGTAGCCTGCATCCAGCAAGCGGCAATGATGGAAGGACGCTTTTGAGCGCTCTTGAGTTTGTTGCTTGCGGTGGTGTGCAACTCGCCCAGGTCGTTGGGGCAGTAGTTGGCCAGCGCGTGCCGCTTGAGCCAAGCCCACAGGTATTCGACGGGATTCAGATCGGGAGCGTAGGGAGGAAGAAAGGCGATCTGAATGTGCCCGTTCAG
>SXGT01211532.1_pt1 | contig 10125 bp, 12 predicted proteins | sample 3176221 | NCBI WGS metagenome assembly SXGT01 (sample SAMN11356862, study PRJNA531348) | freshwater metagenome | isolation source: freshwater sample F1-120 | place: China: Fuxian Lake, Yuxi | collected 2017-12-25
ATGAAGTGATTGATTGGCTGACGTTCTACAATCACAGCAGATTACATTCAACATTGAATTACATGAGCCCAATGCAATTTGAACAACGTTGGCTTGCAGAACAACGTAAAAAGTCCGCATAATTACCCATACTATGGACTCCATTAAATAGGGGCAAGGTCAGTTTATATTGGCCTTGTTTGTGAGCCATCAAGCCCAGGCTGAATCCGCAGCCGTTTTACTCAAACAGTATGAATTGCAGGCCAAGCAGGAGAGTGCCGCTTTCGTCGGCTTTGCTGCCGACAAAGGCGAGCGTTTTTTTCATGCTGAGCGCTTGCACAGCGACGGTAAAAAGGTCAGTTGTGCCACTTGCCATACCGCTGACCCACGTAATTCAGGTAAAACCCGCGCCAACAAGGTGATAGACGCCATGGCTGTTAGCGTCAATCCACAGCGATTGAGCGATGCAGCCAAAGTGGAAAAATGGTTTGGCCGCAATTGCAAAGACGTGCTGGAGCGACCCTGCACGGCGCAAGAAAAAGGCGATTTTATGGCCTATTTATTAAGCGTTAAATAAGGAGAAACAACATGAAAAAATGGCTACAATTTTTAGTGTTAATCAGCAGTGTGAGTGCCACCAGCGTGTTGTTGGCCAGCGGTGGATTCAGTGACAATAGCACCCGACAAATGCCGGCGGTGGCGAATGCCAAATGGAAAGCAGAATGCAGTGGTTGCCATATGTTGTATCACCCAGGCTTATTGCCAGAGCGATCCTGGCATAAAATGATGGCGGGCTTGGATAAGCATTTCGGTGAAAATGCCAGTTTGGATGTAGCGACGCAAAATGAAATTGCCCAATTTCTTGCATTAAATAGCGCGGATAAACAAGATAACCGTCGTTCCAATCGGATCAATCAGTCCATTCCTGCCAGTGCCACGCCTTTGCGCATTACTGAAACGGCGTATTTCACCAGCAAGCACGATGAGATTGCCGCGAATACGTTTAAGCGCAAGAACATAGGCAGTGCAGCCAACTGTGTGGCTTGCCACAAGGCGGCTGAAAAAGGCGATTTTTCTGAGTCGCAGATTAGGATTCCACGTTAATATAAGCGCATGAAACTCTTACTGGTAGAAGACGATGCTTTGCTAGGCGATGGCGTGCGAGCCGGCCTTAAACAAGCCGGCTTTGCCGTTGATTGGGTACAAGATGGCTTGGCCGCCAAGCTGGCATTGACCACCGAGGACTACGCCTTGTTGGTGCTAGACCTTGGTTTGCCTAAATTAAGCGGCATGGAACTGCTTAACTTCGTGCGCGTGAAGCAGACAAAATTGCCGGTATTAATCTTGACCGCACGCGACACCGTGGCCGATAGGGTGACTGGCTTAAACGCCGGCGCGGACGATTATCTGCTTAAGCCGTTTGATCTGGATGAATTGATTGCTAGGTTGAATGCCTTGCTGCGTCGCAGTGTCGGTCAGGTCGACCTGACTTTGCAACACGGCGCCGTCGAATTAACACCAGCTAGCCATCAAGTGCGACTAGCCGGAAAAACAATCAGCCTGTCAGCCCGCGAATTTTCTTTATTACACACGCTGTTGTTGCATACCGGTCGCGTGCATAGCCGCGAGCAATTGGAACAACATCTTTACGGTTGGGGTGAAGAGGTGGAAAGTAATGCCATAGAAGTGCATGTCCACCATCTACGCAAAAAATTAGGCACGGATTTGATACGCACCCTGCGTGGTGTCGGTTATGTGATTGATAAGGCGGCTTAACACCATGCATTCTTTACGTTTACGACTATTGCTATTATTAAGCCTAGCCTTAGGCTTGGCCTGGCTAGCGGCAGCCTGGTTTACCCACTTGGAGTCGCGCGAAGAAATAAACCGCTTATTTGATGCGCAGCTGGCGCAGTCTGCCCAAGTGTTGCTGGGCACCACGCGGCATGATATCCATGAGCGGGTGGAACACGGCGAAGACGACGTCACGATTAGCCATGAATACGAGCAAAAACTGCTGTTTCAGATTTGGGATAAAAATCGCCTATTGCTAAAGTCGGCCAGCGCGCCAGTGTTTGCCATTGGCAGTGAGCAAGAGGGTTATAGCCAAACGATAATAAGTGGGCAACCATGGCGCGTGCTGACCCGTTGGGATGCGCGTCAGGAATTCATGATACAAGTGGCCGAGCCCATGGCCGGGCGCGAAAGCTTGGCGCAACACATCAGCTATAAATTGCTGTTGCCCACTTTCATCGTTTTGCCGATATTGCTGCTGTTGCTGTGGCTAGGGATAGGCGCAGGCTTAAGGCCTTTGCAAGAACTTAAACAAGAAATTAAACAGCGCAGCCCCAATCATTTGCACGCCGTTGCCATGGCAGGCGTACCAGAAGAAGTGTCACCATTGGTTGGGGCATTAAACGATTTATTTGTCCGTTTGGAGCAAGCCTTTAACAGCGAGCGTCGCTTTACTGCCGATGCCGCACATGAATTACGCACGCCCTTGGCCGCCCTTAAAATACAAGCGCAAGTGGCCTTAAGGGCTGGGAACGAAACCGAGCGGCAAGTCGCTTTGGAAAATGTATTGCGTGGGGTTGATAGGGCGACACGGTTGCTTGAGCAATTGCTGACCTTGGCTAGGGTAGATCCAGAAACCGCTGCCGCCAGTTACGCGCCGGTAGACTTGCATGATTTGGCGGCCAGCGCGATAAAAGACGTGGCGCAGATGGCGCATGCTAAGCACATAGAATTGTTATTGGAAGCCTCGCCGACGTGCTTGGTTTCTGGCGATGCCGCTCAGCTTGCTTTGTTGTTGCGTAATTTGTTGGACAATGCCATACGCTATACGCCGGAGGCTGGGCGAGTGAGCGTGGCCATCCAGCAAGGGCTGGGTGTGGAGTTGCAAATACGCGATAGTGGCCCTGGTATTCCTGCCGCGGAACGTGAGCGCGTGTTGCAACGCTTTTACCGCATCCCCGGTAGCGGCATGGAGGGTAGCGGCTTGGGTCTATCCATCGTGCAACGTATCGTAGAATTGCATGGCGCCCGTCTGGCGTTGGCCGATAATGCGCCGGGGCCGGGGTTGTTGGTTAAAGTGATTTGGCCGCCCAGCCCAGCCTAGTTGCTAATGTTGGGCTTGTTCGCCTTAAGTCATAGCGCTGCAGTTGAGCGCTATGGCACGAAAATAAGCGTGGTCTTTGACCAATTCGTTTAATCGACTTTGCGCTTTTTTGAGTGCCGTGCCATTTTTGAAGCAGTCGTGGTTTAAATATATTTCGGCTTCAATTTTGCCGGCAATGTAATGAAAAACCACGCGCTGTGGTTCCGCCAGCTCGGTTATGAGCGGGGCCAGTTGGCTTAATAAAATCTCTCGGCCCGGCATGCGCAGCGCATTGCTGTCGTGTTCTAAATCGTCTTCCGGATCCACGTGCACCAAGACTTCCGACACCAGTTGGTGGCTTTTTAGCACGCGTTGCCTAGCATGCTCGGCGATGCTGTGGCCTTCGGAAACGCTGATGCGCGGGTCCACCAAGATGTGCGCATCAACCAAGGCGCGGTGCGCCATGCGCCTGGTGCGCAGTTCATGCAAGCTGACTACGCCTTGGGTGTCGATTAAGGTTTGCCGTATGCTGTCGACTTCTTCCAGCGATAAGCCGGCATCGATGAGTTCTTGAAAGGCATCCCAAGCAAAGACGATGCCCATGCGCACTATCATAAAGCCCACCAGTATCGCGGCGATGGAGTCGGCGTAAACGAAGCCTAACAGGTTGGCGCCTATGCCTACCGCCACCACCAGCGAAGAGGCGGCATCCGATCTGGCATGCCAGGCATTGGCTATGAGCATGGGCGAACGCAATTGCTCGCCCACGCCTAGCATGTAGCGGAATAACAGTTCTTTGCACACCAGCGCAATCAGTGCCACCCACAGCGCCAAGGGGGAAATGGCGGGTAAGTGCTCAAGGTTTTGCAGTTTGCTGGCGGCCGACACCATGATGGTGCCGCCGGTGGCCACCAGGATGGCGCCCAAGACAAAGGATGCGGCGGTTTCAACGCGGCCGTGGCCGTAGGGGTGGCCTTCGTCGGCAGGATTTTTGCTGTGATAGCTGGCGATTAAGACTAAAAAATCGCAGACCAAGTCCGACAGTGAGTGCATGCCATCGGCAATCAAGCTTTGCGAATGGGCCAGCACCCCGCCGGCAATTTGCGCGAGGGTTAATAGGCTGTTGACCGCCACGCTCACCCAAGTGGAGCGGTTAGCCAAGGCGTGCCGCTTGGGGTCGTCGTAAGAAAAATCGGGACTTACTGGCGCTGTCATGGTTTATGTTTCCTTCATAGACTTCAATTGCGATAAGCAGGCCAGCATCGCCGCATCGCCAGGCGCATCCGCCACCAACACGTTTAAGCCTAGGGCTTCGGGCAGTTCGGCTATTCTGGCATGATTTACGCACAGGCGGACATTTTTTAGCCAAGTGGCTGATCCGGCCAGCGCAAGCAAATGGCGCATGGCTTCACTGCTGGTGACCACCACGGCATCCAGTTGGCCTTGTTGCCATTTTTGTGCTAACAAGCGGCTGTTTTCTTGTGGGTTAAAACGGCGATACGATTCGGCAAACGTTACCCGTGCGCCTCGCGCCTTGAGGGTGTCGGCCAGTACTTCGCGGCCACCTTGGCCACGAAAAATGATGATGTGTTTATGGTCTACCGTTTGCATGGGGCCTAAAGCCAGCAAGGCTTCGCTGTCAAAGCGTGTTTGCGGGGTCAGCACTTGTGCTACGCCATAGTGCCCAAGGTGTTCAGCCGTTTGTGGGCCTATGGCGGCAAATTGCAGCTGTTTAGGCACTTGACCAAATCGCTGGATGACGCGCGGCATGGCCTGGTCGACGGCGTTGCTGCTGATAAAAATCGCCCAGTCGGCCTGCGCTAGTGGTGCGATGGCCAGTTCAAAAGCCGCGTAATCGTCTAAGGCGGCAATGGCGAGCAATGGGAATGGAATAGCGCTGCCACCCTGCGCGTTGATGGCCAGACACAAGGTCGCCGCTTGTTCTGCCGGTCGGGTGACGGCAATGTGCAGCCCTTTTAATGCATCATGGGGCATGGCATCGAGTTCATTATTTATGCCCATCTAAGGCGGCAAGAATGCGGTCAGCACCTTGGGCGACCAATTGCGCGGCCAATTGTTTGCCTAGGGCATCGGCTTGATGGCGTTTGGCGCTGGCTTTTTCTACCAACATTTGTTGGCCATTGACACTGGCGACAAAGCCGGTGATGGAAAGGTCATCGCCTAGGCAGGTGGCGTAGGCACCCAATGGCACCGTGCAGCTGCCGGCCAGCGCTCGACTCATGGCACGTTCTGCTTCCACGCAGGCTTGCGTGTCGGCATGGTTAAGTGGTGCTAATACGGCCAGCAAGTCGGGTCTGCTGCTGCTGATTTCTATGCCTAAAGCGCCTTGTCCGACCGCCGGTATGCTCAGTTCCGGTGCAATCACGCTGCGTATACGCGCTTGCAAGCCCAGCCGGATTAAGCCGGCGGCGGCCAAAATAATGGCCGCGTATTGGCCTTCGTCCAGTTTACGTAGCCGGGTTTGCAAATTGCCACGCAAGGACTCAATTTTTAAATGCGGTAAACGCGCTTGCAACTGACTTTGACGGCGCAGGCTAGAAGTGCCAACAACGCTGCCGGCCGGTAGGTCTTCTAAGCAAGCGAAATCGTTGGAAACAAAGGCGTCACGGGGGTCTTCGCGTTCGCCGGTGGCCGCTAACATAAAGCCATCCGGCAAATTCATAGGCACGTCTTTCATGCTGTGCACGGCTAAATCGGCACGGCCATCCGCCAATGCCGTTTCCAGCTCTTTGACAAATAAACCCTTACCGCCCACTTGCGCCAAGGGCATGTCTAGAATTTGATCGCCGGTGGTGGTCATGCCTAGAATTTCCACGGTGGTGGTCGGGTATAAGGCCTGCAAGCGACTTTGGATATGCAGTGCCTGCCACATGGCCAGCGGGCTTTCACGGCTGGCAATGACTAATTTTTTTGGCGGGGTGAACCCGGCGGCTGAGGGCATATTCATGGGTTTGGTTGACATCATTTTTTTTGGAATGGCCATTTTAACACAAGCCCAGTGAGGGCTTGTGTCACTCGAATTAAGTGTGCTTGACGATGGCTGAGCGGCACGGGTTAGCCGATATTTTTCAATGTAAGTCTAGTATTTTAGCTGTTGTGTTTTGCATTATAATGACCGCAGTTATCATCCAGTCTGCATAAGTGTATTATTATTAAACAATATTTAGTCAAAATTGACCCGTAAATGAGATAAAAGTGACCCAAAAAACCAGCGCACTCAATACTAAAAATACCAGTTGGTCAGGACGATTCCATGAACCGGTGGCGGAGCTAGTGAAAAAATACACCGTCTCCATCGGCTTTGATTATCGATTGGCGGCATTTGATATTCAAGGCTCAATTGCCCACGCGCAAATGTTGGGCGCGCAAAAAATCATTAGTCTGGATGACCTGAAAGCCATAGAGCAGGGCTTGGCAGAAATTGCCCAAGAAATTGAGGCGGGGCAGTTTGCATGGTTGTTGGATTTAGAAGACGTACACTTAAACATAGAAAAACGTCTAACCGATAAAATTGGCGATGCTGGTAAGCGTTTACATACCGGCAGAAGCCGTAACGACCAAGTGGCCACCGATGTAAGGCTCTGGTTAAGGGCCAGCACCGATCAAGTGATTGCCGGTTTAAAGAAGCTGCAATTGAGCCTGTTGGATTTAGCCGAAAACCATTTTGATACGGTCATGCCAGGCTTCACGCATTTGCAAGTGGCGCAGCCGGTGACCTTAGGCCACCATTTAATGGCCTATGCGGAAATGCTTAGTCGCGATGTGCAACGTTTTGCCGATGGCCGTCGCCGCACCAATCGCTTGCCTTTAGGGGCCGCGGCACTAGCTGGCACCAGCTACCCCATAGACCGCGAGTTGGTAGCAAAAAAATTAGGCTTTGATGGCGTTTGTGAAAACTCCTTGGATGCGGTGTCCGATAGGGATTTTGCCATCGAATTTACCTTCGCGGCCTCATTAGTCATGACGCATTTATCGCGCTTATCCGAAGAGCTTATATTATGGAGTTCACCACGCTTTGCTTTTATCGACATTGCTGACCGTTTTTGTACCGGCTCGTCCATCATGCCGCAAAAAAAGAACCCGGATGTGCCGGAATTGGTGCGCGGTAAAACCGGCCGTGTTTATGGGCATTTAACCGCCTTGCTGACCTTAATGAAAGGCCAGCCACTGGCTTACAATAAAGACAATCAAGAAGACAAAGAGCCCTTGTTTGATACGGTGGACACGCTATTGGTCACGCTGGAAATTTACGCGGACATGATGCGTGGCATCACCGTGAATAAAGACAACATGCGCCAAGCGGCCAGTGAGGGTTTTGCCACCGCTACCGATTTGGCCGATTACTTGGTGAAAAAAGGCATGCCGTTTAGGGATGCCCATGAAGTGGTGGCCTTGGCGGTGCGTTATGCTGTGGATAAAAAAGTCGATTTAAGCGATTTATCGCTCGCTACTTTGCAGCAATTCTCCAGCAGCATAAGTGATGACGTGTATGCTGTTTTAAGCTTAGAAGGCTCATTAAACAGCCGTAATCACATCGGCGGCACTGCGCCCGTGCAAGTGCAAGCCGCCATCGCAAGAATGCGTGCTACGCTTAAATAAGCCTGTTTAATTTAAGAACAATTCCAGCAGGTTGTTCAAAAAGCGTTGGCCAAGCAAGGTCGGTTTTAAGGTATTGTTTTCCAACACCAGCAAGCCTTTTTGTTGTGCTTTTTTGATGGCATCAACCAGGCTGTCCAAGCTCAAACCGGTGCGCGCCTGAAATAAATTGAGCGGCACGCCGTCGATTAAGCGCAGCGCGTTCATCATAAATTCAAAACCCAATTCGTCTTGGGCTATCACCCATTCACGTTCGAGCGCCTGACCTTGCATGGATTTTTCCATGTAAGCTTTAGGGTGCTTAGCGCGCACTTCACGACAAATTTTATCGTGGTAACTTAGCTTGCTGTGGGCACCGGCGCCTATGCCTAAGTAATCACCAAATTGCCAATAATTTAAATTGTGCTTAGCCTGTTTGCCCGGCTTGGCAAAGGCTGAGGTTTCATAATGTTGGTAGCCGTGCTGGGCTAACAAGGCTTCGATTTCAATTTGCATTTCTGCGCTGCTGTCGTCGTCCGGCAAGCTGGGTGGCGTGCGGTAAAAAGGCGTATTGGGCTCCAAGCTTAAATGGTAAAAAGACAAATGGGCAGGCTGGAATTGCAGCGCCGTTTGGGCGTCTTGCAGTGCCTCAGCCAAGCTTTGCTGAGGCAAGCCATACATCAAATCAAAATTCACCTGCTCAAAGGTTTGCATGGCCAAAGCAATGGCGGCCAGCGCTTGTTCGCTGTCGTGTATGCGGCCCAAGGCTTTTAGATGGGCATCATTAAAGCTTTGTATGCCTAGCGACAAGCGCGTCACGCCGGCTTGTTTATAGCCTAAAAAATGCGCCGCGTCGACCGTGCCGGGGTTGGCTTCCAAGGTGATTTCGGCGTCGTATTCGAGCGGTGTGAGCATGCGTACCTGGCTTAAAATGCGCTCTATGCCATCAGCACTAAATAAGCTGGGCGTGCCGCCGCCAAAAAACACCGAGCTCACTTTGCGTCCCCAGACTTTGGGCGTGGCTAATTCTAGGTCGGCTATCAAGGCGTCTATGTAAGCACTTTCAGGAATACCGTCATTTTTATGGCGATGCTCATGCGAATTAAAGTCGCAATACGGACATTTTTTGACGCACCAGGGGATGTGTATGTATAAGGCCAGTGGCGGTGGGTTGCTTAAACCGGATAAGGTCGCATCGCCGGCGAGTGGCGCGACCGTGTTGATGGGCTTGTTGGAGTAAGCCGGGTCGGCTTTGATGGGGATTACTTTTTTAATCTGACTTACCTTTTATACGGGTTGATTAAAGACTCAACCAACGCATGCAAAGCCGCGCGCATTTGGCTTTCACTGACTTCCATAAGCAAGCCATCTTCCAGTGCATCTTGGGCGATTTGTTTGATCTCATCAAAATTTTCGTTCATGACTTTTATTTTTTCCGTGCAAGCGACGATGCTGTCGTCGTCACGCAACCACTTAGGCCAAGCGCTTTTGCTATCAGTCATGACTGAGTCTTTCTAGTTGTAGCAACAGCTTGGCCATGGCGTGACCGCGGTGGCTGATGCGACTTTTAATTTCCAATGGCAATTCGGCCACGGTTTTGCCGGTTTTGGCGTCCAAAAAAAGCGGGTCGTAACCAAAGCCATCTTGCCCACGAAATTCGCTTAAAATTTCACCGGCCCAGCGTCCTTCGGCAATCAGCGGTTCGGGGTCGTGTTCATGGCGCACTAAAACGATCACGCAGTAAAAATGCGCCTGCCGATTTTTTTCAGTGCCCAGCACGTCCAGCAATTTCTGGTTATTGGCTTGATCGGATTTAGGCTCACCGGCGTAGCGTGCGGAGAGCACGCCGGGCGCACCTTGCAGGGCATCCACGCACAAGCCCGAATCGTCGGCTAAAGCAGGCAGGCCGGTGTGTTTGCTGGCGTGGCGGGCTTTGGCCAAGGCGTTTTCAATGAAGGTGCAATAGGGTTCCTCACACTCGCTCACATTAAGTTCGGCTTGCGCAATGATGTTTATGTGGAGCGGCGCTAGCAAGTGGGCAATTTCTCGTAACTTGCCTTTGTTGCCCGAGGCGATGACGAGTTTGCTAAACACTGAGGGCCTCATGTTGCATGTCTATCAGTTGACGGATACCTGTTGCGGCTAAATCCAGCATGGCATTCATGGCGTCGCGGCTAAACGGCTGGCCTTCTGCTGTGCCCTGCACTTCAACAAAGCCACCGTCTGCGGTCATGACCACGTTCATGTCGGTATCGCAATCGGAATCTTCAATGTAGTCCAAGTCTAGTACTGGCTGGCCTTGGTAGACTCCGACAGAAATAGCCGCCATGCCTTGTATAAGAGGGCTTTCGCTGATTGCGCCGCTGGCCAATAACTTGGCTATGGCGTCATGCAGCGCCACGTAGGCGCCGGTAATGCTGGCGGTGCGGGTGCCACCTTCGGCTTGGATCACG
>SXGT01728126.1_pt1 | contig 10125 bp, 10 predicted proteins | sample 3176221 | NCBI WGS metagenome assembly SXGT01 (sample SAMN11356862, study PRJNA531348) | freshwater metagenome | isolation source: freshwater sample F1-120 | place: China: Fuxian Lake, Yuxi | collected 2017-12-25
AATTCGCGGAGCAGGATGCGTGTAAAGCCACGCCCAGGCCAGCATTGCCACAGACAATACGGAAACAGCCCAGGTAATGATGTGCGCTCTCAATGCATGCCTCTTTGCTTCAGGATGGTTCCGATTGCCTCGATAACGGACATCCCCTGGTCAGCCAGCGTCTTGATCGACTGATAGTCCTCTGCCCGTGTCGAATAGAGCAGCATCGAGAATGGGTCCAGGATCAGCCGCCCAACTCCAGAGCCCATTGGTCCATGGACAAAAATCTCCGAGTAATGGCCATGCTCGGTGCTGACCGATGACAGCTGCCGCTTCATCCATTCGTCGACATGAAGCTTCCCCTCTTTTCCAAGCCGATCGATGCTTTCCGGCTTTTGCCGAAGGAGAAACAACCAGTCGGCATTGGTGATGGCCGCTCGTGTTGCTTCGTTTTTGTAATAGTCGTCGACGGACTGCGTGATCGTGCCGAAGGCCCCGCCATATTTCCGGGCACGCCGGTAGCCGGCCTCGATAAAGTTCGCACTTGATCCGCTACCCATGAGATCCCAGGCTTCGTCGATGATGACCAGCTTGCGCTTGGACCGATCGAGGTACATTTCCTGGGTAATGCGATACATCATCAACTGCATCACCACGGCCTGCAGATCCTTTTTGGCCTTGAGTTCTTCCAACTCCAGTACGACAAGGCTCTTACGGAATTCGATGTTGGCTTCACCCTCAAAGTAGCTCGCATAGATCCCATACTTGGTATAAGGCTCCAAGGCAGTGGCCAGTCGGGATAGGTCACGTTCCATTTCCCCCTCGTCACTCAGTCGCCCAGTGCGTAGAAGCTCATAGACATCGGTGATCGTCGCCGCCTTTTCCTTCTGGTCCCAAACCCGCTTGATGGCGGCGGCCAGCGCCGAGTAGGCGTAGTTATCGAGCGGACCTCGAGGACTGGCCATCTGCGCGATCAAGGGAAGCAGCATTTCCATGTCGTTGTTGATATCCACGACCATGGAGAATGGGTTGAGACATATCGTGTTGCTCCTCTCATCGGAGAACTCGATGAATTCGCCATCCAGCAGCTCGGACAGATTTCGATATGACCGCCCCACATCGATGATCCAGACCTTGGTCCCGGTTCCGAGATAGCGGAAGGCCATTTCGTTGACGAAGACCGACTTGCCGGATCCGGAAAGTGCCGCCACGGCAAAGTTGTAGTTGCCACCCGTGTTGTCGAAAAGATCGAAAGTCATGATCTGACCTCGACGGCCGAACAGTGTCATGACCGGGGTTGCCGTTCCCTTCCATTCGGCGATGAGAGGTGACGTCATGACCGCGTTATCCGCTGTCTTGGTACCCGCACGCCCAAATAACTGCAAATCCTTTTGCAGCGCCGGGCTGAGTGTGCATGGCATGGATGCCACAAAGGCCTGGTGCTGCAGATAGACATCCTTGGCCAGATCAAATCCCCTGGCCCGCCAGACTGCGCGGACGGCATGTTCGGTACGGGATACGTCCTCGATCCGCGAAAGTAGAACGATCTGGTGGTACATCTGGACGACGTTACGGCCGTTGTCAAAGGCGCGCAGCACCATGTCCCAGTCACGCTTGCGATCCTGAAGGTCGGGCTGGAAGTGCGACATGTAGGATCCGGCCGCCTGGGTCGCCCGTGCCGCCTTGATCAAGGCTTTACTCCTGGCCGATTCGTAATCCAGGAGGATGGCACCCATCGTGATGAGAAAGGGGCACGGAATGGCCAGCGCCATCTGGTAGTAATCCCCGATCAAGGAGCCCATGTTGCCCAGTCGGTAATACTTCGGATATTGGCGGACCGAGAAACACTGCATCGCGGTTTCAGCCCCCCCCTCCTTCCGGTACTTGATGAACGTGTCGGCAACGGCGGAAGCAATTTCGGGGTTCGACAACTGGCTACGCAGTGATCGGGAACTGTCGTACTCGATATGCCGCTCTTCCGGTTGGCCCAGCACCCGCTCGTGATCGAAAAAATCCGCCACATAGTTCAGCAGGTTTTCCGGTCCCCAATCCCATCCAGGCATATGCGCGGATCGCAAGGTGGCATGGGTACTCTCCTTGATCCGAATCGCCTCCTCCACGTCGGCCGGGCTTTCCGGATCCAGTGGCATCGTGATGGCAATGACACAGCGGTAGTCGCGCAGCAGATAGACGTGATGAGAGAAGAGTGACTTGCCCGCACCCTTCAGATAGTGGTCGATGCGGCGCCGACCGAGGACTCGATAGATGTTCCGGTTCCGGTTTAACTCCCCTTCTCCTGACCGAAAATCGTCCTCGGGCAGCATGTTGGCCTGCTCTTTGAGGGAAGGCAGGATGTGCGGGCTGGCATACAGTGATATCTGAATACCGGTGCCAGCGGGACATGACATGAACAGGCTCGCCAGCACGCGTTCCATTTCCTCGTTGGATCCGGTCTGCGGCACCGTCTCGATACAAAATCCCATCGAGAGGCCGGATATATCGCCAAAGGCACCTTGATCGAGTACATACAGACCCTCATCTTCCATCCAGCCCAGATAGGGAAGGATGCCGGTAAGCCTCGGCAGCGTTGCGATTCGTTCCAGCAGGTTGCGCTGCACCGCATCGGCAGGCTCGAATCGCTCGCCATAGAAGACCGATTTAACGGCTTCAAGAAAGCTCACTCGGGGTCTCCCGAGAATGCATCAGTACCCGTAGGAGCAATGGCCTGATTGCCCGGAAGCGTTGGCCCGCCCACTTGGAGCACCGGGCGTTGTGTCTGTGGAGACGGCTTCTGCGGGGTTTTCCCTGTGGAGCCGGGCTTCAGAAAGGTCGGACGATAACGATCAACAATTTGTCGCTGACTATGTTCTATTGCCCAGTGCCCTGAATTAGCGACCACGTACAGATATGACTGGTCGTGCAGATCCCCCTCCGTGTCTTCCCATGGGGCAATCCAGATGCGCACGACCTTGGGCTGAATCCGCACGGGATCTCCGGAAGATGCGACCTGACCGATCATCAGCGCTCCCCGTGATTGTGGCATCGCCGCCTTCTCGCCATTTCCATCTTTACGCAGCGCCGGCAAATTGTTGGCGACAGCATTAACATAGATACCGGAAAGTGATGAACAGGTCACGCCATCCGGTGCCTTGCAGGCGAACTTGCTTTCCCCTTCAAGCCCCGTCAGGGTACCGGCACATCCGGTCACCCCAAACATGACGATAGCCGCAAACCCCAATACCTGCCGCATGATCAATTCCCTTTCAGTCTTGGCGTAACCGCCGATTTCGTTGTGGCGGGATGGCCTGCCAGGCGCCGATCAATTTCGGCGGCAGGCGCTGCGCCCGGAATCAGACTGCCATCCTGAAGAATCATCATGGGCGTGCCGTTGATGCCCAGACTGTTCGCCAGTTGATTGATGCGTTCGATCGGAGTGGCGCACTTCGGACTCTCGGCCACATTGCCCGTGGCCATCAGCTCAGTCCATGCCTTGGCAGGATTAGGGGCGCACCAAACCCGCTCCGCTTTTCCCTTGGCGTCGGGATGCAGCCCTTCCAGGGGGTAGAGGAAAGTAAAGATCGAGACGTTATCGAGTTTGGCCAACTCACTTTCCAGTCCTTTGCAGTAGGGGCAGTCCGGATCGGAAAACACGGCCAGTTTGCGGCTGCCATCACCGCGTACCGTCTTGATGGCATCCTGGAGCGGCAATTGGGCAAAGTCGATGCGGTTGATATCGCTCAGGCGCTGAGCGGTCAGATCCTTTTGCTCGCGCATATCGAACAAGTGGCCAAAGACAAAATACCGGCCAGAGGTATCCGTGAAGGCGACATTTCTACCCATGGTCACCTCGAAGAGCCCTGCGACCTCGGACTGGCGAACGGCGGTAATACGGGTCGATGGGTAGAGTTCCTTGAGACGGGCCGCCAACTCGGTTTCGGTCGCACTAGGTGATGCACTGGCAACCCCCGCAACAGAGACAAGGAAGGTGGCCAAAGAAACGACGATTGATTTACGCATCTGCGCTTACTCCATGGGGTTCAGGGACTTTTTCATGATCTGGCGTCCGCGCTTCCAGATTTCCGAGTAGGTGTCTTCCTCGGCGCCGCCGGCCATTCCCAGCGACACACCCTTGGTCAGGACGACATCGACGACACGTCCTGCATCGACTTCGATAATCGGAAACATCTTCTCGGCGAGCGTGATGTAGTACTGGGAGAGTCGATCCAGCGCCTTCCCCACGCCGGATCCGATGCCGGCCTGAATCTGCTTTCCAGACTCCACGGTTCCAACAGTGCCAAGCGCACTCGTGCTGTAACTCGTCGCACTTTGCTGGAAACCTTGACCGATTCCCGAGATGACTCCGGTCATCAGCGCATTGGCCAGCACCTGACCTTGTTTGCTGACCAACCGACCACGCAGTCCGGCCTTGCCATCTTCGCCCACCACATAACCCTTGATCGTGGCATCCACGACTTCGCCGCTGTTCAGAACACACGACATCGATTCGAGGCGCAGATTGGCGCGTTCGGAACTGATGTCGCCATAGCCTGACCCGAGAATGAAGCACTCCTTCACTTTGGCGCGGTATCTGTTTGGGAGGAATGCGTTGTCCTGCACACGCAGGAGGATTGGCCAGGGGTTGTTCTGGGCTTGCCCCCCTGTCGGGGCATCAAGCCCTCCCATCAGCGCGACGCGCATGAAGGATCCAGACGGTATGTAGGTCTTGTTTTGCTTGCCATCCTCGGTGCCTTGGGCAATAGCGGCGACCGCGTCACTGATCTCGAACGCGCCAATGCCGGGCACTTTGGGTACAACTGGCGTCGGCAGTGGCGGCAAGGGTGATGACATTGCTTCGGATGCGCGCCCCATGGATGGTGGAGGACCTTGTGGCAATCCCCCAGGAGCCGTTGCCGGACTCTGAGCGCGGGGCATGGGGGGTAATGGCGGAAGTACACTGACCTGCCTCGATGGCGCTTGTGGCGTAGCCTGCTTTTGCTCAACTTCGGCAAGTTTCTGTTTCAAACCCTGGATGACGTTATCCATCTCCTTCATCTGCTGGGAGGATTGGGACATCCAGACATCTCTGGGATCAACCTGTGCGCCTGGCGTCGCTATGTTTCTGGACTTATCCAGTTTGGCTGTCTGAGGTACAACCGGCGGTTGGCTGTCCCACAGAGCGATGCTGCCAAAGACCAATCCGATGAAACCTGTCCCGAGACCTCCCAGCACCAGATACTGCTTGGCTTTGGGTGACAAACCCTTCAGATAGGTCGAAAATCCACCTGTAACGGCAGCCGGATCACTCATCGGTGCTCTCCGACATCACGAATACATCCGTACTCTCTCCCGGCGAAAGCTGGGGCTTGGCTATCGAGATGGCCACGACATGACGACGATAGAGCTCCCGTTCATCCAGCACCATGAGGTTGCCGGAGGTATTGGTGAGCTGGTACTTCTCCCCTTTTAGCGGGCCATCGATCACCTTGGTCAGAACAAACAAGGCGTCGGACCATAGGGGCACAATCTCGTTGGTGACACGGAAGTCGAATTCGCCATCGCCTTCAGACTGAAGGGACAACAGGACACGCTTGATCAGCTGATTTCTGGGGACATCCTTGCCTTGTGCGCTCACGTTGCCGCTGACTGATCGGCTTTTGATGGTGATGGAGTCCGAAGGACCGTCGATAACCGATAGGAGCAGTTTCCATGTCCGACCGCTTTCGTCCGACACGAAGAGACTGAGGGTTGATTTGTCGGTGCTTGGCTTGATGTAAGCCGTACCGGCTTCCTTGTCGGCGGTAACCGCGAATTCGCCTTCAGCGCCGAAGATCCTGCGAACACGATGGCCATCGATGCGGATCAGGGTCGGCTCGACACGCGAAACCCTGGCGCTCAAGGTATCGTCCGGCTTGCCAACCAGCACCTGAGCGGCACTGGCCGAAAAACTAGCGACCAGGAGCGGTATCAAAAGGATTTTGTTCACTGGTTTCCTTGAAATCCGATACATAGAGCTTTCCATTCATGTTCTTGAAGCCGATGACATAGGTGGCATGTCGCTCTCCGGCCTTTTTGTCGGATGCCCAGGTAAAAAGCATTCCGGACAAGGCGACCCGCAGGGATTTTTCATCGGGCGTGATGTTGCGTACCGAAAACTGCGTGGCGGTGTTGTTCTTCTTGAGGAACTCAGCCCGCGCGCCCATTTCCATTTGCAGTCGTCCAAACTCTGACGGCGCTGCATACTTCAGGAACAGCCCGTTCTGATAGCTTGAGACGGCCGGCGTGATGTTGAGAGCGAGTCCGGCATACCAATACGCCATGTCTTCGAGGTATTCCTTGGAAACGGCATCGCCCGAAACCCAATAACTGCGCTTGATTTCTGGCGGTGTCAGGACGGTCTTCTCATTGCCAATCAACTTCAGGACGACGACGGCACCGACCAGGATCACCAGCAGTAACACGGCCAGGAGAATGCGCATGAAGCGAATTTCCTGCGACGCATTGGCTTGATCGGAGAGGTAGTTTCGAAAAAGCATTGCCTACCCCAGGAAGTACCGTTGGTCGGAAGGCGGCGTGGCACGCAGCTTCAGGAACAGGCCGCTCGGAAACCACCAATAGAGGGCATGCGCGGCGAACTTGGGATGTTTGCCGGCCTTCATGCGCCCGTACTGCCAGGCAGCCGCCGCGCCCATGACCATGCCTGTAATCATGGAACCGGCAATCACCCCCATGCTGATCAGCATGATGGCGATGACCGCCTGATCCATTTCCCACCACAGAAAACGCTCCTGAGCATCAAGCGCCTTCGGGATATAGCCGGTTTCATCGCCGCCGTAGTTCATGTGCCCGCCTCAAACCGTGGCTGTGAGAATGCCGGTGATGATGGTCGGCGTGTATTGCAGGAAGATCGCGAAGCCAGCGCCGGACAGGATCGGAATGGGATTGACGCGCGCGATGGAAATAATCGCGCCCAGACCGACCGCAGCGACCGCCACGGCGCGACCGAAGTAGCCGGTCACGACATCGTTCGTCCAGGTATAAAGCGCCTGGAATTCAGTACCGGTGGTGCCCGCGAGTGCGCTTCCAGCAAGCAGAAAGAGGACGACAGCAAGAGCGGCATGACGGGGATTACGATTCACTTTTATTAACTCCTTTGGTATGGTCGATAACGGATTTGATGAGCCAGCCGATACCAATGCCCAGCGCGATACCGCCGATATGGGCTTCGAACCCTTTATCGAGCAGTGATCCGGGAAGCAGGGATCCCATCGCGATGAAAGCACTGGCGATCAGCGTGTCCCGAACAGCTTCTTTTGTCTTGGGAATCACCTAACGATCTCCTTCTTAGTGGTTGATGACTTGTTGCCAGCCAGATCGCTCTGGCGTTCACGAAGGACGACTTCGACGCGGCGATTGGCTGCGCGTCCATCATCCGTATCGTTCGGGGCGAGGTAGCAGCACTTCCCTTTGGCTTCGACTTCCATGGGAATGCGAATACCGAGACGCTTCAGCCACGCGACCACGAACGCTGCTCTGCGAAATGCCAGCCGTTCATTGAAGTGACTTCCTCCAATGTTGTCGGTATGGCCGGTGATATGGATCACGTGTGATGCACGGATCTCTTGCAGGATCCTGGTCAGCCGATCGACACCGTCTTGTGTCGGATCCGCCTGCGCGAACTTGAAATGCACCTTGTGCGCAACGACGGGCTCAGGCTTTGCCGCTTGGCTTCCCGGCAACGGTGTTTGCCATGTTGTCTGCAGCTGCGGCGCCGGCAGAATGACTGTCTTGGGTGTGGGTTTGGGGCAGGTCTTATCCACGTCGCAGGAACGCCACTCCTGACCACCCCACCCGATACCGATCGTTTGGGGTTTTTGCGCGTGTGCTTTTGGCTCGTCCTTGCCCAACCATGGCCACGAACAACCCGTGAGCAGACCTGCCGCAACAGCCATCAACATCAAACTGCGGCTCACGGCCCACCCTCCCGCCGCAGGACTGCCGCGATATTTAACGCATACTGGTTACGCTTGTCTGGGCTGGCTGCGTTGTAAGCGCCGATGGCATTCCAGCTGTAGCCAAGTTTCGATATGTTTTGTGAGAGGATCCATGCGCCGACATAGGTGTTAGTGCAGGCATCGAACAACTTCTGTTGCGTGATCCCATATCGCTCAAGCACCGGAAGCCAACCGGTATTGATCTGCATATGACCGATGTCATAGGAGCCATTGCGATTCCTGTTGACGGCGCTCGGTCGTCCAGACGATTCGACTCTCGATATCGCCCTGAGAAGCGACACTGGAAGACTGAATCTAGTCGCCGCCTCATCGAAGCACGCAGCACTCCCCGTGACGGGGAATAGCATGAATGTCAGCAAGCAAGACCATGAATATCTCATGGCCAGAATGCTATGAAGTCAGCCTGCCAAAATCCGGGTTAAAAGCATCGTTGTCGAATGCTTTTCGAAAAGATTCAGCTCTGGTCGCTTGGTGAATCGACGTCCTTCTTGCGGTTTTCAATCTCTTGTCTCACACGTTCGATCTCAAGCCGCTTGGCTTCCTTGGTGCCCCAACGGGGCGCTGATTGCTTCTTGGCTTCAGCAGCGGCACGAAGCCGCATTTCCGCAGCCAGTCGATTGGCTTTGCGCTCTTCCAACTCGCGCATTTTGGCTGCTTCCCGTTCGACAAAGCGTTCAGCTGCGACTGGGGTAGTGCGCTCAGCTAGTCCGGCAAGGCCCAGAAGCTTGTCAATATTGTCCCAAGTGCTGATCCAGCCATCGTGGTAGGCAAATTCGCTGATCAATGGCAGGTTGAGAGCTGTGAAAATCGGGATCCAGTTCTCCTCGTCGCCCTGACGGCGGCGCACGGCGAGTTTCGGATTGAACTGGTAGCGTCCGGTCCCGACGCGCAGGAAGAGTGAGCGGTTGTAGGCATAGTCCCGGTCAATCTCATTTCTCGCCAGCACACCAGAAAGATGCTGGCGCTTGTTGCGCTCGGGTCGCACCACATTAGCCGGCAAGTGCTGCCAGACATCCAGGATGATCTGGGTCTGGAAAGCGCTGTCTGGATTGCGCCATACTTTGCCGAAGCGCGCCTTGAACAAGACCCACAGGGTCTGAAACAGGAAGTATTCCGACAGATGCCGGTCGATGCGCACCAGGCGATTACCCACATTGAGATCAATGAAGGGTGGCGCCAGACGCTCATAGAGCGCCGCCAGCGGTCCGGCAGCGAATTTTGCGTCATCAAATGCCTGGCGCAACGCCCAGTGCAGGGCATTGTGCCCATAGTGATCGACGGCATCGATGTCAGCGCCACGCTCCAGCAGGGCTTCGACCAAGGCCACATTACCGGCAGCGGCGGCCGCCATCAGGGGCGTCTGGTTCATTGACAGGCGATGATCGACGCCATACTGGTCGCACTGCTTGAGGATGTCCTTGAAGTGCTTGGCGAAGTACGGGACATAGCTCTTGCGGGCGAACACCGCGCGTTGCTGACCAAAGGCGCGTGCCTGCTCGAATTTCGCCTCGACCTTCAGCCACTCGGCAAGTTGGGGCTCATCGAAGCAGGTGGCATAGTCAAAGAGCTGCTGCTTGCCCTTGTTGCCCGGACTCTGCTCGCGGAATACCTTGATCAGCAGGTCCCTGACTTTGCTTTCGTCGAACACTGGCCAGGGCACCGGCACCTGCTTAAGGATGGTGCGGCGGATGGCCTCCGCCTGTTCCTGCTTGCCCTGCAGTTCGAGTTTGCGCGCTTCCTTCTGCCAGTCCTCAAGGGTAGATTGTCTGGCCTCGATGCTGGTTTGACTCAGGTTCAGGTCAAGCAGACCGAACAAGGGGTGCCCGGTGTCCGACTCGATCAAGTAGATATTCTTGATGGCGCGCGTCAATGCCACATACAGGGCATTGACGAAGAACTTATAGACTTCCAGCGACTTGTCACTCTTGTCCTTGGCGCGCTTGTAATCCAGTGTCTCGACCGCCAGATCGGCCTTGGTTACGCCCTCGACAATGTCGTTGAACTCGCCACGGTGATCGGAGATGAACCGATAGAGCACGATGTTCTCGTATTCGAGACCTTTGGCTTCGTGGATCGAGAACAACAGCGGCGTACCGAAGTGCTTGCGGGCCTCAGCCTTGTCCTCGTCGCGCAT
>SXGT01508726.1_pt1 | contig 10124 bp, 10 predicted proteins | sample 3176221 | NCBI WGS metagenome assembly SXGT01 (sample SAMN11356862, study PRJNA531348) | freshwater metagenome | isolation source: freshwater sample F1-120 | place: China: Fuxian Lake, Yuxi | collected 2017-12-25
GCCAAAGACTCGATCGGGTGATGGGATAGTGGCCGGCGCTTGGGATTCGCCGGGCAACAACAAACACACTCCTCCGGGGGAGTGGCCTGGTGTATGCAGAACTGTCATTGTTGCTCCGGCGACCGCGACCGAAGCTCTGTCACGTAGTTCATGGTCGGGCTGCTTCGTTGGATACACGAGACTCCACAGCATCGAATCGGCAGCGTGCAACCAAATTGGTGCGTTGTTGCAACGCTGCTTGAGATCGACCGCGGCGTTGATGTGATCGTTGTGGCCATGTGTGCACAAGATTCCCGCGAGGCGACGGTCGCCGATCGCGTCGGCGATGGGGCTCGCGTCGTGTGCCGCGTCGATCACGATAACTTCGTAGTCGTCGCCGATGAGCCAAATATTGTTGTCGACTTGAAAATCTTCGCCATCGATTGAAAACAAGCCTGAGGTGACAACTTGTTCAATGCGCAGCGTTCTATCCGGCATTACAACACCACAACGCTGCGCAGTACTTCGCCGCGTTCCATCTTGTGAAATGCCGATTCGACGTCGTCGAGCGTGATGGTTTCGCTGACGAATTTGTCGAGCGGAAAGCGACCTTGCAAGAAAAGATCAATAAGCATAGGGAAATCGCGACTCGGCAAGCAGTCGCCATACCAACTCGATTTCAACGCGCCGCCGCGGCCAAAGAAATCGATCATCGGGATCGCCGGAAACGCCATGTCCGGTGTGGGGACTCCAACTTGCACCACGGTTCCTGCAAGATCGCGAGAGTAAAAGGCTTGCTGTAGCACGTGAGTATTCCCTACGGCCTCGATGCATACGTCCGCACCGTTGCCGTTGGTTAACGCTTGAATTCGTTCAACGGTGTTTTCTCGTGATCCATCGATGGTGTGCGTCGCGCCGAACTCTTTGGCCCATGCAAGTTTGCGAGGGTCGAGGTCAATCGCAATGATGATTGCAGCACCTGCAAGCTTTGCGGCGGCGATCGCCGCGTTTCCAACACCACCGCAGCCGAAGACGGCAATGCTGTCTCCGCGCGAGATGCCGCCGGTATAGGTGGCAGCTCCGAATCCAGCCATCACTCCGCATCCGAGCAAACCCGCTGCTGCCGGGTCTGCGTCCGCGTCGACCTTCGTGCACTGCCCAGCCGCAACGAGCGTCTTTTCGGCAAAAGCCCCAATGCCGAGGGCTGGCGATAATGGCTTGCCATCAGCAAGGGTCATCTTCTGCGTCGCGTTGTGGGTAGAGAAGCAGTACCAAGGTTTGCCTTTGCGACACGACCGACAACTGCCGCAGACAGCTCGCCAATTGAGCACCACAAAGTCGCCCGGCGCCAGCGAAGTAACACCGGCGCCGATCGACTCGACGATTCCTGCGGCTTCGTGTCCGAGTAGGAACGGAAAATCGTCGTTGATTCCGCCTTCGCGATAGTGCAGGTCGGTATGGCAGACACCGCACGCTTGCACCTGGACTACAGCTTCACCAGGCCCGACGTCAGGGATGTGGATTGTTTCAACCGTGACGGGTGCGCCTTTGGCGGTAGCGACAACGCCGCGTACATCTTGCGTCATACTGATTCCCTTCGAGGTGACGTGTTGTGCAGTGCCGATCCTACGCGGGGGCATTCATGCCGCGGCTCGAAGTTGCACCGTTATCCGAAGTATTCGCCCCCGTTGACATCGAGTGTTTGTCCCGTAATCACACGACTCCAGGGTGATGCGAAAAACACCACTGAATTCGCGATGTCGTCTTGTGGCGGGATTTCACGCAGCGGAATTTCGGCATGGCGTTCCTCAACAATGACGCTGATGTCGACTCCGCGCTCTTGGGCCATCCATCCCAAGTACACCTCGACTGAGGGCCCACCAATCCATCCTGGCGCGACTGCGTTGACGCGAACCTTCGAAGGTCCGAGCTCCAACGCGAGGCCTTGCACTGCTGTGCGTAACGCGCCTTTCGATGATGCGTAGTCGATCTCATCGAGACGGATCTTGGATTGGCTCATTGACAGAATGAACACCACCGACGCATCACCATGCGTCGCCGCAGCAGCTTTCAACCCGCTCAGACACGCTTGGGTCAATTCAAGCGAACCCCAGACATTGACTTCGTGAATCTTTTTCCACTTCTCAAGGTTTGCGTCTTCGAAGCTGGTGAATCCGCCCGCGCGAAACGCGTTGTTGACCAAGATGTCGATGCGGCCGAACTCGTCGAGTGCTCGTTGTGCGAGTGCATTGCATTGTGATCGGTCAGTGATATTTGTCGGAACGCTGATTGCTGCACCGCCCGCGGCTTTGATTTCCGCCTCAATGCTTGCGAGGTACTCAGCTGAGCGGGCCGCAAGCAGCACCGTCGCACCTTCTCGTGCGAGAGCTTTCGCATTGGCTTGGCCGAGCCCAGGCCCTATACCAGAAATGATGGCAACTTTGTCGCGCAGGAGAGTCATGGGGTGAGAGTGTGCACACTCTCACCCCACAACGCCAAATCGTGGCAAGCCGAGACGGCGTCTCGACTGGCCATGTCGTCGACTATGAGCAGGGTTGTTTCGCCGCAGGTGCGATCGGGAGCCATCCTCGACGCAATGCTTGAATCGACTGACTTGAAGCAAAGGTGTTGAGTCCGAAGATGTCGTTGGGGCTCGCGATGTGGCCATCGGGTTGTTGCTGCGAGCGCAGCCATCCTGAAGGCGAAGGGTACGGCTGGCCGGTAAGTGCTGGCGCGACCGAGTTGCGCCAGCACGACGCTTCGGGATTGAAACCCGCCGCAGTAATTGCGAGCATTGCGGCTGCTGTGGAATTCGGATCGTCGGAACCGAATGACTGCCACGCGCCGCTCCCGCTTTGGTATTGGGCAGCCAAGAAGGCGAGGCCCTGGCGCACGTCAGCGTCCGTAGGCGGGACTCGTGACGCGATCATGGCTTGGATCGCCAGCGCAGTGGTGTCGACGTCGGCGTATGCGCCGGAGTTGTCTCCCGCATAGTTCCAGCCGCCACCAGATTCCTGCGCTGCGCGCATGTATGCGACAGTGTCGGGCCCGACCACTACCGACGTTTTACGAAGCGCGATCATCGCATACAACGTTGCGTTGAACGTTCCGTACGAGCCGTCGGGTTGCTTTCCGCTGGTCACTAGTGTCTTGAGATTCTTGGTACCTCCATCGCCATCAGGATCGAAATTGATGGCACTCAAACCGAGTGGCTTGGCGACCAGCACGATGATTTTTGCCGCCTGTCCGGCACTAATCCCACCATCGACGAGGTCGTCGATCGCGTGGAGCGGGTTGTATCCGTTGTTGGTGGTCGCCATGACAGCCGCCAGTGCCTGGCTCGGCTTCCAAGCCGTTTGTAGTTGCGCGTTCTCGGCGATTGCCATGATTGCATCCGGCGTTTCGAATCCAGGAAAACCCGCGAGCTCGAAACTGCCGTCACTTTGTTGTTGAGCCTTGAGCCAGGTTGTTGCGTTGTTGGCAGTGGTCTTGCCCGCGGTGTCGGGGAAGCCGGAGAAACGGTAACCACTGGTACCGAGGGCTACCGCCGCCAGTGTTGCGACAGTCAGCGTGCGACGCGTGAATTTTTTCATCGAAGAATCGTCCTTCGTGGGTACGAGAGGTTTGAACAGGGCTTGTATCGTGGGTTAGGCCACGGAGCGGTTGCGTTGAATCCGCGTGAACACAACCGCCGCAATGAGCAGTGCGATGGCCGTGAGCGCAATAACCAGAGGAACTATTGCGACGCCGTCGGATCGAGTCGATGCGACTGACGGTGGTCCGGCCGCTCGGGGCTCACCAGATTCTGCGTCGCGTTGGCTCGCTGACGTGGAGTCAACTGCGTCAGCGTCGAGGCCTGGTATGGATAGGCGCGGATCGCCTTGAGCTGGATCATGGGTTGTCGGCACGGATCCGACGCCAGAATTTGCGGCCGTCGTGGTGTTCGGTGATCCACCGGTAGATGTTGGCGAGTCGCCGGCGGGTGGGATCGTGGACTGCGTCCCGGTTGAAGACTGCGTTGTACCGCGTGACGACGAAGTTGTCGCGGATTTCGTGCCTCGGGTCGTGGTGGGCGCTCGTGCGGTCGTGGTTGTCGGTGCGGCAGTTGTGGTCGTGGCTGGAAACAGGGTTTCGATCGAAACGTAGGGCGGCGGTGTGCTGCCGCTCTGCCAACGCCACCCGTCTATGTCGCCGTCGCGCATCGTGGTGGCGCCCGCACCACCACGAGACATCGAGAAGCCAGTGGAACCTGCAGGTGCCCGGAAATACACCCAATACTTGGGTTCCGCGCAGATGAGACAACTGGTGTCGGTCGGGCAGCCGAGTTGCGTACCTCCGACATTCAACGCACACACCGCTCCGCCCAACCCCCCAAAGCTGCGCACAGTCGGGGCGAACCCGCCGAGTTGGAGCGCCTCGATCCCAGTAATTGAGCCGCCGAACGTGATCGCGACCGTCTTGACAGTGCCGTTGCCCAAATCGACAACAATTCCACCTCGATTCGGTCCTGCGGCATCCGATCGCGATGCGGGTATCACCGTTACGACGATGCCGACAAGGACCGCGACGAATATTGCGAGTGTCGAGCGTGCCGCCGGTTGGATACGGACCTGGCTCATGACTGTGACCTCCGTCGACCCCTTGCCTCGAGGGTCGTCCCGCTGCCGTAGCAACTGTGAACTTGCGGTTCAACGACCGGATGGTCGTCGGGAGGGGTGGGCATTCTGGCTGGTGATGCTGCGAACAGCGGTCACATCACAGTTGCGGGTCAGCGTCGGACTTGCACCGACTTCCCCCGCCACTCCGATGAAAACCATACACAACCGCGCGAACAAAGTCACGAATCCAACCCACTTCGATTCTTTCGACGCGTCCGGCGCCGTTGCAGAGAGTGTCTGGCCCTGCGCGAACCGCGACGGCCAGCTACATGCGATCGGCGATAATTCGCGCCAATTCTTTGGGTTGATCACCTTGAACGCTGTGGCCGGCTCCAGCAACCACCATGATTTCCGCATTCGGATTACGGCGTTGTAGCTCGGCGACATCCTCATCGGTGACCACGGGAGAGCTGGCACCGCGCGCGAGCAGTAACGGCCCTGCATGTTCAGCCGCAGCTACCCACAGCGATTCGAGGCCGGGCATGATTCGGCCATCGTTGCCTTCGCCAGACCCCGTTCGGGGCAGGTCGTACCGCCAGCGCCATGATCCGTCGTCGTATTCACGCGCGTTGTGCAGCACACCGCGTCGCAGTGATGCCTCCGACCGGGTTGGGTTGAATTGAATCGTGCGTTGCAAGATTTCGTCGAAGCTGGTGAAAAGTTCGGGGCCATTGACGAACTGCACAATGGCAGAGGCCTTTTCACCGTCGACTCCGGGCGTGACGTCCACGAGAAGTAGCGACGGCACCAGGTCGGGTGCGGTTGCCGACAACGCAAGAGCAGAGAGCCCCCCTAATGACATTCCAACAACGAGCTTGGGCGCAACCTGTAGCGATCGCAACGCGAATGCAATCGCATTGGCGTTTTCATGCGGCCAGTACGCATGGTCATCTCGATGGTCGGAGTGGCCATGTCCAGGGAGGTCGAGCGCAAGCAGCGGCCTGTCCAACAGCAACGCTACGGAATCCCACGTGTGTGCGTTCTGGGCGCCGCCATGGATGAGGACAATGTCGGGGTTTGCGCTCGCGGCTCCCCAACGCAAGCCGCTGATGCGTTGCCCGCCGCCTACGTCGACCGATATTCGTGCAACAGTGGGCTGCTTGTACGAAATGCCAAGGTCTGCGGCATTGTCGACAAACAAGCTGAACTCGTCGTAGATCTCGGTCATACCCACAGTCTCGCCGAGACGCAGGTTGCGGCGTCAAACGCGCCAGCATGCCGCATCGGACAGATTCAACACCTGAACCGTCGGTGCCGCCTTCGGCAATGTCTGTCGATAGTTTCGAGACATGCAACGGCCAGTCGTGTCTCGTGAAAAATATCGGAAGTTCACCATGCTCGCCCTCGTGCTGTTGTCGATGATCATCGTTACGGGAGCCTCGGTGCGGTTGTCGGGTTCGGGCCTTGGATGCAGCGACTGGCCGAACTGTGAGGCTGGCGAGTTGATTCAGGTATCGAACCGAAATCAAGCAATCGAACAAATCAATCGCCTGTTCACCGGGTTAGTGGCGTTGGGAGTGATCGTTGCGATATTGGGATCAATTTGGCGCGTGCCTCGCCGCAAGGATTTGACGCAGATCTCGCTCGCTCTCGTAGCGGGCGTGTTGTTACAAGGCGTGATTGGCGGTATCACGGTTCTTCTCGAATTACAGTGGCAGTCGGTGGCGGTTCATTTTCTCGCCTCGATTGTGTTGGTTTCCGCAGGTCTCGTGTTGCATCGCCGCGCGGGTGAAACGCCAGGGCCGTTCGAGCAGCTCGTTTCAAAACCCACGCTGTTCGCCGCGCGTACGCTGCTCGGCCTCGCGGCATGGGTGCTTGTCGCCGGCACCCTTGTCACCGCATCTGGGCCGCATGGGGGCGACAGAGTCGCGACGCGTCTTTCTTGGTCGATACCGACCACCGCCCAGCTACACAGCGTGTCGGTTTGGATACTAATCGCGTTGGTGCTTGTCGTGTTCGTGATGTTGCGACGCGAGGGCGCCCCACGCGAATCGTTGCGTTGTATTGAAGCATTGTTGCTCATTGGCGTTGCCCAGGCCGCGCTCGGCTACTACCAATACTTCAATGGCATCCCTGCGCTTGCGGTGGGCTTCCATGTCGCAGGCGCGGTGGCGGTGTTCGCTGCGGCGCAGTGGTTGCAGTTCACCTTGCGTCGGCCAACCGGTTCCGAAACAATGGCCGAATGATCGTTCACCTCGTCGACGGCACGTACGAACTCTTCCGACAGTTTTATGGTTCGCTAGGCAAACACGAGGAAGGTACGCGCCCATTTGAGGCCGCGCGTGGTGTGGTTGATGATGTGTTGCGCCTGCTGGAGTCCGGAGCGACCCACGTCGGAGTCGCAACTGATCATGTGATTGAATCCTTTCGCAATGATCTGTGGCCCGGCTACAAACGTGGCGATGGAATTGACCCTGATCTGCGGGCGCAGTTTGGCCCGCTCGAAGACGCGCTGCGAGCGATGGGGGTGACGGTGTGGGCGATGGTCGAGTTTGAAGCCGACGACGCACTGGCGGCAGCGGCGACTCTTGCGGCGGCCGATGAGCGTGTCGAACAAGTCATTATTCGCACCGTCGACAAAGATCTTGGGCAGTGCGTTGGCGGCAAGGTCGTGCAGTACGACCGCAAGAACGATCGCACGATGGATGCTGCTGCAATCATTGAGAAATTTGGTGTTCCGCCTGAGGCGATTGCTGATTACCTTGCATTGGTTGGCGATAGCGCCGACGGCTTCCCGGGTCTACCGGGATGGGGCGCGAAGTCCGCGGGTGCGGTGCTTCGTCGATTCGGGACCATCGAAGCGATTCCCGACGATGTGGCGCTGTGGGACATCGAAGGTTTGCGGGGCGCGGCAAAATTGGCCGCAACGCTTGCCGCCGGTCGCGAAGTCGTCGCGGTGTTCAAGACGCTTGCGATTCTTCGTACCGATGCTCCTGTTGGCGAGGTAGACGACTGGCGTTGGACATCGCCGCAGACTGTCGCACTCAACGATTGGTGTGAACAATTTCGATCGCCGCGCATCGCCGAGCGAGCCTTCGCACTTGCTACCCAAAGGAGTTGACAGAGATGGGAGTCGTCGACATCAGCCGACCTCGCGATCACGTCGCGGTCGTCACTATGAACCGACCCGAGGCCCGCAACGCAATGAACGCTGATCTCATCGCCGGGCTTTGGTCGGCGTTCGACGAAATCGATGGCGACCGCAATTGTCGAGTCATCATATTGACTGGGGCAGGGGCAGGGTTTTGCGGAGGTCTTGACCTCAAAGAAGGTGCCACGCCTCCGAATCCCCATGGAGTCGGGCGGGTGCAGCTTTCGCTCATGGTGCAGAAGTCGATCGCTGACCTCGTGCCGCGCATGCGTTCGCTGCGACAACCGATCATTGCGGCGGTGAACGGTCCTGCTGCTGGTGGTGGTTTGGCGCTTGCTTTGGCGAGCGATATCCGCATCGCAGCGAGGTCGGCGAAGTTCAATGTGGCGTTCGTGAAGGTCGGAGTGTCAGGCTGTGACATTGGCGTCTCGTGGCTTCTGCCGCGGCTCATCGGTGCATCGCGCGCCTACGAAATGATGCTTACCGGTCGATTCGTAAGCCCTGACGAGGCACTCGCTATGGGGCTTGTCGTGCAGGTCGTCGATGACGTCGCGTTGATGGATGCGGCGATGACTGAAGCTGCGGTGATCCTCGGCAATAGCCCGTTCGGAGTGCAGATGACGAAAGAAGTCATGTGGAGCCAACTCGAAATCGGCAGTTTGCAAGCAGGTATTGATCTCGAGAATCGCACGCAGCTGTTGGCATCACAAACTCATGACTTAGCCGAGGCGATGCGTGCGTTCGCTGAGAAACGTCCACCCAACTTCCAAAACAAATAAGGGATAGTGATGAATACATCGATGAGTCGGGTCGCGATTGTCAGCGGCGCGGGCCGAGGTATAGGCCGCGCGATCGCCCTGGGGCTCGCCGCCGATGGCGCCGACGTCGCAGTGAATTACCGGCGCGACGAAGTTGCCGCACAAGAAACGGTTGCGGAAATTCTTGAAATGGGGCGACGCGCCGTCGCGTACTGCGCGGACGTGACTGATTATTTTGCCTGTGAAGCGATGGTGAACGCTGCCGAAGACGACCTCGGTCCTATCAGCATTTTGGTCAACAACGCTGGTGTCGCGAGCCGGGGCGCATCGGTCAAAAACACTGAGCCCGATGAAGTGCTTCGTCTCTTCAACACGCACGCGTACGCCGCATGGAGTTTGTCAAAATTGGTGTTGCCCTCGATGCGCACGCAGGGTCGCGGCGACATCGTGATGATTTCGAGTGCCGCAGTCATGTTCATGGCCCCAAACAGCGCGCCGTACAACATGGCTAAGGCTGCACTCGAGGCCTTGGCCTGGACTCTGGCCAAGGAGGAGCGTCGCAACGGGATCCATGTGAACGTGGTAGCGCCGGGCTTGGTCGACACCGACATGGGGCGCCGCCTGGTGAAGGGGGCCATGGGTGTTGAGGACATTCGTTCGATGGATGCCAACGCGAGTTTCGGACATGTCTGCACGCCAGAAGAAGTGGCTGACGCGGTGCGATGGGTGGTCTCAGAAAGCGCCAGCTACGTGACGGGACAGCGGATCGGTGTGGATGGCGGCGCGTTCTGAAATTCGCCAGGGCGTCCAACGGTTGGTGCGGAGGGAACAATGGCTTGAGCAATTAGGTTGGCGCGTGCATGTTCTTGTTCTTTGTTGCGCTGTTCATTTTGGTGCCGATTGTTGAAATCACCGTTCTCTTGCAGGTCAGCGACCTCATAGGTGGCTGGAATGCGATTGGCCTGATCGTTGCGATTTCATTCTTCGGCGCGTGGCTGATGCGCCACGAAGGCTTCATCGTGATGCGCAAGATCCGTGAGCAAACCGAACAGGGCAATGTGCCGAGCAATGAGCTCATCGATGGATTCTTGGTATTGGTTGGTGGTCTCATGATGTTGACACCAGGCTTCGTCACCGATGGTCTCGGATTGCTGCTGGTGTTCCCGCTATCGCGTATCGCCATTCGAACGCTCGTCCGTAGGCGCTTCGTGCACCGTTTCGATTTCGTGACCCGCATCCCATACGGCCAAGACCTCGGCCGCAGCGGTCCCGGGCGAAATGCGTCGCGGCGCAGAAACTCAGGGAACGATGACGACATCATCGACCTGTAGTGATGCCATTGCCGTTGGAGCCAGGTTTAGAACGGCCGCAATAGTTCTGGAGCTATTGGGCAGTCGAGGCGGCTCGCAAGGTCGGCGGGCACATCCACGGCGCGGCTGCTGATCACCTTTGACACTCGTGGGTAATCGATCACCGTCACTGCTTCGTCGCTTTGGGTTGCGCAACCAATAGCTTCGAATATTCGAGGTGCCACGAGGCGACCGACACTCATGATCACCCACACGTCCGCCGACGGTGCTTCGATGATCGCCTCTTGCGCATCGCGTGAAACCAACAGCTGCGTTGGGGTCGCGGCGA
>SXGT01785270.1_pt1 | contig 10124 bp, 12 predicted proteins | sample 3176221 | NCBI WGS metagenome assembly SXGT01 (sample SAMN11356862, study PRJNA531348) | freshwater metagenome | isolation source: freshwater sample F1-120 | place: China: Fuxian Lake, Yuxi | collected 2017-12-25
GATCAGCAGCGTAGAGAGCCCCACTTGCCCACGCGCGATCAGGTCCAACTGATGCGCGCGCGGCGCCCAGCCGCGGCTGGCGAACCAGCCGGCGAAGGGCTCCGGCAAAACAGGCACGCGGGCGTCCATCGTTTGATCCTAGCCCGGCGGGCGCATCGCCTGCCAACGTGGCGCGCGCGCGCAGGGTTTCAACACTGCGTGGGCGATTGAGGCTGCGGTGGCGGCATGGCAGGATCGCGAGATGTCCGCCCTCCGCCTTATCATTGTCGCCGCCGCGCTCCTGGTCACCACCACGGCGTCCGGCCAATCCGTGCCGTCCGTGTTGACCCAAGCCGTGGCGGCGACGGAGACGGCCAAAGCCCCCTACGCGTTCGACATTGAACTCCAAAGCGCTGAGCGCAATTGGCGGGCGCGCTTTCACCCTGAAAACGAGCCGCGCGTGCGGCTGATCGAGCCGCAGCGCGATGAACTCAGCGGCGACGAGCGACGCGCGTTCGATTCCTACGCCCGCGGCGTCGAGGGCGTCAGCTGGTGCGCAAGCGAAAACATGGCCCGTGTCCGCGATGTGCGCTTGCTGCGCGAAGACGCAACCAGCGCGACGTACGCGTTTCAGCCCACGGCGGAAAGCGTGCGCGGCGAGCAAGCGCGCCGCTATATCGACCGGATGCGCGGCGAGATGACTCTAAGCAAAGACAACCCGGACGTGACCAGCATTCGTTTGTTCACACCGGCGCCATTTAGCCCCGTGCCGCTCGTGAATGTGCGGCGGGTCAACATCGCGATCACGTGCCAATTAGCCCCGAACGGACGGCGCTATGCGGCTGAGACGGTGAGCGATGTCTCGCTGAGCGCATTCGGGCAAGACATCAATCAGCGCACAGTGCAGCGCGCGCGTAATCTGCAATGAGCTATCGTTCGCTCGATCCGCGGCACATCGTCAACACGATCGAGCGGCTGCAGGAGCGGATCGACAAGCGCTTCCCCGGGGCGGGACTCGGGCGCGTGTGCAGCGAACTCATGGCGGTTGCGCGAAACTCTTCCGCCGAAGCGGCGAGGTTGGCAGAGCGCAATTGGCCGCTGCGGGTGGCGGTCGGGGCGATCTTGGTGCTCGGCGTTGCGGCCCAGATCTTTGCGGCGAAATTTCTTCACCTGGAACGGTTCGAGGCCAATATTGGCTTTCTGCAAAGCCTGGAAGCTGCCGTGAACCTGTTGCTGCTGTTCGGCGGCGCGGCGTGGTTTTTGCTGACTCTGGAGGAGCGTTTCAAGCGCCAGCGCGCCCTGGATGCGCTTCATGAATTGCGCTCCCTAGCGCACGTCATCGACATGCATCAGCTCACCAAGGACCCCACGGCGCTGGTGCAGGAACGCGCCCCGCCCCGCGCAATGACAGCTTTTCAACTGACGCGTTATCTCGATTACTGCGCCGAAATGCTGGCGCTCGTCGGAAAGTTGGCCGCGCTTTATGCCGAGCGGGTGCGCGATCCCGTCGTCATTGAGGCCGTGACCGAGATCGAAAACCTCACCACCGGGCTGGCGCGCAAGATTTGGCAAAAGGTGGCGCTGGTCGGCGAACTGGAAGAAGGCAAGGGCCCGCAACATTGACGGCGAGATTTACGCCCTATCAACCTCTCGGTTTCAGCCAATCCTAAGCAATCTCCCTTAAGCTAAACGGCTGGCCTGGGAGAGTTACTCGAACATGAACGGCGACGATTTCGATCCGTCGGAATTGACCGCGCTTGTCGTGGACGAGAACCATTATGAGCGCGGGATTTCTCTCGACCAACTCCGCAGCATGGGGTTTAGGCGCGCGATTGGCGCCGCCAATACCGCTGAAGGCTGGGATGCGCTCCGCAAGAACAATCCGAACATCGTGCTGGTGGAATGGTTTCACGGCAATGGCGGCGATGGGCTCGATTTCGTGCGCCGCGTCCGCAATAGCGACGATGCGCCGAACCGCGCCGTATCCATGTTTATGCTGACTGCGCGCGGCACGCAGGCCGATGTTGAAGTCGCGCGCCTTGCTGGGGTTGACGGCTATCTCCGCAAGCCGATCTCCGCGTTCGCGCTGCAACGGCGGGTGCGCCGGGTTATCGCACATCCGCAACCCTTCATCGTCACCGCCTCTTATGTTGGCCCATGCCGGCGCCGCCGCCGGCCTGACCTGAATTATCTCGGCCCGCGCCGACGCCTCAACGACGCTGACGAACCCAGCCTCACGCCGGACGAGACCGAGACCGAGCTGAAAGCGCAGATGGCGCGCGCGCAGGTCGCTGTTTTGGAAACCCATGCGCGCGATCTCACATCAGGAGACCCGGCGGCGGCGCGCCACGTCTTCAAAGCCGCGCAAGACCTCATCGAGGTCGCCGAGCAGATTGGCGACTCGAACCTCGCGTTCGGCGCGCGCGAAATGGCGCGCTATTTACAGGCGCAAGGCGCAACTGAGCGGCTTGATCCCGAAGTGGTGCGCACGCACGTCGCGGCGCTGCACCAGCTTGCCCACCTGCCGCATGCGCTCGGCGAAGAGCGTCAAGCCGTGGCGCACGGCCTAAAGCGCATGGTCGACAAAAAGCTACGTCAGCTTTCGAGCGACGCGGCCTGATCGTGCCTGGGCGGCGGTTTCACGAACAGCAGCAGCAAGAAACCAACGATCAGCAAAATAGCGATTGAGCCAAAGCCGGCGCGCTGGCTTTGGTAGGCGGCCGTGAAATGCTCGACCAACAACGGGCCGAGCCAAGCCGTGGCTGAGCCCGCGAGCGCGTAGAGACCGAACACCTCACCCTCCATGCCGACGGGCGCCAGCCGCGCCATCAGCGTGCGGCTAGAGGCGTATGCCGCGGTGATCGCGATCGCGATGAGAATTGCAAAGCCCATGTAGGCGAGCTCAGGAGCCGTGCGGAAAAGCGGCCCGTCCCAAGCGACCGCATCGGGATCAACTGGGATGAAAAAGAGCATTGAGGTCGCCGACATCGACACCATGGCGATGAGGCAGATAAAGGTGACGCCAATCTCGATGACAACGGCGCGCTTCGGCCCGATCAAACCATCAAGCCAGCCGCCGACAAAACCGCCGGCGACGGCGAAGATGGTGAGGATGATGCCGTAGGCGAGCATTTCGACAAGGCCCCAGCCCATTGCGCCAGCGGCGTAAATGCCGCTGAAGATCAAGATCGCTGTCTTGCCGTCGGCGTAGAGCATCCGCGCGATCAGGAAGAGCGCGACATTGCGATAGTCGCGGAGCTTGCGGATGGTGCGCCAGACATTGCCGACGCCATGCTTCATCGCATCACCAAAACGCTCACCCGTGGTGACGAGGTCTGGCGTATAGAGAAACATTGGGATCACGAAGAGGATCAGCCAGCCGGCGCAAAGCAGCGTTACGATGCGGCTCGGCTCGTAAGCAGCCGGATCGAGGCCGAACAGCGGCGCGTCTGGAATGAATGGCCAATCCATCTGGCCCGGCAGCGCAATCGTCACCAGAACGAAGACGAGCAGCAACACGGATGCGGCGTTGCCGAGAGAAAGTCCAAGGCCCGAGACGTAAGAGAGGACGGGCGGCGGCGCCGCGCGCGTCAGCATCGCGTTGTGCAACACTTCTGTATAAACAAACGCGATGCCGCTTATTGTGACGGCAAGGCCGAGCGCCCAGAGCGGAAGCCCCTCGCCGTCCGGCAACGCCCACCATTGCGCGATAATGCTGAGCGCAAGCACCGCAACGAACAGCGCCAGCAGTGGCTTGCGCCGTCCCATGCGGTCGGTGGCGGCGCCTAGGAACGGCGCCGTGAGCGCAATGATGATGCCGGCGGTTTTGTGCCAGCCAGAGATCAGCGTTTGGCCCTCGATCGGATCGCCGATAACGACATTCGAAACATAAGGCGCAAACACGTAGATGGTGCCGAGCAACACCCACGGATTGCGCGCCCATTCGAACAGCGCCCAGCCCCAAGCGCCCCGATCGATGGAGGCAGCCCCGGCCAGTTAGTGACTTCCTTTAAGCGCGGCTGCGGCTTCGGCGGCGATGCGTCGGTTAGCGGCTTCAGCCACCGGCGAGGCCTTCGGGAATGCGACGAAACCGTGCGGCAACGATTCAAAGCAATGGTAACTCGTCTTCACGCCAGCATCGCGGAGGCGATCGGCGTAAGCGGCGCCCTGGTCGAGCAGCATGTCGAAGCCGGCAGTATAGACCAAGGCCGGTGCGAGGCCGCGCAGATCCTCGGTGCGGATCGGTGAGATGCGCGGATCAGAAAAATCCGGATTGGCCGGCAAATATTGCTGCATGAAGAACTCGACCGTCTGGGCCGTCAGCGGCCAAGCGTCGGCGAAATCGTGCATGGAAGGTGTTTCGCTGGTGAAGTCGACGCCGGGATAAATCAGCAGCTGCAGCACTGGCGGCTTTGTCTTGCGGAATTCCTGGGCAATGACGGCGGCAAAATTGCCACCCATCGAATCACCGCCCACCGCGGCTTTGCCCACCGGCGCCCCATAACGCGCGGCGTTATCGACCGCCCATTGATAAGCGGCGATGCAGTCTTCAAGGCCGGTTGGGAATTTGTACTCCGGCGCCAGGCGGTACTCGACGGAGAGCACCGGCGCGCCGGCCTCCTTGGCGATCATGCTGCAAAACCGGTTGGCGGTTTCAAGCGACCCGACAACGCCGCCGCCGAAGTGGAAATAGACCAGCATCGCGGCGGAGTTATCTCGCACTGTCGGCAGATAGAGCCGCGTCGGCACTGAATGGCTGCGACCGGTGACGTATTGCTTCTCGATCCGCACGCCGGAAACTGGCTTACCGCCGAACAGATCAGAGCCAGCCTCGGTCTGAGCCCGGAGTTTCTCGACAGTCATCCGGTCCCACGGCTCGGCGCGCGCACGCGCCTGCGCTTCGAGAAATTGGAAGCGCGGATCGAGCGTCATACCACGCACGGTGCGCGGCTCGCCGCCAGACGCCTTGATCAGCGCCTCGCGCGAACGCGACATGGCAAGATGGACAAGCGCCTTGCGCAGCCAGGACAAAGTGGAACGTCTCCTTAGGTCAGCTTTAGATCAGCCCTGACGCGGCGCGCCTTCGAGCCCTTTAAGAATAAGCCCGGTCGCGAACGCTGCCGCCGTATCGATATCGGGCGGCGAGCGGCGCAACATAGCCGAGCCAAGCTCTTGCGCGATGCCGATGCAGGCGCAAGCAAGATAATCAGCATCGACGCGCGGCGCATCGCCATGGGCAATGGCTTCCTCAAGGCCCTGACGGACCTCCTGGTAAACCGCCATCATCTCCGGCGTGTCCAAACGCACATGAGGGCGGCGCTGATCAATGGGCAGACCCTCAACACTATTGTCCTCCACGATGAAGCGGAAATAGGCGACAAAAGCGCTGCGCAGGTAATCCTCGAACGAGCGCGCATGCTCGCGGGCGTGACGCAGGATGGGGCGAAAGCGACGCGCGCCATCATCGGCCAGCGCCTCGAACACTTCTTCCTTGGAGCGGAAGTAATTGTAGAACGTGCCGGATGCGAGTTCGGTGCCGCGAATGATGTCGCGCACCGTGGCGGCCTCATAGCCGAGTTGGGCGAACACGCGCCGGGCGGCGACGAGGATGGCCTGGCGGTTGGCAACCTTCGTCCGCTCGCGCTTTCCGATCGGCTCTATCGCCGCGTGTTCGCTCATGCCCGATCCTTCGAGGGTATCGCCGGCCCTAGCGACCACAATAATGACGCGCCGTCAATTTCTATGCTTGGCGCGAGGCGCCAGGCGCTGCTAGCTGACGTGGCAAATGCCTGACGCCAAGCCTCCCCCCACCTCCTACGCCGCTGGAGACGACCCTCTAGAGCGGGTCCGGGCGATGATCAGGTTTACGCCGCAGGCCGAGGCGATCGGCCTGGAGGTGACGCGGATAGAGCCGGCACGGGTTTGGGGACGCGTGCCTTATCGGCCGGAACTCATCGGCGATCCGGAAAGCGGCGTCATCGCCGGCGGCGTCATTACGACATTCCTCGACACGATTTGCGGCATGGCGGCGGTCGCCGCGATGGAAAGCCCGACGACGGTCGCGACCATCGATCTGCGCATCGATTATATGCGCGCGGCTGAACCGGGCCGCGACGTGCTGGCGGAAGCGCATTGCTACAAGCTTGGCCGCTCAATCGCGTTCGTCCGCGCCGTGGCGTTCGAAGAGAGCCCCGATAACCCGATCGCACACGTCGCCTGCGCCTTCATGGTCAATTCCAGCGCGGGGCGAAAAATGTACGCGAACGTGCGGAAGAAAAAGCCATGATGCGCATCGCTCCTTCCCGCCCTCCCCTTAGCGGGCAAGCACGGGCGATTTCGCAATGAATCCGCAGACCCGTGTCGCCGAAGCGCTGGAGCGCATTCCCTATGCGCGCTTTCTGGGACTACGCGCGGAACTCAAGGGCGATGAGCTGACTCTCGTCCTGCCGTTCAGCCAGCATCTCGTCGGCAATCCTCTGCTGCCTGCATTGCACGGCGGCGTTGTCGGCGCGCTCATGGAAGTGACGGCGCTGACACAGCTTGCGATCGCGTCGAAAAGCGAGCGCTTCCCGAAAACCATCGATATCAGCATCGATTATCTGCGCTCAGGCAAACCCATCGACACGTTCGCCCGCGCACGCGTGATCAAGATCGGCCGACGCGTGGCGAACGTACAAGCCGAAGCGTGGCAGGGTGAGAAATCCCAGCCCATCGCCACGCTGCACGGCCACTTCATGACGCCGGAAACGGAAGACGCGCCGTCCTAGTTCAGCACGCCGAACAAGAAGAGCAGGATGATGATCGGCAGCGGGATGCCGATTGCCCAGAGAATGCAGCCTTTGCCCATTTCTTCCATGATGCAATCTCCTCAGACGCGCGGCGTCGTTTGATACGGCACGCCGTCTTCGAGGCGCGGACGGCCCTCCCACTTCGGATGATGCGCACCAAGCCAGCCGCCAGCGACCGCGCCAGCAAGACCGAGCAACAGCGCCCCAGTCGTCCACCACGCGATGGTTGCAAGCGCTGCGGCGGTGTCTTCAGCTGTTGCAAGTTCGGAAGCGGCGGCGCCTTGGCCATCGATCGCGTCGCTGAGCTCGCCAACGGTTTCTGCAACCCCTGAAGGGATCGCATCGCCACTGGCGGTCGCGCCCGCCGTGAACGCCGCAAGCACGATGGCGACGACAACAGCAAACGCCCACACCATGAAGCCGGTGAGCAAACCGCCGAAATGATCGGGAAAGCGCGAACCGCGCGTCGCGATGTAAGCGCCGATCTGAAACGCGACCAATTGCGCGAAGATCATGTAGAGGCCGGCGCCGATCGTGATGGCTTCGTGTTCGCCGCGCAGTTCGTATGGATTGAACGCGGCGGCGCCGATGCCAAGCCCGACGATGTTCAGCAGAAAGCCGATGGCGATCGCGGCGGCGGCGCCGGCGAAGATCGTGCTCCATTGGATAAGCGGATGCGCGTAATGGCGCCCCGTCGTGGTGTAATCGGGATCAAATCGGTACGCGACCATGGACGTCCCTCCGGTCGAAAATCTCGACCGCTAACGGGAGCCGGGTCGTTTAGTTCCTGTTCAACGCGAAGGAACTTAGGCGGCGGCGTTCTTGCGGCGAGTCAGCGCCGCGAAATCATGCAACAGCTGCTCGGTCAGCGCCGCCGGTTTGAAGCCGAGGCCAGCGATCTCGCGCACTGGCGTGATCTCGGCGGCGGAACCGGTGAGGAAGCACTCGGAGAAGCTGGCGAGTTCGTTCGGCCAGATCGCGCGCTCAATCACTTCGATGCCGCGCTGGCGCGCCATCTTGATCACCGTTTGGCGGGTGATGCCGTTCAAAAAACAATCGGGTGTTGGCGTATGCAATACGCCGTCTCGGACGAAGAAAATATTGGCGCCCGTGCCTTCGGCGATCTGGCCGCGCCAATCGAACATCATGGCGTCATCGAAGCCGGCGTCGGTGGCGGCATGGCGTGAGAGCGTGCAGATCATGTAGAGGCCCGCGGCCTTTGAGTTCGCCGGCGCAGTGTCGGGCGCCGGCCGGCGCCAAGGCGCGATCATCAGGCGGATGCCCTTCATCTTGTCAGCGAAGTAATCGCCCCATTCCCACGCCGCGACAGCCACGTGCACATCGTCGCGCTTAGCCGATACGCCCATCAGTTCCGAGCCTCGCCACGCCACCGCGCGAATGTAGCAATTGGGCATGTTCTGCTTGGCGATGAGTTCGTCTTTGACGCGATCGATTTCTTCGGGGCTGTACGGCAGCTTGAAACCGAGAATGTTGGCGGACGTGTGCAGCCGAACGCTGTGTTCATGGCCCTTGAAGACGACGCCGTCATAGGCGCGCTCGCCTTCGAACACGGCGGAGGCATAGTGCATGGCGTGGGTCAGCACGTGCACGCGCGCGTCGCGGTGGGGGATGAATTCGCCGTCCATCCAGATCCAGCCGTCGCGATCGTGAAAGGGCTGCGCCATACGTTCCTCCTGCTATGATCGGCTCTTGCCGAACCGGCGTCCGAGTGGGAATGTTCGTGGCCGCTCGGGGTTGGTTTTTGAGAGTATTCTGTGTCACGCGACATGCCTGTCAACCAAGCCTCGGCGCTACTGGCAATTCTTACCCCTAATCTGTTCATTTTGCGGGCGAACGCGCCGCCAACGCCCCTGCCTTGGCCGGGCCGCAGCACGTGACGACCGCGCCCGCCTTCGACGCCCTCGACCGGCCGCCTCACCTGCTGCTGGTGGATGATGACGACCGCATCCGCGAGTTGCTGAAGCGGTATCTTTCGCAAGCCGGGGCAAGGGTCTCGGCGGCAGCGGACGCTGGCGGCGCGCGCAAGCTGCTCGAGAGCATGGATTTCGATCTGCTGATCCTCGACGTGATGATGCCAGTCGAGGACGGTTTTTCTCTCGCCGAAAGCGTGCGGCGCACCTCGAAGGTGCCGATCGTCCTGCTGACCGCGCGTGGCCTCGCCGAGGACCGCATTCGCGGGCTCTCGATCGGCGCCGACGATTACGTTCCAAAGCCATTCGAGCCAGCGGAACTGGCGCTGCGCATCAACGCCATTCTGCGCCGCACGATTGCTAGTCGCGGCGAAGCGCCTGAATTGGTGACCTTCGGTCCGTACAGCTTCAACACGGCGCGCGGCGAACTCACGCGCGAGGGCGCAATGGTGCGGCTAACCGAGGCGGAAGTTGCGCTGCTGCGCGTGCTGGCGACGCGCCCCGGCGAAGTGGTGAGCCGGGAAGAATTGGCCAAACGTACTGGCGCCGGCCTCGAACGCTCAGTCGATGTGCAAGTCACCCGGCTGCGGCGCAAAACCGAAATTGATCCGCGCGCGCCGATCTACCTGCAGACGGTGCGCGGCATCGGCTACAAGCTCGCGGCGGATTGATGGACGCCCAGCCCAAGTTCCGCCTTCGCGACATCATGCCGAAAGGCCTTTACTGGCGGACGCTCCTGATCATCGTCGCGCCCGCGGCGCTTCTGCAATTGATCATCACGCTCGTGTTCCTCGACGATCACTGGCAAGCAACGTCGAAGCGCATGAGCCAAGGCGTCGCCGCCGATGTGGCGCTGATCATCCAATTGTACGAACGCGATCCTTCATCGGAGAATCTCGAGGATTTGCAGGCGCTGGCGCTGCGGCCATTGCGTTTGGATCTTGAACTCCAGCCGGACGCGCCGCTCGAAATTCCACGCTGCCGCCCCTGGGGCTCAACGCTCGATCGACACTTCCTAAACGCGCTCACGCAGGCGATCGGCCGTGACGTGTTCTACGATTCCACGTGTCCCGGGCCACAAGTCATCATCCGCGTGGAGACGCCGCGCGGCATCCTCCAATTAAGGGCATTCCGCGACCGGCTCCAGGCACGGTCCGGACCGCTCTTTGTATTTTGGATTTCCGGCGCGACCTTGTTCTTGATCATCGTCTCGGTGATCTTCATTCGCAATCAAGTCCGGCCGATCGAATTGCTCGCAGAAGCGATGGAGCAATTCGGACGCGGCGAAGATACCGGCCGTTTCCGCGTCCGCGGCGCGCGCGAGGTACGCGGCGCAACCAACGCCTTCTTCCACATGCGCGAGCGGATTTCACGCCACATCGAGCAGCGTTCGCAATTGCTTGCAGGCGTCAGCCACGATTTGCGA
>SXGT01019751.1_pt1 | contig 10123 bp, 7 predicted proteins | sample 3176221 | NCBI WGS metagenome assembly SXGT01 (sample SAMN11356862, study PRJNA531348) | freshwater metagenome | isolation source: freshwater sample F1-120 | place: China: Fuxian Lake, Yuxi | collected 2017-12-25
CCGTCGCCGAGCGAGTAGGTCACGTCGTACTCGCGCATGATGGCACTGATCTCGTCGAAGAGTTCGTACATCGGGTTCTCGCGATTGTGGTGGATCATCCACTTGGCGAGCAGCGATCCCCCGCGCGAGACGATCCCGCAGACGCGATCACGGACCAGCGACAGGTGCTCGCGCAGGACGCCGGCGTGGGTCGTGAAGTAGTCGACTCCCTGGCGTGCCTGACGTTCGATCTCGCGCAGGATGGTCGCGTGGTCGAGGTCCTCGATGCTGCGACCGAGGATCATCGAATAGATCGGCACGGTTCCGATCGGAATCGTCGCGGCGTCGATGATCGCCTGGCGGCAGGCGGCGAGGTCGCCCCCGGTCGAGAGATCCATCAGCGTGTCGGCGCCAAAGCGCTGCGCCCAGAGCAGCTTGTCGACTTCCTCGTCGAGCGTGCTCGAGATCGGCGAGGCCCCGATATTGGCATTGATCTTGGTCGAGATGAACCGGCCGATGCCCGTTGGATCGAGCCGACGCGGGGCCCGCTCGCCGCGCAGGCTTGCCAGGTCCTCGAGCGCCGTGCGGCGCTGCTCCGCGGTGTGATTGACCCAGAGCAGGGCCCCGTCGCCCGAGCCGGGATGGCCCACCCGGGGCAGCGCCTCGTAGGTGCCGAGCGGCGCCACCGGCGCCTCACCCGCGGAACCGGCGAGGTGACGGATATTGGCCGGGATCACGAGACGTCCGCGCGCCACCTCGCTCCGGATCGTCTCGGGATCCACGCCTTCACGCACGGCGACGCGGCCCATGACGGGTGTGACGATTCCTTCTCGGGCGGATTCGAGCTGAGTCATGGCGGGGAGTACCTCGCGCCGTTCTCTATGGCCACGGTTGGGTTCGTTCAAGCGGGGCGCCTCGTCCCGTCGACCCGCAGGTCGAGGCGAGAGCATCACGAAGCCGGGGGAGTGCCATCAGGAATGCGTCATGCTCCGCAAATGGGCGGCAATCTCCGTGCAGGTGAGGACATCGGCGTATTTCTGCTCCATATCGAACAAGCTGGCGGTATGCGGAGCGAGCGCGCGATCCCCCACGCCGTCGCGCGCCACGACCGTGCGCAGGTTGTGGCTCATGGAATCCACCACGCTTGCGCGCACGCAACCCGAAGTTGTGCAGCCCGCAACGATGAGGGTGTCCACTTTCCTGTCGCGCAACCACGACGCCAGTGGCGTTGCGAAGAACGCCGAGGGTTGCGTCTTGCGGACAACGAGTTCGCCGGCGAGCGGCATGACTTGCTCCACGATCTGGCTCCCGGGCGCGCGCTCGGTGAGATTCCGCAGCCCCTTTGCCTTGACGCAGAACAATCCGGCGTCGGAGCCATCGTCGGCGAACACAAGGCGCGTGTGCGCCACCGGGATTTCGCACTCGCGCGCCAGACCCAGCAAGCCAATGCTGTTCTCCAGTGCGTCAAGTATATTGCCGCCACCGAAGTGATTCGGGTCGGTGAACGCCGCTTGAAAATCCACGATGAGGAGAGCGGGGCGCGCGCCGAAGCCAGTTGCGTTGCCGAAACCTTGCTGTCTGTAGATGTCGATGGGGGTCATGGGGAAGCTCGCGGGCAGCCGGGCCCGTGGGTCAATCGCTGATTTTTCCGGGGTCGTCCTTCATTCCCTTCAACGGACCCGAAGAACCGCCGGCGGGTCACGTGTTCCACCTTCCACTGCGCGTGGCAAGCCAGAACGATCTCGTGCGCTGTACGGGCGACGCCTGCCCGTTCATTCGACACCCATCTCGTCGCGCGCGGCATGGGGCCGCTCGGCGTAGGTCGCAAGTCTCACGACGGCTCGAAGTCCTGGCGCGGCACGCCCGTCGGCGTCCCACGCACGCGACGGCCCGGCCTAGAACGTCCACTGGAGCCGGGCGTAGACCTCGTCGTTGTCGTGGTACTGGCCGATCGGCGAAGCGGCGCGGCCCCAGATCGCGATCACGCCGGCTTCGATGCGGGCCCCGGGCGCGAAAGCCCAACCGACGCGCGCGCGTGTGAGCCCGGCGCCTTGCTCGAACGCTTGCGTGGCCATCCATTCGGCATCGACGATCTCGTCGAGAAAGGTTCGCGCGAGTCGGGCGGTGAGGCGCGTGTCCAGGTTGGGCACGAGGAGGTGGGCGTCGTTGTCGAGGAGGGCTACCTGCGTCAACTCGACCAGCGGCATCCAGGGCCCGAAGAAGGTGTCGGCACCGATGCCCCAGGCGAGGGCGTCGCGCTCGGCGAAGGCATTGCGCGTGACGGTCTCGCCCGCGGCGAGCCGGGCGATCGCTGCGGGGTCGGCGAGCAGGCGGCGCGTGACTTCGTCGAACGAGAAAGGAAAGGGTCGCCCGAGCTGCAAGGCCGCCTCGCCACGCACGGTCCACTCGAAGATCTCGGTTGCGGCGTCGCCACCGAAGGAAGCGAAGCGGCGGTAGGCCGGGACGATCTCGGTGGAGGCTTCGAGCGCCTGCGCCGCCAGGCCGGCGGGCTGGTTGACGGCTGGCACAGTGCTGCCGCTCGCGCGGGCGCGCGGGGTCGTGCGCGGCGGGAGTGTGCTGGCGCGGACCGAACTCACGGCATCGTTGAGCCCAACGACGCGGATCGGCACCGCGAAGCTCGGCATCGGGTCGTAGCCGTCGAAGACCACCGCGGCCCAGTCGATCCCGGCGCTCCGCGCGCCGAAACGCATTCCATAGTTGCCGGCACCGCCATCGCGTGCGGGGGGCGCGACGTTGCGCGCGCGCTGGGTCACGCTGACGTCGCACGGGCAGGGGGTCCCCGGGATGGCCCCGACCGCGAGTTCGGTCGGGGCTCTTGCGGCGGGCGCGAACCAGCGCTCGGGGGGCAGGGGATAGCGCCACGGCACGTCGAACGGCTCCCACACCAGCGTGAGCCGGCTCGCGTCTGGCACGCCATGGGTCCGCGGCAGGGTCCAGTCGATCGCCAGAGCCGGCACGGCGATCTTGCGCTCGCGATCCTCGTCGAGCACCGGATCCTCGAAATCCCAGGGATTGAGCAGATCGTTGGGCCGGCTGCCGTCGAGTCGGCCCCAGTAGAACTTCTGGAAACCAGCCTTGACCTCGACGCCGCGCTCGCGGAAGGAGAGCCAGGTCTCGCCGATCTCGAGCGAGGGGGCGAGGTTCTGGAAGCTCGCCCCGAGGTCGAAGACGCCAGCGGCGGGATGGCGCGGCGGCCCGCCGGCCCGGGCGACGACACCGGCCTGCCAGCGCACGCGACGGGTGATCTTCTGCGCGACGTCGAGATCCACCCGCAGTTCGGGGGATTGGTGGGGCGAGTCGGCATCGAGCCGCCCGACGCCCAGCAACCCGATGCGGCCCTCGGCCCGCAGCGGTCCTGCTGCCGCGTGGGCGCTGCGGACCAGAGTCGCGGCCAGGATCGCGAGCAACGCCCGGGCAGCGAGGCGGCGCGGCCCCATCCAGGGTTTGCGTGAGGAGAGGTGACGCAGCGAAGAGGAGCGGCCTCGGCGCCGGGGGGCGACGTCGGCCTCGTCCATGGCTTGTGCGGATGCGCGGCGCATCGAGAGGCCCGCGCTTACCTCGGAAGGCCGGCATCAGGGAAGCCGGGGAGCAGGTCGGCAACGGACAGAGCCGGCCCAGCCGTCCACAGTCACCAGACCACCGCTGCCCGGCAGCCACTCGCGCCGGCCGGCACCCGGTCGTCTCCCCGTCCGTGCCGCCGCCGCAGATCGTGTCTCACCTGGTCCGCTCTCGCTTGGCCCGAGGGCCCCGGCTGATACGGTGTCGGCCATGAACAGGCGCGCATTGTTGAGATTGTGGGCCGCGCTCGGCGCGGGGGCCTGGCTGGGACGTGCCGCACGAGAGGCGGTGGCTGCGCCCGCTGCCGGCATCGTGGGCGCGCTCGAGCAGGCGGATCTGATCTATGTCTCGACGCGCCGCCGCAGCGGGGAATGGAGCTCGCAAGCTCCGATCTGGTTCTGCTGGCTCGACGGGCAGATCATGTTCACGACGTCGCCGGGGAGCTGGAAGGCGCGGCGGCTCGGCGATGCGGGCCCGCTGCGGATCCAGGTGGGTTCGGCCGAGGGGCCGGAGATCGTGGCCGAGGCCGAGCGGCTGCGCGACCCCGAGACCGTCGAGCGGATGGGGCAGACCTACGAAAACAAGTACTGGATCGCCTGGGCCGGCTTCTTCCGCCCGCGTCCCGATCGGGTCAGCGACGGGCGCACCGTCGCCTACCGGGTGCGTCTGCCCTGACGTTGCGCCGCGCGACGGCCGCGGGGCTCGGGGATCATCAGGCCGGCGGGAACTCGAGCGTCATCGTTCCCACCACGAGCCGGTCGCCGCTGGTCGCGTCCTGCATCCACATTTCGCACTCGACGCGGCGGGTCGCGTGGTCGGTATCGATCACCATGCCGAGGATGCGGGCGCGTCCGCCGGCGCGCGCCAGGCCGCGAAAGGTCGTGCCCACGCGGATCAGCCGCGCTGCGGGAGCCCAGGCGAGAAGCGTGCTGGCGAGGAGACCGATCGACATCGCCCCCGGCATGATCTGGCCGGGCAGGCCCTCGCGGCGCGCGCCCTCGTCGTCGGTGAAGCGCGGTACCGCCATGTCCATGGCGCGGGCGTGGGCGGCGATCCAGCCACCATCAAGATCGATTTCTCGAGCGGGCAGGTCGTCGCCCGGCTCGATGTCGGCAAAGGCGAGGGCCGTGGGTGTCTTCGCTGTCGTCACTCGGCGCTACCCTTCGCTTCGCTGGGAGCGGGGGGTGCGCCGTCACGCGCGGGCAGCTTCTGCATCAGCCGCGAGTCGATCTGCGCCACCCTCTCGCCACGCTGGTTGTGCAGCTCCGAGCGGTGCACGAGAAAAACCATGCTGCCGCTGCGGCCGGTCTTCTCGTAGACCTCGGTGATCCGCGAACTCAGGGTGATCACGTCGCCGGCTTCGATCGGCACGCCCAGCTCGATGTCCTTGCCGGCGTCGAAGCCCAGATAGCCCGAACGCCGCATGTCCTCGGCGGCCAGCGGTGGCACGACCATGGGTCCGCGCAGACGGACGACGAAGCTCGGCAGCGCGACCAGCCGCCCGTGCGGGCCCAGCGCGGCGACCGTCTCGTCAAGCCACTGCGGGTCGGTCACGCCGAGCGTGCGCGCGTAGTCGACGATCTCCTGGCGCGAGACCGGCGGCAGGGTGGCGCGTTCGTACTCGCGGCCGAGTTCGGCGCGGTCGATGTCGAGGAAAGACACGCGGGCCTCCTACGTCACCGGGGGCACTTTGCAACGCGGCGGCTGCCTCGAGGGGGCGGCGCAGCGGCGTTAAATGCTGCCACTCTCGACGTCGGCGCGCAGCCGGCGCTTGTCGATCTTGCCACTCGGGGCGCGCGGGAACTCGGCGACGATGACGAGTTGCTCGGGGAGTTTCTGCGGCGTGAGGTCGCGGGCACGCAGGAAGGCGGTGATCTCCTCGAGCGGGGGCGCTGGCCCGTCCGTGCCGAGGCGGAGGCAGGCACACGCCCGCTCGCCGCTTGCGGCATCGGTCACCGGCACGACGGCGACCTCGACCACGGCCGGGTGCAGTGCGAGCAGATCCTCGATCTCCCGCGCGCTGAACTTCTCGCCCTTGCGGACGATGATATCCTTGACGCGCCCGGTCACGCGCAGGTAGCCCTCGTCATCGAGCACACCGAGGTCGCCCGTGCGCAGGAAGCCTTCGTCGTCGAGGGTGTCGCGATCGAGGGCCGGATCGACCCAGCCGAGGAAGAGGTCGGGGCCACGCGCCCGGATCTCCCCCTCTTGTCCCGGCGGCAGCGTGCCTCCGGCGTCGTCGCAGATCACGATCTCGACGCCGGGCATGGCGCGTCCCTCGGTGTCGCCACCACGCGCCAGCGCGTCCTCGGCGGTGGTCGTGGCGATCGTCGGGAACTCCGAGGAGCCGTAAACCCGCTTGGCGACCAGCCCGGGGAGTTCGCGCCGGGCGCGGTGGATCAACTCGGCCGGCACGTTGGCACCACCGCAGGAGAAGAGCCGCAGCGAAGAGAGGTCGTGCGCCCGGCGCTCCGGCACATCGAGGATCTGCTGCAGGAAGGTCGGCACTCCGACCATATAGGTGACGCGCTCGCGCTCGATCAGCTCCGCCGCCCGGGCAGGATCCCAGCGCTCCATCAGCACCGCCCGCGTGCCGAGCAGGGCGGGGGCGAGGATGCCGTGCACCACGCCCGAGACGTGGCCGACCGGCGAGGGCATCAGCGTGACGTCGCCGGGGCCGAGGCCGTGTACGCTGGCGAGGCTCGCGAGTTCCGCGGCGAGCGTCTCGTGGCTGTGCATCGCGCCGCGCGGGGCAGCGGTCGAGCCGGAGGTGTAGATCACGACCGCGACCTGGGCCGGATCGGGCTCCGGCAGGGGCGCGGCGTGCCCGCCCGTGGCGACGAAATCCGTGAAGGTTCGTGCGGATGCGGCGAGTGGCGTGCCCGCGGCCGCGCGCACGACCACGATCTCGGGTGCCGGGATGTCGGGCTGCGCCGCGATTGCCTCGCAGGCACGCGCGTGGCCGTCGCTGCCGCGCTGGGCCGCCGCCACCACTACGAGACGCGGCCGGGCCTCGGCCAGCACGCCGCCGAGTTCGCGCGCGCGCAGGATGTCGACCACCGGCACCACCACCGCACCCGCGAGGCATCCCCCGAGCAACGTGACCGCAGCCTCCCAGCAGTTCGGCAACTGGTAGACGATGGCGTCGCCGGGCTCGACGCCCTGCTCGAGCAATGCGCTGGCGAAGGCTTCCGCTCGGGCGAGGAGCTCCGTGGCCGTCAGGCGCTCCCGTCGATCGACCAGCAAGACCTCGTCGGGCAGACGCCGCGCTGTCTCGCGCAGGAGCGAGCCCAAGGGGCGGCCGCGCCAGAGGCCCTGTGCGCGCAACCTTGTCAGGCGTTCGGCCGGGGGCCGAGCCTCGCCGATCCGACGCGGAACCATGCCCGCGCATATCATGGCGCGCGCCTTGGGCATCGCTCTGCGCGTCGGGCGGCATTCCGGCCGCGTGGAGACGCGCCACGAGAGGACACGATCCTGCCGGTTCGTCCCCGGACTCTCCGGAATCTCCGCGCGGTGCCATCCGTGCGTCGCCGTCTTGACCACCCAACGCTCGGGCAGGTAGACGGGTCGAATCGCGGCTCCAAGAGGCCGAACGGCGATTCGTTTTTCAGACGCGGGAATCTCGGGCGGAGGCGGACTGCAAGATGGGGCAAGGGCGGACGAGAGCTGCTTTGATCTCCGGCATGCGGGTGATGGTCGCGCTGCTTGCGCTGGCGCTGGTCCCAGGAGAGGTCCTGGCCGGGGCGCGAGTGGTCGAGAATCTCTTTGCCGTCGCGGCCGTCGAGGGTGGCGCGGTCTACACGGTCGGGCAGTTCGGCGCCGTCTACCGCTCGACGGATGGAGGCAAGGTCTGGACGGCGCAGAAGACCCCGACGACCGAAGATCTCTTCTCGGTGGATTTGGGTGATGCCGAGCACGGCGTCGTGGTCGGCCGCTCCGGGGTGATCCTCACGACGGACGACGGCGGGGCCACCTGGATCGCCCGCAAATCCCCGGTCGACCGGAATCTCTTTGCCGTGCGCTTCGCCTCGCCGACCCACGTCTTCGCTGTGGGCGACTGGGGCGTGGTGATCGAGTCCAGCGATGCCGGCGCGACCTGGAAGGACCGCACCCTCGACGAGGACGTGGTCCTGACCTCGATGAGCTGGCCCACGCCCGAGTTCGGGGTGATGGCCGGCGAATTCGGCAGCGTGCTCGTGAGCCACGACAGCGGCGCCACCTGGGAAAAGAAGGCTACCGGGACCGACAAGACACTGTTTGGTGTCGATTTCCGCGACACCCAGGTCGGCTGGGTCGTCGGCATGGATGGTCTCATTGCCGGGACGCGCGATGGTGGGACCACCTGGCAGGCGCAGCACGGCACGTTCGAACTGCAAGCGCTCGAGACGCTCGGCGTCATGGATGCGCTCCAGAATCCTGGTCTCTACGATGTGGCCGCGACCGCCCAGGGCGGGGTCGTGGCGGGCGACATCGGCCATGTGCTGGTGAGTCGCGACGGGTCGCATTGGGAAGAGCGCCGGTTGCCGGGGGAGCGCAGTCTCGCCTGGTTGCGAGGCGTTACTGCCTTGTCGACCGGTGCGTTGGTGGTCGGGGCCGGTGGTCTCACCGTCCCGCTCGAAGGGGCCGACCTCAGGCCCGTGGGGGAGGCCGCGGGCGCGCGTTAAGCGTGCTTCCGCGCGAGATCAGCCATGCTGCCACGCCGCTATATCGAGGCCTACCTCTTCTTCCTCCTGCGCCACAAGGGGAAGGTCACCTCTGTCATCACCGCCATCACGATCTTTTTCATGTACTTCATGTGGAACCACATGGCGGTGGCCACGAACTTCTTCGACCTCTACCCGCCCGGCCATCCCTACATTCAGCTCTACACCAAGTACCGCTCGATGTTCGGCACGGCGAACCAGCTCGTCATCGTGGTCGAGACGCCTGACGGGACGATCTTCGACGATCCCGAGACCTTCCGGAAGGTCGATCGCATCACGCTCGAACTCCTGCAGGATATCCCCGGCGTCAACGGCGAGCAGGTGCTCTCGATCACGCACCCGAAGCTCAAGACGACGCTGACGTCGGGCACCGGCATCAAGGTCGTGCCCATGACCTACCCGAGGCTTCCCGAAACGAAGGAAGACCTCGACTTCATGAAAATGAAGGTTTACACGACCGAGGGCATCCGCGGCTTCTTCGTCTCGCCCGATGACAAGGCCACGTTGATCGCCGCTGGTTTCTGGGAGGAATACTTCGACCTGCCGGGGATGCTGAAGCGCATCGAAGCCATCGTCGCGCGAGAAACCGATGGCAAGCACCGCATCTATGTGACCGGACCGCCGGTGCTGCACGCCTACTTCATGCAGATGGTGCCGGCGATGATGTGGGTGCTGATCGCCAGCATCGGCACCATGATCCTGATCCTGTGGTTCGAGTTCCGCAGTTGGCAGGGTGTTTTCATCCCGATCCTCTCGGGTGGGCTCAGCGCCATCTGGGGCCTCGGTTTTGGTGGTCTCTTCGGGCTCTCGCTCGATCCACTGGTGCTGGTGGTGCCGCTGCTCATCTCGGCACGGGCCCACTCGCACTCGGTGCAGTCGATGGAGCGCTTCCACGAGGAATACGAGCGGCTCGGCGACAAGAATGCTGCGATCGTCAAGTCCTACACCGAGATCTACGCCCCGGCGATGGTCTCGATCGCGGCCGATGGTCTTGCGATCCTGACGTTGATCGTCGCTCGTATCCCGATCATCCAGAAGCTCGCGATCCTCTGCAGCTTCTGGATCGTGTCGATCTTCGTCAGCGTGGTGACGCTGCACCCGATCATCCTGGCCTATGTGCCGGCGCCCAAGCACCTGGCGACCCACCACGAGAAGAATGTCTTTGGGCGTGTCTACGACCGCTTCGAGCAGTTCCTGATCTGGTGTTCGACCGCGTGGCGGCGCCAGGGCATGGCGCTGATTCTGTTCGGGCTGCTCCTGACCGGCTTCTACTTCGCCTCCAAGGTCAAGACCGGCGACGCGACGCCGGGCGGGGCGCTGCTCTATGCCGACCACCCGCACAACGTCGCGTTCGATTTCGTGAACAAGAACTTCGTCGGTGCGAGCCAGTTGATCGTCATTGCCGAGGGCAAGAAGCCGGAGGCGTTGAAGAATCCGCGCGCCCTCGAGTCGCTCGATCTCTTCTCGCGCTGGATGAGGCAGAGCGACGAGACCGGCGCGATCGGTGGCTCGATCTCGGCCACGACGATGCTCAAGCGGGTCTTCCGCACCTTCCATGAGGGCGATCCCAAATGGGAGATCCTGCCTGCATCGGCCGAGCACGTCGGTCAGCTCTTCTTCCTCCTCACCTCGAATACCGGGCGCGGCGAGATGGACCGCTTCTTCGACATGTCGCAGACCGACGCCACGCTCACCGTCTTCTACAAGAACTACAACCACGACGTCATCAAGCAGTCGATCGCCAAGGCCAAGGAGTTCATCGGGACCGAGGTGAAGGCGGACGATCCCGTGCGCTATCTGCTCGCCGGCGGCCTGATCGGAATCCTGGCGGCGACCAACGAAGAGGTCGAGTGGTCCTATCG